>Ga0210400_10004725_pt1 | contig 11715 bp, 8 predicted proteins | sample IncBWH26MmetaG_FD_155456 | JGI IMG/M metagenome (GOLD analysis project Ga0210400, IMG submission 155456) | Forest soil microbial communities from Barre Woods Harvard Forest LTER site, Petersham, Massachusetts, United States - Inc-BW-H-26-M | ecosystem: Environmental > Terrestrial > Soil >...
TGACGTTGCCAGGAAAACGGACGTTACGAAGTGCAGGATGCAAATTTCGCGAAAGAATGGATGGGTTGAAACAATATTTTTGATGTTTCCAAATTGGGGATAGGTGCATCGGCGTTCGAACGGAAAACGGAAAATGGAAATCCGAAAAGCGAAAATTGGCGGAGAGTTAGGGGCGATGCTGGGGTGGACAGGTTGCGGGGAGGACCAGGATTTGGCCGGGGCGGAGGCGATCGGCGTTGCGCAACTGGGGATTGGCCTGGGCGATGCAGGTCCAGGCGGCGCCGCTGCCCAATTGCGAAGCGGCGATTTTCCAGAGAGTGTCGCCGCTTTGGATGGTGACGCTTGAGGGGTGCGCGCGGGAACGAAGTTCGTTGGCGGGGACGATCAGCACGATGCCGGGCTGGATGTGATTTGGATCGGCAATCGTTGGATTCGAGGCGAGGAGTTCGTTCCACCGGGAGCCGCTGCCGAGATGGCGGCGCGCAAGTTTCCAGAGGGAATCGCCGGGCTGGATGCGGACTGTGTTGGTGTTGCGAGCGTTGGCGGCCGGAGCGACAGGCGCGGCGGGCGGAGCGAGAGTTGGCGGCGCGGAAAGCGGCTTCGATGGGAGCAATAATTTAGGCGCGATGGCGGGCGACGTGACGTGCGCTGCGGGAGCACGAGGCGCTACGTCAGAGAGCGAGGTGGACGGCTTCGGAGGCGCGGACACATTTGACGAGAGAGGCGCGCGTTCGTTGGACAGCGCGGGCGGCGAAAATTGGCGAGAAAACGGATCGCGGCGTGAAGGAGCGATTCGTGGTAGCGGCTTTGCCGCTTGCCGCGGATGCGAACTTGGCGCGACCAGAGGCGCGATGGGTTGTACGGGCGCGGCATAAGCGGGTTGCGAAAGATCCATCGGGAAGGGGGAAGGCGGCTGGCGCTTTGCGGCTTCGGCGGCTCGGGAATTTTCGAGCTTCTGGTGGCGGTAACGTCGAGCGACTTCTCCCAAACTTTCCGGAGAGGAATTTGTTTCGGCGTCGACGGAGGGCTCGGCCGGAATGGCGGGCGATGCCGGAGAATTATTTTTGCGGGCTTCGACGCGCGAGCGATCCTGCTGCGTCAGGATCTGCGATTGCGTCAAATCTTCGTTGGTATAAACGTGCGATTCGTTTTTCTGCTGCGCCGCTTTGCGCGTTTTTTCCTGGCGCGCGGCTTCGGCAACGGACGGCGAATCCGGCTGGGCATCTTGCGCGCGGGAAGGGGAAGCCAAGAACGAATTGGACGCAATTAAACACACGAGCGCACAGAAGCCTGTTAGCCGGATAGGGGCCCATCGAGATGGGTGCGCGCAGCGCATCAATTTTCGAGAAACCGCCCTGGGGGACGCCAGAGCCGAGGCAACCTTAATTTCTGGGGAGATTGTACCCTTTAATGCCGATGGCAGGGCAATAGATTTGTGCGAAAAAGGCATCCCCCGAAAGTACTGGAGCGCGCGGCCAGTTGCGGGGAAGGTGGGGAAGTGGGAGGAGTTGGGAAGTTCAAGAGTTGAAGAGGGGATGCTGGCGGGCTGCGTGATGGGCGTTGGGGAGTGCGTCGGGGTACAATGCGTATTCGGTTAAAAGATTGTTGCGCGGCTGGGAGAAAAGTGCGCCCGACCGGGGCGGGGCCGCTAGAACGTCTGGCTTGGCCACCTGAAGGTGGCCGCTACAGGGGGAGAACGGTGGCGAATTATTATTTGCTGAAGACGGAGCCGTCGGAATATTCGTTTGCGGATTTGGTGAAGGATCGAGAAACGCAGTGGGACGGAGTGGCGAACCCGACGGCGGTGATGCACATGCGGGCGATGAAGGCCGGAGACCGCCTGGTGATTTATGAAACGGCCAACGTGAAGAGCGCGGTGGGGACAGCGACGGTGGTGTCGGCGGATGCGAAGGATCCGAAGAACCCGGAGGTGGTGATCAAGGCGCGAGCGGCGGTTCCGCGGGTGATTTCGCTGGAGGAGCTCAAGAAGGAGAAGATCTTCAAGGAGTCGCCGCTGATTAAGATTGGGAGGTTGTCTGTGGTGCCGTTGACGGCGGAGCAGTATGCGTTTTTGGTGGGGAAGAAATAGGAGAAGAGTTCACACAGAGAGCACAGAGTTAGGAGCGCAGAGGGCACGGAGAGGTGGGTGTTGCGGTTAATGCTGTAAAAGCGGGAGCATTGCTCCCGCACTCCAAAGTTGGCCCCACCGTGGTTCGATCGCGGTGGGGCTTTGTGTTTGGGGGCTTAGGCGCCTGCGGATTTGGCGGCTTCGACCTCGAGGAGTTTGCCGGAGCGTACATCGTAAATGTAGCCGTGGACGGGAATGGATTTGGGAACGAGCGGGTGATTGCGGATGCGGGTCACGTCATCGAGCACGGACTGCTTCTGATTTTTGATGGTGAGCCATTCGATGTATTCGCCGGCGCGGGAACCGGGACCCTTTCCGAGGTCGCGGAAGCCGCTGGGGGTGAGCTCGGCGGTTTCAAGGCTGGACTTGAGTAGATCGCGCATGACGTCGTTGGAGAAGAATTCCATGCCGCAATCGGTATGATGGATGACGAAAAATTCCTGCGTGCCGAGCAGCTTATAGCTGATCACGAGGGAGCGGATGGCGTCGTCACTGGCGCGGCCGCCGGCGTTGCGGATGACGTGGGCGTCACCTTCGGAGAGGCCCGCGAATTTGGCGGGGTCGAGGCGGGCGTCCATACAGGTGAGAATGGCAAAGCGGCGGGCGGGGGGAAGCGCCAGCTTGCCCTTTTCACCGAAATTGGCGGAGTAATTGGCGTTGGCTTGAAGGACTTCGGAAAGTATTTTGCTCACGGTGTGCTCTCCTTCGATTCGATCGTTTGAACTGCGGCATGTCTCGCTGCTTGACCGTTCGGTCGCAACTGCTCCCTAAAAACAAAAAAGCCCGCGAAGGGAATCGTGGGCGACGGATGATCGAGTTGCAGAATCAGGGAAGACTAGGCGCTCGATTCCTCCGGCCCACGGCGGGGACAACACGTACAGGCGCAGGCTTGGGGTTGGGAAGTGAGAAGCGAGCGAACGTTGGAGCGACGAGACATCAAAAAAAGGCTACGCGCCGGGGAGCGAGGTGTCAATCGCCGGTTGTTGGGCGATGGGGGTTGGGTGCTGAGGCTTGGAAAACCCGCACCCTTAAAGGCGAACGGTGCGGCACCCAGTTTGTTAAGGAGTGGCGGGTTCGAGGAGATCCCACTTGTTGCCGTAGAGGTCTTCGAAGACGGCGACGGTGCCGTAGGATTCCTTGCGAGGGGTTTCGAGAAAGCGGACGCCGCGGGATTGGTAGGCCTTGTAGTCGCGCCAGAAGTCGTCGGTATGGAGAAAGAGAAAGACGCGGCCGCCGGTTTGGTTGCCGATGGCGTGGAATTGTTCGGGAGTGGCGGCTTCGGCGAGGAGGAGAGCGGCGCCGCGGGATTCCGGAGGAGCAACGAGAATCCAGCGCTTGTTATCGGGGAGCGGAGTGTCTTGGAGCAACTGAAAGCCGAGTTTTTGGGTGTAGAAGGCGAGAGCTTCGTCGTAATTGCGGACGACTACGGTCAGGTTAGCGATGGATTGGGGCATGACTCCAGATTATGGCATTTCCGGCATGTCGAGTGATTGGAAGAAAAGAGCTCATAAAGAGTTCACAGAGGAAGAATACAGAGATCACGGAGAATACGGAAAAATTTCTGATCGTAAAAGCCAGTTTTGTCGTGCACTGGAAGTAGCACCTTTGATACGCTTTCACGCATGCGAATTCACCAAATTTTTCTTTTTTCTTTGACCTTGGCTGGTTCGGTATTCGCCCAGGACACCAAATCGGTTGCTGATCGCCTCAGTGCGCAGAACGCGCTCTTCGAGGAGCAATACGAATCCGACCTCCGTAATTTTCCGGAGCGGGCCACTTCCTTCGGCGACTACCGCTACAACGATAAGCTCGCCGATTACTCGCTTGCGGCGATCACCCAGCGCAATGAGACTAATCGTGCTTTCCTCAGCCGGCTCCAAGCGATTCCCACCACGGGTTTCTCCGACCAGGATCAACTCTCGCACGACCTTTTGATTCGCGTGCTCCAGCAACGTGTCGCCGACTTCGATCTCAAAGAGTACGAAATGCCGATCAACCAGCAGAACGGCATCCACACTTCCCTCGCGGATTTGCCTCTGTCGGTTCCGTTCGATTCGGTCAAGCACTATGAAGACTATATCGCCCGCCTTCACCAGGTTCCCCGCGTGCTCAGCCAGACCAGGGAAGTTCTTCGCGCCGGAATGAAAGACAACCTGATGCCGGTGCGATTCCTTCTTGAAAAGTTGCCCGTCCAGTGCCAGGGCATCATTGATGCCGATCCCTTTCTGCTGCCCACAAAGAAATATCCGGCCGAGATTGCTCCGGAGGACCAGAAACGCCTGACGCAACAGATTACCGCCGCCATTGAAACGGAAGTGATTCCCGCGTACAAATCGTTCGCTTCGTTTCTGACCACGGAATATGCGCCGCACGGCCGCACTGCTCTCGCGGTGATATCTCTGCCGGACGGGGAGAAGCGCTACCAGAACGACATTTACGGCCGCACCACCACGCACATGACCCCTGATGAGATTCACCAACTGGGCCTACGCGAAATCGAGCGCATCCAGGCGGAGATGCTGGTGATTGCCAAGAAGGAAGGCTTCGCGGACCTGGCCGCATTTCGCGCGTCACTGAAGACCAATCCCAAATATATCCCCACATCCGCCGACCAGATCCTGGACGACTTCCGCCGCTACATCGCCCAGATGGAGCCCATGCTTCCCAAGCTCTTCACGCTCCTCCCGAAGTCGCCCGTAACTGTCGAGGCTATTCCTGCCTTTCAGTCCGCGGCCGCGACCCACTATGTCACGGGTACGCCCGACGGGAAGCGTCCGGGCCGCGTCGTGGTGGCTACGTCCAAATTTGCGGATCGTTCACTGATCGACGACGAAGCAATCGCCTACCATGAAGGTGTTCCAGGCCACCACATGCAACTTTCCGTGCAGCAGCAACTCACCGGCCTGCCCAAGTTTCGCCTCCACGGACTGGGTTTTAACGCTTACATCGAAGGCTGGGCGCTGTATGCGGAGGAGCTTGGGAAAGAGGTGGGCTTCTACCAGGATCCCGTTTCGGATTACGGCCGGCTTTCTTCGGAACTTTTTCGCGCCGTGCGGCTGGTTGTGGACACAGGAATCCACTCGAAAGGCTGGACGCGCGATCAGGTTGTAGACTTCTTCCGCAAGTCGGGGGCTGTGGACGAGCCGACTATTCAGTCGGAGACTGACCGCTACATCGCCTGGCCCGCGCAGGCACTCAGCTACAAGCTTGGCCAGCTCAAGATTCGCGAGTTACGCGAACGCGCCCGAAATGAGTTGGGCGCCAAGTTCGACATTCGCGCTTTCCACGACGAGATGTTGAATGGCGGCACGCTGCCTCTCGACATGCTCGAGGCCCGCACCGACAAGTGGATTGCCCGGCAGAAAGCAAACTGACGCTCCAGGAATCTGCTGACCTTATGTACTTCCGCGAGCCAGCGTGCGAGGAAGACAATTTCCCTCCTGTATCCCATGCTGCGCTTATGGAATGCAGTCGAAACGAGCAGTCTTTTGTTCTTCGCGCTCTTTATGCGGATTTTCCTTTGCGAGCGACGGGTTCACTCTTCGCTTTCATCGACTTCACGAGATCGGCCGACGACGCTCCTTCCAGCGACAATCCATAGCCGACTTCCCGCACAATGCGTTCCTTCAACGGTTGAATAAAGTGAATGCGCGTGTTGCGGCGCGTCACTTCCGGAGCTTTCAGGTACAACTCGGCGAGTTCGCGCGCCCGGCTGAGCGCCTTACCGTTCGGCACAACTTCGGCAACCGCTCCCCATTCGTAAGCGGTGCGCGCCGGGAGCGGCTGTGGGTTCAGCAGGAACGCCTCCGCTCGTCCCGCTCCAGCTCGATAACTCCAGGTGGTAAAGATTCCGTCGCCGGGCGCAACCCCCGCGGAGAAGTGGGCCACATCCTGGAATGTCGCACCCTCCGCCGCCACAATTACACTGGCAAGCAGCGCGTAGTCTGAATGCACATGGGCACGTCCCTCGATCGCCGCGATGACCGGCACTCGTATGTTGGCAATGTTTTCCAAAACCTGAACGCCTTCGTCGTGAACCTGACTCCAGACGCCGGGATCGGTGACATCGCCGAAAGAGGACCAATCGACATCAGTAATGAACTCCCCACCTGCGCCCGTCAGGATTACGATCTTGTTCGCCCTATCCTGCGCAATCCGGTAGAAGGCATCGACAAACTCCGTGTGAGATGCCGCGGTCATGATGAACGGTCCGCCATTGGCGTGGAATTCAGCAATCAGCACGCCTTTGTCATCGCGTGTCAGTTTTAGGTTGTGATAGTCCGAAAAGTAGTTATTTTGAAGCGGCATTGCATTCTCCTCTCAGTGTTGCCCTGACTGCGTTCTCCCGAATCTGTTCTTAGGACGTCAGCACATTGCGCTCAGCTGGCTACAACGAGACCGCCTGCGGCGCGAATGACCTCACCGGTGATCCAGGCTGATCAGTATTCTACTGCGAGAACGTGGTCCGGGCCGATAGTGCTTCGCAAGTCTCGTGACCGTACATCTGCCGTACTGGAACTTCACTTCTCCGCTAAGCGCGGTGGTCTCAATGGGTCGACGCAACACTCAGGTCACACTCGACCTGCATAGAAAACAACGGCTAAATCGCTCGCTAGGGTTAGATCAGGCGGAGCACTACCCTGGCTAGGATTTGGCCTGGTACAGCCAAACAGGTCGCTTCTCCCGGGGAAGCATTGTCGAATCAATGCACTGGATGGTGTTGCATCGACCGTTTGAGCCGACATGCGTAATCGGAGACTGACCCAGTAGCCGTTTGGGTGGCTGCTTGTGGGGGCTGCGGGGGAACGCCTATAATTGGATGTTAGGCAATCAGGTTGAGGAAGCATAGGAAATACTTTCTTCAGGAGCTAAAGCCCACTTGAGTTTGGGGGCTTTGCGCCGGGGCCCATCGACGCTCAGGGTAAACTGAAGCACCGGCCTCCTAAAGAAAAGCGAAGAGCACAGTCCCTTCGGCTCCGCTCAGGACAAGCAGGAGTGACTGTGCCACAAGAAAGAAACAGCAAGAGCGCAGCCAGGAATGGCTGTGCCACGAAGGAGAAGGTTATGGCGACTGCCGAAGCGAAATTGCATGTGGCGGAATTTACGAATGAGCCGTTTATCGATTTTTCGAATGCGGAGAACCGCAAGCGGATGGAAGCGGCGCTGGCGAAGGTGAAGGCCGAGTTTGGGCATGAGTACCCGATGTGGATTGCCGGGCAGAAAGTGATTACGACGGGGAAGAAAAAGTCGACGAACCCTTCGCGGCCTTCGGAAGTGATTGGCGTGTTCCAGGACGCGTCGAAGGAGCAGGCGGCGCAGGCGGTGGAGGCGGCGAACAAGTATTTTGACGTCTGGAAAAAGGTGCCGGCGGAGACGCGGGCGAAGTATCTGTTCAAGACAGCGCAGATTATTCGCGAGCGGAAGTTTGAACTGGGTGCGCTGGTTTGTTACGAGGTAGGGAAGAGCTGGATTGAGGCGGACGCGGACATCGCGGAGACGATCGATTTTTGCGAGTATTACGGGCGCGAGATGTTGCGTCTTTCGGAGCCCCAGAAGCTGACGCCGATGCGCGGCGAACGGAACTACATGGTGTATATCCCGCTGGGCGTGGGCGCGGTGATTCCTCCCTGGAATTTCCCGATGGCGATTATGGCGGGGCTGGTGGTGTCTTCGCTGGTGACGGGGAATACGGTGGTGTTGAAACCTGCGGCGGATTCGCCGACGATCGCGGCGAAGTTCGTGGACATCCTGCATGAAGCGGGCGTGCCTAAGGAAGCGGTGCAGTTCCTGACCGGATCGGGCGCGGTGATTGGCGACGTGATTGTGCAACATCCGAAGACCAGGTACATCGGGTTCACCGGTTCGAAGGAAGTGGGCCTGCGGATCGCGGAGCTGGCGAACAAGCCGACGCCGGGGCAGATCTGGATCAAGCGCACGGTGCTGGAGATGGGCGGCAAGGACGGCATGATCGTGGATGAAGAGGCCGACGTGGACGCCGCAGTGGAAGGCACGGTGCAGGCGGCGTTTGGCTATCAGGGGCAGAAGTGCTCGGCATGCTCGCGCGTGATCGTGAGCGAGAAGATCTACGACACGTTCCTGAACAAGCTGGTGGAACGGACGAAGAAGATCAAGGTGGGCCCGAGCGACGATCCGAACAACTACATGGGGCCGGTGGTGAGCGAGACCGCGATGAGGGGAATTTTGAACTACATCGAAGTCGGGAAGAAGGAAGGGCGTTTGATGACCGGCGGCGGGCGCGCGGCGGGCGACGGCTACTTTGTGGAGCCGACGATCATCGCCGACGTGGACCCGAAGGCGCGGCTCGCGCAGGAGGAAGTGTTCGGCCCGGTGCTGGCGGTGATCAAAGCGAAGAACTTCGATCATGCGATGGAGATTGCGAACAACACCGAGTTCGGCTTAACGGGCGCGGTGTATTCGAAGAATCCGGAAAAGATCCGGCGCGCGGAAGAGGAGTTCCACGTGGGGAACCTGTACCTGAACCGGAAATGCACCGGAGCGATGGTGGGCGCGCATCCCTTCGGCGGGTTCAATATGAGCGGGACGGATTCGAAGACCGGCGGGAAAGATTATTTGCTGTTGTTCCTGCAGGCTAAGGCTGTGGCGGAGAAGGTGAGTTAGGAAAACGAAGCAATGAGGCAATGAAGTAACGAAGCAAAGAAAGATTTAACGCAGAGGGCGCTGAGGTAAGAACGCAGAGGTCGCAGAGAAGAACAAAGAGGGCGGATGCGATTCCGCCCTCTTTTTATTTTAGAAGGGAATTGGCAGTGGATTCTGAGGGAACTTATGCGTGGCCACCTGAAGGTGGCCGCTACGCGGGCTCGCGACTGGAAACTGCTTTGAGGATGCGGAAGACGGGATAGCTGCAGGCCAGGGCGACCAGCGTGAGGATGCTGTTGGCGCGATCTTCGCGGACGGCTTCGATGAGGAAGCCGACGGAGCCGAGGAGCGCGAGAGCGGTGGTCCAGGGATAGCCCCAGGCGCGGTAGGGCCGCTCGGCGTGGGGATCGCGCGCGCGGAAGATGAAGAGGGAGATGAAGGAGAGCATGTAGTTGGTGACGAAGAAGAAGGCGAGCATCGCAATGACACGTTCAAACTTGCCGATGGCGAAAATGACGCCGATCAGGGCGCTCAGCAGCAGCGCGATCGTGGGCGTGCCGCCTTTGTTGACGCGCGCGACCTGAGGAAAGAAGAGGCGGTCGCGGCTCATGGCGTAAATCACGCGCGTCCCCATCAGGTGTAGGGCGTTGATGGAGCTAAAGAGGGCAACGACCATGATGGAGCGAAAGATAAAGTCGCCATAGCGTCCGAACACGCGCTCGGCGGCCAGGCCCAGAGAGAAATCGTTGCCGGCGATCAGGTTCATAGGAAGAACGTAGAGGACCGCGGCATTGATGAGCAGGTAGATGACGAAGAGCGAGCCGAGGCTGGCGAAGATGGCACGCGGAATGAGATGCCCCGGATTTTTCATTTCATCGCCGAAGTAGATGGCGCCGTCCCACCCATCGTACGTGAAGATGGTGGCCTGCATGCCAAGCAGGATGGCGGTGATGAGCGCGGCTCCCGCGGGGACGGCAACGGCGGGGGCGGTGAGAATTTCCGCGTGGGCGCCACGGCCCATGGTGAAGCAGGCGACGACCATTACGAAGAAAACCAGGCCTTTGAGGATGGTGGTGAAGTTTTGCACTTTGCTGCCCATGGAGACGCTTTTCCATTGCAGCAAGGCGAAAATGACGATGACGGAGACAGCGATGATTTTAATGCGGAGCGCGCCGTCGAGCACCGGAAAAAGATGCGCCAGATATTCGCCGACGACGATTCCGACGGCGCCGGTGGTGCCGCAGGTGGAGATCCAATCGCTCCAGCCGACGATGAAGCCGGCGTATTCGCCGAGGGCGCGGCGCGCGAAATTGTACTGGCCGCCGCTGGTGGGAATGAGCGTGCCGAGTTCGGCGAGTTGAAATGCGCTGAGCAGGGCGTAGAGGGCTCCGCCGATCCAGACGGCGATAAACAGCCACGCGTTGGGAAGGATGGCGGCGATGCTGCCCGGGGTGCGGACGATGCCGACGGAGATGGAATTGCCAACCGCGACGGCAATGCCGAATCCGACGCCGAGGACTTGCAGGAGTTTCCCTTTGTCCTTGTGAGAGGGAAGAGGACCGGAGGGCGTTTCGGCGATCTCAGACGCGGCGGGTGTGGGCAAAGTGGGGTCTCAATCCTCGACCGGATGATTCGCCATCATACGTTTGTGGGTGGGAAAAGAGAAGAGGGATCGGTGACTGGTGAAGGGAAGGGGCGAACGTGTGCGGCCCCATGTTAGTTGGGTGCCGTGGCTGGATGCGTAAAAGCGGGAGCTGCGCTCTCGCACTCAAAAAAGCTCAATCCCAGCAACGGCCCACCTTGGAAGGCGGCCGCTACAAAAGCGGGAGTAACCCAAGAAGGCGGCATAAAGCCGCCCCTGCACGGGCGAGGGCGGATTGCCTTGGAAGTCGGGTGCTGCGCGAGTCCGATTACGGGGTGAGTTCGAGTTCGGATTCGCGGCTGGCGGGCCGCTTGGTTTTTCCCTGTTCGTCGAGGAAGTCAGCGAGTTCCAGGCGGAGGTTGCCGGGATTGGTGGCGTAGGTAAAACCGGTCTCGAAATCGATTACGCCGGAGCGGACGAGCTTTTCAATTTCGCCGTCGAAAAACTGCATGCCTTCCGTGTCGCCGTCGCGCATGGCATCGAGAAGCGTCTTGCCTTCGGACTCGCCTTTTTCCACGTACTCGCGCGTACGGAGAGTGGATTTCAGAATTTCGATGATGGCGACGCGGCCTTTGCCGTCGAGGCGCGGCAAGAGCCGTTGCGAAAGGATGTAGCGAAACGCCTTCGCGAGGCGATTGCGCATGCCCTGCTGATCTTCCATCGGGAAAGCGCCGATAATGCGCTCCACGGTTTTGGCGGCGTCGATGGTGTGGAGAGTGGAGAGAACGAGGTGGCCGGTTTCAGAGGCTTCGAGGGCGATTTCAATGGTTTCCCGGTCGCGCATTTCGCCGACGAGGATCACCTTCGGCGCCTGGCGAAGCGCGCCGCGAAGGGCAGTGGAAAACGTGGGCGTGTCGCTGTGGAGCTCCCGCTGGTGGATAGTGGCCTTCTTGTGGCGATGCAGAAATTCGATGGGGTCCTCGATGGTGAGGATGTGGATGGCTTTTTCCTCGTTCATCTTGTCGATGATGGCGGCGAGCGTGGAGGATTTCCCCGAGCCGGTGGGGCCGGTGACCAGGACGATGCCGTTGCGGATGCCGCAGATTTCCTGGAGTTGCGGCGGCAAATTCAGATCCTCGAAGCTGGGAATGCGGTCGGGAATGACGCGCATGACGATGGCGCAGGTGCCGCGCTGGCGGAAGATGTTCACGCGAAAACGCCCGACATTTTCGAGCCCGTAAGAGAGGTCGGAGGAGCCGCTTTCGTGGAATTTCTGGGCCGCGTGCTGGTTCTTGCCGAGCAGAACCTGGGCGATCTGATCCGTGTCGCCGGGAACGAGACATTCGAGGCCCTTGAATTTCAGCTCGACCAGCTGGCCGCTGACTTC
>Ga0210400_10004726_pt1 | contig 11715 bp, 11 predicted proteins | sample IncBWH26MmetaG_FD_155456 | JGI IMG/M metagenome (GOLD analysis project Ga0210400, IMG submission 155456) | Forest soil microbial communities from Barre Woods Harvard Forest LTER site, Petersham, Massachusetts, United States - Inc-BW-H-26-M | ecosystem: Environmental > Terrestrial > Soil >...
GCACTGTCGTCGAAGCCATCCGCCTGGGCGCACAGGATTACCTGACCAAGCCTTTCGAAAAGGCCGAGCTTGATGTGGCCATGCTGAAATGCCGGCAAAAACAGCAGCTTCGAGCGGAAAACAAATCACTGCGGGACTATTGCGACACGATCACGGAGGATATCTGCTTCCTTGCCGCAAGCCCGCAGATGGTGCGCATCCGCCAGCAAATTCTGCAAATCGCGCCAGTGGACGTGCCTGTATTCATTTACGGAGAGAGCGGTGTGGGTAAAGAAGTTGTTGCGCGCATGATTCACATGCGATCCACGCGCCGCAGTCAGGCCTTCGTCAAGGTCAATTGCGCCGCGTTGCCCGGCGAGTTGCTTGAATCCGAGCTGTTTGGATTCGAACAAGGCGCTTTCACCGGCGCTGTTCGTTCAAAACCCGGGAAATTTGAACTTGCCAACAAGGGCACGATCTTCCTTGATGAAATTGCGGAGATGAGTCCCCATTTGCAGGCCAAGTTGCTGCACGTCCTCCAGGACCACCAGTACTCACGGCTGGGCGGACGGAGTTTGATCGACGTTGATGTGCGCGTCTTGGCTGCGACCAACGTGGAGATCCAGGAGGCCATGAAATCGGGTCGCCTGCGCGAGGACTTGTACTATCGGCTCAACGTCCTCTCCATCAATGTGCCTCCACTGCGCGAGCGCACGACAGAAATACCGTTGCTTTTCAGACATTTCCTGCAGAAATACAGCGCAAAGTTCAACAAGGAGAATGTCGTTCCCTCCGAGCATTTGCTCGAAGCGGCTGTGCGTTATCCCTGGCCAGGGAACTTGCGCGAGCTTGAGAATTTCGTGAAGCGCTACGTCATCCTGGAAGACGACGAGGGGAGTTTCCGCGAGCTGCTCGAAATGGCTTCGACCCGCCAGCGCATTTCTCCGAGGGAAGAAGTCGCTCCGGTGCGTGAGCAAGGCTTGAAGGCCCTGGTACGCAGCCTAAAAGATGAAGCAGAGATGGAAGCGATCGCCGATGCGCTCGAAAAGACTCGCTGGTGCCGCAAGGATGCTGCTAAGATGCTCGGCATCAGCTACAAGGCGCTTCTGTACAAGATTCGTCAGTTTGGGTTGGACTCGGACCGTGGTGGCCGTGGAGCCTCCAAAGAAACTCCAAAAGTGAAAGAAAGCGTCAATACCGATCCGCCACCGGTGTCTCTGTCAACCGGCGGCCGGAACAGGTAGCGTAGCGACGACCGCAAGTAGTTGCGTATTCGGGATATTTAGATTGCGTGAGTTCTTCATATGAACGGCATCTTCGGTTATAGTTAGCGGGCTTTTGGGAAACTGTTTCGGAACTAGTTATGACAAATTTCGTTACGTTGCTTTCAGGGGCGGCGCCGAATTCTTTCAACTGTTCTAGCGACACACGTTAGGGGGAAGTTTCAGTCACTGAAGTTTGTCACCATGGGGAAAGAGCTGGCGCTGCTGAGATCAAGATTAACGAGGATAATGTTTCCCGCTTTGGAATGCTGATTGCACTCATTCACCCGCAGGGGGATGTGTGCATGAATCACAAATGGGGGTCCAGTGGCGATGACTGAGCGACGAACAGCACGTCGATATGACCTATCTCTACCGGTCATCATTCGGGTACCAGTGGAAAAGGAATCTTCGCGTAACGGAAAGACACGCGACATTTCCACTCGCGGATTGTACTTCATCGTCGACCAGGACCTGAGCGCCGGGACTGAGCTTGATATTACGCTTACGCTGCCATCGGAGGTGACGCGGGGTTCGGAAGTGTTTATTCGGGCCATGGGCAAGGTCGTTCGCGTAGAGAAGAAACCCGAGAATGGCTCGTCACGCGTTGGCGTTGCCGCAGTAATCGAACGCTACGAAATCATTCGTAACGAACCGGCCACCGCCTAAATGCCTCATGTTGGACTGTTTATAAGAGATTTGAGCTTCTCGACCGCACACAGACTTTTGCATCGAGCGAGTATGCGCCTCAAATACGCCGCTTCAGTTTAAGTGCTTTCCGTCCAGCAGCTTGCGGAGGAGCGGTTCGTCGAAAAAATCTCAGGCAGTGAAATATCTTGGTCGCGGCACGTTGGTCAAGTTTCCCCGCGTAGACGAATACTTCGATGGACTATATAATCCCGCTTCGGGGATAGGAAGCCCTTGCCGCGAATTTGTCCGCGGCGCGACTGCAGATGAATTCGCCGCTACTGGACCTGTCCATCGTCATTCCTGCCTTTAATGAAGAGCGACGCCTGCCGAAGGCCATCGAGCAGATTGGCTCCTACCTGAGCGCGCGCCCGTTGCGCGCTGAGATCATTGTCGTGGACGATGGTTCCTCCGACGCGACACCCAAATTGATAGAAAGTTACCGCGGGAGATATCCGGAGCTGCGCCTGATTCCCAATGGCCGAAATCATGGGAAGGGATACAGCGTGCGTCACGGCGTTTTGGAAGCTCGCGGGGAAATTGTCCTTTTCACCGATGCGGATCTATCGACACCAATTGAAGAAACGGATAAATTGCTCGTGGCGCTGGGCGAGAAGGGCTATGACGGTGCCATCGGTTCCCGCGCCCTGGACAGCAGCCTAATTGAAGTCCATCAATCCGCGTTTCGGGAGCAAGCTGGCGCAATGTTTAACCGCCTGGTCCGCGGAATCACCGGGCTGGAGTTTTCCGACACTCAGTGCGGCTTCAAGGCGTTTCGCCGCAACCCTGCCCGGATTATCTTTGAACAACAGCGCATCGAGCGCTTCGGGTTTGATCCCGAAATCCTGTTCCTGGCAAAGCGGCACGGGTTGCGGGTCGCGGAGATTCCCGTGCGATGGTCGCACGACGCGGGCACCAAAGTGAATGTCATCGGGGATGGCTTACGGATGTTCCTCGACTTACTGGTGATCCGTTGGAATGCCCTGCGTGGACTTTATCCAATTGTTACTGCACGTTCCAAGTAGAGCCGCACCTTTAAGTCGAAATCAGCCAACGGTTGACCAAGCACAGCGGTATCTAGTGAGCAACGTCGCGGCCAAATTGTTTGCGTTCTGTGCGCGCCTAACTGATCATAATTGCCGACTGGAGCCAGCGTGATAGCCGTGAACTGCGCGCCGATTTGTGAGAGCGCACTGGAGAAGTCTGAGCAGAAAATGAAGGTTTCCGTCGTCATCCCGGTTTATAACGAGCGCGCGTTCATCGAGGAAGTGCTCCTCCGTGTGCAGGCTGTGCAGATCGACAAGGAAATCATCGTCGTGGACGACAAATCCTCAGACGGCACGCGTCCGCTGCTCGAGGACCTCGACAGGGCTCAGGCGGAAGGCCAGCGCGACGCCCTGGTGCAGAATGGCAAGGCGCGTCTCTCGCTCGAGAATATCCGCTTTATTTTCCAACCCCAGAATTGCGGTAAGGGAGCTGCGTTGCGCCGAGGCTTCGAAGCGGCTACCGGAGACGTTGTGCTGGTCCAAGACGCCGACCTCGAATACAACCCCAAGGATTACGCATCGCTTCTCGAGCCCATTTTCGATGACCGGGCTGACGTGGTTTACGGCTCAAGATTCTTGGGAGGCCCGCAACGCGTCCATTATTTTTGGCACTACTGCGGCAACAAGTTGCTTACGTTGCTCTCGGATATTTTCACCAACCTGAAACTCAGCGACATGGAGACGTGTTACAAGGTTTTTCGCCGCGAAATTCTGCAGAACATCAAACTCGAGTCGAACCGGTTTGGCTTCGAACCAGAATTCACCGCCAAGATCGCCAAGGGAAATTGGCGGATCTATGAGGTTTCCATTTCCTATGCCGGCCGCACCTACGCGGAAGGCAAAAAAATTACCTGGAAAGATGGCCTCTCCACCCTCTGGTGCATCCTGCGTTACAACCTGTTCGATTAATGTGAGCCGGAGCTGCTTTTTTCGCAGAGGGCTTCAAGACGGCGGCAAGTGGACCGGTAAACACGGAGTCCTCGCTCGAATAAAGTTATGGTTTTCTTTCCTGATTAGGATCTGCTTGGGCGGCCCCGGTCTGGTTCAGCCGGTCTACGAGGGTATTTAGGGCCTGCAGGAGAGATTCAATCAGCTGGGGATGGTCGCCGTTGGTTGGTTGGAGACTAGGCTGGGCTGGCGGTTGCGCCATGAGATCAATGATATGCAAATCGAAGTCGCGGGCCACTTCTTCCACGATCTCAGGGGGCACGGGATTGCGCTGATCCACGAAGGAACTGACCAGGGCATGTTCGCAAAGCAGATTGATGACCCTGGGGATTCCTCGGGCGTAGTGGTGCACGGACGCAATCGCTTCTTGGCTGAAAATCTCGGTATTTTCCGCGCCGCCGATGCGCAGACGTTCCCCGATGTAGCCTTGCGTCTCCTCGATGGTTAGTTGGCGCGTCCTGGCACGGAGCGTGATGCGCTGCCGAAGTTGTCTTAATTCCGGCTGGTTGAGCTTTTGTTCTAGCTCAGGCTGCCCCGCGAGCACGATCTGAAGCAATTTCTCGGTCGAAGTCTCCAGGTTCGTCAGCAACCGGATTTCTTCCAGCATTTCCGGCGAGAGACTTTGAGCCTCATCGACGATCAATACGGCGCGTTCCCCCGCCTGGTGACGCTCCAGTAGCCACTGTTTCAGCTTGAGGAGAACTTGGCTCTTTTGCCGGGATTCGCAGGGAATGCCGAAGTCGGCCATCACAAAATCGAAGAACTGCGAGACGCTGAGCCGTGGGTTGAAGACAAACGCGGTCGAAACGCGCTCCTTATGCAGCTGTTCGAGCAGCTTGTTGATGAGAGTGGTTTTGCCGGTTCCTATTTCCCCAGTCAAGAGGATGAAACCCTTACGGGTGTCGATGCCGTACGTCAAGCAAGCCAGCGCTTCCTGCGTATTATGCGTGAGGAATAGATAGCGGGGGTCGGGGTTAACGTTGAACGGATTGTCTTTGAGCTTGAAGAACTTCTTATACATCACAGTACCTTCGCTCGGAGTCCGTAGAATAGAAATAATGATGATGCTCTGATTCGGCTAGCTGTTGCAATCCATCCGCTCGAAGGCACGAGAGTCGCGTTTTGTCTCTGAGGATTCAGTATTCTGTGGAAAGTGATCTCAATCACCGTCAGTCGACGAAGGTTCAACTACCACCTGTGTACTCGACTGAGTACGTTTCGACGGCAGGCCTGCGCGGCGGATCTTATATAACAATGCCCGGTAACTGATTTTTAGAGCACTGGCCGTACGCTTGCGGTTCCATCGGTTCGCCTCAAGCACACTGAGGATGATTTTCCGCTCAAGCTCGTGAACAGCCTGACGGGTCACCTTTTTCAAATGAATTTGGCCGTCGGTCGGGGCGTCCGCCACTGCATGAGTCTGCTCCCAGTTTAGCAACTCGCTCGATACAGCGTCTTCAGAACCCAATATCACGTACCGCTCAATGAGGTTTTCGAGCTCACGGATATTTCCGGGCCAGGGGTGTTTTTCCAGAAGCCTCATGGCTGAGGGCGAGAGTGGCCTCACTTGTACGTTATGCCGGGTTCGGTGAGCATCCAGGAAATAGGCAGCCAGGCTACCGATATCTCCGGTGCGGGCCCTTAAGGAAGGGAGTTGAATGTTCACAACATTAATGCGGTAATACAGGTCCTGGCGGAATCGTCCGTTCGCTATTTCCTGCTCCAGGTGACGGTTGGTCGCGCAGATCACGCGCAGTTTCACGCGAAGGTCTTCCTGACCACCAATTCTGCTGAACTGTCCGTCCTGCAGCAACTGTAACAACTTGGCCTGGAGCGACATGTCGATTTCGTCGATCCCGTCGAGAAATAGCGTGCCTCCATGCGCTTGCTCGACGCGTCCGGCCTTGGCCGTGTATGCACCTGTGAAAGCGCCCTTTTCGTAGCCAAATAGCTCGCTCTCAAGCAGTGTTCCCGGAATTGCCGCGCAATTCACTTTCACAAATGCCGCGTCGGGGGCCACCGAACGACTATGAATAAAGCGCGCCAGTAAGCCCTTCCCGGTTCCACTATCGCCTTGAATCAGAATCGGGACTCCCGAGGAGGCAATTTTTTCCACCTTCTGCCGGATGGTTTGCATGGCGGCTGAGGAACCAAAAATGATGTGGACGGGAGGAAGAAGGCTCGCCCGATCGGTCGTGCGTGAACTGGAAACGGCTGTCGCTACCATAGTCTGCAATCTGTGCGCCCCTATCAGGCAGGCGCTCCCCCACATTGATCAAATGCACACCATGAGCCAAACTCTCTGGGTCTTTGGCAGGCGAGATGTCCGCAGGATTAGCCGCGGCGTCAAAACAAGGCTTTTATTTTCAATTATTTGTGGATATTCGAGTAATAGAAGTCCTAGCCGGCCCAAGGAGAGTATCCCTGTGGAAATCGCAAATGAGTGGAAAAAATTTTCCGCTCCGACACGCTGCGGTTCCAAAACACGGCTGTTTTTCAGAAAAATCTAGTGGTGGCGTTCGTCCTGTGTGTCTGGTGTCGTGTGATGATGTTCTCCCGCTGTCTCTGGCGCCGTGCCGAACGATTGCGACCAGGAACAAAGCGTCTCAAGTTCTTTCTCTCGGAGTCGAGACTCTTTGTGCATCATCCGGTACGAAAACGGCGGCATGCCCTTATCCCGCACTTCTTTACAGATTAGGGCCAGGTGCTCGGCAGCCTCCTTGGGATTTTCCTGCGCTTCCCAATCCTGAAAATTGACGTGGCTGCGGCCCAAGTTCACATCATCGGCCACTATCCATGATAGGGGCGCTATATGGCTGTACCACGGCCACCTGGTCTCGCTTGAATGACAATCCCCACACGCCCTTTTCAAGATGGGCAAAACATCTGGAGGCACTTGAACATGCGCTTCAATCGATCTTGAGGGGACAACCGGCGGATTCGTCCGCTTGGGCTGCACGAATTGGGCAAGAAGAAAGACAGCCGCCAAAGCGAGCGCGATTCTCTTCACCCGGATCATGTTCATCAAAAGATTCCCTTTCGTGGCATCATCCCGCTGACCGGGCCGCGTGTGCCCTCAATTCTTTTTGCGGGAAAATATGGATTCATTCATAGTCTACCCTTTCCACTCCAATTCCCCAATCCGGTCTGTTTCCTTGTGAAATTCATCAGACGCACTGACGACCGATTTCAGTTGCTCGACACATCGGAGTGGGCCTACCATGCGGGTAACAGTCACACCGCTTAGGAGGTGTCCGATGAAAGTACGGGATCTAGTTCAATCGCGGCGCGACGTTTTCTCCGTTCAAGAGGACGCCACCATCCACGAGGTAGCCCGTTACCTGCGCGATCACCAAGTGCGGTCCGTTGGCGTGCTGGATGCGGCAGGCCAGCTGGCCGGCGTTGTATCGCATAGCGATATCTCAAACAAGGTGGCGGCCGAGAACAAATGTCCCGCATGGATGCGCGTTTCGGAAATCATGTCGATAGGGTTGGTAGTGGTCCGGCCAGAAATGGCACTGGATGAATGCCTGTGTCTGATGGAAAAGCACGGTGTATTTCATCTGCTAGTGGTGGAAGACTCGGGCCGCTATCTTGGAATGATCTCTGTCGCGGACCTTCTTCAGGTTATCGCTTCAGATCACAAGGCCCGCGCCGACATGTTTGAGGCATTCCTATTTCCGCAAAGGTGAAAATCCATTTGGAGGGCGGAGGCGCGTTAACCTCATACTCTAGAGAGAACCTTCATTAATTGATTCAGGCGGGCTCGTGCCTCCGAACTCATGGCTGTGAATTCGATCCCCATACCTTTGCCCTGCTGTGAATCCCGAACGGTTGCTCGCGCGCGAACATCGCCATCCGGCACTTCGAAAATCAACTGAATCGTGTCGCCGACGGGAGGAGGCTTGGGAGTCGTAATGAAAAGACCACCAAGGGCCAATACGCCCACGCGCGATACCTTCCGAACGCCAGAATGTTCCCAGGCCACCAACATTCCTTTTGGCAGCTTAACGCGCGCATAACGGCGGCTTTTCTCTTTGGTGGACATGGTCGGCTCGCGCCTTTCAGAGACGCACCCGCGCAAGGGAAAATGCCAGCTATTCGGTGAAGACGATACCGACGGCCGTGCGATCTTTTTCCGCTTCTGTCTCGATACGGACGACATAGCCTCGCAGGCGCAAAGGCCCGTCCTTTGCTCCCCCAATTCCGGGATTATCAAGCTGAACTTGAAGTTCGGATTGCAGCTTTGGACTGTGGTCCAAATAGATAAGCGCACCATGCAGACTCAGATCGCTGATCACCGTCTCTTCTTCGAAGGCCATTCCTGTGTCAGTGAAGCCAGTCACCATCGCCCGGAAGTGTGTGTCGCGCCGCAGGCCTTCGCGCACGGCGGGAATCACGACGTCCAGGTTCGCATCGCCCAAAGTCATCACCATGCCTTCGGCAGCGGCCCACACGTTCGAAAATTTGCCCCGCGCTTCGCGAAGGATGCCGTCGACGGCCTTGTCGGTTGAATCCGGGTCATGATGAAACAGCACCAGATTCTTGACGCCCACTTCCGCGGCGATTTTCACACCTTCCAGCCATGAGGAGTGTCCCCAGCCCTTCCGCGTGGTTGCTAATTGTTCGGGGGTAAACTGCGCATCGTTTATGAAAATGTCCGCGCCCGCCGCGAGATGCCGAAGGCTCTGATCGAGTTTCGGATCGCCCGGCTCGTTGTCCGTAGCATAAACGATCGAGCCGGCTGGTGTGTCAAAGCGAAAGCCCAGGCAACCTTGCGGGTGGTGCAGCCAACTTGCCTTTACGCGCGCTCCTGGGACTTCAAGCTGATCCCCCCCGCTGACTTCTGTAAAATTGCGGCGCGCTGACATCGCGCTGATATCCACAGGGAAATAGGGATGCGCCATCTGGGCCTCGAACACGCGCTTGAGACTGTCACGCCCAAGATATTCCGAACGGAAACTGTAGAAATTAAGACAATTCTGTTCCGCGTAGAGGGGAGAAAAAAACGGAATTCCCTGGATGTGGTCCCAGTGATAATGGGTCACAAAAATGTGTGGCTCGATCCGTTTTGATTCCGGCTCGGATTCCAAGTGCCGTCCCAGCATCCGAAGCCCGGTTCCGCAATCCAGAATTACTCGCGCCCCTGCAGGTGTGGTCAGTTCTACGCAAGCTGTGTTTCCGCCGTACCGCCAGGTTACCTTGTCCACAGTCGGCGTGGACCCGCGAACGCCCCAGAACCGCAGCGTCGCTACGGGATCAGGCGCCCTCTTAAGTGATGGTTTTGCCATCGGCTCGGAGGCGATGGATTTGGCTGAAGGCATGGAGTCTAGATAAGTGACAATTTTTCATACTATGGAGCACACTGAACGAAGTCAATTAACTTCCCTACTATGTGTGCGAGAATTGTACGTACAAGTACTTATGTGCTCCAGCCGGAGCCCACGCCCGCTTCCGGCGGGTTCCCCGATGCATCCCAGGGTATCCGCCTGTACAATAAGCAAATGCACGTCCACGCGCATGGCCGCGAAGGACCGGCTGGCCACTCGCAGGCGCACACGGAAATGGCGACCGGGGTGCTCGCTGGAGCGGTGATAGCCACAGCCTTGCTGGTTGCCGCGGAACTGCTCGGCGGCTACCTGGGACATTCCATTGCCCTGGTCAGCGACGCGCTGCACAATCTCTCTGACATTCCCACAATGCTGATTTCCTGGTTCGCATTGCGTTGGGCTGCGCGGCCCGCGGATCATGAGCGCACTTTCGGCTATCAACGCGCGGGCGTTCTGGCGGCGTTCACAAACGCCATTCTGCTGATCCTTGTTGCGCTGGTCTTATTCTGGCAGGCGATCGAGCGCTTTCGGCATCCGGTCGTGGTTCATGAGGGATGGATGATAGGGGTCTCGCTGCTTGCGCTGGCCATAAACGGTGGAATTACGCTAGCGCTCGTCCGCAGCCGGCACGATCTGAACCTTCGCAGTTTGCTCTTACATAATTTTGGCGATGCGATTTCGAATATCGGCATCCTTGCGGCAGCGGTTGTCATTCGAATGACGGGCGCGGAGTGGCTTGACCCTGCTATCGGGTTGGCCATTGCGGCCCTCGTACTCTGGTCCACGAAAGGTCTGCTGCGCGAAGCCGGGAACATTCTGCTTGAAGGCCTGCCAAAAGGCATTCGTCTAGAGTCCGTGGCGCACTCGATTCTTAGCATCAAAGGCGTTCAAGAAGTGCACGATATTCATATTTGGACGATTGGTACCGATCTCCACGCACTATCCTGCCACGTGCGCATTCCTGACATGCATATGGACGAGAGCGAGAAAATCCTGAAGAGCATACTGGAACGTCTGAACGCCGATTTTCACATTACCCACACGACGATCCAATTCGAACGCGCAGGCTTGACGCATGACGCCGGCTATTACATGCCTCAGCCGTTTCAGCCTTCGAAATAAATTCTGCGGACTTTTCGCGGGGGCTAAATTCGCTCAGACGCTGGGATTTTAGTTGTGGAATTGTAGGGTGGTGCCGCGGGCTTCGTTCATATCCTGGGTTGCGGCGGTGTCGAGTTCGGATAGCGGCAGCGTCCGGCGCATCCCCTCCGGAGTAACGTACTGCACCTGAGCGCCCGACACGGAGAACGCTGAAGCGAACAGAACCCTGCCGTCACGCCTTACCAGGATGAATTCGCCCACTTCAGGCACGGGAGCAGTTGAAGGTGCGGGAGCAGCAGCCTCCGTAGATGGCTCCTGCGGCGCGGGAGCCGGCGGTTGCGCTGTAACGGGTTGCTGAATCACGATGACTTGAGGCTGTTGCTGCTGCTGAGGCTGCGGCTGGTAATCTTGGTAATCCGAAGAATCAGAGTAATAGGGAAACCCGCCGAATCCGCCGAAGAAGAGTGGCGTGACGAAATTTTCACGGTGGTGCTCGCCGCGACCGAAACCAGGAGGGTTGTTGCGAAAGTTCCCACTCACCGCGGCCAAATGGGGATAATCAAAACCGAGGCCAGGGACCCCAATTTGGTCACCAAAATTGACCGAATTCCCAAACGAATCGCTGGGGATCGCGCGCCCATTCGGCGCAATCACCGTGGCTTGCCTTGGAGCGCGGGCACCAGATGCCCTCCCCGCTGGCATACTACGCACGGGCGCGACCCGGGCGGGCATGGGCGCCATACCTGAACGGCCTCCCCGTGTCTGAGCGCCGGCAGCAGAACAGGCCAGAAGCGTCATAATTACGGCAGCCGCGAGATGAACCCTTTCCGTCATATGTTTGCTCTAAGTAAGAGATGCTCGGATCACCCTTGCGGTTGCAGGATTTCGCGAAGGGAAGAAAGCCAGAACTCCTGACACAGACTGCCTCAATGTGACTGATTTCCCTTGCTTCACACGTTTCGCAGGTTGTGTTATAACCGTCGAGCCATGGAAAGCCATGTAAACGTACGCCCTGCTTCGAATCGGCCAAATTGTGTAGAAGAACGACAGGGCGAAGAGTATCCCATCAGTTTCTGCCCACTTTGCTCCCAGAGGCTGGAGGCGAAGCGCTGCAAGCTCGTCTGTGCGGTGTGCGGCTATTACCTGTCGTGCTCGGATTATTATTGAGTCCACTCGCCGAATGCGGTGAGTGATCACTAGAGTTCACATACAAGCTCGATTCGTGAGGAGGACGGACTGTGGCATTGAAAATTACGGACCGCATAGTGGATGGTGTGGCAGTGGTGGCGCTCGAAGGGCGTATCGTTCTCGGCGAAGAGAGCAACGCGTTGCGAGAGAAAGTAAAATCGCTGATGGCAGCGG
>Ga0210400_10004727_pt1 | contig 11715 bp, 11 predicted proteins | sample IncBWH26MmetaG_FD_155456 | JGI IMG/M metagenome (GOLD analysis project Ga0210400, IMG submission 155456) | Forest soil microbial communities from Barre Woods Harvard Forest LTER site, Petersham, Massachusetts, United States - Inc-BW-H-26-M | ecosystem: Environmental > Terrestrial > Soil >...
GCGGCCGTCGCGCAGCACCAGGGAGGGCGCGGGGGTGAGCCGCGGTCGCTTCCCGCCCATCACCTCACTCGCGTGGCCGGGGACGAGCCAGCCCTGCGAGCCCCGCGGCGAGACGACGCAGCCCACCCCGGGGATCACCGGGGAGTCCACCCCGCCCGGATCGCTGGGCGTGGCCGAGAAGGCGTTGCCCTCCGCGTCGATCACCGAGACGTACGAGGTGTCGAGCGTGCCCGCGCGCGACGGTGCCCCGACCGGTGACGCGGCGCCGTGGCCGTTGCGCACCGCCGCCTTGCCCTCCGGGTCGCCCGCGGGAGGCATGTCGGGCCACGCGCGGTCCTCGCGGATCAGGCCGCGCCGCAGCTCGGCGTAGGCCTTGGAGAGCAACGCCTCCGCGGGCACCTTCACGAAGCGCGGATCCCCGTAGTAGGCCTCGCGATCGGCGAAGGCGAGCTTCATCGCCTCCACCAGGAGGTGCAGGCCGCGCGGGGTGTTGTGGCCGAGGGCGGGCCAGTCGTACGCCTCGATCAGGTTCAGCATCTGGAGGAAGACGGGGCCTTGGCACCAGAAGCCGCACGCGGCCACCTCGTAGTCGTGGAAGGTGGTGCGGAGCGCGGGCGCGACCTCGGCCTGGAACTCGGCGAGGTCCTCCCGGGTGAGCAGGCCGCCCTCGCGGGCGTGGTAGTCGGCGATGCGCCCCGCGATGTCGCCCTTGTAGAACGCGTCGCGCGCCGCGCGGATCGCGCCGGCGCGGCCGCGGCCGCGCGCCTGCTGCTCGGCCGCCACCATCTCCTTGATCGTGGCGGCCAGCTCGGCCTGCACGAAGAGCTGGCCGGCCGCGTGGGGGCGGCCGCCGGGCAGGAAGATGGCGGCGGAGGTCGGGAAGCGCTTGTAGCGCTCCGCGTTGCTCGCCATGATCGAGGCCGAGAAGGCCGACGTCGGGAAGCCGTGCTCCGCGCACTCGAGCGCGCCGGCCACCGCCTCGGCGAACGACCGGGTGCCCCAGCGCTCGAGCGCCACGCACCAGGAATCGGGCGAGGACGGCACCACGGTGCGCAGCAGGCCGATCGGGATGTCGCCGCCGTGCTTGGTGCGGAAGTACTCCGCGCTCGCGCGGCGCGGGTACGGCCCCACGCCCGAGACCTCGTAGGTCTCGCCGGTCGAGGCCAGGTGGACGAGGATCGGGGCGACGCCCGCGAAGCTCACCATGTCGGGGTGCACGACCCCCAGCATGAGGCCCGCGGCCACGCCCGCGTCGATTGCGTTGCCCCCGGTGGCGAGCACGCGCGCGGCCGCCTGCGCCGCGAGCGGATGCCCCGCCGCCACCATCCACTTCCGCCCCATCACCTGCGTCATCGGGCCCGAGCCCGCCGGCGCAGCGCTGCGCTGGTATTGCGCGGAGTCGAGTGTCATGCCCGGTATCCTAGCATAGGGGCGCGGTCGCGGCGGGGGCGCCCGCAACCGTGGTAGCATGACCACATGAAACGCGGCGCGCCCCTCATCGGAGTGAGCACGTCGATCACGGTGGGCGCCCATCCGGAGCGCGCCTTCGTGAACTCCACGTACCTGCACGCGGTGCAGCAGGCCGGCGGCGTGCCGGTAGCGCTGCCGCCCCAGCTCTCGCCCGCGTCCATGCGGCGGCTCACCGCCGATCTCGATGGCCTCCTGCTGACCGGCGGCGGCGACGTCGACCCCGCGCTCTTCGGCGAGGCGCCGCACGCCGCCCTCTACGACGTGGCCCCGTCGCGCGACACGCTCGAGACCGCGGTGCTCCACCTGGCCCTCGAGCGGGGCCGGCCCGTCCTCGCGGTGTGCCGCGGCCTCCAGGTGCTGAACGTGGCCCTCGGCGGCAGCCTCTACCAGGACGTGGGCACCGATCCGGGGACGCAGATCCCGCACAGCCAGAAGGAGCCGCGCGACCAGCCCACCCACAAGGTGAAGGTCACGCCGGGCAGCCGCCTCGCCGAGACCCTCGGCGCCGACGAGCTCGAGGTCAACAGCATGCACCACCAGGCGATCCGGCGTCTCGGGCGCGGGCTCACCGCGGTGGCGTGGGCGCCCGATCAGCTCGTCGAGGGCGCGGAGCTCGACGACCCCGCGCGCTTCGTGCTCGGGGTGCAGTGGCATCCGGAGGAGCTGGTGGGCCACTCGGAGCCGGCCCGGCGTCTCTTCGCCGCCCTCGTGGCCGCGGCCCGCAAATCCTAACCCCGCCCGAGGAGGGAGCCCCGCCCGCGTCGATCCCCGACGCGCCCGCGTCTCTCCTGGATCCGTCCGCCGCCGCCGAGGCGCCCGCGGCCCCCGCGCCCTCGGCTCCCACCCGCCACTTCTCCCCGTGGGTCACCGCGGTCTACGCGCTGTTCACCGCCGCGCTGGTCGCGTTCTTCTACGTGAGCTGGGGCTCGCCCCTCGCGAACCTCGAGCACGGCGAGGAATCGCTCGAGCGGCTGGTCTCGCGCGAGATGGACCTTCGCCAGTCCTTCGAGCACGCCGCCCGCTGGGAGCGCCGGCTCTACGAGCTGACCGGCTCGGATCCGGAGAGCTTCGACGACGCCATCGCGCGCTTCGACGAGTTCGACGAGGACCAGCGCTCCGCCCGCGGCGATCTCGACCTGGTGGTGCTGCTCGGCGAGGCCGGGCTGCTCGAGCGGGCCGCCGGCATCATCGAGGCCCTCGACGGGACCGAAGGGGAGGGCGCCCAGTACGCGCGCTGGCTCGAGGCGGCCTATCTGGACGCGCCCTCGTCCGAGGAGGCCACCACGATCGCGGAGGAGATCCGGCGCGAGCTGCCCGCGGACTGGTTCACCGACACCCTCGTGCGCCGCGTGGCCAGCCGGGTGGACGATCAGCCGCTGCAGACCCAGGCCGAGGCCGCCATCGACGGGCGCGCCCGCTCGATGCTGACGCGGGTCCGCACGCTCACCGCCCTCGGCGCCGCGGTCCTGGCCCTGAGCGTGGTGGTGGCGCTGCGCCTGCGCACCTTCCGCCACGACCCGCGCCTCGCCGACGCGCCGCTGCCTCCGCCCTGGCGGGGCGCGGACGGCGTCGGCCTCTTCTTCCGGGCCGCGTTCGCCTACCTGCTGATCCCGGCCGCGGTGGTGCTGCTGGTGCCGCGCATGCCGCCGGTCACCGCGGTCATGGGGCTGGTCGGCGGTCTGCCGACGCTCTGGTGGGCCCGCCGCTACCTCCACGCGCGCGGCCTCACGGTGCGCGACACGTTCGGCCTGCGGCTGCGACCCGGGCGGGTGGCGCGCCTACTCGGCTGGGGGCTCGTGCTCCTCGCCGTCTCCATGGCCGGGGAGAGCCTGCTCTACCTCGGCCTGAGCGCTCTCGGGGTCAGCTCGCACTGGGCCGACGGCTTCCTCGAGGAGTTCCTCTGGGGACCGCCGACCGCGGTGATGGCGGGCACCCTGGACGGGGTGGTGTGGGCGCCGATCTTCGAGGAGCTCGCGTTCCGAGGCCTGCTCTTCCCCACCCTGCGCCTGCGGCTCCCCGCCTGGCTCGCCGCGCTGCTGAGCGCCGCCATCTTCGCGTTCGCGCACGGCTACGGCGTGCAGGGCTTCGCCGCGGTCACCTGGAGCGGCATGGTGTGGGCGCTCGGCTACCAGCGGACGCGCAGCTTGCTGCCCGGCATGCTCGCGCACGCGGGCAGCAACCTGCTCGCCACCGGCAGCTTCCTCGTGCTGCTCCGCTTCTAGCCCCGCCTCACGCCAGCGAGGTGTCGACCACCGCGAGGCGGCTCTGCCCGGGCGCGTAGCGGACCTCGCGCACGCCCAGCACACCGCGCAGCTCCTCCACCGGCACCTTGATCGGGCCCGGCCCCGGCCCGACGCCGGGAGCGGGCTGCGGGAACGCGGTGGAGCGCGCGGTGTGGAACGTCACGTTGCCTTCCACCTTCTGCATGATCTGGTGGATGTGGCCGTTGAGCACGGTCACCGAGCCGAAGCGCTTGAGATAGGCCAGGGCCTGCGTGCCGTCGTCGGTGACCCAGCCCCACTCCGGATAGACCGCCCACAGCGGGACGTGCGCGAACACCACCACCGGGGTGCTGCTCGCGAGCGGGGCCAGGTCGCGCTCGAGCCACTCGAGCTGCTCCGGGCCCAGGCTGCCGAGCTTGCCCGCCTTGAAGTTGAGCACGTTGACGAGGCCCACGAAGTGGACCCCGCGGTAGTCGAAGGTCTGCCAGCCGCGCCCCGGCCCGCCCACCGCGAAGCGGTTGAGGTACTCGGTGCCGCCGTCCGCGAAGACGTCGTTCTCCCCGGGGACGTAGAACGTCTTTTCCACCCCGACGCCCTTGAGGGCCTCGCTCACCGTGTCGAAGGCGCCCGGCTTCTGGGCGTGGGTGATGTCGCCGGTGTGGATGAGGAACGCGGGCTTCGGGTCGAGCGCCTTGATCCGCCCGATGGCGGCCTCGAAGGTGCCGAGCGCGTCCGGGTTCGCCGCGCCCTTGAAGCCGATGTGGGTGTCGCTGATCTGCACGAAGCTGAAGCTCTCACCCGACTGCGCCTCGGCCGGGCCGGGCCCGAACGCGCGCGAGCGCGGGACCCCGCCCACCACCGACCAGATGAGGCCGGTGCCGGTCCACGCCATGCACTGCAGGAAGCCCCGCCGATCCACCTCGTGTCCGTCGCTCATGCTCAGCTCCTCTCCGGCGTGACGATCACCTTGCCGGTCATCAGGGGGTGCAGCGTGCAGTAGTACTCGTAGGTGCCGGGCGTCGTGAAGGTGTGGGCGAACGTCTCGTCGGTGTCGAGGCCCGGCGAGCGGAAGGCGTTGACGGTCGACGTCACGGTGTGGGCGTCGTCGTCGTGGTTGATCCAGGTGACGGTGGTCCCGGCCTTCACGGTCACCGTGGGCGTGCTGAACCCGTGGGCCCGGATCTCGACCTGCGCGCCCTCGGTCTGGGCTGACATCCGGGCCGGCAGGTGGGCCGGCATCTGGGCCGGCGCCACCGCCGGCCAGGCCAGCAAGAGGGCCGCCGCTGCGAGCAATGCTTCCATGATCAGCTCCTCCTCGCCGTTGCCAACGCGGGCCCGGGCGGATCGTTCCGTGGAACGATCCGGGTCTCCGGGCGTTACGGAGGACGAAGCCATCCGTGGATGGCGGAAGCACGTGAACGGAGTCTATGATCTCGGCATGGCAGGCGAGCCGCAGGCCCAGGTCGGCGCGCTCGGGCGCGAAGCCCTGGCGTACGCGGACACGCTCTACAACCTCGCCCGCTACCTCACCCGGAGCCCGACCGACGCGGAGGACCTCGTGCAGGAGACCTACGCGCGGGCGCTCTCGGCCGCGCACCAGTTCACCCCGGGGACCAATCTCAAGGCGTGGCTCTTCCGCATCCTCCGCAACACGTTCCTCAGCCAGTACCGCCACGAGCGCCACAACCCCACGGTGGGCGGGCTCGACACGGTGGCCCCCGCCGCGCCGAGCGCGGAGCCGGCCCAGTGGCTCCTGGGTGACGTCGAGCTGGACCGGCTGCGCAAGGTGGTCGGCGAGGAGATCGAGCGCGCCCTCGCGAGCCTGTCGGAGGAGGCGCGCACCGTGATCCTGCTGGACCTCGAGGGGCTCACCGAGGTCGAGGTCGCCCAGGTGGTCGGCTGCGCGGTCGGCACCGTGAAGTCGCGCCTCGCGCGCGCCCGCGCGGCCCTGCGCGAGAAGCTCCGGGACTACGCGCGATGACCTGCGACGAGGCGCGCGCGCTCCTCCTCGACGCCCAGCGCGGCCGCCTGCCCGCCGACGGGCGAGCGGCGCTGCGGGGCCACGTGGCCGGCTGCGAGGCCTGCACCCACGAGGAGGCGGCCGACGCGCTCCTGAGTGAGGCGCTCGAGCACCGCCTGCCCTCGCACGCGGCCCCCGTCGCGCTCAAGCGCCGGCTGGCCGCGGCGTGGCCCGCTGTGCCGCCCGCTGTGCCGATGGACGAGCCCGCGCGACCCCGCGGGTGGGCCTGGCGCCGCCTGCTGGTCCCCGCCCTCGCGATGGCGGTGCTGGTGCTCGCCGCGCTGCCGCTCTACTACCCGGGGCCCGACCGCGGCCAGGTCATGGTCACCGAGGCGGTGAACGACCACCTGCGGCTGCTCTCGAGCCAGCACCCGCTCGACATCGAGAGCGGCGGCATGCACCAGGTCAAGCCGTGGTTCGAGGGGCGCCTCGACTTCGCGCCGGTGGTGCGCTTCCTGGGCGACGACGACTTTCCGCTGCGGGGCGGCGCCATCGGCTACTACCTCGATCGCAAGGCGGCGGTCTTCGTGTTCCACCGGAGGCTGCACGCGATCACCCTGCTCGTCTTCCAGGCCGACGGCCTCCCGTGGAGCCGCCGCGGGCTCGAGACGATCGGCGCGGTGCGGGCGCAGGTCACCGCGTCGCGGGGCTTCAACGCGATCGTGTGGCGCGAGGGCGAGCTGGGCTACGCGCTGGTGTCCGACGTCGAGACGCCGGAGCTGCGCCAGCTGGTCGGGAGGCTCGCCCCCACCTCCTGATCGGCGTGCGCCACCGCGCCGCCCACCAGGGTGAGCACCGGCGCGATGTCGGCGATGCGCTCGGGGGCGCACGCGAACACGTCCTCGGAGAGCGCGATCAGGTCGGCGCGCTTGCCCGGCTCGAGCGAGCCCAGCTCCGCCTCGCGGCCGATCGATCGCGCGTTCCAGATGGTGAACGCGCGCACCGCCTCCTCACGACTCATGCGCTGCGCGGGCTGCCAGCCCGGATCGGGACCCTCGCGGGGGGCGCGCGTGACCGCGGCGTGGATGCCGTGGAAGGGATTCGCGTCCTCCACCGGGAAGTCCGAGCCGCCCGCCACGTAGGCGCCCGAGTCGAGCACCGAGCGCCAGGCGTAGGCGCCCGCGAGCCGCTCCGGCCCGAGGCGCTCCTCCGCCCATCGCATGTCGGAGGTGCAGTGCGTGGGCTGCATGCTCGGCACCACCCCCAGGCGGGCGAAGCGCGGGATGTCGGCGGGGGCCAGGATCTGGGCGTGCTCGACGCGCAGGCGCGGCCGGGGTCCGCCGTCGGCGAGCACCCGCTCGAACACGTCGAGGACCAGGGTGTTGGCGCGATCGCCGATGGCGTGCACCCACACGTGGAAGCCGAGCGCGGCCGCCTCGCGGGTGACGCGCAGCACCTCCTCGGGGGGCACGAGGACCAGGCCGGTGTTGGCGAGGTCGTCGCAGTAGGGCGCGTGCAGCGCGGCGCCGCGGGAGCCGAGCGCTCCGTCGAGCCAGAGCTTGATCGCGCCCACCGTGAGCTGGCCGTCGCCGATCGACTCGGGACGGCCGCGCTCGCGGTACTGTCCCCACGCCTTCTTGCCGGAGAGCGCGGCGAAGACCCGGAACGGAAAGCGGCCACGCCCGATCAGGCGGGTGTAGGAGGCGACCGCGCCCAGATCGAGCCCGGGCTCGTGCGCGCCGGTGAGCCCCTTGGCCAGGCACTCGGCGATCACCGCCTCCACCGCGGCGTCGAAGCGCTCCTCGGACGGCGGCGGCACCAGGGCGCGGATCAGGTCCTGGGCCAGGTCGATCAGGATCCCGGTGGGCTCCCCGCGCTCGTCCTTCACGATGCGGCCGCCCGCCGGATCGGCGGAGTAGCGCCCGATGGCCGCGCGCTCGAGCGCGGGGCCGTTGGCCCACGTGGCGTGGCCGTCGACGCGCACCAGCGCCACCGGGTGGGCGGGCGCGGCGCGATCGAGCGAAGCGCGCGTGGGGAAACCCTGGCCCGGCCAGCGGGTCTGGTCCCAGCCGCGGCCGGCGATCCACTCCCCGGGACGGAGCCGCGACGCGGCGGCGGCCACCGCGCGGGCGATCTCGTCCTCGGAGCGCGCAGCGGCCAGGTCCAGCTCGAGGCGCGCGCGGGCGAGCAGCATGAGGTGGCCGTGCCCGTCGACCAGACCGGGCAGCACGGTGCGGCCCGCGAGATCGAGGACGGCCTCGCGCGCGGCCGGGTTGACGTCGGCGCGCCGGCCCGCGAAGGCGACGCGCCCGTCGCGGACCACGAGGGTGTCGACCACCGAGTCGACGGCGTCGAGCGTGTGGATCCGCCCGTTGGTCAGAAGCACGTGGGAGCGAGGAGGCTAGAGCAGCGTCCAGCGGGACGGCGCGCCGCTCGCCGTCTCCTCGCTCACCCGGCGCTCGTCGCGGAGCTTGCGCAGGTGCGAGTGCACCGACTGCCCGGCCACCTTGTGGAGTCGCGTGTCGACGTCGGCGTAGATGACCTTGACGATCTCCGGGATGGTGAGCGGGCCGCCGCCGAGGGTCTCGAGGATCTGGCGCTCGCGGAGCCGCCGGTGCTCGATGAACTCGGTGATCTTGCCGGGGCCGTCCTCGATCACCGGCCCGTGCGCGGGATAGATGCGGCGCACCCCGAGGTCCCGCACGCGCTCGAGCGATTGCATGTAGAGCGCGAGGTCGCCGTCCTCGTCGGGGATCACGGTGGTGGAGCCGTTCAGGATGAGGTCGCCGCTGAAGAGCGCCCGCTCCTCGGGCAGGAAGAAGCACAGGTGGTCGGAGGCGTGGCCCGGGGTGTGGATCGGGATCAAGGTGATCCCGTCGCCCTCCACGTTCTCGCCGTCCTGGAGCATCTCCACGTCCTCGGGCAGGCCCGAGTCGCGGTAGATCATCTTGGAGACCGGCACCCCCGGGAAGACTTCGCGGAGCTGGGTGACCCCGCCCAGGTGATCGCGGTGGCGATGGGTCAGGATGATGCGCTCGGGGCGGCGCCAGCCGCGCTCGCGCAGATAACCCTGGAAGAGCGCGGGATAGTCGGCCTCGCCCGCGCCGGTGTCGATCAGGATCGGATGCGTGCGGCCGACGAGGTAGGTGTTGGTGCCGGGGCCGGTCATCATGCCGGGGTTCAGCCCGAGCACGCGTCCGACCAGATCGCTCGGGGTGGCGCTGCGCGGAAAGCTCGGATCGATCCAGCTCATGGGCGGAGTGTAGCACCACGCCTCGGGCGCCTGCTCACGACACGCCGAGGTACCGCCGCTTGACCTCCTCGTCGGCCTCCAGCGCGGCGGGCGTGCCCTCGTAGACGATCTGCCCTTTGTTCATCACGTAGACCCGGTCGGCCACCCGCAGGGCCAGGTGGTAGTTCTGCTCCACGAGCAGGAGCGAGAGCCGCTCCGCTTTCAGAGCCAGCAGGATGCGACCGATCTCCCGCACGATGAGGGGCGACAGGCCCTCCGACGGCTCGTCGAGCAGGATCAGCCGGCCGTTGGTGAGCAGAGCGCGGCCGATGGCGAGCATCTGCTGCTCGCCGCCCGAGAGCGTGCCGCCCGGCTGCTGCTCGCGCTCGCGCAGCCGCGGGAAGAGCGCGAAGACACGCTCGAGCGTGAAGCCGGGGGCGCGCGCGCCCAGCAGCAGGTTCTCGCGCACCGAGAGCGGCGAGAAGATGCGCCGGCCCTGCGGCACCAGGGCGAGCCCGCTCCGGGCGATGCGATGGGCGGGCCAGCCCTGGATCGGGCGGCCGTCGAGGAGCACGCGCCCCGCGCGCGGCGGGGTGAAGCCCACGATGCTGCGGATGGCGGTGGTCTTGCCGGCGCCGTTGCGCCCGAGCAGCGCCACCGCCTCGCCCGCGCCCACCCGCAGCGAGACGCCGTGCAGCACGTGGCTGTCACCGTAGTAGGTGTGGATGGCCTCGACGTCGAGCACGCTCAGGCCTCGCCCAGGTAGACCTCGTACACCCGGGGATCCGCCTTCACCTCCGCGAAGGTTCCTTCGGTGAGCACCTCGCCGTAGTGCAGCACGGTGACCCGGTCGGCGAGCGAGCCCACCACGTCCATGTCGTGCTCGATGATCAGGAGCGTCACGTCGCGGGGCAGCGCCTCCAGCATCCGGGTCATGCGCTGCGTCTCCTCCGGCGACATCCCCGCGGTGGGCTCGTCGAGGAGCAGGAGGCGGGGCCCGGTGGCGAGGGCCACGCCCACCTCGAGCTGCCGCTGCTCGCCGTAGGAGAGCAGCCCGGCGGGCGAGGCCAGCCGCCCGGCCAGGCCGACGATCTCGGCCACCTCTCGCGCGCGCTCGAGCGGTCCGCGCTGGCGCTCGAGGCGGCCGAGCAGGCTCCAGGTGCCGGGCACGCCCGCCGCCGCGGCCAGGCGCAGGTTCTCCTGGACCGGGAGCTTCGGGAACAGGTTGTTGCGCTGGAAGGAGCGCGAGATCCCGCGACGGGCCACCGCGTGCGGGCTCAGGCCCTCGATGGGCGCGCCCTCGAGCCGGATGCGCCCGCCGCTCGGCGCGAGCTGGCCGGTGATCACGTTGAAGAGCGTGGTCTTCCCCGCCCCGTTGGGGCCGATGATGGCGCGGCGCTCGCGCGCGGTCACCTGGAACGACACGCGGTGCAACGCGCTCAGCGCTCCGAAGGCGCGGCTCAACGCCTCGACGGCCAGCAGCGGGGCGCTCACGCGCGGAGTCCGAGACGCCCGCGCAGCGCGCCCACGATGCCGCCGGGGGCGAAGAGCACGAACAGGATGAAGGTGGCGCCGAGGATCAGCATCCAGCGCTCGGTATAGGTGCTCACCAGGCTCTGGAGCAGGATGAACGCGCCCGCCCCCAGCAGGGCGCCGCCGAGGGTGCCGGTGCCGCCGATGATCACCATCAGCAGCGCCTCGCCCGAGGTCTTCCAGAAGAACGCGTCCGGGGTGATCGACCCGTTGAACTGGGTGTAGAGGGAGCCGGCCACCCCCGCGACGAGCCCCGCGATCACAAAGGCCAGCAGCTTGTAGCGGTCGACCGCGTAGCCCAGCGCCTCCATGCGCGCCTCGTTCTCGTGGATGCCGCGCAGGACGTGGCCGAACGGCGAGCGGACGATGCGCGCGAGCGCGAGGGCGAGCAGGCCCACCAGGACGAGCAGGTAGGCGTGGAAGCCGCGCAGGCTCGAGACGTCCAGCCCCGGCACCGCCGGGCGCGGGATGCCGACGAGGCCGTCCTCCGCCCCGAGCCACGAGACCTGGAACGTGTAGGCGTGGAACATCTGGGAGAACGCCAGCGTGAGCATGATGAAGTAGACCCCGCTCACCCGGATCGAGAAGAAGCCGATCAGGAGGGCGGCAAGGCCGGCGGCCACCGCGGGCAGGACCAGGGCCGAGACCAGCCCCGGGCTCCGGGCCAGCGCGAGCGCGGCCACGTAGCCGCCGATGCCGAAGAACGCGGAGTGGCCGAACGAGACCATGCCCGCGTAGCCCATCAGGAGGTCGAGGCTCATGGCGAAGATGCCCCAGATGAGGATCTCCTGGAGGAGCTTCACCGGGTAGTTGCCGGCCCCGAGCGGGAAGAGGGCCAGCGCGACCACCACCAGCGCCGAGGCGACGAGGCGCGGGCGCGTCACTTGAGCGGGCGGCCGAAGAGCCCCTGGGGTCGCACCAGCACGATGGCGGCCATCAGCACGTAGATGATCAGCATGGAGGCCTCGGGCAGCCACGCCTTCCCGAAGGTCTCGGCCTGGCCGATCAGCAGGCTGCCGATCAACGAGCCCTTCAGGCTGCCGAGGCCGCCCACCACCACCACGATGAGGGCGGGGATCAGGATCGTCACGCCCATCGACGGGTAGGCCGACTGGATGGGGCCCGCGATGACGCCGGAGAGCCCACCGAGGGCGGCGCCGAAGGCGAAGACCCCGGTGAACACCCGGTGGATGTTGATGCCGAGGCCGCCGGTCATCTCCGCGTCGAAGACGCCGGCGCGAATGATCGCCCCGAGCCGCGTGCGCTCGATCAGGAAGAAGAGCAGCACCGCCATCGCG
>Ga0210400_10004729_pt1 | contig 11712 bp, 7 predicted proteins | sample IncBWH26MmetaG_FD_155456 | JGI IMG/M metagenome (GOLD analysis project Ga0210400, IMG submission 155456) | Forest soil microbial communities from Barre Woods Harvard Forest LTER site, Petersham, Massachusetts, United States - Inc-BW-H-26-M | ecosystem: Environmental > Terrestrial > Soil >...
ATCAGCGGCCTCAACGAAGGCGAGCCGGTGATCACGTCGGGCGGCTATGCGGTGCCCGACGGCACAAAGATCAAGATAGAAAAGCCGGATGAGAAAGAAAGCGCGGCCAAAGGCAAAGACGAAGACAAGAAGGACGCGGCTGACCCGGATGATGAGAAGAGCCCAAAGAAAGAGACCAAAACGAGCGAAGCGACCAAGCCGGCCAGCAAGGGCAAGGAGTAATCCTCGATGAGCATTATGAACGTTGAGCTACCTGCTAACGCCGGGAGCCGACCGGCAAATGTGGCTGAAGTACCGTGGTTTCGCAAGCTCTCTAGCCCGATTCTTTTCGTAGTGGTGAGCCTAGCGTTGGTTGGCGGCTTCTTCGCGTTCACGATTCCGATTTCGGTTTTCCCGAATACGGACTTTCCCCGAATCGTGATTGGAGTGGATAACGGAGTAATGCCAATCGACCAGATGCTGGTCATAATCACGCGTCCCATCGAGGAGGCAGTTAACAGCGTTCCGGGATTGCAGAGCGTGAGGTCGATCACCAGCCGTGGCTCGGCGGAAATCGATTTGTTCTTCGACTGGAACTCCGACATGATTTTGACTTTGCAGCGGGTGGATGCGCTGGTGGCGCGAATGCAGAGCACGCTCCCGCCCACAGCTAAATTGGAAACTCACCGGATGACGTTTGCAGGATTTCCGATCATCGGCTACAGCCTTACGTCGGACACGGTGCCGCCCAATAAGTTGTGGGAGATCGCCACCTATGATTTGAAGCCGCGCATCAATCGGCTGAATGGTGTAGCGAGGGTAGTCGTAGAGGGCGGGCGCGTTCCGGAATTTCAGGTGACGCCGGATCCGGCCCGTCTGCAGGCAGCGGGCGTGACGGTGCAGGATATTCTGGACTCGATTCGAAAAACGAACCTCATCGATTCACCCGGACTGATTGAAAACAACCATCAACTTGTGCTTGGGTTGATCAGCGGACAAGTACGGACACCGGAGCAAATCGGCCAAATTGTTGTGAAGACTACGCCCGCGGGCATCCCGGTACGGCTGGGTGACATTGGGACAGTGACAACGTCCGATGCCCCGGTCTACACGATGGTGACGGCTAATGGAAAGCCGGCTGTGCTGGTGAATGTCGATCGGCAGCCGGAGAGCAATACGCTTCAGGTGGCCAACGAAGTGCACGCGCTGATGCAGGAACTGGGGCCGGCACTCCCTCTTGGCGTGCGGCTCGAAAGTTTTTACGATCAGTCAACAATTGTGCACGATTCGATCGGCAGTGTGCGAGACGCTGTACTCATAGGAATTATCTTATCCTCGATTATTCTGGTGCTTTTTTTGCGCGATTGGGGAAGCTCGCTGGTGGCGGGCTTGGTGATCCCGGTCACGCTACTAATTACGTTCATCGTTTTAAAAGTATCAGGCCAGACGTTCAATCTGATGACGCTTGGGGGCTTGGCGGCCGCGGTGGGGTTGGTCATCGATGATGCTATCGTCGTGCTGGAAAATATCGTATTGCATCGCGACGCCGGCCAGAGCCGCTTCCAGGCAATTCAGAGCGCCTTACGCGAATTGACGGTGCCGTTGATCGGCTCGACGATCACGCCGATTGTGGTATTTCTGCCGTTGATCTCGACAACCGGCGTGACGGGCAGCTTCTTCCGTGCGCTGGCGGTCACCATGACGGTGTCTTTGCTGACGTCACTGTTCCTGGCGCTGTCATGGACGCCGACGCTCAGCCAATACTTGGTACGCCGGAAAGACACTGGCGAAGAGTCGCCGACATCCGAGGGCGGGCCGGATTTTGCCGCTCTGCTGGCCGCAGAAGAAAAACACCTGTCTGGTTTTTTTGGGCGGATCGTGAATTTTTATGGGCGGGTGATGGAGTCCGTGTTAAAGCGGCCGTGGGTACTTGTAGCGAGCTCGGTGGTGATTGTTGTTCTTTCGCTGGTGTGTTACAAATTTCTCGGCACGGAATTTCTTCCGGAGATGGACGAAGGCGGCTTCATTCTGGACTACTTCACGCCACCCGGAAGCTCTCTCGCCGAATCCAACCGCATTCTGCAGCACATTGAAGAAATCCTGCATGCCACGCCGGAGGTAGAAAATACTTCGCGACGCACGGGCCTTCAACTAGGGCCGTCAGCGGTTACCGAAGCAAATAACGGCGATTTCACGGTGAAGCTGAAACGAGATCGCAAGCGACCCATCGACGAGGTGATTTCGGACGTTCGAGCCGAGATCGAGCAGACCGAGCCCGCGACCAAAGTGGAGTTCATTCAGCTGTTGCAGGACATGATCGGCGACCTGACGAGTCAGCCGGAGCCGGTGGTCATCAAACTTTTCGCGCAAGACGGAAAGCTGCTCAATGACACGGCGCCGCGCGTTGCCGAGGCAATCGGAAAGGTGCACGGCGTGGTTGACGTCCTGAACGGCGTGGAAAACACGATCAGCGGACCTGCGGTGACGTTCGCGATAAATCCCACGGTGGCTGCGCGGGCGGGCTTCACGCCGGAAGAGGTTGCGATCGACGCGGCGGCCGTCCTGGAAGGAGAACCTGCCTCGACGCCGCTGGTGCTGAACGATCGGGCCTACACCATCCGCATCCGTTTTCCCGAGCGAAGCCGCTCGTCTTTAGAGAACATGACCAATACGTTGCTGATCAGCGGAACCGGACGCACGGCAACGCTGGGTTCGCTGGCTACGGTCACGACCGATCCTGGCGAGACCGAGATTCGTCGAGAGAATTTGCAGCGACTGGTGCAAGTCACGGCACGCCTGGAGGGCGTGGACCTTGGCACGGGCGTGGCTGCGGTGCAGAAAGCGGTCAGCGATCTGCATCTGCCGGCGTCGATACGAGTGGAGTATGGAGGTTTGTACGAGGAAGACCGGAAGTCGTCGCGCGACCTGTTAATTGTCCTGGTCTTTGCGCTGCTGCTTCTGTTTGCCGTGCTGCTGTTTGAATTCCGCACGTTTTCTGCGCCGACTGCAATTCTGGCTTCCGCATTACTGTCGAGCTTTGGCGGATTTGTGGCGCTTCTCGTCACGCAGACTACGTTTAACGTCGCTTCACGCATGGGCATGATCATGGTGATCGGCATCGTGGCCAAAAACGGTATTTTGCTACTTGATGCCGAGCATCGATTCCGCAGTCTGGGCTTTTCCGCAAAGGACGCGATGATTCAGGCGGGCCGGCGACGGTTAAGGCCGATTGCGATGACGGCGCTGGCGACCGTGGCAGGCATGTTGCCGCTGGCATTTGGAATCGGCGCCGGCTCGGAGATGCTGAAGCCGCTGGCGATTACCGTGATTGGCGGGCTGCTTAGCTCTATGGTCTTATCGCTGGTTTTTACGCCGGCGATTCACTACTACCTGTACAGAGGAGACGAGCGACAGGGGCAGCGAGCAGCAGCAGCGGCGTAGCGGGAAGCTACTTTGTGTAGGGGCGGGACGAGGTTTGCCCCTTGCCTTCCGTCGCTGTGATGGTTTGTCCTGCCGGGATGTTGGAGAGATGATCGACTTGGCCGCTGGGCCAGCGAATCTCGATGGCGTCAGCTTTATCGCGCTGCGCCAAACCGAAAGTCAGAATAAGTTCGCTGGAAGAGAGATAGCTGGAGCCGCTGCGCAGCAATTGCGTTTGCGTGTCGCCGCCGGCCGAGAGCCGCACAACCGCTCCGATCCCATCCCTGTTGGATTTCGTGCCTACGAGCTTCAGCCGTACGCCGCGATTTGCGTTGGTCCCTTGCGCTTCATTGCGAAACAAGTAGGCCGGGCCGCCATTCGTTGAAAGCAGCAGGTCCAGACGGCCATCGTTGTTGATGTCCGCGTAGGCCGCACCACGTCCGACGCGCGGCGTAGTGAATGATGCGCCCATGGTATTCGTCACTTCCTCGAACTTCCCTTTGCCCAAATTGCGAAAAAGGTGCGGTGGCATCGCGTACTTGACATTGGCTTGCACGCGCTGAATTTCCGGGTCGATGTGGCCATTAGCAACGAAAATGTCCGGCCAGCCGTCGAGATCGTAATCGAAGAAAAAGCAGCCGAAGCCCAGGGTGAGCAGCGTGGCGCGGCCGATGGCGGATTGCGGCGCTTCGTCCACGAACAAGCCTTTGCCTTCATTGTGATAAAGCGAAAGCATCTGGTTCGAAAAGTTTGTGATCATTAGGCTGGGATAGCCGGAGTGATCGTAGTCGGCGGCGTCGACACCCATGCCGGCGCGGGCAACGCCGTCTTCGCTGAAGGCGACTCCGGCGATCATGCCTTTTTCGGAGAAGGTGCCGTTGCCGTTGTTGCGGTAGAGCTTGTTGGGCTGGGTGTCGTTTGAAAAAAGAAGATCCGGCCAGCCGTCATTGTCGTAGTCGAGCACCGCGATGCCCATGGTCTTCGATGTGGGTTCGGCGAGCCCTGCTTTCTTTGTGACATCCTCAAATGTGCCATCGCCGCGATTGTGCCAAAGACGGGCGGCGGTTCCCTTGTAGGATTCCGGCGTGCAATACGATTTGCTTTTGCCGTCTAGCGTGCAATAGAGATCGGATTCCTGGGTCCACTGCACGTAGTTTCCGACGACGAGGTCAAGGCGGCCGTCCTTGTCGTAATCCACCCAAGCGGCGCTGGTGCTCAACTCGCGAAGGCCGCTGAGCCCGGCCTTCTGCGTCACGTCGGCGAATGTCCCGTTACCGTTGTTGTGAAAGAGGCGGCTTTGTCCGAGAGCGGTGACGAAGAGATCGTCAAAGCCATCGTTGTCGTAATCGCCGACGGCGACGCCCATGCCGTAAATCTCCACGTCGAGCCCCGCTTTATGGGTTACGTCGGTGAACGTTCCGTCGTGATTGTTGTGATAGAGCTTGGGCGTAGTGTGCTTTTGCGCATGACCCGGCCAGTCCATGCCATTGACCAAGAAAATATCCGGCCAACCGTCGTTGTCGTAGTCAATGAAGGCGACGCCTGGGCCGAGCGTCTCCGGCAAGAATTTCTTTCCAAACGCTCCATTGTTGTGCACGAAGCGAATCCCGGACTGCTGGGTCACATCGCGAAACGTTACCGTCGAGGCAGCCGGACCAGCGCTGCCGTTGTCTGCTACCGTAACCGCAGCCGCGAGCGCAAACGCAGCGCCTAACGCCGTGAATCCCCTCATTGTGTCCTCATTGTTCAGTTGCGGCCGACACCCAATGCATCTGCCACGCGATTGATGTAGTTGAACCACGATGCGATCAGCGTAATTTGCAAGATGCCTCGGTCGTCGAAGCCAACGGCTCTGAGTTTCGCGTGATCGTCCGGCGAAACTTTGGTGGCATCCTTAGTCAGCTTCACGACGTAATCGAGCATTGTGCGATCCTGCTCGCTGATCGCCGCCGACCGGTAGTCTCTCCGCAGCGCCTCCACTAACGGCTTGTCCAAAGTCACACGGCGCAGAAACTCTGCGTGGGATTCAATTCAATACACGCACCGGTTCGTGACAGAAACCATGGTAGCGATCATTTCGTGCTGGCGTCGCTGCAGCGGAAGCTCCGGAGACATCAACGCGCCGAAGGTGCTGAACGCGTGAAAGAGAGCATCCGGAATCAGCGAATGCGACGCTACGATGCTCGAACTCTGCCCATTGTTCTCGGGATGCACCGGAGTTGCGTACTCGATGGGATAGACTGCGCGCTGAGCTAGCATTGCTTTCTCGACGCGCTGATCGTCTTCCATCGGCACAGTTTTAATCCAAGTCATGGACTAGGTCCTCCTGCACTCAGCTCAAAGTGAAATCAATGTGAACCGCCCGGTTGGTTCGCGACAGTTCCAGGTGATGCGGCAACGCGTTTGCCAGTCTTCGCTGGTGCATTCAGCGCAACTGAGACGTGTTCGTGAATTGGTTGACGCTCGTTGTTGTCTTCGGGATGGGCCTGCCGGTAAGGTCCGGTGATGGCCTGCGCTGATTCATCGGCTTTGAACCGAAGATAGCGTTCTTTGTGCTCGTTAGCATGGGTTTCGTCACCCAGTCCGCTGTAGCAAAGCATCAGATTGTAATGGGCCTGCAAATCCTCGGGGTCGATCGATAGCGTCTGATTGAACTCCGTGACGGCCTCCGTGTACTTCTTCTGCAAGAATAGAATGCGACCGACTTCATTGCGCACGACGCGGTCGCGCGGATATTGCGCCAGCACCTGCCTCAATCGCGCAATCGCATCGTCATATTTGCCTTCTTCCTTCAAAATCCGCGCATAGAAGAAATTCGCGCGCGCCAGCCCGGGCTTCAACGCGAGGGCTTTCTCCAGCACTATGCGCGCACCGCCCGTGTCGCCTTCCTGCACCAATGCGCGACCGATGTTGACCCAACCATCGGGATTCTGCGGGTCAATGTCCGCCACCTTCTGAAAGGCTGCCGCTGAAGCCTTCAGGTCGCCTTGCAAGAAAAGGCCAATGCCGTAGTCGTTCCAGCGCGACCAATCCTCTTTCGCAAGCGTCACCTTCGGCTCCGACGAGGTAACGCTTCGCGCAACCACATTCAGAGTCTTCATATCTTCCGCTACGGTGATAATCGGCAAATTGGGAATTGTGTTCAGCTCACCCGAGATCATTTTGGGATCGATGCTCTTGAATAGCCATTTGCGGTCGTCATAGTCGGGTGTAACAGCTCCGGGAGCTTGACCCGGATCCTCAACCGCGGCGAAGGCAAACTGCGTATTCCACCACATGAATTTCCGGTAGTTCAGCTTGGCGTGCAGCGTGATTTTGTCGCCCGCACTTTCCGGAATGTGCAGCCGATAATGCGCGGTGTCCGCTGCGCCGGGTGGAATCAAATGGACGTACACCGTGGCACGATTGGCCCAGGCATTTCGTTTGTTGATGGGATTCCCGTGCGCATCGATGAGCAGAGAGCGGTAAAAGTGCGCCCCTTTCTCCACCGGGCCTTTGCCGTCGTCTTCGACCTTGCCGCTCCAGAAGAGCGTCTGGCCCTTTTCATCGATCGCTTGCAGTTCGAGCCACACATCGAACGCATCGATCGTTCCACCGGGGAAAAAGTGCCCGACCTTGCGCGTGCGAACGACTACGTCTACGCGCACGTCATCGCCGCGGCGCACGGTAGCATCCACGCGGCCGAGCGGGGCAGTAACAGCGCGTGCCTCGCCGGCCGGTCCGTTTGGCAGCGATGTTTCCGCTTCTTCGCCTACCGCGAATGCCGTGGACAACTCCGGTCGCCCCATTTTTCCGGCGCTTGGCGCAGAAACCTCATTCCCCGCGGGCGAAATCGCAAAAATATCCACGCTGAGCTGCTTGTCCTGCAGAAACTTTTGGCTCAATTCCAACTGTGTCTGGTCCTGATTTGCCGTAGGCACGGCCGTGTTCGCTCCGGGAAAGCGGTGCGAATGCACGAAGCCATCGATATTCCCGAGATCTGTTGAGCGCACCTGGGGCATGTGGCAATCCGCGCACATCATGGAATTCGCCGGGTAATAAAAGGAACGCGCGCCCTGGCCGGAGACGCCGCTGGCCTGCCAGTTGTCGTACTCATTGAAGCCGCGCACCCAGCGATAATGGTTCACCGGCACGTCCAGGTGGACTTTGTGGCACGACGCGCAGAACTCCGCAGTCTGCGTGCGCATGAAGGGCTTCAAGAAAGTGCGCCGGTGCGGCTCTGGATTCACGCGAACGAGGAAATCGTGAAGCGTGCGCACAACGGGATTGTCACTGGCCGCCAGTTCGTGAAGTTTCGGATACTCCAAGATAAAATCGCCCTGCCCCATGGTGCTTTTCACTTGCACGATGCTGTGGCACATCAAGCAGCTCAGGCCGGCTTTGGCTTCCGGCCGGTCGACGATCTCCTTGATGGGCTTGTCGAAAAGGCCGCTGAAGAGCAGCGCCGGATCATGGCAGCCCGCGCACCATTTCGAAGCACGCACGCCGGCAACGCCCTGCATGTATTCGATACTTTTGCGATACCACTGATTGTTGAACGACGAAAAGTGGTGTGCCGAGCTGTACCACTGTTTGTAGATGTCCGCATGGCAGCGCTGGCAAGCGTCCGATTGCATGAAATACTTCGCGGGGATGTAGCCGTTATGTCTGGTTTGCGCGGAACTGGGGAAGAATTTCCCTTGCGGGCCGTCGCCTTCGCCGTCCATCGAAGCGGTGGGCATAAGCGGATTTACGATGCGATTGGCGTTTCTCCACGCGATTTCGCGCGACCACCATGCGCCTGCCGCAATCACCACGGTGGCAAGCACCAGACCTGCGAATCGAAAAAACCGCTGCGTTGCCGTGGTTCCGAGCCAGCCACGGGAAGCCAGCCATGCGGCCGTGACGAACAGAGAACCGGCGACGCAAAGGGCTATGTGAGCATAGAGCCACGGCTTCAGGCGGTTCAGCGTGCCAATAAAAATCAAAGCGATGCCGAGCATTGCGCCCACCGCCAAAAACGCCCAGCCAATGCGGGCGAGCGGCGCGTCCACACGCAGTAGCCTGAAGAGAAATGGAAGTAGTAAGACTGTCAGCAGAACGCCGATAGCGACGTGAAGGAGAACGACGGTTCCGTAGGCAATAGTGGCGGAGGGAAATGCGTATAAATAGATCGCGCTGGCTGCAAGGGCCAACAAGCTTCGCGTGCGCCAACGTTCCATCGCGCGTTTCTCCACTCTCGGACCCCTCGACGCGGCTACGAAAAAGTGCGGCCGGATGAGTGCGCATCCGGCCGCGAGTGCTTGGGGTGCCTCCGGGGGCGCTAAAAGGAAGCCTCGCTGGAAGCGATGTGGGCGTTTTATAGCGCCCAGCCGCAACCCCCGCAATAACCCGAAAGCACTAGAAGTCCGTGCGGGCCTTAAGTCCTTTTCCTTCAGTTGCTTGGTAGCTGCGGCCAACGTCGAGATTCTTGAACTCTTCCTTGGCACCGCTTGGCCATTCAATCAGTACGCGTTCAATTTTGTCGCGTTTTCCCAGTCCAAAAGTGAGCGGTAATTCCGATTGTGACAGATAACTTGAGCCACCCTTTACGACGCGACTTTGCATCTGTCCGTTATCGAAAATCCGCACCAGCGCGCCAATCGCATCACGATTTGACTTCGTCCCCACTAGATGAAAGCGAATACTGCGATTTCCGGCAGTGTTCTCATTGCGATAGAGATACGCGGGGCCATTGTTTGTGGTTAGCAAAATGTCCAGAGCGCCGTCGCGATCATAGTCGCCGTAGGCCAGACCGCGCCCCACCTTGGGTTGAGCAAAGCCGCCACCAGCGTTGCCTGCGAAATCTTCGAATTTTCCGCCGCCCAAATTCAAAAACAACTGCGGCGGCTGCGCGTAACCGACGTTGCCGCGAATATTGCGGACGGTTTCCTCAATGTGCCCGTTAGCTACGACGAGGTCGAGCGAGCCATCGAGGTCGACGTCGAGAAGTGCGCAGCCGAAGCCCAAGGTGTTTTTCGACGGCAAGCCTACGCCAGCGGCGATCGAAATATCGTCGTATGTTCCCGGGCGCACGGCCCGATACAGTCCAATCATCTCGTTATCAAAATTGGTGATGGCGATTCCCGGCTTGCCGGAATTCTCGAAGTCCCCGACATCCACGCCCATGCCGGCCCGCGCTTTGCCTTCGGTGCTGAACGCTAGCCCCGCTTCCACAGCGACGTCTTTGAATCTGCCGTTCCTCAGATTTTTGTAGAGTTTATTGGGCTGCGTGTCATTGGCCACCAGCAGATCCGGCCATCCGTCTTGGTCATAATCGAGCATCGCCACGCCCAGGGATTTCGAACTGCTGTCAAAAATTCCGCTGGTGGCTGTCACGTCCTCGAACGTTCCATCTCCGCGATTGTGAAACAGCCAGCAGGTGTCGCCACGGTAGGCCTCCGGCGTGCAATACGATTTGTGCTTTCCGTCGAGGCTGCAAAAAACATCGTGCTCCGGCGACCAGCGCACATAATTGCAGACGAAGAGATCGAGCAAGCCGTCGCGATCGTAATCGAACCACAGCGCTGAGGTGCTGAAGGCCTGTCGCGCGCTCAAGCCGCTAACGCGCGTCACATCGAGGAAAGTTCCTTTGCCGGTGTTGCGAAATAGCCTGTTTTGCCCCACGCAGGTGATGAAAATATCGGGGAAGCCGTCGTTGTTGTAGTCGCCGATTGCCACGCCCATCCCGTACATCTCGACGTCTAAGCCTGCGGCCTTGGTCACATCCGTGAATGTGCCATTGCGATTGTTCTTGTAGAGCCGCAGGGTAGAACGCTGGCGCTTGTGGCCCGGCCAGTCCATCCCATTGATCAGCAGAATGTCTTGCCAGCCATCGGCATCGTAATCGAGAAAAGCGCAGCCGGAGCCGAGCGTCTCCGGAAGCAATTTACCGCCGTAAGCTCCGCTGTTGTGTTGGAACCGAATGCCTGCCTGCTCCGTAACGTCCGCAAAGCGAAAGGTCGGTGCTACGAAAATGGCATCCAGTAACCGAGGAAAAGTTAGAGCGATGAGCCCGGCACTCGCCGAGCCCGACAGAAAATCGCGCCGTCTCAAGTCAGGCTCACCAATCCGTTGCGAATCGCGTAAACGACAAGCTCCGCTGTTTTGTGAATTCCAAGTGTGTCCATGATGTTGGCGCGGTGGACACCCACGGTGTTAGCGCTGAGGCCCAGCTCGGCGGCAATTTCCTTGTTTGATTTACCCGCCACGATGTGCCGCAGAACCTCGAGCTCACGCGCAGTGAGCGCGGTGTCGCGTTCGCCCTTGAGCGCCGCGGGCTTCGTGAGTTGTGGATCGAGCACCGGATCGCCATGGGCGACGCGCTTTATAGCGCTGACCAAATCCAGTTCTAGCGCATTCTTAAGGATATAGCCACGCGCCCCGGCCTCCAGAGCCTGGCGCACCAAAGTGTCCTCCGAATGCATGCTGAGCATCAGCACCGCCGCATCCGGAATCTTCGCACGAATGCGCCGCGTGGCATCGATGCCGCTGATGCCCGGCAGTGCGCAATCCATCACCACCACTTTCGGTTTCAATTCGAGCGCAAGGCGCACCGCTTCCTCGCCGTTACTGGCTTCGCCAACGACAGAAATCCCGGGATCATCCTCGAGCATGCGCCGGAATCCTTTACGCACCAGGGCGTGATCGTCCACCAGCAGGACCGTGATCTTATCCGCCATGTGCTTCCACTTTCTCCGCCGGCACCACGAGCCGGACGATGGTTCCGCCGGCATCGCGTCGCATTACCTGCAACGTCCCTCCCACGAGTTCCGCGCGCTCTCGCATTCCCACCAGGCCGATACCGGGCTGCCCGGAGTTGGGAGAGAATCCCTTCCCGTGGTCTTCCACTTCCAGGCTTATGGAATCGTTTTGAAATTTTAGGCGCACCCAAGCCTCTTGCGCTCCTGCGTGGCGCTTCACATTATTCAGGGCCTCTTGCAGCACACGATACACCTGGACGCCGGCAGTGGCATCCACCGGAAACGCAGCGCCTGATTTTTCGTAATGCAGCTTCAGGCCCGTTTGCCGCTCGACCATGGGAATATACCAATCGAGCGTGCTCTCCAGCCCCTGTTCATCGAGCAGCACCGGATGCAGAGCTTGCGACAAGCTGCGAATATTGTTCAGCGTCGATTGCGCGATCTCACGCACTTCTTGCAAGTCTTGGCGCAGCGGCGCGCCTTGTGGCACCTGTTTTTCCACGCGGCTGAGTAGCGAGCCGATTGCGGTCAGCACCTGGCCAAATTCGTCATGCAGCTCGCGCGAGATGTGGCGAAGGGTCGACTCCTGGGT
>Ga0210400_10004730_pt1 | contig 11712 bp, 11 predicted proteins | sample IncBWH26MmetaG_FD_155456 | JGI IMG/M metagenome (GOLD analysis project Ga0210400, IMG submission 155456) | Forest soil microbial communities from Barre Woods Harvard Forest LTER site, Petersham, Massachusetts, United States - Inc-BW-H-26-M | ecosystem: Environmental > Terrestrial > Soil >...
GCGCCAGCAGGAAGAAAAATACCAGCAGTTCCATTGCGAAGGAATCCGTGATGGGGGCCTGGGCGTGTTTGGGGTGAATACCCATTCGCAGCAGCAATGCCGCAACGGGGCCTCCGAACAGACGATTCAGGATTTCGGTAAACCAGAGTTGTTCAGGCATGTAGAAAACTTTTCCTTGGTGCCCCATTTCTCGCGTTCTTTCGCGAGAAATGGGAATCTCGAATCTAGACCTCGCGCGCCACGGCTGCGTACAGCTCATAAACTGCTTCGCAGACGATCGCCCCTACGGGTAAGAAAAAGCCCGCAAACAGGCCCCTGAGGCTCGCGGGGAAACTGGCTAATATAGCATACGCGGCGACTCCCAACAACACATAGCGCAGCAGGAAACGGGCGATGATGCCAGAACTCGACTGGGCTCTACCGGTGTCGGTGACGCGGTCGGCTAGGCCGGAAACGCCGCTCTTGAGCCAGTGAAAGTTCAGGTAGGCGATGACACATCCGCAGAAAAGGCCGAGCGCGGCGGGGCGGCCGAATTTCCACCAGGCTGCGGCGGTTAGCGCGGGGGCTAGTGCGAGCATGAAATTGCGGATGCGGGTGAGTGCGCCGGAGTAGAAGGCGTCCGGCGATGTTTCGGTGGCGAGCCGTTTATGATTCATATAGAGTCGAAAACAACGGAGGTCCAGGCTGAGAGTGCCTTCCCTCAGCGGCTAAAGCCGGAATGATCGTCGCGACTTTACGGCACGACTGAACAGGTTGCGGAAAAATTCGATCCACCGATGGAAGACGACCACTAGGGCTGAAGCCCGCACTGATTCTGCTGGCCTTACGCGGCGCTGAAGCGCCGCTCTTCCACGGTGCTGCACACATTTTCGAGTTTTTCCGCAACCTCTGAAGTCGTGCTCTTCCCGATACGCCGCCGACTTCAGTGATCTTACTTGGTGTCGCGGAGGACGGTGCGGATTAGTTCGATCATGCCCGCGGCGATGCCGAGGAACAGGCCGACGATGCTGATCCAGGAGGTGTGCAGCCAGTGGTCGAGGGCGGAGCCGAGAAGCCATCCGGCGACCGTGCCGGCGGGGAGCATGAAGGCGAGCTGGCTGTAGCGGCCGACCTGGACCCAGGGATTTTTCTTGTTGGGGGGCGGGTTGGGGGTGGGGGGATTGGACATGTGCTTTTGGGAGTCTTGCTTGAACCAGAACATCTTACGCTTCGGCGTTCAATCGCCGCGGTCGGAAGGAAGCTAGTGGAAACTCCTGTTGGGCTGTTAGTGGCGCCTGGGTGAAAGGGATCCCTTCGACTATGCTCAGGGCAGGCTCTTCGACTGCGATGTTGCTTTGCGTTCCGCAAAGCAACATCTTCGCTCAGGATGACAAGGTATAGATGATGGAGCAAAAACGAGCAAAAAACGCTCAGTGCACCAGTCTTGCTGTCGCGGGGTTTTGGGCTATGCCGAGTGCCCAGTTTACTAGCTCGATGAAGCTGTTGGGGAGCAGGCCGATGTAGAGGGTGGCGATGGCGGTTACGGCGATGGCGGCGCGCATGGCCAGGCTGATGGGAAGTTTTTCGTCGGACTTTTCCACTTTGCCCATGAACATGGCGTTGGCGATCTTCAGGTAGTAGTAGAGGCCGAAAACGGAGTAAAGAACGCCTAGCGAGGCCAGCGCGTAGTGGCCGGTTTCGATCAGGCTGAGGAAGATGAAATATTTTCCCCAGAATCCGGCGAGCGGCGGGATCCCGGCCAGTGAGAGCATGAAGATCAGCATAAGCACGGCTTCGACGGGGGCGCGGGAGTAGAGTCCGTTGAGGTCGTCGAGTTCGTCGCCGACTACGTTGCGATGGCGCAGGGAAGTGATCACGGCGAACGCGCCGAGGTTCATGAAGGTGTAGACCAGCAGGTAAATCAGGATGCCTTTAATGCCGTCCGGGCTGAGTTGGGTTGCGGTGCCGGCGATGAGGCCGAGCAGCATGTAGCCGACGTGCGCGATGGAGGAATAGGCAAGCAGGCGCTTGGTGTTGGTTTGAGTGAGGGCGGCGAAGTTGGCCCCGGTCATAGTGGCGATGGAAACGAAGACCAGCACGGGAACCCAGATCGGGCGCATAGGCCCGAGTCCAACGACGAGGATGCGGAGCAGCATGGCCCATCCGGCGGCCTTAACAGCGACCGACATGAATCCCGTGATGCTGGTGGGCGCGCCTTCGTAGGCGTCGGGCGCCCACTGGTGAAAGGGGATGGCCGCGATTTTGAAAAGCAGTCCAGTGATGGTGGTCAGCAGGGCGACGATGGCGACGGGCTTGTAGGGGCCGTTCAAGATGTGGCGCGACAATTCCCCTTGGATGACGGCCAGATTCGTGCTGCCGGTCAGGCCGTAGAACAAAGACAGACCGTAGGCGAAAATGCCAGAGGAGAATGCGCCGAGCAGCAGATATTTCAGGGCAGCTTCGTTGGAGCGGCGGTCGCGGCGAAGGAATCCCACCAGGACGTAGGTGGAGATGGCCATCAATTCCAGGCCGATGAAGATGAGGACGATGTCGAAACCGGCGGCCATGCACATCATGCCGGCTACAGAGAGCAGCATGAGGGCGTAGTACTCGCCGTGATTTTCGTGTTCCGTTTCCAGGTATCGGACAGATGTGAGGATGGCGATAGCGGTGGCGGCGAGAAACAGATACCAGAAATAAATGGCGAAGCGGTCGACCAGCATAGTGTGCAGCATGCCGACCGATCCGGGGGAGCCGTTCATCCAAAGCTGAATTTTGTAGACGCCGGCGGCGGAGAACAGCACGCCGATGAAGGCGGTAACTGCGTTCGCCCACTTCATCTCTTTGGGGAGCATGAAGTCGATCAGCAGGATGCCGAGCGCGAACAGCGTCAGCAGCGTGATCGGCAGCGCCAGTAGGTAGTCAGTCCAGACCACTAGTTCGTCCCCTTTGCATTCGCGGATTTCGTAGTGGCTGCGGGCGTCGAAGGCGCGGCAGTTGGGCTGTAGTCGGCCATGCCTGAGGCTGGCGACGGAACGGCGGCGTTCGCCGTTGCTTCAGGGGGCAGCGGGTAGTCGGGGCGCGCCATGGAGATCGTGTGGTTCACTGGCTGCTCCAGAATCTGGAAAAACGGTTTCGGATACAGGCCGATCCAGAACGCCATGATCAGCAGCGGGACGAAGGTCGCGACTTCGCGCGGCGTCAGGTCGTGCAGCTTTTCATTTTTCGGATTGGTTACGGTGCCGAAGAAAACGCGCTGGTAGAGCCAGAGCAAATACGCGGCGGCGAGCACGACTCCGGGGACGGCCCACGCGCCCCAGCGCCAGTTCTCCATGAACGTGCCTTGCAGAATGGTGAACTCGCCGACGAAGCCGTTGAGCAGCGGCAGGCCCATCGAGGAGAGGAACATGATCATGGTGATGGTGGCATAGACCGGCATGACGTTGGAGATGCCGCCATATTCGGAAATCTCGCGGGTGTGGCGGCGTTCGTAGAGGATGCCGACGATCAGGAACAGTGCGCCGGTGGAGATGCCGTGATTGATCTGCTGCAGAACTGATCCGCTTAGGCCGAGCGGGGTTAGCGCGAAAATTCCTAGCGTGCAAAAACCCAGGTGGCTGACTGAGGAATAGGCCACGAGCTTCTTCATGTCTTTCTGCATCAGCGAGACCAGCGCGCCATAGATGATGCCGACGATGGAGAGGAAGATCATCCAGCCGCGGACGGTCATGCCGAGGTGAGGGGTCTGATCGGCGAGCACCTGAGGAAAGAAGGGAAGTGAGAAGCGGATGAAGCCGTAGGTTCCCATCTTCAGCAGCACGCCTGCGAGGATTACCGAGCCAGCGGTGGGGGCTTCCACGTGGGCGTCGGGCAGCCAGGTGTGGAAGGGGAACATTGGCACCTTGATGGCGAACGCGAAGAAGAAACTCAGGAACAGGAGGGTGGCTACGTGCGGGCCGTAGTCGGAATAAATGTGTGGCGCGGTTTGGTAGAGCGCGGTCAGGCTGAAGGTGTAGATTCCGGTTACGTGTTGATGATGGAAGTAGAGAAACAGGATGCCCAGCAACATCAGCACCGAACCGGCCAGGGTGTAGAGGAAAAACTTGATGGCGGCGTAAAGTTTTCGCGGTCCTCCCCAAATGCCGATCAGCAAGTACATGGGGACGAGCATGGCTTCCCAGAAAACGAAGAAGAGGAAGAAATCGAGCGCCATGAAGACGCCGAGCATGCCGGTCTGGAGAACGAGAAACCAGATGTAATATTCCTTGACGCGATTCTCGATGGCGATCCAAGAGGAGAGGATCGAGATCCAGCCCAGCAGCGTGGTGAGCATGATCAGCAGGAACGAGATGCCGTCGATGCCGAGCACGTAGCCCGCGCCGATGGAGGGGATCCAGTTGTTGGCTGCGCCTTCGATGAACTTGAAGGGAGCGGTGTCGCCGCTCGTGACCTTCTCCCAGAACATCGGTACCAGGGGCAGCGAGACCAGAAGGCCGGCGAGCGCGAAGAAATTCGCGATCCAGCGGATGGCGTCTTTATTCTCCTTGGGAACGAACAGGAGAACGAGCGCGCCCAGCAGCGGCGTGAAGAGAATGATGGATAGGATGTGGTTTTGCATAAGAAGCTCTTGGCTTTTGGCTCTTGGCTTTTAGCTAAGGGCTAAGAGCCAATGGCCAACAGCCGGTCTATCAGTGATACACATAGTAAAAAACGAAACCTACTAAACCTGCGGTCATGACCAGGGCGTACCACTGCACCAGGCCCCATTCGAACAGGCGCGCGGGATAACTTAGCATGCGCGCCAATATCGCCGGGCCGTTGACGCCGACGCCGTCGATGATCCACTTGTCCCACCAACTGGATACGACGGCGCTGGAACGAGTGATGGAGCCGGCGGCGTTGACTGCGCCGTCGATCACATTGGTGTCGACCCAGGAACTGGCTTCGCCGAGGCCCATGACGCCGAGGCGGAAGTCGCCTAACTTGCGGCGGCCGGTGAAGACGTAGTCGTATCCTTCGTCGACGTAATACTTGTTGAGCAGCGTGTTGTAAAGGGGCGGAGCCGCGGCGGCGATGGGCTCGGTGTATCCCTTGCCGGCAGTCTTATACGCATTCCTTGCCAGGAACAATCCAGCGAAGGCGGCGGCAACTGACAGTCCCATCAGCAAGTATTCCGTGCTCCGCGGCCCTTCCTCTGGCGAGGCCGGAGTTTCCGTCGCTTCGGTGTGATTCGCGAAGACCGGCTCCAGGAATTTCTCGAAGTGGTTCGAGCCGCCGAGGCTCGCGGGCCATCCCAGCCATCCGGCCGTCAGCGAAAAGAATGCAAGGACGACCAGCGGGACGGTCATTGACGCCGGCGATTCGTGAATGTGGTGTTCGATTTCGTGGCTGACGACGCGCGACGGGCTCCAGAATGTCAGGTAGATCAGGCGGAACATGTAGAAGGCTGTCATCAGCGCGGTGGCGAAGCCGATGGCCCAGAGATATGGACTACTGTTCCACGCCTTCCAAAGAATTTCGTCTTTCGAAAAGAATCCGGCGAGGATCGGAATTCCCGCGATCGCCAGCGTGGCGACCAGCATGGTTCGGAATGTAACTGGAATCTTTTCCGAGAGTCCGCCCATGTTGCGCATGTCCTGCTCGCCCGACATGGCGTGAATCACCGAGCCGGCGCCGAGGAAGAGCAGGGCTTTGAAGAAGGCGTGGGTGAAGACGTGAAAGACTCCGGCGGAAAATGCTCCGACGCCGAGGGCGAGGAACATGTAGCCGAGTTGGGAGACGGTCGAGTAAGCGAGCACGCGTTTGATGTCGTTTTGTACAAGGCCGATGGATGCGGCGAAGATGGCGGTGAGCGCACCGACGATGGCCACGACCGTCATCGATTTTGGAGCGAGCACGAACAGCGCATTCGAGCGGGCGACCATGTACACGCCGGCGGTGACCATGGTGGCGGCGTGGATGAGCGCGGAGACTGGGGTGGGGCCTTCCATGGCGTCGGGCAGCCAGACGTAAAGAGGAAGCTGGGCGGACTTGCCGCAGGCGCCGACGAAGAGAAGAAGAGTGGCGGCGGTGATGTAGGGATTGCCCAGCAAGGTGGCGGCGTTCGCGCGGGCGAAGTGGGTTACGTCGATGAAGCGCAGCGATCCGGCCATCCAGGCGATGAAGAACATGCCGAGGATAAATCCGGCGTCGCCGATGCGGTTGACGATGAAGGCTTTGTTGGCCGCGTCGCTGGCCGAGTTACGGTGGAAATAGAAACCGATCAGCAGATACGAGCACAGGCCCACGCCTTCCCAGCCGACGAACATCAGGACATAGTTGTTGGCGAGGATCAGCGTGAGCATGGAGAACATGAAGAGGTTGAGATATCCGAAGAAGCGGTAGTAGCCGCCTTCATGCGCCATGTATCCGGTGGAGTAAATGTGGATGAGCATGCCGACGCCGGTGACGAAGAGCAGCCAGATGCTGGACAGCGGGTCGAGCAGGAATCCGGCGTCGGCTTGAAGCGGAGCCGAGTCGCCGTCGGATTTTTGGTAGGTCAAATGGCCGGTGTCGGTGCCGAGCCAGGTGTAGAGAATTTTTTCGTAGGGCTTGTGATCGTTGGCGGCGGCCCAGTCGGTGTATTGCCAGACGGCGCCGCAGGCCATGAGGAACGCGAGGACAATGGTGCCAACGCAAACCGCGCTCACCGTCCCCTTCTGCAGCTTGCGCCCGAAAAAGAACATGAGCGCCGCGCCGATGGCGGGGAAGAGCGGGATGAGGTAGATGTGGGTTAGGAACATTGCGCCTTTGGCTGTTGGCTTTTGGCTCTTAGCTCAAACCTTTTTGCCTTGGGATTCAGGCTAAAAGCCAAGAGCTAAAGGCCAAGAGCGTTCTTCTACCACTTCAACAAATTCACTTCGTCCACGTTGACCGTCTCTTTATTACGGAAGAAGGCGATCAGGATGCCGAGGCCGACTGCGGCTTCGGCGGCTGCGTCGGTGATTACGAAAATTGCGAAGACCTGGCCGTGCAGGGCTCCCGGCCCGCCCAGGTGGCCGGGCATGCCTTGCCAGTAGCGCGAGAATGCGACCAGGTTCAGGTTGACGGCGTTCAGGATCAGTTCGATCGACATCAGGACGATGACTACGTTGCGGCGGGTGAGCACGCCGATCACGCCCAGCAGGAACAGGGCTGCGCCCAGGACCAGGTAATGGAGCGTCGTGATGTGGAGTAGGGCGTCCATGTTGAGCTTCTAGCTTCTAGCTCCTAGCTTCTAGCTTCTAGCTGGAGGCTAGGAGCTAGAGGCTAGAAGCTGCGTTCTTCAAATCCTTTTCTTTGCCATTACTACGGCTCCGATGATCGCTACCAGCAGCAGCAGGGAAGCGATTTCGAAGGCGAACATATATTGTCCCGCGCCGCGGTCGAAGAGCAGGGCGGCGATTTGCTGCGTGTTTTGCGATTCGCCGTAGGTCATGCGGCCTTCGGGGAAAAGCTCTTTGCCTTTTGTCGTGGTGGTATAGATGGTGATGAACAGGCCACCCAGAGCGGCGGCGGCGACGATTCCGACCAGCCACTGCTTGTTGAACTGGCGCTCTTTCGCGGCTCTCTCGATTGAGATCAGCATAATCACGAAGAGGAACAGGACCATGATGCCGCCGGCATAAAGAATGATCTGCACGCCGGCCACGAACGGAGCGTAAAGCATAAGGTAGAGCGCGGCCTGGGCGAGCAAAGTCGTGATCAGCGCCAGCGCAGAATGCACGGCGTTTTTGCGCGTGATCACCAGGATGCCGCCGATGATCATGGTTCCGGCGAGCAGGTAGAAAAAGAATGGTGTCGCAACCGGATTCATAGGCCGTGCACCACTTCCTGAAACTGTGCCCACAGTTCCGTCCGCATGCCCATGGCTGCGGTGAGAATCAATAAGGCCAGGCCCATGGGCAGCAGAATTTTCCATCCGACTTTCATTAGCTGGTCAAAGCGATATCGCGGGAACGTGCCACGATACCAGATATAGAGGTACATGAATCCGGCAACTTTGGCGGCGAACCAGAAAACGTCGTTGACGCGGTCGCGGACGGCGGGGATGAACATGACCAAGCCGATGAGGCCCAGGACTGCGCCGAATCCGGCGAGACCCATGGTTTGAATCTTGAACAGCGGGTGTTTCGGCATGCGGGCCACGTTGTAGAAGCACATCGCGGCCAGGAGAAGGAATGATATACCGGGAATCAGGGAGAAGACCAAATCCCACGTGGGTCCGCTGAGCGCGTTCGGGAAGGGGCGGAGCCATCCGCCGAGCCAGAGTGTGACGGCGATCGATGACACGGCGATCATTGCCGAATATTCCGCGAGGAAGAATAAGGACCAGCGGAAGCCGCTGTATTCGGTGTGGAATCCGGCGGTCAGTTCGGATTCGGCTTCGGGCAGATCGAAGGGGGCGCGGTTGGTTTCGGCGACCATGGCGATAGCGAAGATGAAGAATCCGACCAGGCCGAGCGGAAAAAATTTGAAGATGAACCAGACGCCCTGTTCCTGCTGCGCCTGCACGATGCCGATCATGCTGAGCGTGCCGTAAGCCTGTGGGTTAGTTGCGCCGATACCGTACAGACCAAGACCCGACCCTTGCAGGCTGGTGAGCAGAATGACCGAGAGCACGGCCAGGCCCATGGCAACTTCATACGAAACCATTTGCGCACTGGAACGCAATGCGCCGATCAGGGGATAGTGCGAGTTCGAAGCCCATCCGGCCATCACGATGCCGAGCACGCTCAACGACGAAACGCCGAGCATAAAGAGGATGCCGATGTTCATGTCGGTGATGGCGTGTGTGGGGCCGAAGGGGACGACGACGAAGACCGTGAACGCTGCCAGCACGACCATGAAGGGAGCAATCCAGAAAATGAAAGCGTCGGCTTCGGCCGGAATGATGTCTTCTTTGAGTAAGAGCTTGATGGCGTCGGCTATGGGCTGCAGCAGGCCGTGCGGGCCCACGCGCATGGGGCCGAGTCGTACCTGCATGTGCGCGAGAATTTTGCGCTCCAGCCAGTTCATGGCGATGACGGCGACGGAGAGCCCGCCGAAGACCAACAGGATATAGACCGTCGCCCAGAAAATGTTGCCGGCTGCGCCGGGCGTGGTGGTGACGCGCGGGTCGAGGTAGGACTGGATGTAGTCGATCAGCTCGTGCATTAGCGATCTACCTCGCCAAGAACAATGTCGAGCGTGCCGATGACTGCGATCACGTCGGCGACCAGCTGGCCGCGACACATCACATCGAGCGCCTGCAGGTTCACGAAAGACGGCGGGCGCACGCGGATGCGGTAGGGTTGCGTGGAGCCGTCGCTGACGATGAAATATCCGAGCTCGCCTTTCGGGGCTTCGATGGAGTGGTAGACCTCGCCGACCGGCGGCTTGATCACCTTGGGGACCTTGGCCATGATCGGGCCTTCGGGAATATTGTCGACCGCCTGCTCGATGATGCGCAGCGACTGGCGGAACTCCGCCATGCGTACGATGTACCGGTCGTAGGTGTCGCCGTTCTGGCCGGTCGGAATGTCGAAGTCAAAATTCTTGTAGTTGGCGTAGGGCAGGGCTTTGCGGATGTCCCACTTCACGCCGCTGGCGCGCAGGACTGGGCCGGTCACGCCGAGGGCGATCGCGTCCTTGCCGGAAATGACGCCGACGCCTTTGGTGCGTTCCAGCCAGATGCGGTTGGTGGTGAGGAGTTCTTCGTATTCGTCGATTTTGGGGCGGACGAATTTAATGAAGGCTTTAACTTCTTTTTCAAATCCTTCGTAAGTCTCATACTGCAGACCGCCGATTCGGAAGGCATGCGTGGTCAGGCGCGCGCCGCAATATTTTTCGAAAATCTTGAGAATTTCTTCGCGGTCGCGGAAAGTGTAGAACAGCGGCGTGATGGCGCCAATGTCGAGCGCGTGTGTGCCCAGCCAGAGCTGATGGCTGGCCATGCGGTTCAGCTCGGTGAGAATCACGCGGACATATTGGGCGCGGGGCGGAGCTTCGACGTTGAGAAGTTTTTCGACGGTCTCGCAATATCCCAGGCCGTTCGAGACCGCGGCGACGTAATCCATGCGGTCGACGTAGGGATTGAACATCGTGTAAGTGCGGTGTTCGGCGATTTTTTCGACGCCGCGGTGCAGGTATCCGATGACGCACTCGAGGCCCATCACCTTCTCGCCGTCCAGCCGCAAAATTACGCGGAGCACGCCATGGGTCGCGGGATGCTGCGGGCCCATGTTGATGACGAGCTCGTTGGCGTCGAGGAACGTCTTCTCGTGCGCTTCGACGTGCGTTTCGAGACTGGGCGGCGAGAGTGAGGTCGGATCGGTCATTGCGTCGGTCGTGGGTCTTTGGTCGTAGGTCGTTGGCTCTTGGTTATTGGCCGCTCTCGATTCCCAGGTTGATTTGTACCCACTCGTTGTCCTGCTGGAGGATGCCGTAGTCTTTGCGCAGGGGGTGGCCCTTCCAGCCGTCGGGTAGCAGGATGCGTTTCATGTCAGGATGTCCGTCGAACTTGATGCCGAACATGTCGAAGACTTCGCGCTCCAGCCAGTTGGCGGTGGCCCAGATAGGCACGGAGCTGGGGATGCTTTCGCCGTCGGCGATGCGCGCTGTGACGCGAATGCGCTCGTTGCGCGCGAATGAATACAGCACCCAGATCACGTCGAACTGCTTCTCACGCTTGGGATAGTGCACCGCGGTGATGTCCACGCAGTAGTCGAACTGTTCCTCGTTATGCAGAACCTGGAGGATTTCAGGAATCAGCGAGCGGTCGACAATCATGTAATTCTGGCCGAGATAAGTGAGAGGCTCAACCCCGGATCCGTATTTGCCTTTGAGCTTGGCGATCATGGGGGAATCCCAGGGCGTCGGCACCGGGGCTGCGGGCTTGGGAGAAGGGGCGGCGGGTTTAGCGGCGGCTGGAGTTGCTGGCGAGGCGGCAGGAGCGGGTTTAGTTTCAGATTGAACAGGAACAGCGGGAGTAGCTTTCACTTCGCCCGGAGTCGCGGGCTGAGCCGCGGTCGGCTTCAGTTCACCTTCGGGCTGCGGCGAAGAGGGGGATTTGATTTCGTCCGGCATAGCTCGCGAACGCACAGACCTCGGCGCCGTCTGCGCTGAAAAGAACGTTAACTTTTATCAGCTTGAGGGGGCGAAGTCAACGTCGGTCGAATGACAACTTGATGTAGAAACGGCAATTTCTAGCCACGCGATTGGGCCTGATATTGCTCGATCAGGTCGCGGATGCGTTGCGCGTCGGATTTGCGGTGGCCGTGACTGGTGATGGGGTCGGTGCCGCCGGTGGATTCGATCACGATCTCGGACCAGAACACGCCGGTGGAAATGTGCACCGAGGCGATCTTCGACATGGCGATGCTCTCTTCGTTGCTGCCGAACAGGCGCGACTTCACGCGGGCGACGCGTTGCGGGCTGATGACGAGGCGCGTAGGAAAGAAAAAGTTTCCTTTGGTCCAGCGGCTGGCGGCGAAGGTTTCGGCGGGGGAGGAGTCCATGGGATTGTCGACGACGGCCATATTCGGACTAGCTTCCAATCAAACAGCAGGTTTCTCGACTCCGCTCGAAATGACAGGAGTAAGGCTGTTCGAAAATCGAGACGAAGAATAACTCGACTATTCTTACACCCATTCCAGCGCGCCTTTTTTCCAGACCCAGATGTAGCCGACGATCAGGATGGCCAGGAAGATCAGCATTTCGAGCAGGCCGAACAAG
>Ga0210400_10004732_pt1 | contig 11710 bp, 10 predicted proteins | sample IncBWH26MmetaG_FD_155456 | JGI IMG/M metagenome (GOLD analysis project Ga0210400, IMG submission 155456) | Forest soil microbial communities from Barre Woods Harvard Forest LTER site, Petersham, Massachusetts, United States - Inc-BW-H-26-M | ecosystem: Environmental > Terrestrial > Soil >...
TAGCTAGAAGAGGAAGTAGCGCTGAGCCATCGGCAGCACGCGGGCGGGCTCGCAGGTGAGGAGCTGGCCGTCGGCCCGTACCTCGTACGTCTCCGCGTCCACCTCCATGCGCGGGCAGTAGGCATTGTGGATCATCGCCGACTTGGCCAGGCCCCGGCAGCCGCGAACCGCGGCGGTCATCTTGCGCAGCCCGAGCCGCGCCGCGACCCCATCCTCGACCGCGGCCCGCGAGAGGAACGTGATCGAGGTCGACCGCACCGCGCCCCCGAACGAGCCGAACATGGGGCGATACCGCACCGGCTGGGGAGTCGGGATCGACGCGTTGGGGTCTCCCATCGCGGCCACCGCGATGAGCCCGCCCTTGAGCACCATCTCCGGCTTGACCCCGAAGAAGGCGGGCTTCCAGAGCACGAGATCGGCGAGCTTGCCGACCTCGATCGAGCCCACCTCGTGCGAGATGCCGTGGGCGATGGCGGGATTGATCGTGTACTTGGCCACGTAGCGCTTGGCCCGCACGTTGTCGGCGCGGCCGTCGCCGGGGAGCGCGCCGCGCTGGCCCTTCATCTTGTGCGCGGTCTGCCAGGTGCGCGAGATGACCTCGCCGATGCGTCCCATCGCCTGCGAGTCGGAGGAGAGCATGCTGATCGCGCCCAGATCGTGCAGCACGTCCTCCGCCGCGATCGTCTCCGCGCGGATGCGCGACTCCGCGAACGCGAGATCCTCGGGGATCCGCGCGTTCAGGTGGTGGCACACCATCAGCATGTCGAGGTGCTCGTCCATGGTGTTGACCGTGAACGGCATCGTCGGGTTCGTGGAGGACGGCAGGCAGTTCGCCTCGCCCACCACCCGGATGATGTCGGGAGCGTGGCCGCCGCCCGCGCCCTCGGTGTGGTACGTGTGGATCGTCCGCCCCTTGAACGCGCGGATCGACTCCTCCACGAAGCCCGCCTCGTTGAGCGTGTCGGTGTGGATCGCAACCTGGATGTCCATCTCCTCGGCCACGGTCAGCGCCGCGTCGATGGCGGCCGGCGTCGTGCCCCAGTCCTCGTGGAGCTTGAGGCCGATGGCCCCCGCCTCCACCTGCTCCCGGAGCGGCTCCGGACGCGAGGCGTTGCCCTTGGCCAGGAAGCCCAGGTTGATCGGGAAGGCCTCGGCCGCCTCCAGCATCCGGTGGATGTTCCAGGCGCCGGGCGCGCACGTGGTGGCCGCGGTGCCGGTGGCGGGCCCGGTGCCGCCGCCGATCAGGGTGGTGAGCCCGGCGGACAGGGCCTCGTCGATCAGCTGCGGGCAGATGAAGTGGATGTGGCTGTCGATGCCGCCGGCGGTGACGATCCGTCCCTCGCCCGCGATGACCTCGGTGGAGGCGCCCACCACCATGCCCGGGCTCACGCCCGCCATGATGTCGGGGTTGCCCGCCTTGCCGATTCCCACGATGCGCCCCGCCCGGATGCCGATGTCCGCCTTCACGATGCCCCAGTGATCGAGCACGAGGGCGTTGGTGATGACGAGGTCGAGGACCTCCGGCCCGGCGGTGGCGCGGGCCGACTGGCCCATCCCGTCGCGGATCACCTTGCCGCCCCCGAACTTCACCTCGTCACCGTAGGAGGTGAAGTCGCGCTCCACCTCGATGAGCAGCTCGGTGTCGGCCAGGCGCACCCGGTCGCCCACGGTGGGGCCGTAGAGGTCGGCGTACTGCCGGCGGGGCAGCCGCAGGCTCACGAGCGCGCGCCCTCGAAGCCGCCGTCCGCCGCGCGCTTCAGGCTCTCCGCGCGGCGCGGGGCGCCCGCCGGCCCGTCGGTGAGCGCGTTCAACCCGTACACCTCGCGCGCACCCGCCAGCTCCACCAGGGTGACGATCTTCTCGTCGCCCGGCTCGAAGCGCACCGCGGTGCCCGCCGGCACGTTGAGCCTCATGCCGAACGCCTGCCCCCGATCGAAGCGCAGCGCCCGATTCGCCTCGAAGAAGTGGAAGTGCGACCCCACCTGCACCGGCCGGTCCCCCGTATTCGCCACCGTGAGCTGCAGCGTCCGCCGCCCCACGTTCGCCTCGATGTCCCCCTCGCCCAGCAGATACTCACCCGGAATCACGCCGCCCTCCTAACACGCGAGCCCAAGCGCCGAAACGCCCGACTGCCAAATGGGGGGAGTGCGGGGGCCATTTCTGGGCCCCCGCAGATGAAAAGCTTGAGGAAGTAAACCACCGTCCGCCCACGCGTCCCACTCTCGTTCGCGTCACCGAATCGGATGGTGAATCGTCACAAGCTTGGTCCCGTCCGGGAACGTCCCCTCGACCTGGACCTCCTCCAGCATCTCGGGCACCCCGTCCATCACGTCGTCGCGGCCGAGGATCGTGATGCCGAAGGCCATGAGGTCGGAGACGCTCCGGCCGTCGCGGATGCCCTCCAGTACCTCCGCGGTGATCAGGGCCAGCGCCTCGGGGTAGTTGAGCTTGAGGCCCCGGGCGCGGCGCCGGCGGGCCAGCTCGGAGGCGGTGAAGATGAGCAGCTTGTCCTGCTCGCGGGGGGTCAGGTGCATGGGCGGGAGTTTAAACCGTCAGGTGCTGCCTGACCATATCCTCACGGAGGTCCTTGGTCGAGCCCCGCGACACGATCGTGCCCTTGCGCATGATCGCGTAGGCGGAGGCGAGCCGCCAGGCGAACTCGAGGTACTGCTCGACCAGCAGCACCGAGATCCCCTGCCCCTTGATGCGCTCGATGGCCTCCTCGATCTGGTCGATCACCGACGGCTGGATTCCCTCGGTGGGCTCGTCCATCAGGAGGAGCTTCGGGCGTGCCAGGAGCACGCGGGCGATCGCGAGCTGCTGCTGCTCGCCCCCCGAGAGCACGCCGCCCTTGCGGCCCAGCAGCGTCTGGAGCTTCGGGAACAGCTCGAAGACGTGCTCGAGCGGGTCGCCGCCGCCGTGACCGTTGCGGCGGGAGCCGAGCAGCCCCATGCGCAGGTTCTCCTGCACGGTGAGGTTCGGGAAGATCTCGCGGCCCTGCGGCACGTAGCCGAGGCCGCAGCCCGCGCGCTCCTCCGGTCGGCGGCCGCCCAGGTCGGTCCCGTCGAACGCGACCCGGCCCGACCGGGTGGGCAGGAGGCCCATGATCGACTTGAGGAGGGTGGTCTTGCCCACTCCGTTCCGGCCCATGAGGCACACCACGCTGCCGGCCGGCACGTCGAGCGAGACGTCCCAGAGCACCTGGCTCTCACCGTAGGCCACGTTGAGGCCGCGCACCTCAAGCATGGGCCGCCTCGGTCCGCGAGCGGTTCCGGCCCAGGTAGACCTCGCGCACCCGCTCGTCCCGCTGCACCTCGTCGACCGAGCCCTCGCAGAGGACGCTGCCCTCGTGGAGCACGGTGACCTTGCGGGCGAGGCTGCGCACGAACTCCATGTCGTGCTCGATCACCAGGACCGCGCGCTCCCGCGCGACCGACTGCAGGAGCTCGGCGGTGTGGGCGGTCTCCTCGTCGGTCATGCCGGCCACCGGCTCGTCCACCAGGAGCAGCTCCGCCTGCTGCACGATGACCATGCCGATCTCGAGCCACTGCTTCTCACCGTGCGAGAGGCCACCGGCCCGCTCGCCGCCCCGGCCCCCGAGCCCGATGGTCTCCAGGGTCTCCGCGATCCGGCTGCGCTGCTCCCCGTCGAGCCGGGCCCGCAGGGTGGCCAGCACGCCCTTGCTCGGCCGGGCCAGCGACAGCTCGAGGTTCTCCCGCACGCTCAGGTTGCCGAAGATCGACGGGGTCTGGAACTTCCGGCCGACGCCCAGGGAGGCGATCTCGTTCTCGCGCCGCCCGATCAGGTCGGTGTGCTTGCCGAAGATGACCCGGCCCGTCGCGGGCTGCACCTTGCCGGAGATGACGTCGAGCAGCGTGGTCTTGCCCGCCCCGTTGGGCCCGATCACCACGCGCAGCTCGCGGTAGTCCATGAAGAAGTTCAAGTCGTGGAGGGCCTTGAAGCCGTCGAAGTCGACGGTCACGCTCTCCAGGTAGATGATCGAGCCTTCCGGCGCGGCGGCGGTGAAGTTCATGGGTCAGCGCGCCTGACGGTGAGGCACTTCGGTCTGCGGCTTAGCCGGTCCGGTCAGCCGTACGCCCATGGTGCCCAGGTGTCCTCCGCCCTTCAGCAGCTTCTGGGCGGTGCCCACGACCCCGTCGGGGAAGAAGAGCACCACCGCGACGAACAGCCCGCCCAGGACCAGCAGCCAGAGATCCGGATAGTGGGTGGTCAGCAGGCTCTGGAGCCAGTTCACGCCGAGCGCGCCGACCACCGGCCCCAGCAGGGTCCCCCGCCCGCCCACCGCCACCCAGATGATCATCTCGATGGACGGCAGCACCCCGATCTTGGCCGGGGTGATGATGCCGACCTGCGGGGCGTAGAGGGCCCCCGCCACGCCCGCGAGGACCGCGGAGACCACGAACACGAACAGCTTGAACGCGGCCGGCGAGTAGCCGGAGAACAGCACGCGGGTCTCGCTGTCGCGGATGGCGATCAGCACCCGACCCGCGGGCGAGCGGACGATGGAGCGGCACAGCACGAAGGCGCCGCACAGGCAGAGCGCGGTCGCGACGTAGAGCCCGCGCTGCGTCGCCGCGCTGTTCAGGGTGAACCCGAAGATCGACTTGAAGCCGCTCAGGCCGTTGGTGCCGCCCAGGTTCATCGCGTTGCGGTTGAACATGAGCCAGGTGCTCAGCGCGAGGGCCTGGGTGATGATCGAGAAGTAGACACCGCGGATGCGGCTCCGGAACGTGAAGTAGCCGAACACGAAGGCGAAGAGCGCGGGCACCACCACGATCGCAAGGAGGGTGAAGGGCACGCTGTAGAACGGCTTCCAGAAGAGCGGCAGCTCGGTCACCTGGTTCCACACCATGAAGTCGGGCAGCACGTTGCCGTAGACGCTGCGGGTGCCGATCTCGAGCATCAGGTGCATGCCCATCGCGTACGCCCCGAGGCCGAAGAAGACCCCGTGGCCGAGCGAGAGGACGCCGGTGTAGCCCCAGATCAGGTCGATGCCGAGCGCGCGGATCGCGTAGGCCAGGAACTTCCCGAAGAGGTTGAGGGTGAAGTCGGAGATCCGCAGCGCCGAGCCCGCGGGCAGCGCGTTCAGCCCCGGGAGCACCACCACCAGCAGCACCGCGACGCCCAGGAGTCCCCAGGCCTCAAGACTCCGCATAGCGCCCCTTGGTCGCGAAGAGGCCGGCCGGCCGGCGCTGGATGAAGACGATCACGAGCACCAGGATGAGGACCTTCCCGAACACCGCGCCCATTCCTGGTTCAATAATCTTGTTGAGCCCGCCGATCCCGACCGCGGCCAGGATGCTCCCGAGGAGCTTGCCGACCCCGCCGGTCACCACCACCATGAACGAGTCCACGATGTAGTTCTGGCCGAGCTCGGGCCCCACGTTGCCGATCTGGGTGATCGCGCAGCCGGCCAGGCCGGCGAGGCCCGCGCCGAGGGCGAAGGTGCCCGCGTCGACCCAGCGCGCCCGCACCCCCAGGCACGCGGCCATCCCGCGGTTCTGGGTGACCGCGCGGATTCGCAGCCCGGCGTCGGTACGGAACAGGAGGAAGTACATCGCGCCCACGCACACCGCGGCGAGACCGATGATGAAGAGGCGGTTGTACGGCAACTGCACGCCGATCATCACCGGGATGCCGCCCGAGAGCCAGCGGGGCGAAGTCACGTCGACGTTGGCGGCGCCGAACCACAGGCGCAGGCCCTGCTGGATCATCAGGCTCACGCCCCAGGTCAGCAGCAGGGTCTCGAGCGGGCGGCCGTAGAGGAAGCGGATCACGCCCCGCTCCAGCAGGAGCCCCGCGGCCGCCGATACCAGGAAGGAGAAGGGCAGCGCGACCAGGAAGTAGTAGTCGAAGTAGGCCGGGAAGTGGGCGGTGAACCAGCCTTGCATGAGGAACGTGGCGTAGGCGCCCAGCGCCATCAGCTCGCCGTGGGCCATGTTGATCACACCCATGAGGCCAAAGACGATGGCGAGCCCGAGCGCCATCAGCAGCAGGATCGAGGAGAGCGAGAGGCCCTGGAAGGCGATCTCGATGGCCTGGGTGAAGAGCCCCCAGCGCTCGATGCGCTTGATCGCGGCGCGGGCGGCCGTCGCGAGCGGGGCCGGGGTCTGCGCGTCGCCCGTGAGCTGGTAGAGCGGCTCCATCGCGTTGGCGCTGCGCAGGCGCCCGAGCGCCTCCGCGGCGGCCACCCGCTCCCCGTCGTTGCCGGTGCGCAGCTGGATCAGGGCGATCGCCTCCTGCAGGGCGAAGCGGGCCCACCGGTCCCGCTCCTTGCCGAGCGCGTCCTCGAGCACCTGACGGGTGGCCGCGTCGCCGGTGTAGCCCATCTTGGTGGCGGCGGCGCGCCGGGTGGCCGGGTCGGGGTTGGCGAGATCGCTCTGGCCAGAGAACGCGTCGATCAGCGGGCGGATCGCGATGCGCAGGCGCCGGCCGGTCGACACCTCCTCGAGGGTCGTGAGATCCGCGAGCAGCGGCTTGCCGTCGGGGCCGGTGAGCGCCTCGCGCCCGTAGGCGCGGAACAGCGGCACGAGGGTCTTGTCCCCCTCGCTCACCTTGTCGCCCACGATGACGGTCTCCTTCTGGCCGCCCGGCCGAGGCCGGACGTAGACGCTGCCCTCGCGGAGGGCTTCGAGCAGCGGGAGGATCTTGCGGTCGCCGGTCTTGCCGAGGGCCACCGCGGCGGCCTCCTGGACCTCGGCGTCGGCGGAGGCCACGTCGGCGATGTGCTTGGCGATCTCGGCGGAGGGGCCGGCGACGGGAGCCGCGCCGACGGCAGAAGCCCCCGCGCTCTGCGCCACTGCCGGGGCGCTGAGCCCCGGCAGCAGCGCGAGCGCGAGGAGAAGCGACTTCCACACGATGTGCTTACGCCTTCTTCTGGTACGTGCCCTGGTGCTTGATCCAGTCGCAGCCCTTGTCGGGGCTCGTGTACTGGCTCCACGGGTCGGCCTTCACCAGGCCCTTGGAGCGCGAGACGACCTTGAACTGACCGTCCTTGAGGATCTCGCCGATGAGCACCGGCTTGTAGGTGTGCTGGTTGGCCTCGTCCATTTTGATCTGGCCGCCCGGGGCGAGGAACGTCTGGCCGTAGACCGCCTTGCGGACCGCGTCGACCTCGAACGACTTGGCCTTCTCGGCCGCCTGCTTCCAGATGTAGACGCCGAAGTACGCCGCCTCCATCGGATCGTCGGTGACCCGCTTGTCGCCGCCCGGCAGGTTGTTCTTCTTGGCGTAGGCCTTGAAGGCCTGCACGAACTTCTTGTTCTGCGGCGTCTCCACCGACTGATAGTAGTTCCACGCTGCGAGGTGACCGACCAGCGCGGAGGTGTCCATCCCGCGTAGCTCGTCCTCGGCCACGCTGAAGGCCATGATCGGGCACTGCTCGGAGCGCAGGCCCTGGTTGGCGAACTCCTTGTAGAAGGGCACGTTCGAGTCGCCGTTGATGGTGGAGAGCACCGCCGCGCTGCCGCCCGAGGAGAAGCGCTTGATCTTGCCGACGATGGTCTGATAGTCCTGATGGTTGAACGGGGTGTATTCCTCCGCGATCGAGTCCGCCGGGATGCCCTTGGCGAGCAGGAACGCGCGCAGGATCTTGTTGGCGGTGCGCGGGAACACGTAGTCGGTGCCCAGCAGGTAGAACTTCTTGTAGCCGCCGCCCTCCTTCGACATCAGGTACTCGGCGGCCGGGATCAGCTGCTGGTTCGGGGTCGCGCCGGTGTAGAAGACGTTCTTCGAGCACTCCTCGCCTTCGTACTGCACCGGGTAGAACAGCAGGCCATTGTTGTTCTCGAAGACGGGGAGCACGGACTTCCGGCTGACCGAGGTCCAGCACCCGAAGGTGACCGAGACCTTGTCCTGGAGCAGGAGCTGCTTGGCCTTCTCCGCGAACAGGTCCCAGTTCGAGGCCGGGTCGACGACCACCGGCTCGATCTTCTTGCCCATCACCCCGCCCTTGGCGTTGATCTCGTCGAACGCCATCATGCAGACATCACGGAGCGAGACCTCGCTGATGGCCATGGTGCCGGACAGCGAGTGCAGCACGCCCACCTTCACGCTTCCCCCGCCCTGCGCTCTCAGCACGGCCGGGAAGCCGATGCCGACCGCCGCGCCCGCCCCGATCGCGCCGGCCGTCTTCAGAAAGTCCCTGCGTGAAACTGCCGCCATACCGATCTCCTTTCGCTCCGAGCAGTGATGTTGTCGTGGACCCTTCATTGGGTCTCGGCCCTGGCCGGTACCGGCGCGCTCCCCACCGACCCCGCTGTCTCGGTGCGCCGACCCGTCTCGGAGCAAGCCGCGTGCCCCGGTCCGGGATCAAGGTTTTCAAACGGTTGCCTGTGACATCCGGGTCCACAGACCAAAAGGACTGCCTACTCGGTAGGCAGTCCAATCGGTGTGCCCGCGATTTCAGCAGCGACTACGGCTTGGCCGAGCGGGCGTGTCCCACTTCCTCCGTGAGCAGGAGAGCCTGGGCGACTTCCACCATGGGCTTGCGGGTGTCCATCGCGGTCTTCTGAATGCGCCGGAAGGCCTCCGGCTCACTCAGGCCGAGCCGCGTCATGAGGATGCCTTTCGCCCGCTCGACGAGCTTGCGCGACTCGAGCTTGCGCTTGAGCAACTCGTTCTCCTTGCGCATGGCCTCGATCTCGCGGAACCGGTGCACCGCCACCTCGAGCGTGGGCCCCAGCTCCTCGGCCCGCACCGGCTTCGCGAGGAAGCCCAGGACTCCCGCATCCACCGCCCGCGCCACCACCGGCGCGTCGGTGTGGCTCGTGAGCATGACCACCGGGCACGGAGACACGGTCATCACTTCGCGCGCGGCTTGCACCCCGTCGCCGTCGGGCAGGCCCACCGCCAGGACCGCGACGTCCGGCCGGTACTTGTCCACGAGCCGCAGGACGTCTTCGGCCCGGCTGCCGTTCCCTACCACTTGCCCGCCCTGGGCCGTGACCGCTTCGGCCACCGCGGCCCGCGACGGAGCGTGATCGTCGATGATGAGCACTCGCCAGTGTGGTTTCATGGCGAAGCAGGGCAGCAAGGGAGGTGCCAGCGCGCGCAGCAGCGAAACCGCGTGGTTGCGGACCGCACCTGGGTCGCGGCTGCTCAGCCGGCGATCAGCGCGCCCAGCGCGTGAGCAGCGCGGCCCCCGAGCCCGCTATTGGGATGAGCCCGGGGCATGAGTCCGGAGGCCGAGATGAAAGCCGGGCGCCCGGTCGAGCCGGACGCCCGGTCAGAGCCTAGATGTCGTAGTAGAGGGCGAACTCGTACGGGTGCGGACGCAGCCGGATCGGGTCCACCTCGTTCTTCCGCTTGTAGTCGATCCAGGTCTCGATCAGGTCCGGCGTGAACACGTCACCCTTCAGCAGGAACTCGTGATCCTTCTCGAGATTGTCGAGCACGATGTCGAGCGCGCCCGGCAGCTGCTTGATCTTCTTCTGCTCGGCGGCGGGCAGCTCGTAGAGGTCCTTGTCGACCGGCTTGCCCGGGTCGATCTTGTTGGCGATGCCGTCGAGACCCGCCATCACGCAGGCCGCGAACGAGAGGTACGGGTTGCAGGTCGGGTCCGGGGTGCGGAACTCGATGCGCTTGGCCCCCTCGGCCTTGGAGTACATCGGGATGCGGATGGCCGCCGAGCGGTTGCGCTGGCTGTACACCAGGTTGATCGGGGCCTCGTAGCCCGGCACCAGCCGCTTGTAGCTGTTGGTGGACGGCGCGATGAAGCCGAGGAGCGCGGGGGCGTGCTTCAGGATGCCGCCGATGTAGTAGAGGCAGGTCTTGGAGATGTCCGCGTACCCGCCCCGCTCGTAGAAGAGGTTCTTGCCGTTCTTCCACAGCGACTGGTGGGTGTGCATGCCCGAGCCGTTGTCCTGGAACAGGGGCTTGGGCATGAAGGTCGCGGTCTTCCCCCACTTCTTGGCCGTGTTCTTCGCGCAGTACTTGTACCAGCACACCCGGTCCGCCATCTTGGTCAGGGTGTCGAAGCGCATGTCGATCTCGGTCTGGCCGCCGGTGGCCACCTCGTGGTGGTGCACCTCGACCCGGATCCCGACCGACTCCAGGGCCAGGACCATGTCGGACCGGATGTCCTGGAACTGGTCCATCGGCGGCACCGGGAAGTAGCCCTGCTTGTAGCGTGGCTTGTAGCCGAGGTTGGGCCGCTCGGGCGTGCCCTCGGCGCCGGTATTCCACGCGCCCGCGTTGGAGTCGATGAAGTAGAACCCGTAGTTGTAGCTCTGGTCGAAGCGGATCGAATCGAAGAAGAAGAACTCGAGCTCCGGACCGATGTAGATCGTGTCGGCCACCCCGCTCTTCTTGACGTAGGCCTCCGCCTTCTGGGCCACGTAGCGCGGGTCACGGCTGTAAGCCTTGCCGGTCACCGGGTCCTTCACGTTGCAGATCAGGACCATGGTGGGCACCGCGGTGTACGGGTCCATCTGCGCGGACGTCGGATCGGGGATCAGCAGCATGTCCGACTCGTCGATGGTCTGGAATCCGCGGATCGAGGAGCCGTCGAAGCCGAGGCCGCTCTCGAAGATTCCTTCGTTGAGCTCCGAGACCGGGATCGAGAAGTGCTGCCACAGACCGGGCAGGTCGATGAACCGCAGATCCACGATCCGGACACCCTTCTCCTTGGCCATCTTCAACACGTCCTTCGGGTTCATCCGTCTGCCTCCTTCGTCGGCTCGTCGTGGAGTCGAGGAAAATACGGGGACCGGCGGGCTCACCGCCCCGCCGAGCACCCAACGTTAGTGGTTTGGCCCGGGCCCGTCAAGGGCCTCGTGCCGTCTAGTGGCCGGTCCGCGCGTCGCTATAGGCCGAGGCCCCGCCGAGCGTGTAGGCCGTCTCCGAGTGCTGCGACAGGTCGAGGCCCGCCGCCTCCTCCTCGTCGGTGACCCGGAGCCCCATGACTGCGTCGAGCACCTTCAGGATCACGGTGGTCATCACGAACCCGAGCACCCACGTGACCACCACCGCCAGAAACTGGATGCCGAGCTGCTTGGGATTGCCGTAGAGGAGCCCGTCGCCGCCCGCGTCGTTCACGAGCTTGGTGGCAAAGATGCCGGTGGCGAGCGCCCCCCAGGTGCCGCCCACCCCGTGCACGCCCACCACGTCGAGCGAGTCGTCGTAGCCCAGCCGCGACTTGAGGTTGCACGCCGAGTAGCAGATGAACCCGGCCACCGCCCCGATGATGATCGCGGCCATCGGGGTGACGTAGCCCGCCGCGGGCGTGATCGCCACCAGGCCCGCCACCGCGCCGGACGCGGCGCCGAGCACCGTCGGCTTGCCGCGCGACGACCACTCGGTGAACATCCAGCCGAGCGCGGCCGCCGCGGTCGCGGTGTTGGTGGTCATGAACGCGTGCGCCGCGAGGCCGTTGGCGGCCAGCGCGCTGCCCGCGTTGAAACCGAACCAGCCGAACCAGAGCAGGCTCGCCCCCATCACCGTGAACGGCAGGTTGTGGGGCGGCATCGGCTGGTGGCCGTAGCCCTTGCGCTTGCCGATGACCAGGGCCGCGGCCAGCGCGGAGATGCCCGAGGAGATGTGCACGACGGTGCCGCCCGCGAAATCGAGGGCCCCCAGGTTGCGGAGCCAGCCCCCGACGCCCCAGACCCAGTGGGCGAGCGGATCGTAGACCACCGTCGCCCACACCAGGATGAAGACGAGGAAGGTGGAGAACTTCTTCCGCTCCGCG
>Ga0210400_10004733_pt1 | contig 11709 bp, 11 predicted proteins | sample IncBWH26MmetaG_FD_155456 | JGI IMG/M metagenome (GOLD analysis project Ga0210400, IMG submission 155456) | Forest soil microbial communities from Barre Woods Harvard Forest LTER site, Petersham, Massachusetts, United States - Inc-BW-H-26-M | ecosystem: Environmental > Terrestrial > Soil >...
GTTTGACATCGTCATTCTTCTCGCGGGTCCAGTTGAGCGGCCGGTGTTGCGGTCCCTGCTGCTTGGGCATAATCCGCTGCTGACGGTGATGGCGCTCGAGACTCGCGACGACCTGTCCGCGCTGAGTTTCGACCAGCTTGCGCGGGCACGGCTGATCGCGTTCGTGACGCCCGAAATCGTGCCGGCGAGCATTCTCGTCCGACTGGGCTACGGCGCCTTCAATTTCCACCCGGGTCCGCCAGCCTATCCCGGATGGGCGCCTTCGCATTTTGCGCTTTACGATCAGGCCACGGAATTCGGCGCGACGGCCCATGTCATGGTCGAGCAGGTCGATGCGGGCGCGATCATCGACGTCGAGCTGTTTCCGATCCCGGCCGATATTTCGGTACTTGGCCTGGAGGGACTGGCGTATGCACATTTGGCGCTCCTGTTCTGGCGCTTGGCGAAATCGCTGGCCACTGATCCGGCGCCGCCGCCGACGCGTCCGATCAAATGGGGCACCACAAAATATTCCCGCCGCGCCTATCGCGCGATCTGCGAAATCCCACTCGACATTTCGAAGCCTGAACTCGACCGGCGCATCAAGGTGTTCGGCGGGAATCATTTCGGCATCGCTCCGACGATCAATCTGCATGGAATCGAATTTCGCGCCGTGGTGCCCCAATCGAGCTAGACCTTCCGGGGAGGACGGTGACGGGCGCCGCGTTGGAACCCGGCGGCGGTTGAAACGTTGATGCGCTTCACCAACCTGCAGGGAGGGTGATGATGACTGACGTCGAAACAAAATCGCATCAGTTGATTGCCAGCGACCGGGTCGAAGGTACGGCGGTACGAAGGCCGAACGGCGACAAGATAGGCCACATCGAACGGCTGATGATCGACAAGATCACCGGCAAGGTGTCCTACGCCGTCCTCAGTTTCGGCGGCTTCCTCGGCATGGGAACCAATTTGCTGCCGCTGCCATGGGCGCGCCTGACCTACAGTACCAGGTTCGAAGCCTACCAGCTCGACATCGATGATGAGGAGTTGAGACGCGCGCCATCGTTCCGCGCCGATAAGGATTTCGACTGGGGCGATCGTTCGCAGGAGGCCGAGTTGCACCGCTACTACGGCATTCCGCCCTATTGGGGCGGCTTCTGATCGGCTGATGCGCTGATGTGTTCCGCGAAATTCCACGCGATGAATAAATTCTTGTCGATCACCGTGCGGCGCGGCGACCAAAATGCGCAGGGCGAATTGGAACGGCCGTTGTGGTGACGGGTTTTCTCCTGACCATTCAATGCCAGGGAGAAAGCATATGTCAGTAAAATATATCTCGGTCGCCTTGGCGGCGTCGGCGTTGCTCGCGTCCGTTGCGTTTGCGCAAACCCCGACCGCAACCACCGACCGCGGCAACATGGCGCCCTCGGCGACCTCTTCCTCGTTCCAGGGCGACTGGCGCGCGTCGAAGGTCATCGGCCTTAGTGTCTACAACGACAACAATCAGAGCATCGGCTCGATCAACGATCTGGTGATGGACAAGAGCGGGAACATCAAGGCGGCGGTGATCGGCGTCGGCGGTTTCCTCGGGGTTGGCGAACATCTGGTCGCTATACCCTTCGAGAAGGTCAAATTCGTCAACGAGCCGGTCGCTTATATCGGCACAGCCGGTAACAACTCCAGCAATCCGCCGATGACGACGGGGTCTGCGTCCACATCGGCAACGACGTCGAAGTCCAACTCGTGGTACCCCGACCACGCCGTCTTCAATGCGACCAAGGATGAACTGAAGGCGATGTCTGAGTTCAAATATTCGAACTGAGGCAACGCTGCGAACGTTCCGCTCCAAACACCAACAAAAGCGTGTCCGGTTCTGCCGCCCGCGCTTTGCCTTGCCGAATTGCGCCTTTCAGCTCTGGTGCGCCGATGTTAGGCTTGCCGCCGGCAGGCGCACCCTGCGTCCTGCCTGATACCGAACGGGAGGACGATATGGTTGAGAGCGTCTACAAGATCATCGAGCTTGTCGGTACCAGCAAGGATTCCTGGGAAAAGGCGGCCGCAGCGGCCGTCAATCGCGCCGGAAAATCTCTCCGGGATCTTCGCATTGCCGAAGTCGTTCAGCTCGATATGCAACTGGATGCCAAGGGAGAGATAGAAGCCTACCGCGCCAAACTAAAAGTCTCGTTCAAATTCGAGGGAGACTGAGCCTCATCCTCAGCCTGAGCCTCAGCCGAAGTCGGGGCAGGATTTATGACGGCCTCATCGCTGCGTAACGGCTTCGCCGTTATCGCCGGAGGGGCGAGCATCTTGCGCGAGTCTCGAAGGATGGCCGAGGGCGCCAATCCACGCGGCCCTCATGGTTCGAAACGCACAAGAGGCGCTCGTTACCATGAGGGCTGTTTGGCAGCGATCTCAATTGGTCTTGACCAGCGGACAGCCGCCCTTGTCGAGAGGACGGAAGGCTTCGTCGCCGGGGACGGTGGCGAGTAGCTTGTAGAGATCCCACTCGCCCTTCGACTCCTCGGGCTTCTTGACCTCGAACAGATACATGTCGTGGACCATGCGGCCGTCGATCCGGATCTTGCCGCCCTTGGCGAAGAAATCATTGATCGGCGTCGCCCGCATCTGCGCCATCACCTTGGGCGCTTCGTCGGTGCCGATCGCCTCGATGGCCTTCAGATAATGCATGGTCGCGGAGTAGAGGCCGGCCTGGATCATGGTGGGCATGTGGCCGACCTTCTCGAGGAAGCGTTTCGAGAAGGCGCGGGTCTCGTCATTCAGGTCCCAGTAGAACGCGTCGGTAACGATCAGGCCCTGGGTTTCCTTGATGCCGAGCGAATGGGTGTCGGTGATCTCCTGCAACAGGGCGATCATCTTCTGGCCGCCTTTGGTGATGCCGAACTCGGAAGCCTGCTTCAGCGCATTGGTGGTGTCGCCGCCGGCATTGGCCAGCGCCACGACCTTGGCCTTGGAGGCCTGGGCCTGCAGCAGGAAGGACGAGAAGTCGGACGAGTTGAGGGGATGGCGGACATCGCCCAGCACCTTGCCACCGGTTTCCTTGACGACGTTGGCGGCGTCGCGCTCCAGCGCCATGCCGAAGGCGTAGTCCGCGGTGACGAAGAACCAGGTATCTTCGCCGCGCTTGACCATCGCCTTGCCGGCGACGTTGGACAGCGAATAGGTGTCGTAGGTCCAATGCACCGTATTGGGCGAGCAGGCAACGCCGGTGATATCGGAACTGCCGCCGCCGGAATTGATGTTGATCTTGTTCTTCTCGCGGGTCAGCGCGGAGATCGGAAGCGCCACCGATGAGGTGGGCACGTCGAAGATCGCGTCGACCTTCTCATTGTCGTACCAGTTGCGGGCGATGTTGACGCCCACATCAGGCTTGTTCTGATGGTCGGCGGCGATCACCTCGACGGGTTTGCCCTTCACCTTGCCGCCGTAATCGGCGACCGCCATCTGGACGGCGGCCAGCGAACCCTTGCCGGTCGCGTCGGCATAGAGGCTGGACATATCGGTCAGCACGCCGATCTTGACGACGTCGTCGGAAATTTGCGCGGTCGCCGTACCGCCGGATGCGGCGAAGGCGAGGCCGGCCACCAGCGTGGCTGCAAGCAATTTCATGGTCTCATCTCCCTTGGCTCTTGTTGAGGCTTGTTTGTAGACCTCTCTTACCCGGCTTCAGGTCTGCCCGCAAAGCCGAAGCCGGCGACTCAAACGCACAGGCCTTATTAATGCGGGCCGAACTCGCGTTAACCTTCCCCGAGTGCCGGACAACAGCGGAAGAAGGCGCTCACAACCCCGGCAGCGCGGTGATAGTGACATTGATGGTGCCGTCAGCCTCTGCGATCACGCGCAGCGTCTTGGAATCGAAGGCGATGTCGGTGAGGCTGAGGCTGGTGATGTCAGCCGCCACCCGCACGCCGTCCTCGTTCCTCTGGAAATCCGATATCGCGGTCGCGATCCTGTTCTGCGCATTGCTGATGAACGGCTTGAGGTCGACGGTGGCCATCTGCGCCAGCGCCCTTTGCAGGTGCGGCATCGCCGCGCGCGCCGTGGCGCCGAGCAGCCCGAACGCGGCTTCGGATTCGACCGCGAGTTCGATATTGGTCAGCCGCAGCGTCTGCTCCGCCTGATCGAGCACCGGCCGGCCCCAGATATGCACGGTGGCTTCGCCGCCGAAGCCGAAGAAGCTCTTTTTCTCCTTGGCGTTGACCAACAGCGAGATCAGCAGCCGGTCGCCCGACGCTGCGACGGATGCGCGCTTCACGACGACGCCGACCGAGCCCGAGCCGTCCTCTGGAAACGTCCGGCCGACGAGCTGCGCCTCCACGATCTTGTTGATGTCGGTGAAGGGGAAGTCTATCGGGATGCCGACGCTGATGCCTGCCGGCAGCGGTGGCCCGATGGAGATTTTCTCCGGAAACGGGCACTCGGGTGTGGTCTGCGCCGGGGTGATGCGGGTCTCCGCCTCGATGCCGAGCGTCAGCGTGACGGTGGATGCGTCGACGCGGGGCTGCGCCGCGATGGCGCGGGTCGGCCGCAGTTCCAGCCACAGCGCTGGCAAGGAGGAGGCGGCGCCGCCGCCCTGGATCGGAATCGAGCGGCACGCCTTGGCCCATTGTATCCTCGCATTGCGCTCGAACGCGGGATCGTTGTGAATGCGCGCGTCGATCGCGGCGAGCTGATCCGCCACGGTCTTGTCGATCATTGGCTTGACCTGCGCCGGGACATTGACGCGTGCGCCCGCCACCGTCAGGCTGGTGTCGCCGAGCGTCACCTGGCCGCCCAAATTCGGCTCAATCCGCCAGGACGCGCCAAGCTTCGGCCGCGAGGTGATGCTGATATTGCCCTTGATCTCGGCGCTCGCATTGAGCGCCTTGATGTTCACGCTGCCGATTTGCTTGGCGACATTGCCGCCCAACAGGCTGCCGAGCGCGTCGCCGACGGCCCCGGTCGCCTTCGACGACAGCGAGCCCGTCACGTTCAGCTTCCCGGTCAACGCCGTCGTCAGCGACAATACATCCTGCCCCCCGGTCGCCGCGATCGGCCCCCGCGAAGCGGTCCAGCCGATGTCGGCATTTTGCAGGATCTGCGACACCGGATTTTCGGCTTTGCCCGCGAGGTTGCGCGGCGCGCCGCGGTCGGCGGCGTCGCGAATGGCGGCGATCGAAACCGCGACCGGTGCAATGATGCTCGAGATGCGCGGCGTCGGTGGCAGCGGCGGCAAGTCGGCCAACACCGGTGCTGGTACCGTGCCACGCCTCGACATCCAGTCCATGGCCTCGAGGCTGATGAAAAACGAGGCCGCGACCACCGCAACCGCAAGCAAGATAACCTTAAATCGCATCGACAAACACACCGTCCCCCCGGACTGATTTCCGGCGACTCTACAGGGCGGGGTCGAGGGGCGCCATAGCGGGGCGATGCCGGTTAGGTGAACCCCGTCCCGCGAATGCCTTGATGATGCTGGAATTTGTTTCCCGCCAGACACAAAAACGGCGCGATAGACGCGGCGGTTTTCGCGGCAAAATTTCCCGGCAAATGGCGGCGGGGACGTTGGCGTCAAAAGGCCGAAACGGTTTCGTTGGATTCAGGAATTGTTTCGTTCATGTGACACGCGTGTCATGAAAATCTGCGCGGGGAGAACCAAAAAGGATGCTTGCGGCGTCTATGACGTCACACGTTTGAAATATCCTTGGCACAACGTCGGGACTTAAGAATCAGCAACGCTCTCAGCAACGCTCTTGGGCTCCACGATGCGGATATTAATTGCGACCGATGCTTGGCACCCGCAGGTGAATGGCGTGGTGCGCACCCTGACCTCGCTGGCGCGCAGCGCCGCGGCGCTGGGCTCCGAAATCGAGTTTCTCACTCCCGACGGCTTTCCATCCGTGGGCGTTCCGACCTATCCGGGGCTGCGCATAGCCTTGCCGAACCGACGCAAGATATCAGCCAGGATAGAGGCGGCAGCGCCGGACGCCATTCACATCGCGACCGAAGGGCCGATCGGCTGGGCGGTGCGGGCTTATTGCCGCCGCCACAAGCTGGCGTTCACAACGTCCTATACGACCCGCTTTCCGGAATACATCGCCGTGCGATCGCCGATTCCGGCCTCGGTGAGCTACGCGGTACTGCGGCATTTTCATGCGGCCGCCGCCATGACCATGATCGCCACACCCTCGCTGCGGCAAGAACTCGGCGCGAAAGGTTTCAGGAAGCTCGGGTTCTGGACGCGTGGCGTCGACACCAAGCTGTTCACGCCCGATAACCCCGCCGAGCTCGACCTGCCGAGGCCCATTTTCATGACCATGGGGCGGGTCGCGGTGGAAAAAAACATCGAGGCGTTTCTCGCGCTGGACCTGCCGGGCTCCAAGGTCGTGGTCGGCGATGGACCGCAGCGAGCCGCGCTGGAGCGCCAATATCCGAAGGTCAGATTTCTCGGCGAGAAAACCGGCAGGGATTTGACCGCGCATCTGGCGGCGGCGGATGTCTTTGTGTTTCCGAGCCGCACTGACACCTTCGGCGTCGTGCAACTCGAGGCGCTGGCCTGCGGCACGCCGGTCGCGGCGTTCCCGGTAACGGGTCCGCTGGACGTGATCGCGGATCACCCCATCGGCGCGCTCGACGAGGATCTTCGCAGCGCCTGCATCCGTGCGCTCGGCATGTCCCGCGACACCTGCCGGAATTTTGCGCTCGAACGCTCCTGGGAAAACAGCGCAAGGCAGTTCATCGGCAATCTGTCGGCATTGCAGCCGAGCCGCTCGCCGCGGCCGGCGCACCGCATGGCCAGCAGAAGTGCCGTGCAAGGTTGAAGTTCAAGACTAATGGATCACCTGGAATAGCGAGCGAGAACGACCATGGCAGAAATCATCAAACTTGACGGGACCAGAACGTTGGACTTCGACCGCGCGATGGTCGAGACCGCCTATGACCGCTGGGCCCCGATCTACGACCTCGTCTTTGGCGGGGTGTTCAGCAAGGGCCGGCGTGCGGCCATTATCGCTACCAACAACATCGGCGGCCGCGTGCTTGAGGTCGGCGTCGGAACCGGAATCTCGTTGCCGCAATATGCGCCCAACCTGCGCATCTTCGGCACCGATATCTCGGAAGGCATGCTGCGCAAGGCCAAGGCGCGGGTCGCCGCGCTTCGCCTGAAGAATGTCGAGGGTCTCGCCGTCATGGACGCCGAGAAGCTCGAATTCCCCGACAATTCATTCGATGTCGTGATGGCGCAATATGTCGTGACCGCGGTGCCGAATCCGGAAGCCGCGCTCGACGAATTCGCGCGCGTGCTGCGGCCGGGCGGCGAAATGATCCTGCTCAGCCGCGTCAGTGCGGATGCGGGGATGCGCCATTTCATCGAACGCCGGCTCCAGCCGGTGGTGCGTCAGCTCGGCTTCCGGACCGATTTCGCGTGGTCGCGTTATACCCAATGGGCGGCCAAGGCTCATGGCGTGGAGTTGGTCGAGCGTCGTCCGGTGCCGCCGTTGGGTCATTTCTCGCTGATCCGTTTCCGCAAGCTGCCCCCGGCTGTCGCCGCCTGATCCGGGAGGCGGCGGGCGCTTTCGGTGCCCTGCGTTGTCGCTAAACGGCATATGTCATTATGATGATGTCACATGCCGTACATCGAATCCCTGTAAACCAGATATCAGCTACCTTTTTTGGGGGAGAGAATGATCAAGGATTTCCTGGAGCAATTGCGAACCCAGCGCTGGGATGACCATCGCTTTTATCATCACAGCCGCATCAACCAGAGCCTGCACTTCGTCAGCGCGGCGAGTTTCCTGGTCGGTTATGTCATGATCTTTTTCGATCCGGTCGTGGCCGCGCTGATTGGCTGGCTGGTATCGATGACGTCACGCCAGGCCGGCCACTTTTTCTTCGAGCCCAAGGGGTACGACCACGTCAACGAGGCGACCCATGAGCACAAGGAAGAGATCAAGGTCGGCTATAATCTGCAGCGCAAGATCGTGCTGATGACGATCTGGGCGTTGTCGCCGCTGGTGCTGTATGTCGACCCGACGCTGTTTGGAATCTTCACGCCCTGGGCCTCGCCGGCCGATTTCATGCGCCAGGTCGCCAAGATCTGGCTCGCGATCGGTATCGGTGGGCTGTTGTTCCGCACCGTGCATCTGTTCTTCATCCGCGACGTCGAGACCGGTCTGGTCTGGATGACGAAAATCCTGACCGATCCGTTCAGCGATCTCCGGCTTTACTACAAGGCGCCGCTGTTCCTGCTGAAGGGCGAACTGATCGATCCCGGTCTGGAAAAGCACGTCAAGCACGCCTGAGCGTTTGGCTCGATTTCACAGCGTGACTCGTCATGCCCGGCCTTGTGCCGGGCATCCACGTCTTTACAGCACGGCAAAGACGTGGATGGCCGGGACAAGCCCGGCCATGACGGAGAACGAAAGCTCTCACCATGATGAGATCAGATTGATCCGCAACGGCAACGAAGGCGTGCTCCCTCTCCCCTTGTGGGCGAGGGGTGGGGTGAAGGGTTCAGGTCCATCGATAGAGCGTAACCCCCCACCAGGATCGCATCTGCGATGCGACGTAGCCGAAGCTTTGGTTCGGCGTTCTTTCCAAGAACGGTCGCCAACGGCGGCCTATGCCTCTCCCACAAGGGGCGAGGCAAGTGAAGCCGCTGATGGACCGATTCAACGTAAAAGCCGTCATCGCTTATCGAGAGAATGTTTTCGCCAGCATCTCCCGCAGGATTTTCCGGCGGATGTTCTTGTTGGTGAGTGACGCGTCGTGCCACCACCAGCCGTCTTGTTTCATCTTCTCGGCCGCGGCGACAAAGCGGCTTGCGACCTCGGCGAAATCGGCGTCGGTGTAATTCAGGCTGAAAATCAGGCGGCCGGTCCCGACCCAGCTCAGCGCCAGATGCTCGGCCCGCAGATAATATTGAAACATCCAGTTGTAGCGCGACGGCTCGGTATAATGGACACTCCAGATCGACGACAGATTGGCGACCCGGACCGGCAGGTTTTGCGCGGCCAGCATTTCGTTCAACTGCCGCGCCCGCGCGTTCCAGGTGTCGTCGAGTCCGTCATAGACCGCGCGAAAATTGGAACTGGCGAGTCGGGAGAGAAATTCGTCCATCGCGGTCATGACGTAGGGATGCGAATTGAAGGTGCCGCGAGCGAAGCAGACATCGACCGGGTGATCGTCACGGAACCGGCGCATCAGGTCCTTGCGTCCGCAGACCGCGCCGACCGGCAGCCCGCCCGCGAGGCTCTTTCCGTAGGTCACCATGTCGGCGCGCACGCCGAAATATTCCTGCGCCCCGCCGGCGGCGAGCCGGAAGCCGACGAACACCTCGTCGAAGATCAGCACGATATTGCGTTCGATGCAGACCTCCCGCAGCGACTTGAGCCACTGGCTGTACGCCGCGCGATCGAAATGAGCGTTCCGCGAACTGTCAGCCAGCGCGGAATCAGCCGGTGCATTGCCGTTGGGATGCAGCGCCTGCAAGGGATTGACCAGGACGCAGGCGATGTCGCGCCGGGTCCGCAGCACGTGCAGCGTGCGCTCGGACATTTCGGCCAGGGTGTAGGTCTCGTGCGGCGAAATCGGGTTGCCGACGCCGGGCTGCACATCGCCCCACCAGCCGTGATAGGCGCCGGCGAAACGGACGAGATGCGTGCGGCGGGTGTGATAGCGGGCGAGCCGCACCGCCTGCATCACCGCTTCGGTGCCGGACATGTGGAACGAGACTTCGTCGAGGCCCGAAATCCCGCACAACCGCGTGACGTTGTCGGTGATGACGGGATGGTAGGGCCCGAGCACCGGCCCGAGCGCATGGGCGCGCGCTTGCGCCTTGGCGATACAATCCTTGTAGAAGTCGTTGCCGAAGATATTGACGCCGTACGAGCCGGTCAGGTCGTAGAACACATTGCCGTCGGGATCGGTGACCGTGACCCCCGCCGACGATTCCATGAACGCGCCCGTTCCCAGGTGCTGGCGAACCAGCCGGCTGTACTGGAACGGCACCCGGTAGACCTCGGTGAATTGCAGGTCGGAGATTCGCGCCGCGGCTTCCTGCGTCATCTGCCGGCTGCGGGCGAAGCGGTGCTGGTAGAAGCCGGCGAGCCGGAAGAAGCCGTCATGGCGCTGGGCGGCGACGGCGGCAGGCGCGCCGTCCGAATGAAAGAAATCCTTGTCGTCGAATTCATAGAACGGGATCAGGCGCGCTACCCGCTTGGACATCTTGGAATGTCCGGTCAACGAGCGGTGCTTGGCGCGCGACAGCGCCAGGCGGGCCTGCAATTTGGGAAAGGTCACTGCGGCGCCGGCGATGGCCGCTGCGGACAGAGACAGAATCGAAAGGGACGAATCCATGCCACCAGCGCTAGCCGGTCCATCTAACAGAATCATGACAGTCCGGCGCCTGATCTCCGCCCTGACCCAGCAGGAGGACCTGAACTTCCTCTTGACCAACCGCATTCCGCGGGCGGCGCTGACGCGCTTCATGGGCTGGTTCAGCAAGATCGAAAATACGCTGGTGCGGGACGCTTCGATCGCGTGCTGGCGGATGTTTTCCGATCTCGATCTGTCCGAGGCCAAAAAAACCGAATTCAAGAGCCTGCACGACTGCTTTACCCGCGAACTCAAACCCGGCCTGCGTCCGCCCGATCCCGACACCTCGATCGTGGTCAGCCCGTGCGACGCCATCATCGGCGCGTTCGGCGCCATCCAGGACACCGAATTGTTCCAGATCAAGGGCGCGTCCTATTCGCTGCTCGATCTGCTCGGGGATCCCAAACTGGTGGACGCGCACCGCAATGGACGGTTCATCACGCTGCGGCTGACTTCCAGCATGTATCACCGCTTTCACGCGCCGCATGACAGCCGGATCGAGCAGGTCACCTTCATCAGCGGCGATACCTGGAACGTCAATCCGATCGCGCTGAAACGTATCGAGCGGCTGTTCTGCAAGAACGAGCGCGCGGTCATTCAGACCCGGCTGGCATCGGGCGAATGCCTGACCCTGGTGCCGGTCGCCGCGATCCTTGTCGCCAGCATCCGGCTGCATTTTCTCGATATGCTGCTCAATGCGGACACACGCGGCCCGTCCGTGTTCCCCTGCAATGCCAGCGTGCGCAAGGGCGAGGAACTTGGCTGGTTCGAACACGGATCGACCATCATCGTCTTGGCGCCGGACCATTTCGAGTTTTGCGGCAATGTGACGGACGGCGCACGAATTTTTGCGGGGCAGCCGTTGATGCGCAAGCCTGCTTTTGGGTCAGGCTCCTAGGAGAAGTCGCAAGACAGCCACGCTGCGCACGAAAACGCCCGGCGGCTGGAGTGATCCGAGCCGCCGGGCGTTTCGATGATCCGGAATTCTGCTAGCGATACGCTAGATCACGCCGAGCACGATCGCGCCGACAATGGCGAACGCGATATAGGCGGTGGCAACGCTCAGTCTGCTGACCAAAGCACCATACGACATTGGCAAATCTCCGGGGTCACGTCGCTGCCCGCTCCAACCCCGTTAGCTAGGAAGGCGTTCCACGCCAAAAAAGTCAGCCTCGCTGTCCCTCCATCCTCTCCCGATCTGCCCGGCCTCGGCAACGTGGTTAAAGAGTCGTGAAATCAACGCGTTGAAGAGTCCTTAAATATATTCGTTGAGATTGCGCGGATGACGCGCGGAGTTCGCTTGTATCTCGTCGGCTCCTTCGTCCTTGTCTCGCTGGCGGGCTGCGGTCGCGGATTTTT
>Ga0210400_10004734_pt1 | contig 11708 bp, 10 predicted proteins | sample IncBWH26MmetaG_FD_155456 | JGI IMG/M metagenome (GOLD analysis project Ga0210400, IMG submission 155456) | Forest soil microbial communities from Barre Woods Harvard Forest LTER site, Petersham, Massachusetts, United States - Inc-BW-H-26-M | ecosystem: Environmental > Terrestrial > Soil >...
TATCGAGGGAGATTCTGCGAAAAGATCTGGCGGAGTTCCCGATAGTAGGCTTCTGGCTCCAGAGACGCTTGGTCTTCCCAGTCCCGAGGCTGAAAGTACAGGCCTCTTGTCTCGAGGCTGGCATTCCGGAAAACCCAAGCCGAAGCAGGCGGTATCACGTTTATGCTTTGGAAGAGTGTCCGATTCTCGAGGACGCAACCGCAGGCGACGAACTCTCCCATTCCCTGAGGATCGACTCGCCGGAGCTCGGGACGAACTGCGAGAATCGCCTTTGCTTCTGCGGCAAAGTAGAAGGCTTCCTTCGACTGGTGATAGTAGAGCCGGTGCATCCCGTAACGATCGTTGAAGAGTATCGTCGTTTCCAGCTTCCGGTCCGTCAAGAGGCCATGGAACCACCCGTTCAAGCCAACCAGGAAAGCAGGATTCTCCTCGTAGAGGTGGACGAGATACGACGGTCCCTCTTCTCTGAACATGTGTCCCCGCTCTTTGAGACGGCGAGCGCCTCCTGGCTCGGGAAATTCTTCGCCCGAAAAGATGAGAGAGGTATCTCCCGCTTCATTGCAGATAGGCATCTGGTCAGAAAACGAATTCCGCCGTGCCACCCACCCCACATACACGCCCAGCTTCTCGTCCACCCACGTACCCGTCACGTAGGAGGACTCGTGACATAGGGCCTCCGCCATTTGGGCTGTCTCCCGCTCTGCCCGCGCGCGCGGCATTTTCGTGATCAGCCCAACGATTCCAGGCATGCTTTTGTCCTATACAGATTCTTTTGCGGCTTGAAACTTTCGGCCATACCAATCATTGCGGATTCGGCGCAGTCTGCCAACGACAGATTAGGGCAGACGGTCGACGAACCGATGATGCAACCCCAGGCGGAAAGCAACTCGGCCCCACGGGTTGAAAGGAACGTAGTAGCGAGGCAGATCGACGCGCTGGAACCCATTGACTTGCTTGAACTTCATGATACCGTCCCACTTCTTATGCCCATAGGAAAAGCTTTGGTAAACAAGATAGGAGATACCCCGCTCCGCACAAGCTCGGACCGATTGTGCAATGAGAGCGTTCGTGGGTGCTTTATCCCTGTGTTCGATGGTAGAGAGAATGTTCATCAGGTTTGCCTGGGTTCGAGTCTCATCCGCGGTCAGTTTTACGAAGCCTATTAGCTTGTCGCGCAGAAAAGCTCCGATGAAAAAGCTACTATCTAGGAATGTCGCTTCCTCCCTGTGCACTGTTTCAAGATTTTTCCCGTAATGCGGGAATCTTCGGCCCTGTCGAACGGGCGATTCGTTGTAGATCTCCCAAATTCCCTTCACCAGGGCGTCGCTGAAAGGCACCTCTCGGATGACTATCCCCTTTTTCTCTGCTTGCCGGGCCCGATTGCGAGCTTCGGGGCGAATCTGCTGGGTCCACCAATGATCGAAAGTGGATACCGGCACTGCCGCCAAGTTATCCCACTCCATTGGGTATGCATATTTCGGGGAAGTTTCGGGTAGTTTTTGCAGGAACGTAAACAGATCGATACCGACTCCACATTTCCGAAGGCGATCGATCATCGCCTCCGGGTCTGATAGAAACTCATATCCGTCCCCTTCGAGTTGTGCGATTCGGAGCAGTCTCCCAGTAACACGAACCTCCTTACCGCAGATCTCAGTTATTCGTCTAGTCGCCACTATGCTCCCTCAAGTACTCTCGCTTGCGACGGCCAAAGGCCCTCGCTCTCATCGGGCCCTATTTTCGATCACCTTGGGCGCAGTAGGCACGCGAGTCAATCGGCCGCCGACGTCGGATACCACTGCACCGCAATCTTGGCTCGTGTGACTGGTCCTGAGTTTTCCGGCACGCGCGGATCTGAGAAGCTGCCGCATCGATCTATGACTCGACCTCAGCATATTGCCGACTTCGATACACACTCTGCCCAAGAAACCGCTATGCGAGTCGAACCGTCCCAATGAGTGGACATCCTTGCCATTCTTTCCTGCGAGGTCGTCTTTGAATTTGTAGGTGCCGGCGTTCTTGGCCGGGTTGATCCCGTTTAGGTCGTACACCAAAATACCGTCGCGCTTGAGCTGTTCGATGAGCCTCCATTGCAGCAGGTAGGATCCTCTGCTTTTCATCCCAGCATTGCTCGTGGCTCCGAAGAGATAGAGAGCGGTACTTCCGATGGCACTGCAGATCAGCCCCGAACAGACTCCCTCCGCGGTCCTGCACAGCATGACCTTCATTTTGAACTGCTCAGGCAGGTGCGCTTGTATCAAACGAAACTGATGAATGTCGTTGGGCTCGACGAAGTTTTTCCGCCACACCATCTCCTTATAAATGCCGATGAATGACTCGAATGATTCGTCATCGGAGCCTTCCATAACTTCGAGTTCCTTCTTCTCCGCTACTTTCAACTCACGTCTCCAATGAGGGCGCATGCCTTCACGCAAGGCTTCAAGCGAAGGACGCAGATCCATGAGTATGGTCCGACCCCTCGTCTCCTGGCGGAGGGATGAGAAGTCTTCCCCAATCAGTATCTTCGAAAGAGGCGAAGACTCACCGGCAAAAGCAAGCGGAAACAATCTCAAGGTCAAACCCCGTTTGCACACGAACTCATTGCGTAATGCTCGGATAGCTTGACCAAATATGTCCGCATCCACCTCGGCTCCGCTTCGCCGCCAGAGTGGTCCCCACTGAATGTAGGCGACACCGAGACTGATCAGTGGCACCTTTGCGATCCTCGCCGGAGCAATGGCGACAACCTCACCGTTGCGCTTCAGGATCAGATGGCTGATGTTGCGGCTACCGCTTATTACCGCAGCGTACGACCACGTCTGGTATAAGTTGGCGTCATCGAACTCCTGCAAAAGCTCACACCATTTTTTTTCATCGGCGGTGTCAACCTCAGAGGTGTACCCCGGAGCCAGCTGGCGTATCTTTCGCTTTGACATGAACTAGAACGGTTCTTCTTGGTGCTTGGTTGCTGTCCGGCCCTGGTGAATTGGGCCCTTAAACCTGCGCATATGAGACTGGATTGCGTCTCGTTGCTAAACTCCGTAGCTAGTCTGTGACGTATTCCTCGGTCACCGGATTAATGCCGAACAGCGCGAGTAGTTTTCCCACGTGATCAAACAGCTTAACCAGCAGAGTCATGAATCGATGTTGGCCCAACACAAGGGCGAACGGCAGGGCGACCACATAAATGGGGACAGCGAGGGCTGACCTCGCAATATCACGCACTCCAAAAGTCGCGACTTTAGGCTCCATGGCCCCCCGAAGTAAGGCTCTCTTCAACATGAATGTGCGTTTCCACCGAATAGGAGGAACAACCTCGAAGACTACAGCCTCGTTGCACCAGACGAAGACTCGTCCGTTTTCCATCATCCTTCTCAAAAAGTCTTGGTCCTCACCGGTGCGGAACTCAGGATTAAACGGTTGAATGGGGGCGGTGAACATCTCACTCTTCAGAAATAGGTTTCCACTCCGCCCTTGTCTCCAGCCCAGGACAAACCCCGTGGGATAAGTTGGCCTGTCATAGAACTTGCTCTTTGCAATCCAATTTGGCGGTTTTTCGTCGAAGTAGCGCTTCACCGGCCCCAGCACACCATCTGCCTTGTATTCGCGGGTGGTCTTAAGCAAGTTCAGCAGCCAATCCTTCCCTGGAAACTCGTCGTCGTCGATAAATGCGACGAAGTCCCCATCGACATTTTCGACGGCTTTATTCCGCGCCAGCGCTATACTCTGCTGAGGCTCGACACAGTACTTGACAGGAACACTCGTCAAAGCAGCAAAATCTGACACCAGGCCTTTGGCGGACTGTAAGTGATCGTTGTCGGCAACCACAATTGAATACTTGAAAAGCCCACCTGTGTCCTGAGCGCTAAGTTCGCGCAGCAGACGTCTCAGGAGATGCGGCCGCTTGTAAGTGCAGATGCACACACTGATATTAGCGGTTTCGGCGACGGTACTTGAAACCAAGCCTGCGGTCTTCGAAGCGCTGCGAGGAAAGCTGGAACCAGCGCTACCCATTCCCATGTACTCTTCCATTGCCTTCGCTTGCGGCAATCCCGCGTAAAGGTAGTGTGAAACCGCGTGCAATTGGTAAATCGCCGGCCAACCGAAAGATCTCCCCTCCGGTCAAGAGCTCATATTCCTCCGGACTCACGGGATGCGTCTCCAGTTCGACAACCGACTCCCGAGCGGCCGAGAAGATGCGTTGCAGGCGTTGTGGCTCAAGTGGAGGTAAGGAGAAGAAAAGATCCGTGAGACGGTGTCTCCTAGCTAACATGCGGTCTACGATCGTGCGATACAATCGGTTACCGAAACTTTTCTCGCCAAAGCGAAATGAAAAGTTTCTTCGTACGATCGTTCCCGCGGGTAATAACCTTCCCAGAAGCACGTTTGCGCAGAGATGCGCATGGTGATGGCCGTCAATGCGAGACGGCTCTACGCTATAGAGCCGACGGAATTCCTCGAGTTGGGCCGCTACGACGTACCTGAATGAACCGGCAAGCCACGGATGAAAAACGACCAGGCCCCGGCGGTGACGCCGCAGACACCGTGAAAGCCGCTGCTGGTGGTCAATGAGCTCCATTGCAGTTTCTGGCGCCGAGTACGGAGTTGTGAAATTCAAATGGAGACCGGCATCAATGTTTCGCTCCCTGGCAATAGCTGCCGCTCGTTCGGAATCCTCCATGAACAGCATCGCGCTCACTGACGAAACCGTCCCCTGCCGGATGCAGTCCAAAGTTCGGTCAGTGTTCTCGCGGTCTCTGCCCCAGTCGTCGGCGTTTACGATGAGCGAGCCTGAGCACGGTGTCTCGCTTCCCTGCTCTGATGAGCTATAGCCGCTGGGGCGCGTCATCGTTGGTCCTACAGCGACCGAGCTGGCTCGCTCCAGCATTGGTTTGGTTTCGTGGCTCATCGGATGGAATTGACATGCGGAAGAACTGGCAGACCAACGAGAATTAAGCCGGTAATAAAATGCCGAATGGTCTCAGGCACAATGTGGTGGATGTTGCAATTCTGTTGTCTGGGAAACTGCCTTGCCTCCAAGCAGTCGCCTCAGCCTACGCATCTGCTCGCGCCGGTAGAATTTCACCAGTTCCCGGGATACGGGCCGCTCACTCCGTCGAATCGCTGCCCAGAAGTACCCTAACACCACCAATAGGCCGCCAAGCAAGTAAGGCCGATTGCCCATCTGGTACACCCCTCGGAACACCTCCCAGAGGGGATGGTTGCCAATCGCATAATCCTTGGCTCCATTCTTAAACCGCGACCTGAGCAAGCTCTGTTGCGCGGTCCCCATTTCCCGATGGTGATAACAGACTTTGTCGGTAAATGTCTTGGTCTTCCATCCCTTCATCCGGGCAGTGATGACTGCAATATCATCGATGCAACCGCCCTTTACCGGGATATATCCGCCGACATCTTCGAAACACTGGCGGCGAAAAAGCTGGCAGGCACCGGAAACGTGCTCGATGCTGGCGAAACGATAATCGTAGGTTGGATTCGATCCTTCCTTAAACGGAGTCCCGACTAACCCGAGGGATGGGTCTTCAGCCAGCTTCTGGAGCAAGAAAGAAAAGTAATCTTCGTCAAAAGAGATGTCACCATCCAGGCTGGCGATGACCTCGTACTCCAGATTCTTGATCTTTTCCCGGCCCGCGTTAAAGGCGTGAACTTTTCCGGTGAAGTGTCGCTCGGAGCGCTGAGGCATACTGACCAACTCGATCCATGGGTACTTTGCCACATACTGGCGCACAATGTCGTCCGTGCCGTCGGTCGAACCGTCGCTGACAATGATCCATTTGAGCGGGCGCATAGTTTGCGCCACCATGGACTTTATGGTCAGCTCGATGAATCGACCTTCGTTGCGTGCCGGGGTAATCAGAACGTAGGTGGGAAGCATTATCATCGCAGCACTTGAGGTTAGTTGATAGCGAGGACTGTGCCTTAAGAACTAGCCCCATGAGCGCCCGCAAATGAGAGTGTTTCTTTGGAGAGAAACTCGCAGACACAGTCCACGACATACTGCGCCTCTGACTCGGTGAGCTCCGGATAAACCGGCAATGCGAGCGATTCTTTCGCCGCTCGCTCACTCTCGGGAAACGCGCCAGCTTTATATCCGAGGTAAGCAAAGCAGTCCTGCAGATGCATCGGCACGGGGTAGTAAACCTCAGTTCCGACGCCTTTCTTCTGCAGAAAAGCCTGCAATTCGTCGCGGGCAACGAGGCGAACTACATATTGATTAAAGATATGGCGATTCGCCGCCACGGTGGGAAGACCAATGGGCAAGCCGGCTTCGGCAAAAAGCCGGTGGTACCGCTTGGCATTACGCTGGCGAGCCGCCGTCCAGTCGTCGAGGTGGGGCAGTTTGGCGGAAACCACCGCCGCTTGAATCGCATCCAGGCGGAAATTACCTCCCACGATCCGGTGATGATACTTGGGCTTGGCTCCGTGACCGCGGAGGCACCGTAGCTTTTCGGCACGCTGAGCATCGTTGGTGACGACCATCCCCGCGTCTCCCGCGGCTCCGAGGTTCTTCGAGGGGAAGAAGGAAAGACATCCGTAGTGCCCGATCGAACCAGCCCGACGCCCCTTGTATTCGGCGCCGATCGCCTGAGCAGCGTCCTCAATGACCACCAAGTTGCGGTCATTGGCTACGCGCATCACGGCATCCATGTCGGCCATTTGCCCGTACAGGTGAACTGGGATGATGGCACGGGTCTTGTCCGTGACCTTCGACGCAATCTGCGAGGCATCGATGTTGTAGGTCGCCGGGTCAATATCAACGAAAACTGCAGTGGCACCCAGACGAGAAATCGCACCCACAGTGGCAAAAAACGTGTAAGGCGTTGTTATGACTTCATCGCCCGGACCGATGTTTTCTGCCATGAGGCAGGCAAGCAAGGCGTCGCTGCCCGACGAGACTCCAATCGCGTGCGAGCATGCTGAGTACGCGGCGATGGCTTTTTCGCACTGCTCGACTTTCGGTCCAAGGATGAAGTGCTGGGACTCGAAAACCTCCGCGATGGCGGCGTCAACTTCAGCCTTGATAGTGGCGTATTGCGCCTTAAGATCGAGCAGCGGAACATTCATACTTCGCTTCCTCCTTCAATTGCCTGTACGACTTGGTGCCGACGCTTAACTCGACTGGCAGTGGGGCTTCTTCGTTGAGGTCGAGGCAACGCAGGACGCCGGGCTCCACTTCCTCGTAACGGTATCCGCTCTCCGGGCACCGCATCACTCCGTTTGAATCGGGCGAATCCAGACGATGGCCGTGCCGGCTCATCCATCCCACTTGACGGGCTGGATTTCCGATCACTAACGCAAAATCTGGAACGCTCTTGGTCACCACTGAGCCAGCTCCCACAAACGCGTAACGTCCGACCGTGACACCGCACACAATCGTCGCATTGGCGCCAATCGTGCATCCTCGCTTCAATTTTGTGGCTTCGTACAACGAGTGCCGATTCACCTGTGAGCGGGGATTAGTAACGTTGGTCAAAACGCAAGATGGTCCGAGAAAGACGTCATCTTCAATCACCGTCCCTGTGTAGACCGAGACGTTGTTTTGAATTTTGACGTTGTTTCCGATGACGGCACCACCATCGACGTTCACGTTTTGACCGATGATGGATTTCTCTCCAATTTTCGCGCCTTTCATGATGTGAGAGAAATGCCATACCTTGGTGCCAGCGCCGAGCTCAGCGCCGTCGTCAACGTAAGCAGATTCATGCGCGAAATAGGGCAGTTCTTTTCTCTGAATGGGTGCAGAGACCCGTTCGAGGTCGATAGTGCCATTTACGATTGCGCGTTGGCAAGCGTCCAACACCCGCAAGACTCGGAGTCCTTCCGCGCCACTGCTGACAGGCGAAGTTCTCGACTCGACACAATCCAGGAAATGCTGGCACTCGTCCCGTAAAGGCTCACGATCGTCCAGTTCAACGACTTCACCTTCGGCTTTGACGGCGGTAGGTACCCGATTCAGCCATTCCACTTTGTGCGGATACAGTACCAGCTTGTGCTCGGCGGTGTCATCGAACACGGCCATCTTTTCCGATCCTACCACCACCAACCGTTGCTCCTTAAAGGGATGCAGCCAGCTGACGAAGATGTGTGCCCGAACGCCACTGGGGAAATCGAAGTGGCTCAACGTTACATCACTTACATCGTGACTGAGGTAGGCGCCACCCTGGCAAGAAACTCGAGTTGGCATTTCATTGAGCAGCGAAAGCATGACCGAGATATCGTGGGGCGCGAAGCTCCACAAGATGTTTTCTTCGGTCCGGATCTTGCCGATGTTCAAACGATTGGAATACAGGTAATTGATCTTTCCGAGTGTGCCATCGTGAATAAGCTGTTGCAACTTCAGAATAGCTGGATGGTAGCGAAGGATGTGGCCCACCATCAGTATTCTGCCCTTGGCTTCAGCGATCCTGACCAGATCTTCGCCATGCTGCACATCGATGGCTAGGGGTTTTTCTACCAGGACGTCTTTGCCGGCCTCCAAGGCGGCCTTGGCCATTTCGTAGTGACTCACGGCAGGCGTCGCCAGAGCTACGGCGGTGATGGAAGCATCCGAAAGGACCGCGCTATACTCGCGGTAGAATCTGATGGGCGCATACTTTTGTGTGTAGTTTGCCTCAACGGATTTCTCGGCATCACAGAGGGCAGCGAGCGCACCCAAATCGTAGAAGTTCCGAACCAGGTTCTTGCCCCAGTAGCCGACTCCCACCACGGCGACCTTAGTTTTCGACTTCGTAACGGGTGATTGTGCCATGAAAAATCTCCCTTAGAATGCGCTGCGGTGATCTGAGAAGCGCGATTGCAGCTGAGGTCCAAACCCACTTTGCCGTTTGCCACCCATCGCGGCGACGGGGCCGGACGCGAACTCGGGATGCGTAGTGTCTACGCAAATCGATTGCATGCTTCGATCTCCTGAATCACTTTTCGATACTCGCAAGCGAGTCTTCGGCCTTAGCATCTTTGCCGTCAGCACTGCGGGAAGGTCGTCCTATGCTGATGTACTGAAATCCGTGACGAGTTATCTCGGTGGGCTCGAACACATTTCGTCCGTCAATTATTAACTGGCGTTCGACTACGGTCGCGAGACGATGCCAGTCTATGGCACGGAATTCTTCCCACTCGGTTACGATCAAAACGGCGTCCGCGCCGATGGCCGCCTCATACGGATTCGCGCAGTAAGTGATATTAGGGAGCACCGCGCTCGCCTTTTCAGTTGCCTGTGGGTCATAGGCGCTCACTATCGCACCTTCGTCGAGCAATGCCCGCACCAGCGCGATCGAAGGTGCAAAGCGGACGTCATCAGTATTAGGCTTGAAAGCTAGGCCCCATACGGCGATCTTCTTGCCGCGAACGACCCATACTTCCTTGCGAACTTTCTCGACGAACTCGTGGATTCGCCGCTGATTAATCTTTTCCACCTCTTTCAGCAAAGAGAAGTCGCAGCCGGATCGTTCTGCAATTCTGATAAACGCTTGCACGTCCTTGGGAAAACAAAACCCTCCAAAACCGATGCCTGGCTTCAAAAACGCGGAGCCTATTCTTGGGTCGAGTCCCATACCTTCGGCGACCTTAGTCACATCGGCTCCCACCACCTCACACAGGTTCGCGACCATGTTGATGAACGAGATTTTCATCGCCAGGAACGAATTGGAGGCGTGCTTGATCAGCTCGGCCGATTCTGTATCGGTCATGAGGAAGACCGGATCTGTGAGCCGCCGGCAGTCAGAGTGCACCGGACATGCAAAGCTCTGACCGACAATCGGCGCGTAAATCTCGCGCAGAAGTTCCGCCGCCCGACGGGATTCCACTCCAACTACGATCCGGTCAGGATGTAGAAAGTCCTCGACCGCGGATCCTTCCCGCAGAAACTCGGGGTTAGACGCCACGTCGTACTTCAATCCCTTGGTATTGTGCACCGCCAGGTGTTTACGGAGCTGCGAACCAGTCTGCACTGGCACCGTGCTCTTTTCGATCACCAGGCGATAACCTGATGCGCGTTTGGCGATTGCTCGCGCCACTCCCTCGATGGCGGAGAGGTCAGCGTCGCCATTCGGTAATGGCGGCGTTCCTACGCAGATAAAGATCGTCTGACCCGAATCGATCGCTTCTTCGGTGGAACCAAAGGCGAGGCGGCCAGATTTCCGTCCATCAGCAACAACGCTCTCGAGATGCGGCTCGAAGAGAGGCATGATGCCATTTTGGAGCTTGTGTAACTTGTCGCCATCGCTCTCACTACAGAAAACATCATGTCCAATCTGGGCAAGGCAAGCCGCTGTAGTGAGTCCTACATAGCCAGCGCCGATGACTGAGATCCTCATATTTATTTCCCTTGGGAAAGGACCGGTGAAACGAAATCTTCAATGCACGTAAATCTACGCGGAATGTTCAGCGGCTGCCAAAGGCATGGGCTCGGCTGCCACTGGTTTAGGGGCATCTGCAATCTGCAGAAAGCGGAAAACTTCCTCCGCCACTCGGGCTTGTTGTTCATTTGTGAGTTGGGGAAACATGGGCAACGACACGATCTGGGCGGACACGGCTTCACAAACCGGAAAGTCTCCCGGCGCATATCCGAAAGAATCGTAGGCCTTCTGAAGATGCAACGGAATGGGATAGTGAATGCCAGTGCCAATTCCCGCCGCTTTCAGATGTGCCATCAGGCCTTCGCGATCCTGCGTGCGCACGACGTAAAGATGATAGATAGCTCGAGACCACGACGGTTCATGAGGCAGAAGTGTTGAGTTCCGAGTTGAAGTGAACAGACGGTTGTACTCGGCGGCCCGTTCGCGGCGCTGGGCGTTCCACTTCGCGAGATGAGCCAACTTCACGTGCAGGATGCCAGCCTGGATGGCGTCGAGACGCCCGTTGTAGCCTTCTAGATCGTGGTAGTACTTTTTTGACTGGCCGTGATCCCGCAGCATCTTGATCGTTGCTGACACATCTTGGTCGTTGGTGGTGACAGCTCCCGCCTCACCGCACGCCCCAAGATTCTTGCCGGGATAAAAGCTAAATGCTGCGGCGCGACCCATCGTGCCTGCCTTGCGCCAGCGATTCAGCTTTCGGGAAAAGTACTCGGCGCCGTGGGCCTGACAGGCATCCTCAATCACGAGCAAGCCGTATTGCTCCGCGAGCTCGAGAATCGGATCCATGTCTGCGCACTGCCCGTACAGATGGACCGGGACAATTGCGGTCACGGGCCGGCTACTTCTCTTACTGATAAGCCGGCCCGATTGATCTCTCGTGCACTTCCCTTCCAAGTATTCCTTCAATTTCTTAGGATCCATGTTGTAGGTACCTTCGTCGATATCCACGAATTCGGGCAACCCTCCTGCCTGGGAGATGCCCTCGGTGGTGGCGATAAACGTATGCGGCACGGTGACCACGACGTCTCCATCGGAAACACCCGCCGCTATAAGCGCAAATAGGAGCGCGTCCGTACCGCTGCTGACCGCGATCGAGTGCTTCGTCTCGCAGAATTCGGCAAAGGCCTTCTCGAAATTCTCCACCATCGGGCCGCCGATGAAACCGGCAGTATGAAGGGCATGGCGAAATACGCCCATGAGTTCCTGTTCCAGCTCAACATGTGCAGTAATCAAATCAAGAAAAGGAATGCTATTCGATAGTGTCACTCTGCGACCTCCTGGGTCTGTTCGATATAACGCAAAACCTTGGCGGGATTTCCGACGACGATGCTGTTG
>Ga0210400_10004736_pt1 | contig 11704 bp, 9 predicted proteins | sample IncBWH26MmetaG_FD_155456 | JGI IMG/M metagenome (GOLD analysis project Ga0210400, IMG submission 155456) | Forest soil microbial communities from Barre Woods Harvard Forest LTER site, Petersham, Massachusetts, United States - Inc-BW-H-26-M | ecosystem: Environmental > Terrestrial > Soil >...
CTTCGGCCAAAAAACTCCGTCAAAAAAACTCCTGCCAAAAAAACTTCCGCTGAAAAATAAAAGACTGAAGAATTTGCCTTCTCGCGATTTTTCTCGCGGAGCGCCCGGACGGTCCACCGAAAAAAGAAAAGGCGTCCCGGCAGAGCCGGAACGCCCTCTCTTCGTGTTTGGGGGTGGAGGAAGTTCCCGAAATCCAAAACCTCCGTTTTTCGTTTTTGGCTCTTAGTTTTTAGTGGCTCCTCGTCCTAGCCGCCGTTCTGACCAAGGTCCGATGCGGCCGGACCGAGGCTTTTAGCTGTCGCGCTCCTGGTTTCTTCTGAAAACTAAAAGCTAAAAACTAATAACTAACAACTGAAAGCTGAAAGCTGAAAACTGAAAGCTGAAAACTGAAAGCTGAAAACTTAATCTACGTCTGCCCCAGTGCCTGCAGCGCGCGATGCCGCAATTTGCCCAGCTGCCGGTTTACCGGATTCTGCCGCGAAAGAAACGACAGCACCGGCGTTTTGCGAGGCACCAGCCGGCTCTTTGCAATCATCAGGCGAATGTCGCGGCGAGCGTACTTCAATCCCGCCTCCAGCACTTCCAGCGCTTCTTCGCGACGCCCGGCGGCGCTATACACTTCCGCAAGATTCAAATACAGTTGCGCCTGATTGCGCTTCATCCGAACCGCTTGGTCGCACAGCCTTTCCGCTTCCCCCCATTTCTCTTCCGAGCGCGCCAGCACCACACCCAGATACGACATGTAGTAGGGATTGTTCTTGTCCAACTCTGCGGCCCGACGCATGTGCGGCAGTGCCTTCACCGCGTAGTCGTCGCGCAGAAATGACAGCCCTTGCTTGAACTCGCGGAACGCTTCCGTCTCCAACATCAGCTCCCCTCCTGGGACCTAGAGGAATTTTGGGATTTCGCGCCACGCCGCACCTCTGCATCGGAATCCGCCGTTACTTGGCATTTACTCCGAGGCGTTCCGCCATCCCCAACACAGCCCGGGAAGGCTATGGAAGCGGTTCGCGCGGCAGCGATGACCTTTCGTCCCACCGGTTAGGGAAGCTACGCGGAATGTTTGTTTCAATCTACTGACCGGTGGTCCAGTCTTGGGACAGCGGACAAAAGTCACAGGAAAATTTTCCGGCTGGCCCCGCTGGGCTAGGGTGGGACACGCATTTCTGGCTGTCCTGTCCGTGTGGCTGCGGGGAGCTTCGGCAGCGCTAAAACGCGCGCTTCCAGCCCGCCCGCCAGTCTTCCCAATCGGCCTTGGTGGCCGCAAGCATGGCCTTCGCGGCTTTGTGCAGCCAGCGGCCGCGCCGCGCAGCTAAGTCCCGCTTTATCTGTGGGATAGCCCGCTTGGTCCCGAAATGCATGTTGGCCGTTTCCCAGCCCATGCAATACAGCAAACGCGCTTCGTCGCGCTCCTGCGGCAGCGACACCAGCTCGATTCGCGAGCAATCCGGAGCCAGCCGCCGCACCAGCCAGTGCCCGTGGAATCGAACGCACGGGTCCTGCACGCGAATGGCGCTCTGCACCAACTTCGGGCCGTACAGCTCCTGCGCGGAATCTCCGCTAAACCACGCCCACGCCGACGTGCGAATGGCCTTGGCCTCCCTCGCGACGTACGCGCCCTTCCAGGACGAAAGCGCAAGAATTCGCGGATGCCCCAGGCTCCCCAGGCCCGCAATCCGCCGCTTCAACACATACGCCGGCCGGGGACTGGGAAACGATTCCTCCAGCAGTCGCCGCACTTCCGCGGGCGGCTTGGCGGTATACGGCGGATTTTGCGCCATCTTCCCCCAGAAGCGTACGGGATCGCGCAGCTTGCTGAGCGCCATCAGCCGCAGCCATTGGTGCTGTTCCGCCAGGACAAACGCGCGGCCTCCCGCGTTCAGCGCGTCGCGATATCCTTCTTCGATCGCTTCCGCCGCTTCCCGCTTGGTCAGGCTCAAATGCTCTCCGGAGATAGCGAGATAAGCGCTGCTGGTCAGCCGAACCAGGTCCACCGTGTACGGTCCGGGCCACACTTCGTCCAGGTCGTTCACGCCCCAGATGAGCCGGCCCTCGTCATCACGCCAGGTGCCGAAATTCTCGATGTGCAGATCGCCGATGGCCAGCACCTTCGGCGCCCTGGCGACGTCCGCACAATGTTCATGCCACTGTTGGAGCCAACGGTAAAAGGTGGCGCGGAAAAAAGCGAATGGCGACTCCGCCATGTGCTGGTGCTTCAGGGCCACGTCGCGGCGCACCAGCGGGATCTGCTTCGCCAGCCAGCGCTCGAAATCATGCGTCGCCCGTATTACATCATTGGTCGCCATTCATCTCGTCATCCGTTGACGTTCATTTGTCGGCTTGGCGGGAGCATCCGTGGACCAAGCGCTCCCCCAAAATTGTCATCCCGAGTCCGCCGTTTTTTGGCGGGCGAGGGACCTGCTTTTCTCTCCTAAACGCGCGCGTGCTCCACGCGCTCCGACCCGCGCATCAACCGCGCCTCATAAATCGGGAAGCGCGCCGCCAACTCCGCCACTTGCTTGCGCACGCGCTGCTCCGTAGCCGCGTCGCCCATGTGCAGCAGGACCTCCGCGATCCACGCCCCGATCTGCTCCATCTCCGGTTCCTTCATCCCCCGCGTCGTTATCGAGGGGCTGCCGAGGCGGATTCCGCCGGCCTTCATCGGGGGCAGGGGATCGAATGGAATGGCATTCTTGTTCACCGTGATCCCGGCGCGATCCAGCGCTTTTTCCGCATCGCTGCCGGTCAAGCCGCGCGAGTGCAGCTCGATAAGGAAAAGGTGATTATCCGTTCCGCCGGTCACAATGCGGAATCCCTGCTTGGCAATCGATGCGGCCAGCGCGCGCGCGTTGTCGACGACCTGCTTCTGGTATTCGCCGAAAGACGGCTCCATCGCTTCTTTAAAGCACACCGCTTTGGCGCCGATGATGTGGACCAGCGGCCCGCCTTGCATGCCGGGAAATGTCAGCCGATCGATTTCTTTTGCATACGCCGCGCGGCACAGCACCATGCCGGCTCGCGGGCCGCGCAGCGTCTTGTGCGTGGTGGTGGAGACAATGTCCGCGTGGGGAACCGGGCTCGGGTGCACGCCCGCGGCGACGAGGCCGGCGATATGCGCCATGTCCACGAAGAAGATCGCGTCCACGGCTTTGGCGATTTTGCCGATGCGCTCAAAATCGATGACGCGCGAATACGCGCTGGCTCCCGCCACAATCATGCGCGGCTTGTGCTCGTGCGCCAGCTTTTCGATTTCGTCGTAATCGATCCGCTCGTCTTCCTGGCGCACGCCGTAAGCGACGAACTTGTACATGCGGCCGCTGAAATTCAGCGGGTGCCCGTGCGTCAGATGCCCGCCGTGCGACAGGTTCATGCCCAGCACGGTATCGCCGGGCTTCAGCGTGGCCATGTAGACGGCGACGTTCGCGGAGGTTCCCGAATGCGCTTGCACGTTGGCGTGCTCCGCGCCGAAGAGTTCCTTGGCGCGATCGATGGCCAGTTGCTCGACTTTGTCGGCATACTCGCAGCCGCCGTAGTAGCGCTTTCCCGGATAGCCCTCCGCGTACTTGTTCGTGAAAATCGAGCCCATGGCCTCGAGCACCGCCTCGGAGACCAAATTCTCCGAGGGAATCAGCTCCAGCCCCGTGGCCTGCCGCTTCGCTTCGTCGCGAAGCAATTCGGCGATTTGCGGATCGACCACATCGAGCGCCCGGTTCATACGATTGTTGGCATCAGTAGTCTGCGTCATCGTCTAGTCCTCAAAAGTGGCGGACTCCATCTTACCGCGCTTTTGCGTCAGGGCACGGTTTCAACCGTGCCGCAACCGCACTTCCTGCTTCCTTCCCGCTCTCTAGGAGGTGGGGGCTTTTAGCCCCCACGTAACGCCTCGCTTGAATTCGGCTTCAGCCACTGAAGAAAGGCGGCATCTCCGGGTGGAAGCCCCGGACTTATAGTCCGGGGAGCGCCGCTTTTCGTCAGGGCACGGTTTCAACCGTGCCGCAACACCACCACTCCGGTCATCCCGACCGGAGCGGGCCGCTTTTTCCTTCGCACGTTTTTTGTGCGCGGCCCGCGGAGTGGAGGGACCGTGGCAACCTCGCAGCCCCACTACCATCGATGTGAACAAGGCCGCATCTTGGCCTTGTACCCGCGAGTTCACTCGCCATCCTGCTGTAGACGTTTGGCTATTGGCGGATTCATGTAGCGCCCGCTTTCCGTTTACCCTGAGCTCCGAAGGGAAGCGGGCTCCGAGCCTTTCCTCGCGCCATCCGAGCGCGTTCTGCTTTTGGTTTTTCGTCAGGGCACGGTTTCAACCGTGACGCAACGCTCCGCACCACAATTGTCATCCCGAGCGTAGCGAGGGACCTGCTTTTCGTCTTCGCATACGTAGCGGCAGCCTTCAGGCTGGCGCTCTTCGCTCACCTCACGCAGGAGAGTCGCGCCCACGCCGAACGCGCGCCGTCTGCGTCCCGAATGCCTTTACGGGACCGCATCTAGCCTTGAATTGGACTTTTGTAGCGGCCGCCGACCGTGGCGGGCGATTTTCTCCGCCTGAATATTTGGCCTTCTCTTTTTTTGTCATCCCGAGCAAAGCGAGAGACCTCAGCCCCTGAAGAAAAATTCAGCATTTCACCATACTGCGTTCTCGTCCCAAGCAGTAACATATCCGGCGCTGATCGTTAAAACACTATGAAGAAGAAAACTAAGAAACGAACGGAGCGTGACGAGTTACGCAGAGAATAAGACCTGTCAAAATTGAAAGGCGGGGTGCGCGGCAAATATATCGCGCGCTATCGAGCGGGCACCAACCTAGTACTGCTCTCGCCGGATGTCGCTAAGCATTTCCCCAACGAGCAAGCCGTCAATACGGCCTTGCGGAGCTTGATTCGCGCGAAGGGCCCGGCCCGGCGCACGCGATGAACCAACAGGCCTCGCCACCCGTCCGGGTTTGTTTTCCCATCGCTGTAAATCTCTTCAGTTGGGAATTTTCTTTTCATCCAGGAAGAACCAAACCCAGGCACCGAACCATCCGACCACAGGAACCAAACAGACCACGTAATCGCCATTTGGTGCTTCTTGTTGGCAATTTGCGCGCCATGATACCCGGCCGGAAGACGACAGCCAGAACCAGGAACGGCATCAGCTAGTGGGACATGTTTGTCCCCTCGCTGAAGCAAAGTGAGTGGTTAGAATCTTGATTGCCTACCGCCGCACATCTCAACCACTTGTCTGAGAGCCTTGGCGAACCGTTCCGCGTAATGAACGTCGTCCACAATGAACCAGCCCTTGCTGCCCATGCTGTCACGTTTGGATTCGTGGTCTTTGCCGGTCAGATTGGCGTATGTTGTAATCCCGTCATCCTTAATCTTGGGGATTTCGTTCCAGGTGTGAAACTCAACCTCGGAGTTCTCGCAATTCAACGTGAAGAGTTCAACTTCTTCTGCGTCGGAACAATTGAACGCGTCCTTATGCCAATCAAATTTGTCTACCTTGATCGTGGCGGGGTCTATGTCGCAGAGGCTGAGCGTGTAGTCACCATTAGAATAAATGGTCTTGAACAGGCCCACGGGAATGGTCTCGTAGTGGATGACCAGATTACATTTGCCCTTGTAACTAAAAGTGTCGCGGAACGACTCGGTGACCTCCTCCATATGCGTGTCCGCATGAACAAGGTAATGGATTTCTTCGCCATGACCCCGCCCGTAATTTGAGCCGCCGTCGTGAGGATTGTACGTCTGGTCCATCCAAGCGATTGTCTCAACAAGATCGCGGTGGCGGCTGTATGCGCGATATGCCCACGCAGATCCGGCGGCTACGAGCACCAGGAACAGGGGTATTCCTATTGGCCGGGACATGTACTGCAGCATAACGGGCCAACTGGAGAGAATTCAACTATCGGATGCCTAAGTGTGTGAGATGCTAAACGGCGGAGCCTGGGTGGCAGGTGGCTGGTGATTCCGACTGGTTGCCTCTGAATCGGAAAAACTCAAAATCGGTGGGTCGCGCTCCAAAAACGAAACTCAAGAGCCCCACCTTGCAAGAACCAACCGCGCCAGGATGGGCCACCCTCCCCCGTCCTTTGTTGTGTCTACCTACTTTGCATCGTTTCCTTTATCGCTGAAGTTCAAGATCGCATTTGGTGGTGGGGGGAATTGCCCCACATATTGATGCCTAAAATTCGTAAATCGCCGTTTGTTAAACGCGTCTTGGTACTCAATTCTCCCGTACAAATAAATCGCTCGCACTCCGGTGACAATATCAGCTATTTCGTTGGGGGTAAGGGGACGATCAAACCACAGTGACTTGCTGAACGTGCCGCCAGCTGACAGCGTATTAGAGAAACGCTCTTCCATGGGTGGCAAGGCGAGCGCGATCGCCTCGTCTTGCACTGCAATGACCGCGATTTTGGCCAAACTTACGACCTTGTATGCTGGAGTTTGCCCAGAATTTTTTATAAGCATGGCAATACCTGGGACGTTGACTCTCACCGGTTGGGGTGGGCTTACCATATTGCCCTCGAAGATACCAATGTTCTCTATAGCGACATAAGCTCGTAACTGACGTCGGCCATTGACTACCATCACCCATACAGTCCCGACCAAAGCGGCAAACTGGAGAAACGCAACGATGCTCGCGATCACGGCGATTTTGTCGCTCAGTCCCCAAGAATTGTCCCGATTGGCCAATGCTTTATGGCCGTCGCGCTGGGATTCATTTTGTGCTTCTTCGGAGGGCAATACTTTGATGATGAACGGCGATTGTTCCGATCCTCGTTGTTCCGTGTTGGTAGGTTGTCGGGGACTCTGGGATTTTTGATTTGGTAGCCGACGGTCAATCGCCTGTGTCGTTGAACGGCCTGCTTGACTCTGTGACCACGCCAGAGCACTAAGTAAGAGTACAGAGAATATCAATAAATAGCGCATAGCTCAGTCTCTACGCAGCCTCCTCCCTACAGCCAAGGTCCAGTTGTCGCGCTTCGAGCACTATTCGGCGTCCCCAGCCTTTTTCCCGTCGCGGATGTCGATCAAGATGATTCCGATCAACTTCATCACATCGGTGAGATTGATGATGGCCTGCAGCCGGGCTGTCTCCGGATTAGTCTTCTGTCCTGGATCTGTCCCCCTTCCAGTTCCAATTGCTGCGAGGTCCTCTGCTGTAACCATTTCTTGACCCTCATTTCGCCAATTAGTTGATATTTGAGTTTATTACTGGCGGAACAACCTAACCCGGAGCTTAGTACAAAGTCAACGTGGGAAAGGACGGGTGGCCCTCGCGCCGTTGGTTTTTGCAAGGGTGGGGCTTTTGACTCTCGTTTCTCCGACCAGCTGTCCCACGCACCCTTCTACTATCGTTTACCCCGAGCAACGTCGAGGGGGCAGCCGTGAACATCGCGCTACACCCTCGACGCCCTCTCCGAGGCGGCCCGCACACTTCAACTTTCAACTGTTGACTGTGAACCGCAGGTCCGGGCGGCGCCGCAGTTGCATTTGCTCTGTTTCCATTCCCGTTGTGGGAATTCGATGCGCGCCTTCCCTCAACCCATTCAATCCACAGCGTTTAATTTCTCACTTGACAAATAGTAACGGATGCGGTAATCTCTCCCCAAGGTTCTGCTGACGTGTCCCCGTGCTGCCCCTCCTTCTGCTCTCCAAGAAACGTGTTTTCCCACCCCGCTTCTCGCAAACCGACCAGATTTCTGCGCCTCCTGCGCAAGCTCTTGCTCCTCAATAAATTGCGCGCTCTTCAACTCTCTTGCCGCTCTTTTTCGCGCTCGCGCTCTTTGTTTTCAACAATTTGCGGACTCTTTTGCAAAAAATGCCGGGGGTGTGGGGTGGGCATCCCAATCCCGTCTTTGGACTCTCGGCGGGAGTCGACGAAGACTCCCGGTGCCGGAGACGCAACTACGGGACACCCTGGTGGGGTGTGCAAACGTTTGTTCTGGATTTGTTTGCCACACAAAGCAAACCGGGGGTTCGAGTTGCATATCGTGGGAGGTGTTTATAAGTCCCTTTAGAATGAACACTTGTAAAAGTGTATGAAAACAAATGACTTTAAGTGACTTTAGAATGAACACTTATGAAAAAACGGGGGAGGGGGGTGACGCCGTCCTTACGTCTTCAAGGGTGCGGGCATGACCCTCACTCTGTGCTGTGCCTTTTGCTCAGGGTTGGCCGGTTGGGTCTCATCGAGTTGAGGTAGGCTGCAATGTTGCCACGATCCCTCCACTACGTGGGCCGGCGCACTGAAAACGTGCGCGGGAAAAAACCGGCCCACTCCGGTCGGAATGACACAGAAGAGGCGGCGGGCGCTTGACTTGCAGGCTTGGGCTGTTATGTACTCTCGACGCTTGTCTGCTGGTTGTCTCTTCTAGCTAGGGGCCCAGAACTCGCCGTGATTTCCAGTGCACAGATCGCTTGCGATGTTCGCTATGACACAACCGAAAGATTCGGGCGAACCATCTCATTCTCAGCTTCTTTTCTTTCACGTGTCCTTGGCGCGCTCTTTTCACGCGGAGCGGCGAGTCCTCGCGCTCGAATTCAGAGCGACAGCGGACAGTCAGAAATGGCTGTCCTACTTAGTTTCGATCCGGAAAGGCGACGATATGAGCAGCGAACGAGAGAAAGACCGATTGACGCGGCGTGGATTTTTGGGAGCTAGCTCGGCAGCGCTTGCGGCTGCCGGCATGCTGTCCGCAAAAGAGCTGGTGGGACAAGAGCAGGAGACCCCACAAAAGGCGAAGACGGATCGGAGCGTGAGCGACCCCGGCCCGACGAATTCGACTCTCGATGCGGCGAACCCGGACTCCAACAACCCGCTGATCTCGGACGCCGGAGGAGTGCAAACGTTCAAGTATCCGTTCTCCTTCGCGCACAAGCGGCTGCACGAGGGCGGGTGGTCGCGGGAGGTTACCGTTCGCGAGCTGCCGGTATCGAAGACGATAGCGGGCGTGGACATGCGGCTGACCGCGGGCGGCGTCCGCGAGCTACATTGGCACACCGCTGCGGAGTGGGCCTTCATGCTGTACGGCAACGCGCGCATCACCTGCATCGATGCGGACGGCAAAAGCTTCGTCACCGACGTGAAAGAGGGCGATCTGTGGTACTTCCCCACGGGCATTCCGCATTCGATTCAAGGACTGCATCCGGATGGCGCCGAATTCCTGCTAGTGTTCGACGACGGGGACTTCTCGGAATACGAAACGGTGCTGCTGTCGGATTGGATGGCGCACACACCGCGCGACGTCGTCGCGAAAAATTTTGGCGTCAGCCAGCGCGCCGTGGAAAAGATGCCGACGAAAGAACTGTTTATTTTCCAAGCGGAAGTCCCTGGCCCGCTTGCGGAAGATCAGCGCATCGCGGGAGGGGCGCTAGGCTCGTCGCCAATTGATTTCGCATTTCGCACCATGCAGCACCCGCCGACCAAGCGCACCAAGAGCGGCGAAGTGCGCATCATCGATTCGAGCAGCTTCAAGGTGGCAACGCAGATCTCCGCGGCGCTCGTCACCGTGCGTCCCGGAGGCCTGCGGGAGCTGCACTGGCATCCTAATGCCGACGAGTGGCAGTTCTTCATCAGCGGCAAGGCGCGGCAGACCGTGTTTGCCACCGGAGGGCGGGCGCGCACCATGGACTTCGAGACGGGAGACGTGGGCTACGTGAAAAAAACGCTTCCGCACTACATCGAGAATACCGGCAACACCGACCTGAAATTCCTGGAGATGTTCAAGAGCAGCTACTACCAGGACCTTGCGCTCTCCGAATGGCTGGCTCATACACCACCGGAACTGGTTGCGGCGCACTTGCGCCTGGATAAAGCGACGCTGGACGCGCTGCCTAGAGAAAAACCAGTGATCATGCCCGAGTAAGCTGCATCCGAGCGGCACTCTCGACGCGTAACTTGTGCTGACGGCACATACCCAACTCTGCGGTTTGGGTGAGATGTGTCGGGTTTACAGCACTTCAAAGAGAGACGCCTGGCGGGCGTTGGCTGCCGAAATGTAAATTTATTGTGCGACGCTTGACAGGCTCACGGGGCGCGTGTTTACTCGATGCAGCGTCCCGCCCAAAAGCCGAAAGGTGTCCTCAACATGAAGAACTCTCCTTGTAGGTCTTGGGCTACCCGTGTGTCTTGGTTGTTGTCCATCCTGTGCGCGGCGGCGATCAGCGCATTTGCGTCGAACGCGGCGCGCGCGCAGGATTCCGCGCAAGACGAAGTGAAACCCGGTCCGACTGCCGCTGACCAAGCGGCGGCGGCAGAAGCCAGCGTTGTTTATCGCCACGCAAAACCGGCGAACACGACTGCTGGATCGGCACTGAAACATAAGGACATAACCGCATCGTTAGCCGGCCCAACCGGCGCAGCCAGTCCCGAAGACAATGACCAGATCCGTTTCCCAGCGGACCTGACCTTCAACGGCGGCGCGGTGGTTACCAGCGCTGAGTCGCACGCAATCTATTTGCTGCCGAATGGGAAATGCCCCATCGCGACTTGCTGGGGAAACCCGGAGGGCTTTCTGCGCGACGTCGAGATCAGTGAGTTCGCCCATATCACCGATCAATATGTCCATACCGGGGCGAATAATCGCTATACGGTGGGCAAACACACGATGATCTCCTATACGCCCACGCCAAAGACCAAGCCTCTCATCGATCTTGACATGCAGGCCGTGGTGCACGCGGTGGCCTCGCTCTCGGGACAAACCGGCTATGGGCACATCTATCACGTGTTTCTGCCCCCCGGACAAGATGAGTGCTTCACGGCTACGGACCACATTTGCTACTCACCGGATGTGCTGGCCACATTTATTTTCTGCGCGTATCACAGCAGCGTGGATTTCAAGGACATCGGGCACGTGCTGTACTCGGTTGAGCCGTTCCAGAATGTCATAGGTTGCAACGTACGGCCCGGAACACCGAACGGGGAACTGGTGGACTCAACCAACAATGTTCTTTCCCACGAACTGATCGAGACGATCACCGATCCCGATGGAACTGCGTGGTTCAACATTCTGGACAATGGGCTATTCGGGCAGGAGATTGGTGACGAATGCTCATTTTTGGCGGTTACTTCTATCACGCCCACCTTGACTATAGTGGGCTTCGATCCCACGGTTTTCACGCTTGGGCATCATCGGTATGCGATTCAGCCGGAGTACTCGAACGACGCTCACGCTTGCGCGACCAGCTTCTAGAGAGCGCAGTATCTATCCAGAGTGGAGAGCGCAGATCTATCCAGAGTAGAAGGGGCGGGATTATTCATTCCTGCCCCTTTTTATTTTTGCAGGTCAGGACGTCCTGCGCGCGGCAGGTCTAAAGGCTGAGCACGGAGATTAGTCGCGGAGGATGCGGGCTGGGTCAGTGCGCGTGGCGCGCCAGGCGGGGAGAAAACAGGCTGTCAATGCGGCGAGGGTCATCACGGCGAACGCCGATGCGAAAGCCAGCGGATCGCGCGGGCTGACTTTGTACAAAAGGTTGCCGAGTAGACGCGTCAATCCCAGGGCCGCAGCAACGCCGAGGACGACGCCACCCGCCGTCAGGGCGAGGCCATGCGAGATGACGAGTCGCAAGAGATTGGATGCGCCAGCGCCGAGCGCCATGCGCAGACCGAGTTCGCGGGTGCTCTGCGAGACAGTGTAGGACATCACGGCGTAGAGTCCGACGGTGGCGAGCAGCAAGGCCAATCCGCCGAGAACTGCGAGTAAGGTTACCGC
>Ga0210400_10004738_pt1 | contig 11703 bp, 17 predicted proteins | sample IncBWH26MmetaG_FD_155456 | JGI IMG/M metagenome (GOLD analysis project Ga0210400, IMG submission 155456) | Forest soil microbial communities from Barre Woods Harvard Forest LTER site, Petersham, Massachusetts, United States - Inc-BW-H-26-M | ecosystem: Environmental > Terrestrial > Soil >...
GCTCACGTTGCGCGTCCAACCGCTGCTGTTGGCTTTTAGACGGCCTGTCGAATTCGGTTCTGTCACTTCCGTATCGGCGAATACCCGCACGTTCTGCGTCATCGCGCTGCTTTTGGCGGATTTCCTTTTCGGTAGGCTTGCGCTCCACTTCAACGATTTTCTCCACGATCCGCTCGACAACTTGAACCGGAGCCAACTCTAATTCGTTGTTAGCTGCGAGCCGCTGGACGGCGACATTGAGATTTGCGAACGACACCACACCGTTGAAAGTTTTTCTGAGAAACGCGCCGATGGTTTCCGCATTTCGGTCGGTTTTCAGAATGTTTTTGGGCATAACATCTCTCTGCCATTCTTCAAATATTTCTAGTGCTGTTAGTGCTGCCATGTTTCTCTCCTAGCCCGTGGGCTTAAACTTTTCCTTTCAAAATCTGAGTGATGCGTGCTGCCACTTCCGGTTTAACTTGCCCGCTGCTGGTGCAAAGAATTCGGCGGTACTCGGATCGGTTGAGGCGCTTCAATTCGGCTGCCGTGTACTCGACGCCGGTTGCCGGGTTGATGACCAGTTCCACGGTTTTTGTCGTTGCTTCCTGCGCTTCCTTGCGTCGATCCGCTCCGCTCATTCCAACGACCCGGCGTTGTTCCATGACGATTCGGTGAATTTCTGAGATGCGCTCGTCGGTCTCTTCGGCGAGATGCGAGCTCGGGTAATACTTGATGCAGCCGTATCGCCCGTCGAATGCGCCGTACTGAGCCTTGCCTTGAGTGATTTCATTGATGAGGCGTTGGCGTTCCCGTTGCTCCGCTCGTTGCTCTTGGTGCTTGGTGCTCTCGGGCAACATCGAACGGACACTAGGAACCTGAAAGAGTTCTTCCAGACTGTTGGCTGTAATGTCGTCGCCGTTATGCGCTCTGTCGAGGATATCGCGGGTTGCTTCGCAGTCTTGTATATCGGGATGCGCCGTGAAAAACGCCACGTATGCCCGCGTATAATCGCCGCTGACGGCGAGCTTGTCGGATATGCGCGTGGCGGTTGCTAGTAAGTTGTTCATATTCACCGGTCGCGGGCAATTCGTGAGCAACATGCTCTCGGTTGCCTCGACTCCGCGATACTTCGGTTTCAATTTGTAAAATTCGTAAAGTGCTTCGGTTTGATTCATGTTCTTCCTTCGGTGCGTTGCACCGTTTTTGGTCTTGTGTATGATTTATGGACGTAGAAGTCGTGAATGCTTCCATCTGGCATTCGCCACACTCGCCGACCGATGCGAACGGCGTCTGGCGGTATGTTTAGAAACTTCTTTTGACACAGACGACACTCGATCACGGTTTCCAGCCTTGTCGGGCCTTTCGCCCGGCGTCCCAGACTTGTTTCAGTGCGGCGACCGTATCGCGTTCCTCGGGCGTGAGGTTTACGAATACCGGGATCGGCCCTCCGCTGGGTTGGTGGACGAGAGCCCAATGAAATTTGTGGTCACTCAGGATCACGTCCGGGATCGCCAACAGAGGAACACCGTAAAATTCCAACGTTCGGCGGCCCGCTTCCGTTTCTGAGAGCCGGTAATAAAACTGTTCCCAACTACCGGCGGATGCGCGTTGGTTTTCAGTGATGAAGATTTCCAGTTCCGGCAAAAAGTAATCGAGCCAATAGCTCTTGCCCGGAGCCTCGGATAATTCTTCGTCGGGCGAGATTGGTTGACTCAATTCCGCAAGAATCAAACTCTCACGACCAAGGCGTTCTTGAGTCTGTCGGCGAGTGGCCTCGGCCTCGCTTTCATCGCGCAATCTCTTTTGAAATCCGGGAGTCGATTCCCGAGCCAGCTTTTCACGAGCTCGTTGATCGCGCTTGCGGTCGCGGTCGGCGATCCGGCGTGCCTCGACGGCTGCGATCCGGGCGGCTTCCTCCGGGGTCGGCGGGGTGCCGCCTTCGGTCTTAATTTGATCTTCCATGCATGAGTCTCCTTCCGGCTACGCCGGGGGTAATTCATAAGGGTCTACAGTAAGGCTCTGGTACACTTCACGGGCTCGCCAGCACGCTTATCTCGGTTGGGATGGGTGTTGATGCTCCCGCCCCGGGAGAATGGCTCCTGAGAGGGGGAAATTAGGGTTTCGGGGTGATCTGGGGATCGCCGGGGAACCGGTTTTGGGGGAAATCGAGTCGTCAGAGGATTGCCTGACACCCGCCGTCTCTAAAAACGACCCCGATTGCACGTCACGTTGAAATGTTCCCAAGTTTTTCAGATGGTGATTTTCACGTTTCACGTTCCGGGTTCCCTATATTTCAAAATCGAATGAGAGCCTAAAAAGCCTTCACGTTAGCATGTTCCTTAAAATTTGATCCTCTGTCGTTAACTACTCGTATTTGCAATAAATTAAAAAAAAGGGTATCCAGAACGTGAAACGTGAAATCCATCGTTTCCAAAGATTGGGAACATTTTTACGTGATCGTTTTTCTATAAATCGGGAACACCTTAACGTGAAGCTCGGTGACAAGGCGCTCCCGATTTTTCTACTTTTTCAGTGCTAGTTTGTCATCCACGAACACGACGCCTTGAGACACATTTCGGACAAGCCCTTCAACTTGCGCCCGTACCCATTCGGCCTTCTTGTTGTCTTGAAACACTCCGCGCCGAATCTGGGCCACAGTCGAGGGTCCGTTGGTCTCCAAAAAGCGACGGATGCGGCTTTGTTCCGAAGTCGCTCCTGTGAAGATGTACCGTGCCGACTCAAAGCAGTAATTCCACAATTTTTGAGCGGCTCGTAGGTGGCGGACCTCGACGACATCATACTCATCCAACAATGCGAAGATGAGGGCTAGGCGACGGATGTGAGCCGCCGCTCTGGCGGTCATCTTACCGGCCAAACCCGGCAGCTTATTTCCGGGCTCGTCCAGTTCCATGTACATCCTCTTCCACGTCACGCTGGCTGATTGGTTCAACGGAACGTATTGAAGGTCTTTGGCCCACTCAATCGCTCTGTGGAGCCGCACGATCTCGTCGCACCAGTCGAGAATTGGTCCGCCGTTCGGGCACAACTTGGTGCGGTAAACGTAGCAGTAAAGGAATCGATTACCGAATCCGTTTTCCGCCGCACCCGGAGGCATCTTCGCCGTCAATTCGGCTCGCGTGGTATCCCCTGAGATGCTGAGATGTGGCGCTTGGCAAATTGCGGAGTTCGACAGCCCGTCTTTGGACTTCCCCTTCACGAGATTGCGTAACGTTTTGCCGTCCCAACCATCGCGGAGAACGATATCGGCGCGGCTCTCGTTTTTACCAGCTAACTGAAAAATGGAAGCCAACTCACCTTCACGGATGCAAAGGCGCTTGTCGGTGATCCCGGGTACCGTAACTTCTCGGAATCCCGTCATGGTCTTCTTGTCGGGAATTTGTTGCTGCGTCGGGTCTCTAAGTTCGTTCACGATGGCCTCGGCGCTACCGAAGCCGGATAAGACGCGGTGACTGTACCAAGTGTTATCGGCAACCTTCAGAACTTCGTCGATAGCGTCGCGCCCGGTTCCTTTTCTGGAATCAGCGGTATCGCCGACACGAGCCATAAATTCGTTCGTGTAATGGCGCGTTTGGGAAATGTTGAAATAAGGACCGCGACCGATGATGTTGCCGATAGCAACCAATAAATCGAGGTACATTCCGGCGGGGTGCGCTTCACAAAATTGTGAAGACTTTCGGACGATCTCCCCGGCCAATCCGTACATGATATCGTCGCTCCATTCCGGCCCTACTTGTTCCCTGAGTGGAATGACTGGATATTCTTTTTCCAGTTCGGCTTCGACCTCTTCCGGTGTCATGGCGTAACGATTGGCGGAAGGAACGTCCTCGGGTTGTTCAACCGCACTCGCTGTCGGTTGCTGGTCAAAGGTGATAGTTGATTCCTTGCGCTTCTCTTCGCCGGTCTTCCAACGACCGACCGCACCAATAGCGATCCGGCGGATTTCCTCTTGGTTGCACGAGTACGGGGTTACACCATCTTCGTGAACGGCTTGTGCTTCCGCGTGCTTCGCCAAGATCGTGTACAGAATTTCCGCATCATCGATGTTCTTGTTTTGGATGTAGTACCCGGCAATCGCCGTCAGTTGATTGTTAATGTTGCCGTGGATGATGGGTTCATTAATCCAGCCCTCCGGCTTCTTTGTGAAGTCGCCAGATTTGCTGAACTTGTTCGCGCGACCAACCAACCACACTAAAAAATCGTCGGGCATCGGGATAATCGGGGCACTCGACAAAGCAGTGTAGCGACCACCGGTTGTAGGGTGGATCGAACCCTCGCCTACGCAATAAAAGTTTTTCAAACGTACCGAGAATTCGCCGTTGGTGTCACCTTCGACGATGTTCTTTTGGAGAGCGCGAGTCGCGTCGGTCTGCCAGAAATAAATGTGGAACTTGCCCGGCGAAGATTGGACAACGTAGGTCACAGGAGCCGCCTTTCCTGTTTCCGCAGTATAGGTTTCAAGCGGATTGCCCTTGTCGGCGTCAACGATGAGCGCACCGCCCTTTTCTTGCAGACAGTGAACGGCTACGTTGCAACTCCCGTATTGCGCCCAAGTTTCGGAAATCTTGTGCGTGTCTGTGGTGGCTTCGGCTGGGTGATTTTCCAAGAAAGCTTTTTTGCCGTTGATAGGCATGACCTTCAAGCCGCGACCCGCCAAAGGCAGCGCTATGTTTTGGAAAAACGGCAGAACACGCTCCGGGGCTTTCACCGGCACTGCTGGAACAGCAACCGGAATCTCTGGTTCCGTTGATTTCGGCGAAACCGCTTCGGGAGGAGTCCAGCCGGTGAGACCCCAATGACGAAGCCAACCCTCGGCGACGACCGGACCCATTTGTTGTTGCCAAGCCTTGAATCTGCCCGGCGTAGCGAAATGCGCAAGCGCCTGTTCTCTATTCTGTAAAATTACGCTCATACTGCACCGTCCAAGCCAACCGGCTTGATATTGACGGCGCACGGCAACTGACCGGGCTTGCGCGGCGGTGCAATTTCAAAACTGACCTTGTCACCGACGATAGGCATAGCCGCGAACTCTGTGAGTTGCGAGATGTGGCCGAAGTAGCGTTCTTGCGGCGTCACATAAACAAAAATCCAACCCTTGGGGTTGGACGAGTAGACTGTTCCAAACTTGCGATCCATAAATCATCCTTAATTCTTGAATACGCCCGTAGGCGTTCACCACCTCTCTTTCCCGGCTTTTGTCGGTTGCTTTCTGACTTTTGCCGCGTACACTTCTACTCTCCGAACTTCCATCCCTCGATTTCTTTGATCCGAGCCTCAAACGCTTCTTGAGGCGTTCCGGCTTGAATGTTCTCAAGCCAGTATTTAAGCTCGCCGATTAGTTGCTGCTTGAACTCTTCGTAAACAACTTGTGCTCGCTGCGTTTGCGTCGGGGTCATAACGCCACCTTGAATTCCAACTCATCTAGCAACCCGCCGTAAGTGCGTTCAACGCTCGCCATTTCTCCCTTGGTTTCTTCCAACGCGCTGAGTAAATCCGCTTCGTGAGCCTTCCGCCCCTCGACCTCAGAACGAAGTTTGAGAATCGGGCCAATGACCGGGTCTCGAAGAAACTCTGCTTTCTCTTCAATGTTCCGGTAATTTTCTCGTTGCGAACATTCAAGCAAATTTTTCAACCGCGTGATTTCCGCCCTTAACTGCACCACTTCTTGAACTGCATCCATGAAAACCATCCCGACCTTTCCGGTCGTCAATTGAATTCTCCTATCAATGGATTAACCGAAGATCGGGGAGTGAACTGCACCGAGGACATTGATTGTGCTCGCCGAAGATTAGGGCGTCCTGCTACTTTGTCTCGATCCCATCGACAACAATAATTACTAACCGCCCCGTCTCAAGAGCATCGACAAGAGGACGAAGTTCAGCGACGCGGCGGAAGTCAACGGGGATTGGGTGCGCGGCCTCGACCAGCTTCTTCAATGTTGCAACGGCATTGCGAATTTTGAAGTCATCAGAGCCGGTCAGTTTGGTGACGCCGTTCCGGTAGTTCGAGAGTGTGCCGTTTGAAATCCCCGTAAGCCCAGCGATAACAGAGGCCGGGCAGTTGAGGGCAACGAGTTCTTTGTTGAGCATTTCGATTGTTAGGTCCATGCGACCTCCTGTGAAAAGTTTTCTCAAAATGTTGAGACCAAGAAAAAGAGCCCGCTATGATGGGATCACAACGGGCTCGGATGGTTTGGATAACTTACGGATTGGCGTCCGACCAGATTTGCTCTGGTGCCAGAGGGACGCCGACTAGACCTATTTTCTCAATCTGCGGCTATCAGGGTCTCGGCTGGCCTAACCTCGGGCTTCCGAGGACGCCCACGCTTGCGAATCGAATACGGTTTACCGTTCGGGCGCAAGCCCTGTCGGCAACGGCGAATTTGTTGGACGACACAGTCCACGGAGATAGTCCAGCCTTGCTCATCTTTCAAATCTGCCTCGATGCGGCGGGCAGCTAGACCCATTTTGAAATAACGGCTAATGACTTCGTGCCACTTCGCCGCACTACGCCGCTGATTGCGGTCGTCGGCCATTTGTGGAAAACGCTTCAATAGGAAATCACGAACGGTGGAGTCGTTGTTGAACCAATGCGGGTCGCAAGGGTCGCTCTCGTCGCAACGCAAGGTTTCTTGCAAGCATCGGGGCGCGACAATACCGAAGCCTCGGCACATGACGGCGTCGTCGCCATCAAAATTACCTCTTAACCGCTGATTGTCTTTTCTGGTGAGTTTACGAGACGTGAGTGTCTCGTTTTGAAAAATCGACATAAGTTATCCAACAGCCCGCCAAGGCCGCCGTCTTTACGAAGACGGAAACAAAAATGTCTTACTTATGGGGCGATTGGTCCGCTCGGGACCTCCCCCATTGACTGGGAATTCGGAACATCATTACCGAGCAACCCGCTCCAACTGACTGGGATTCTGAGGCATGAATTACCGAACCCCCTCCAACTGACTGGGATTTAGAGGCACTGTTATCGAGGACCCCGCCCATTGACTGCGATAATGGCGCATTTTTCAGGATCAGGTGCAAGGTAAACACAGCATTTTCCGCCGATTTGACGGCAATTCGGGCATTTCTGCGCGAGATCGCCTAGCGATAATTTATTTTCATTCCAGTTATTGTTAACTAAGCATGGGGAGCTAAGGGAGCCAAAAACGTTAAAAAATCGATGGTTTTGGTAAAAAGCGGTTTTCAGAATTGGCGCTTGGAAAATGGGTCTAGTCCTCATCCCTCTGGTGTAGAGGTGCGATCTGCCCTCTCATCCCAGCCCTCGACGCGCAAGAAATTGCGTCAGCCAGCCGAGGTAATTTCCAGCCCATCCGGCTGGACGGAACCAACTTCCGCATGACAATTTTCGCAGTATCCAACTAACCCGCCTCAAACAAGGGGCGGGATTTTTTCGTCTATTCAGGTTTTGAAGGATTTCCTTCCGGAGAAAAATATGGAGGCCGTATGCCAATCCCTCGGCCACCATCGGCCATCGTCAGAGATTTTCTAAAAGCAACAAATATCCCGCAAGAATTTTTTGCCGGTGTTACGGGCTTGAGTACCGGGGCGTTGTCGTTGTTTCTCAATGACAAACGCTCCTTATCATTTGCAGAAGAACAAAAGGTTCTGGACACGGTAAAGACGATTCAATCATTGATAGAGCGTATAAAACCGATTCCGATAAATTTTCACCCCCGATGTGTCGAACTATTTAAGAAGATTTTGCCGAACTTTGAGAAGAGACTTCTGCTTGTGAGCGCTATAAATCTGGACATTGGTTCAACTGCATCCGACGAGGTAGCAACAGCAGCAACAAAGTTGGACAAATTGATGGTCGGCAACTTCAGCGCTGGTCTGGAAATACTTACAGGAAAGGGAAACGAGGACAAACAAAATGAGCGAACTCAATCAGAGTGAAATTCCGCAAGGCGAGTATAACGCCTTCGAGATATTCTCCCACCTCCGCGATGAGGCGGTAGCCACAGGGAATAAGTTTCAAGACATCATCAAGCAGTTCTCGGAGAAAAGCGGCGGTCTAACGGCAGAAGAACAAGCAGAGGTATCGCGCCGCGCGCTTAACTTGCGCACGGACATTGCGATTTACCAATACTGGACGGACGCCGCTTATAAATTCGAGCAAATCACTTCAGGCGAAGGTTTCACAAAGCAATGAAAATCCCTTGGCTAGAAAGATGGAACTACGGCGGCATCGGCGTTACGCCCCCAACTCAACAACAAGTGATCGAAGGGCTTGAGAAAGAGCTAGCGAATGAGCTAGCGAAGCCGGTACCCGCTGTCGAGCCTGTCGAAACGGATGAAGAAATTCGCGCCCGCGTAGCGAAAACTTTAGAAGATTTGAAAACCAATCACGAAAACGACGTGCTTCAAATCGGCTAACGAAACCCATAGGAATTTATGACCGAGTACGTAGGACCAAATTACGTGGGCACTTTGCCAAATGTCCCGTTTTATCTTTTGCCGACAGCGAACATTCTGCGCTCCGGCCCTATCAACCCAGCGAACCTTAGTTGCCTCAATATTATTGGTGGTTTCGCCTTGACGATTAAATCCTCCGGATTGATGAACACCCAGACCTTGCTGATTGTCGCAACAGGCGGTGTCGCAGCAACCTTGAAGCTGGACAACGGCGGGACGATTAGCGGCCAGAGCATTTATACGCTCAAACCCGGAACGATTCTTCTCGTCCAGTTCGATGGAACGAATCTCAACTAAAGACAGCCAATCACTTTTTGAAATTCCTTCGGTTCGCTCCGAAGGAAAGCCGGGCAACTCCTCGGTCCTCGTGGAGACCCGGCAAAAGTTTTAGCGTCTTCGGACGCAAGGATAAATCTATGACAGTTTCAATTTCCCCCACAAATCTTAATCCCGAAATTGTGAAAAACAGCCGGGCCAGCGACGACGACATTTTGTCGAAGAACGCCGCAGTCCCGGTCCCCTCGAATCCTGTGCCGCATGACAGCGTCGCGGGGACCATCATCGTCCGCAAATCAAAGTAATCACCTGATGCCCGAGACCCGAGAGCAATTGACCGACGAACAAATCAAGCAGGTCGAAGCTGCGCGTTATCTAGCCCGCCTAAATAGTTTCTACATTTTGCAACGCTCGATAGAAGAACTACCCGAACGAATTTATGTAGACGGTCTGCGCTTGCGAATATGGGGCAACCAATGAAAGTCCGCATACAACCAGCAAGCGACGCGGAAATTTGGGCCCTGCTAAAACCAAGCATCCTTTTGCACAACCGCATACAAGCCGGGCGCAAAGGCGGTTTGATCGGCGGCAAAACAACCGCCGCAATTCCGGGTCACATGGCGCGAGCCGGTGGGATCGGTGGCAAGATTGGCGGGAAACTCGGCGGAAGAAAAACCGCAGACCTGCAAATCGGCGTCCACGACCCAAAGGTCCGCCAGATAGCAACCAGCATGGGCGGGTTAGTTCAAGGACAGGCGAACGTCGCCTCCGGGCACCTCGAAAAAATCCGAACCCGAGAAGTCTGTTCATTAGGCGGCAAAGTCGCCGGTCATCGCAGATATCACGTCGCACGAAACCGCTTCAATCCGAAGTGTGATTTTTGCACCGGCGTATTGGAAGACAGGAATGCAAGTTAAACCAACCTATATAGAAGACGTGGAACAAATTCGCGCGTGGTCCGAGATCGATATCGACGAATCGCATAGAAAGACAAACCCCGAGTTTTGGCTGACAGCCGCACCCGGAAGTTATTTCGCGGGAGCCATCGACGATTCAGATGGCAGAATTCTCTATTTCCGTTTCGACCGCGAAGACGAATCGACTTTGAGGATGCACACCCAATTTGCCCCAGAGAATCTGGTGAGCCGACGCCGCGTTGCCGAGGCGATCTCCGCCGTTCTACCGAATTACTCGCGAATGGTGCAAGCCGATGGAATTACCGGCATCGTTTTCGAAACGAAGTTTCCCGAGCTTGTTGCTTTTATGTCCAAAATCGGCTTTCAGAAAGCAGGTGGAGACGATTTTATTTTGAATTTCGCGGCGCAAGCCGCTGTGGAGTCAGCATGAAGGTTATTACCAAAGCGGTTTTCGACATCGAGAGCATGAAGTGGATTGAAGTCGAGTCCTACGAATACGAGGGACCCGTCGCCCTTTGCTGCGGCCCTAGCTCAGAAGAAGAAACAATTTCCGGTGAGCAATCTAATCTTGCGAGCACGTTGAAAGCGAATTACAACACCGTCTTTGGCGAACAACAGCAAACGATGGACCAACTCAACTCGACCCTCAATAAAATCAGCACCGGTCAAACAGGGCTTGGTTTCAGTGCCGCTGAAGACGCCGCGCGTCAATCACAAATCATCAACCAAGGTGCCGCATCCGCAAGAAATGCGACACAGGCCGCACAAGACTTTGCCGCAGGCCACACGTTCAACGGCTCAACCGATTCTAGCGGACTAGCACGCGAAAGCGGCATCAATCAGCAGATTCGAGAGACGGCGCAATCACAGGCTGACACCAACACAGCAAATCAACTGACCAAATTAACGGCAGCGAACTACGACCAAGGTCGCGCAAACGTGGATCGCACGGCGGCGGGGTTGGCTACCTTGGCTCAGATACAAAATCCGAACCCGGTAGCGGGCGCAGCCGGTAGCGAGCTTAACTCCGCGTTTGGCTCCGCAGACAAGATCAACCAAGAGAACAACGCCGTAGAAGCGGACATCGCGGGCGCTGTAACAGGCGCTGCAAAAACCGGTTTGAGTTTTGCAAGCGGAGGGTTGTCCAACCTTGGCCCCGGCTCGGGCGTCGGGGATTTCTTTACTGGCGGCTTGAACGCACTCGCAGGGAACTAATCACCCTCAGTAACCTCAACAACATATTTTGAATTTAAAAGTTTCGGGAGCAATTTAGATGCCTGTATCACAAAATGAAGCGCAGCAAGTAGTTGACCAGAGTTCGCCAGTTCCGTTGGCCACCACAAGCGCCGGTCTGGACGCACTAACGAACGGCTTCGACTCCGGTGTTGCGCGAGCGCCCGGCCCACAAGTGCCGATGAGAGCAAATCCGTCGCCGGGTTCCGCACCCGACATCAATGCGCCAAACTTCTCCCAACGCTTCTCAACTGAACTCAACGGTGCGCTCAGTGACCCAACCGGTGCGGCTGCGTTAAATCAGCCCGGTGGTTTCGCAAAATTGGTCCTTGCGTCTTCATCCAAGGCGATGGCCACCGGTTCTTTCGCACAAAAACTCGCGTCTGCGCTCGGCAATTCTGTTAGCGATGCATCCCATGCTTCGGACGATCTTAGACCCGGTCAAGGCGCGCTCAAGGGTGTGCTCAACACTCTCGCCGCAGGATCGCAACGCGAAGCCCAGCAAAAGCAGCAAGCCTCCGATACTGACCTCAAGAATAAGCAACAAACCGTCGAGCAGTCCAGATTGGAACTGGAAAAGCAGCGTACCGCTGCAAGCATCGCGGAAGCGAATCTCCACGAGTTGCAATATCAAAAGGCCATTCGTAACGCCGATCAAGAGTTCCACGAAAAGAGCGTCGAATACGCTAAACAAGCTGCGCAGCCTTTAATCGACGCCGGAGCGCAGACTTTGGCGCAAGGTCTCGACTCAGACCGTTTGCAAGAGCGCGTTCAAAAAGACGCCGCTGCCGGACACCGAGATTACGTCTTTCAAGACGGAATGGCACCACTGATTGGTAAAGACGGAA
>Ga0210400_10004740_pt1 | contig 11702 bp, 11 predicted proteins | sample IncBWH26MmetaG_FD_155456 | JGI IMG/M metagenome (GOLD analysis project Ga0210400, IMG submission 155456) | Forest soil microbial communities from Barre Woods Harvard Forest LTER site, Petersham, Massachusetts, United States - Inc-BW-H-26-M | ecosystem: Environmental > Terrestrial > Soil >...
GAGTTTCGGGGCTACGCCTATACACGGGCACCGTCGAAGATTTCGGGAGGTCTCGTCACCACCTACGATCCGACCATGCCGCAGATCTGGCGCGTGCCGCTTCGCGATCGGGTCCGCGCGTCAGTCACGGCGACCGTGCCGCTCGGGGGGTATGTGGTCCCCATGGCGTTTGCGGCGGATATTGCGCCCAGGCTCGAGGCCCACGGCATTGCATTTTCGCGGCTGCGCGATGCCCCCAAGCATATCGACGCGCAGGCGTTTCGCGCTGTTGAAGTGAAGTTCTCCGCGGCACCCTTCGAGGGCCGCATGCGCGCGCAGCTTAGCGGCGCGTGGCACAAGGAGATGTACCGGCCTCAGGAAGGCGCGTTGTGGGTGCCCATCGCGCAGCCCTTGGCGCGGCTGGCGGTGGCGCTGTTCGAGCCGCACGCTCCGGACTCCTTCGCCTCGTGGGGGTTGTTCAATGCGTGCTTCGAACAGAAAGAGCATATGGAACCCTATGTGGCCGAGCAGATTGCGCGGGAAATGCTCGATAAGGATCCGCGCCTCGCGGCGGAATTCCGGAGCAAATGCGAGCAGGATGCCGAGTTTGCGGCGAGCCCGGTTGCCCGTTTGGAATTCTTTTTACGCCGCCACGCATCCTGGGACGCGCGCTACAACCTGTATCCTGTGCTGCGGATCCAGGGAATTTTGCAATAACCGGCCGGCTGGAGTGGCGGCATGAAACTTCTATTAGCCTTCGGCTTCCTCATCGTCGCGACGGCTTTGGAGTCCTTCGGCGACGCCACCATCCGGATTGGCCTGTACAATCGCAGCGGCGCGACTCAAATTGCGGTTTTGCTCGGCGGCGCCGTCTTACTGTTCGGCTACGGACTGATGCTCAATCTGGCCCCGCTGCCCTTTGCGCGCGTCGTTGGGCTCTACATCGCAACGCTGTTTTGCACCTGGCAGGTCGTCACCTTCATCACATTTGGCGCGGCGCCGAGCCTTCCGATCCTGGTGGGCGGCACACTCATCGTCGCGGGCGGCCTCATCGTGACGTTTTGGCGGCACGGCGCAGGCTGAAGAGGAGCGGCTGCCCGGGCTACAGCCGCAGCAAGCCGCGCTTTGCAATGTAGGTCAGCGCAATCCCCACAACGAACGCCAGGCCCACATTCCACATGGCAAAGGCCGCGGTTACGAGCGTGATGAAGCGCTCGCCTTTGTTTGCGCTGAAATCACACGAGCCGAGCGCGAGTTGTGCACCGGTAAGAAAGAGAATGACGCCCAGCACGGCCTTTGGAAACACGTTCAAAATGGCCTCGATCGAACCGCTGAAACAAAACGCCAGCGTCAAGAGAATCACGCCGAGGATGATCGGCGCACCGCCGGTGCGCGCACCAAAGGCCACGTGCCCCGCCATACCGCCGGCGCCGTGGCACATGGGCACGCCGCCGAGGGCCGCACTGCAAAGATTCATCAATCCCGTCGATGTGGCGACCAATCCGTCGCTGACCGTACGATCGGGGAACAGCCTGTTGTTTTCCTCTCTGACGGCAATGACGGCATTGCCGAGCGTCAGCGGCAGCTGGGGAAGCGCCAGGAACAAGGTGCCGATCCACAGGTCGTGCCAGCTGATCGCCGCCAGCGCAAAGCCCGGCAGGCGAAACTGCGGTCGCACAGTGGACAGCGCATGCGCAACGGCCGGGTCTTGGATGACACCGCACACGGCGCCGAAGAGCAGCAGGAGAAACATAGCCGGGATGGCGCGATTCGTCAGCAGCAGCAGTGTTCCGATCAGCCCGATTGCGGCGATCAGCCACCCCGTGCTCATGAGCTTGATGCCCTCGAGCATGAAGCTCAAGCCGAGCCCCAGTACGATGCCGATGACAACGTAGCGCGGCACGAGCCTGGTAATGCGCGTCGCCGCACCGCTCAAGCCCAGAGCCAGCCAAATCGCTCCGGTGATCAATCCGGCGCTGTAGACCGTGGCCTGCGTAATGACCGCGGTCTGCGCGGCCTGGGTGATCGCGGCGGCGCCGAGCGCTTTCATCGGCTGCACGGGAAAGGGCGTCTTGTAATACACGCCGCAGACCAGCAGCGCCGCCCCGAAGGCAAACAAGATTCCGAACGGATCCATCTTCAACACGGCAATGTAGGCAACGACAAAGGGAACCAGCGTGCCGAGATCGCCAAAGGCTCCGGCCCACTCCATGCGATCGAAGCGGTTGCCGGCTGGCGGGGTATTCGATTGCGGCGTCGGAGAATTCATGCGGCGGCACGGGCGCGATCTGCAATGGCGCAGAGTAAACCTGCGGCATCGGAAATTCTTCCCAATCGCTCGCCGGTTGGCGATCCGCGCGCTGGTTAGGTTGGCAATGCGTTGCCGGTTATATTTCTATAGATACAACGCAGGGGCCAAAAACCGGCTCGTCGCTGTATTTGAGAAAATACGACGAGTGCGCCTGAATCCGATGTTACGAGATTTTTTCAGCGCGCTGCAAAATCTTTTTTGCGAGCTGTTTTTTGCCGGTATGTTCGGCGCGGGGCGCCTTCATGAGCACATGCGGAACGATGTCGCCGAGTCGTTGTGCGCCGAGCCGCCCAACCTCCCGCTCCAGCGCTCGGTACTGCCTGATCAGGCTCGCCCCGAAGCTCGTGACGCGTGCGCCGCCGCCGCCCGCGCCGCCGGTTGAAGAGACGGTAACCGCCTCGGAAAACCCTTGTTTCAGGCTGTTTATGAGCATCCAGGCGCGCCGGTAGCTCATCCCGAGCGAGCGCGCGGCATCGGAAATGGATCCCGTGGACTTGATCGCCTCGAGCAACGCGATCTTGCCCGGCCCTACGTTGACGTTTTCGGCGAAATCGATTCGGATACGAATAACGGGCGTCATCGCACGCTCCTCCCTCAGAGCCTTGAGCGACGCCATCATACGAGATTCGCCGGAGGCTTGAATACGACCGGCGACAGGAGGATTCTTGCGGAATCGAACCTTCACGGAGTCCTCATGGCGACAACATTTGTTTTGAACGGCAAGAGCACGACGCTGGATGCGGATCCCAGCATGCCGTTGTTGTGGGCCATCCGCGAGTTCGCCGGCCTGCACGGCACCAAGTTCGGCTGCGGCATGGCCATGTGCGGTGCCTGCACGGTTCAGCTCGACGGCCAGGCGGTGCGCTCCTGCGTCATGCCCCTCTCGGCCGTGTCGGGCCGGCAAGTCGTCACCATCGAGGGGCTGCAGAGCAAGCAAGCCAAAGCCATACAGGCCGCGTGGATCGACCTGCAGGTTCCCCAATGCGGCTATTGCCAATCCGGGCAGATCATGTCGGCGACCGCGCTGCTCGAGAAGAATGCCGCACCCAGCGATGCCGATATCGACGGGGCCATGAGCGGCAACATCTGCCGCTGCGCCACCTATCCCCGCATCCGCGCAGCGATTCATGCCGCCGCGCAATCCACCAAGGCCTGACCATGAGCAACCACTTGCCTTCCGCACCCAGAGTCAAACGGCGCGAATTCCTACAGGGGGCCGGCGCGGCCGTGACGGCGCTCACCATCGGGTTCGAATGGATGGGCGGCACGCGCCGCGCGATGGCGCTGGCCGGCGCTCCCAATAACGCAGCGCCCTTCGCGCCCAACGCCTTCGTCAGAATCGGCACCGACAACAGCATCACCATCATCTCCAAGCACATCGAAATGGGCCAAGGCTCGTATACGGGTTTGGCGACGGTGCTCGCCGATGAACTCGACGCCGATTGGTCGCAGGTGCGCGTCGAGAGCGCGCCTGCCGACGCCACGCGCTATGCCAATCTGGCCTTCGGCAAGATTCAGGGCACCGGCGGCAGCTCGGCGATCGCCAACTCCTGGCCGCAGCTGCGCGATGCGGGAGCGAAAGCGCGGGCGATGTTGCTCACCGCCGCATCCAACGAATGGCACGTGCCCGTCGGGGAACTCAGCGTCGACAAAAGCGTGATCTCTCACTCCGCGAGCAAGCGCCAGGCCACGTTCGGCTCGCTGGTGAAAAAGGCCGCGGCCCTGCCCGTGCCGCAAACCGTGCAGCTCAAGGATCCGAAGGATTTCAAGCTCATCGGCCGCCAGTCGGCGCGGGTCGATGTCGCTGCGAAATGCGACGGCACGGCGCAATTCACCATCGACGTCGACATGCCCGGTCTCCTGGTTGCACTGCTCAAGCGCTCACCGCGGTTTGGCGGCGTGGTCAAAGAGTTCGACGCCACCGCGGCGCTGCAGGTCCCCGGGGTGGTCAAAGTCGTGCAGGTTCCGGGCGGCGTCGCCGTGATTGCGAAAAATTTCTGGGCCGCCAAGCTGGGGCGTGATGCGCTCAAGATCGAGTGGGACGAGTCGAAGGCCGAGAAACGCAGCTCCAGCGCGATGATGGAGGAGTATCGGCGCCTGGCCGATCAGCCGGCACTGCCCGCACGCAAGGAAGGCGATGCGAAAAAAGCCATCGGCGAGGCAACCCGCAAGATTTCCGCCAGCTACGAATTCCCCTATCTGGCCCATGCGCCGATGGAGCCGCTCGATGCCGTGGTCAAGCTTACTGCCAAGAGCTGCGAGATCTGGGCCGGCGATCAATTCCAAACCATCGACCAGATGAACGCCGCGCACGTGGCCGGTTTGGATCCCAGCCAGGTGAGCATTCATACCCTGTATGCCGGCGGCAGTTTCGGCCGGCGCGCCAACACCATTTCCGACTACATCGTGGAGGCGGTCTCGATCGCCAAGGCGCATGGCGCCGACGGCACGCCGATCAAACTGCAGTGGACGCGCGAGGACGACATCCACGGCGGATTGTATCGACCCATGTATTTCCACAAGCTTGAAGCCGGCTTGAATGCGCAAAATGAACTCACCGGCTGGCACCATGTCATCGTCGGCCAGTCCATCATGGCGGGCACGATTTTCGCTGCCGGCATGAAGGATGGCATCGATGCCACCTCGGTGGAAGGTGCTGCGAACATCGCCTACGGCATACCCAACATTGCGGTGGACCTGTCGACCACCAAATCCGCCGTGCCGGTGCTCTGGTGGCGCGTCGTGGGGAGCTCGCACACAACCTTTGCCGTCGAGGCATTCATCGATGAGGTCGCGCACGCCGCGGGCGCGGATCCCTTCACCTTCCGCCGCAAGCTGCTCGAACACGAGCCGCGCATGAAGGCCGTGCTGGAACTCGCCGCCGACAAGGCCGGATGGACCTCGGGACCCCTGCCGAAGGGAAAGGGCCGCGGCATCGCGGTATGCGAGGCGTTCAAATCCTTCGTTGCGCAGGTGGCCGAGGTCAGCGTCGATGATGCGGGGCGCATCAAGGTCGATCGGGTGGTTTGCGCCGTCGACTGCGGCACGGCAGTCAATCCCGACATCATCAAGGCGCAAATGGAAGGCGGCATCGGATTCGGTTTGGGCGCGGCGCTGTACGGCGCGATCACCCTGAAGGACGGCCGCGTCGAGCAAAGCAACTTCAACGACTATCGGGTACTGCGCATCAATGAGGCGCCGAAAGTGGAAGTTCATATCGTGCCTTCCATGGAAAAGCCGACCGGCGTGGGCGAACCCGGCGTGGCGCCCATCGGACCCGCCGTTGCCAATGCGGTATTTGCCGCCACGGGCAAACGCGTGTATGTATTTCCCTTCGTCAAAAGCGACGTCAGGAGCTAGCCCTCATGAATGCAACGCCCCCGAAAAATACGCGACGACCGATTCTTCTGACCCTCGCGGCCATCATCGCCGTGGTGATCATCGTGGCGGCCTATATGGTTTTCGGTCCTCAGCCGACCGACTTCGCCGGCGGCAAACGCGTTGCGCTCGCGGCTTACACGGCGGGGGATCCCACCGGCGTGCCGGCGGAACTGAAATCCGCCAGCCAAGTCGAACGCGGCGAGTATTTGACGCGCGCGGCGGATTGCGAGGTCTGCCACACGGCCAAGGATGGCACGCCGTTCGCCGGCGGGCTTGCTTTCGTGCTGCCGTTCGGCACGATCTATTCGACCAACATCACCCCCGATGCGGAGACCGGCATCGGCAGTTACAGCGATGCGAATTTCCTGGATGCCGTGCACAAGGGCATCGGCCGCAACAACACCAAGCTGTATCCGGCGATGCCCTATGCCAGCTACACCTACATGTCGGATGCCGATGCGCTCGCCATCAAGGCGTATCTGTTTACCTTGAAGCCCGTGCACGCGCCCGCCCCGCAAAGCACGCTGAGCTTTCCGTTCAATCAACGCGGGCTCATGAGCCTCTGGTCGGCCTTCTTCAATCCCGGCCGGCGCTATGAGCCGAATGTGGATCGCAGCCCGGAATGGAATCGCGGCGCGTACCTGGCAGAAGCGATGGCCCATTGCGGCGAATGCCACACGCCGCGCAATCTGGCGTTCGCGCTCAACAATCGGCAGAAATTTGCGGGCGCGGTGCAAGCGGGCTGGCGGGCCTACAACATCACACCCGATCACGCCAGCGGCGTGGGATCGTGGAGCGAGGCGGACCTGGCCCACTATCTATCCGTCGGACACGCTGACGGCCGCGGCACCGCCGCCGGCCCGATGGGCGAAGCCGTCGATGCCAGCTTACGCTACCTCACCGGGAGCGATATCGCCGCAATGGTGACGTATTTGCGCACCGTGCCGGCTGTCGCCACCGCGGACCTGCCGGCTCCCAAACAAACTCCGGCGCCGGCACTGGTCGCCGACAACCCATCCGCGGCCGGCGAGTCACACGGCAAGGCAGTTTACGAAGGCGCCTGCGCCGGCTGCCATGGTTGGACGGGCGTCAGCCCGGTGATTCCGTTTGCAACGTTGACCGGCACGCGCGGCGTCAATGATGCGACCGCCAACAACGTGGCGCAGGTGATCATCGGCGGCGGTCGGCGGCATGTGGCGGGTGATTCAAACAACATGCCGGCCTTCGGCAGCACCTACTCGGATGCGGAAATTGCCAGCGTCGCGAATTATGTGACGGCTCGGTTCGGCGCCAAGGGATCCGACTTGACTGCAGCCGAGGTGGCGAAGCTGCGCGCAGAGGAGTGAAGCGCGAAGGCAGGAGAACTTATACGAGAAGGGAAGGGTTGAACGAAAAGGGCTGAACGAGAAGGGTTAAGCGGGCGACCCGATGGACCCGATGCTCTCGAGGAGCGATGTCGTCCGTTGCACTCGAGCCTCCAGCATCGTCAGCGCCCTGCTCGCCAGGGCAGAGATCTCCGGATCCTTGATTCTTTGGCCGCGCTTGAACAACGTTATTGCCCGCTGTTGACCGTCCACCATTCTGCTGGTGTACGCCGAGTCAAAATCGCGGCCGCTCTTCTCCTTCATCTGCTCGATGATGTTCTGATGCTCCTCGTCAAGCGAGTCCGGCACGCGTAATTTCTTGCGCGTCGCGATTCTGGCGATATCAGAAGTCGTTTTATCGTAGTCCAGGATCAAGTGGTGGGCGAAGCTGCGCACCGGCTCGGCCTCGCCCTTTTTAACCGCCAGAAGCCCGAGCTGGACTTCCGTCATGCATTCGTAACTCGCGCTGGCGATGAAGTTATCCGGTTGAATGTTCTCGAGAACGATGTTTTGCCGCTTCATGAATGGTCCTTGAGCTACGAACCCGGGGCGCCCTATCCGCTCCAAAGGTAAGAACTCCGCGCCGTTCATCGCTAGCGGGTCAATCGTGCGATTGCCCGTCAGTGTAGTCCTACAGAATACGCGGCTCGCCCTCAGCCGGCGTAAGGGTTTCCGGACCCATGCCCACGATCTCCAGGACCACATCGGCATCCTTGGCCCCATCGTAATGCACTTCCTTGGCGTAGTGCGTCACGAAGCTTCCGGCGGGAACGGGCTTCATGTGCTCCGGGTCGTAGTTGCGCCCGGTATTCACCCACCAAGTTCCGGATAGCACGGTGATGAACCGGTCATTGGGGTGAAAATGCGGACGGCTGTTGTGATGCGCGCTCCATTTCACCAGAATCACATACAGGCCGGGCTTCGATGCATCGCCCGCCAAGGGGATGACCTCGATGCCGTTCGCGCCGCCCTTCCATTGGATATCGGCCGGCAGGCGGATCGAAATCGCCTTCGGGTCCAGGCTCGCAAACGCTCCGTCCGCCGACGATATCGCGGCGGGTGCGAACAGCACCGCGGCCGAAAGACAACACGCGTACCTGATCTTGAAGAAATGCGGCATGGCGGTCTCCCCGAATAATAATTCCCAAGCTCTCGTTGCACGGCAGGACGCAGGCATGCTAAATCCTTGGGGACTCCAATAAGAACCTAAGGCGGAGACAACTCTTGAAAACCCGGATTACGCAGCTGCTCGGCATTCAGCATCCCATTATTCAAGGCGGAATGCATTACGTCGGTTTCGCAGAACTGGCGGCGGCAGTGTCGAACGCCGGGGGTCTGGGGATCATTACCGGGCTCACACAGCGCACGCCCGAGAAACTTAAAATAGAAATTGCCCGCTGCCGCGACCTGACGGACAAGCCCTTTGCCGTCAATCTCACCTTCCTGCCGGCGGTGACTCCGCCCGACTACCCGAAGTTCGTCGATACGATCGTCGAAAGCGGCGTCAAAATCGTGGAGACCGCGGGCAACAATCCGCAGAAATATCTGCCGGCGCTCAAAGACGCGGGCATCAAGGTGATTCACAAGTGCACCTCGGTGCGCCATGCGCTCAAGGCCGAGTCGATCGGCTGCGACGCGGTGAGCGTCGATGGTTTTGAGTGCGGCGGCCACCCGGGCGAGGATGATGTGCCGAACATGATCTTGCTGCCGCGCGCCGCGGAAGCGCTGAAGATTCCGTTCGTTGCCTCCGGCGGCATGGCGGACGCGCGTTCGCTGGTCGCGGCGCTCGCCTTGGGGGCGGATGGGATGAACATGGGCACGCGCTTCATCGCCACCCAGGAGGCACCGGTGCACGCCCGCGTCAAGGAGGCCATCGTTGCCGCCTCCGAACTCGACACCCGCCTCATCATGAGGCCGCTGCGCAATACCGAGCGTGTGCTGGCCAACGCCGCGGTCGATCGGCTATTGCTGAAGGAGCGCGAGCGGGGGCCCGCGTTGAGTTTCGCGGACATCGCGGCGGAGGTCGGCGGTGTCTATCCCCGGATCATGCTCGAGGGCGAGATGGATGCGGGCGCTTGGTCTTGCGGCATGGTCGTGGGGTTGATTCACGATATTCCGACCTGCAAGCAGCTGATTGACCGCATCATGGCGGAGGCTGAAGAGCTGATTCGCCGCCGGCTGGAAGGCATGCTCGCGGCGGCGTGATCGCCGCAAGAGGGGATATTCTCATGGCGCCTTTTGACACGCCCATTGCGGAACACGAGGGAATACTCTCCGGTCCTTTCCGCGCGCCGAAGCAAATGCTCGCGGCGCAGGAGTACGATGGCCACACCTCGATCCATGACAACGCCACGGCGCAAAAGCTGGGATTCAAAGGCGCGACGATCGAGGGGCCCACGCATTTCAGCCAATTCGCTCCGCTGGGCTTCGCTCTCTGGGGCGAGCAGTGGTTGAGCCGCGGCTGTATTTCCGCGCACTATCGCGCACCGGTGTACGAAGGCGAGGAGGTGAAAGCCTTCATGCGACGGCCGGAAAATCGCGGTATGCAAAGCGAAATCTGGATGCTGCGCGCCAATGGCGATGAAATTCTGCGCGGCACGGCCTCCGTGGGTCCCCTCTTCCCAGCCTCGGCGCTCGATGAGCGCTTGAACGGTCTGGCGCCCCTCGCCGATCCCGTGATCCTGGCCGACGTCAAAGTCGGCATGCGCTCGCCGCGCACGCCGGTTCGGATGGATGCGCAGCAGCACATGGGCGCGCTCTATCCATTCAGCCTCGCACAGAAACTGGAACGGATCACCGAACCCTCCACGCTCTACCACAGTTCCGGCCATGTCTGGGGCCGGCCGATCGTGCCCGTCGAGATGGTCAGTGTACTGATGCAATATAGCGCGCGCGAAAACAGCTTCAACACCCGCGGACCCGCCGTGGGATTGTTCGCGGATCAGGAGATTCGTCTGCTCGAGGGTCCTGTGCTGGTCGCCGAGCCGTACGAAATCGAGCGCGAGGTCGTCGCCCTGACCGGCAGCCGCCGCACGGAAAGCATGTGGGTGCGCTCCACGCTGTACGCGACGGGAACGGAGCGCAAAGTGGCGGCAATGCTATTGAATCTGGCGACGATGAAAGAGACCTACGCGCCCTACGCAAGGGAACACGCCGCGCTTTATGCGCGGCGCTAAGCGGACGGCGGCCGGTCCAGGCTGCAGTGCGGCGGGCGCAGTCCTGGCAGGCCCTGCGACCTAAGGCGTAGACTTCGCGCCAGGCGCGGGCATTCGCCCTTGCAAAAGGAATGAAGGCCCATGGACACGTACGGCGATCCTTCGCGAAGAGCGCAAGACCTGGGGCGCAGCTTTCAGCAGGTCGTGAGCAAAATGAACTTGTTCGCGCTCACGTTGGACCGCGACGCGAAGCTGAGTTTCTGCAACGACTATTTCTTGGCGCTCACCGGTTGGACTCAAGCCGAGGTTCTGGGATGCGATTGGTTCGAGCGTTTCGTCCCGCACGAAGCCCCGGAGTTGCGCAAGCTGTTCGCGGAGATCCTCAATGACTCACCATCGGCGTGGCATCATGAAAATGAGATCATGTGCCGCTCGGGCGAGATGCTGTTGGTGCGCTGGAACAACTCAGTCATCCGCGGCGCCTCGGGCGAGCCCGTTGGCGTCGCGAGCATCGGCGAGAACATAACGGAGCGGCGCGTGCTGGAATCCAAGTTGTTGGATGTCGGCAGGCGCGAACGTCGCCGACTCTCGGCCGACATTCATGATGGGTTGGGGCAAACCCTCTACGGCGCGAGCCTGTTGATCAACAATCTCGAGAAGTCCGCGCGCGGCTCCGGCGCGCCGATTGCGGCGGATTTGGCTGATCTGGCCTCGATTGTGGGCTCTTCCATCGACACCTGCCGGCAGATTGCCCAGGGATTGTCGCCGCTTTCCGATACCAGCGGCGGTATCGCCGGCGCGCTTCGTTCGCTCGTGGATCTCTCCACCCATTCCCAAACCTCAGTGACTCTCGAGGTCACCGAGACCGCCGCGCTGCGCTTGAACAACACCACGGCCGATCACCTCTATCGTATTGCACAGGAAGCACTGACCAATGCCCTGAAGCACGCTTCCGCAACACGCATTGCCGTTCGGTTGAACACCGAGGCCCACTTGGTCACGCTGATGGTGGCAGACGATGGGATTGGGCTTGCGGAACCGCGGCCGAGTGCGAAGGGATTGGGCTTGAAATTGATGCAGTATCGTGCGGATCTGATTCGGGCGGCTCTCGTCGTCGCGCAGCAGCCGCCGCGCGGCACACGCGTGAGCGTGAGCGTTCGCAATCGGACCTAGGAGCCTCGGCGTTGCAGGTTCTACCCGACGCTGTAACCGCGTGCGTCGAGGCAGGCGGCTTGCGCGCGCAGATAGTTCTCGCGGTCGGAGTCAGCGTTCGCCGTCGCACCGGCGGGATCATAGCCCGACTGCGTCTGCGCCCACTGCCGGCATTCCGATTTATCCTGCGTCTGTTGCTGGTCGGACTGCCCTTTCGTGGGATACGCAATCAGCTCAGCGCCCGCCTCCGATTGGCCCGCCTCCGATTCCGATTGGGCCGCCTCCGTTTGCGCTTGCTGCTCTACCTCGGGCGGAGGGCTGACCGTTTCGTACTGACCGGCCGATCCGTCCCACGCGTAG
>Ga0210400_10004741_pt1 | contig 11701 bp, 13 predicted proteins | sample IncBWH26MmetaG_FD_155456 | JGI IMG/M metagenome (GOLD analysis project Ga0210400, IMG submission 155456) | Forest soil microbial communities from Barre Woods Harvard Forest LTER site, Petersham, Massachusetts, United States - Inc-BW-H-26-M | ecosystem: Environmental > Terrestrial > Soil >...
GCGTGCCGGAGGTGGTTGCGCACGCCTTCCCTGGTATGGCACCACACAGCGGACAAACCAAGCTCATGGGGCTAATGGCCAAAATCGGTGTATGTCTCAAGGGATCGGTTTTTGTCATGCACGAACGCCCATGTGCACGAATATACGCCTGGAAACGCGCTACGTTGTCTCCGGAGCCATGACCCGCACCCGCTGGATGGGCTCCTGATGCGGGTCTAGTGGGGGAGGAGCAGGAGGTGGACCAGCGCAGCAAAGATGCTACACCTAGAAACCGGACGCACGAAACGTGACAGCAAAGTGCCTAAATGACTTCGTCGCCTAGAACGCACGATGCGGCTGGTATTACTTCCAAGACTTCAAGAGTTCCACCTAAACCTACTACTCCGTCGCCTGCTTGACGATCCTCGCAGCGGATTGACTGGCGTCCTCTGTAGTGTGATAGCGTCCTACGTGCGCCGTGAATGCAGCCACCAGTTCGCGGAGATCGCCAACAACCGTAAACGATCCTTCTCCCTTTTTTCGTGTCCCATCTCCACGGCACATAGAACAAGAGAACTCGTTAGGGCTGGAAAGGCGAAACTCCAAGGTTGGTTCCTGTTTTGGCATGTCCACAGTTTAACCCGTCGCGCTTGATGTAAGCTTGAAAACCATGCGGCTATCCGATGCAGACAAGACGAATATCATCGTTGTGCTGGTAATCGCGGTTGGAGCGTGTCTCGTTTGGTGGTTCCTGGTGAGATAACTGCGGGGCTGGTCCACGCGATACCCTCAAGCCGATTGACCGCCTGGTGCATGAGTTGACCTTTAGCTACCCTGAGCGGGAGAATTAAAAAAAGAAGCGAATGTGCAGCCTCGTTGAGGGGGTTCCATACTCCGGGGCTGCGGGGACCCGCGTTATTCTTGGAGGGCTCCTTGAGACGCGGGTCTTTCAATCGATGTCATTTTCGGTGACTGGCATGCAACGACACAGGTCAAGAATAGATGCCGCGATTAGAATAGAGAAAATGGGGAAACTGAACCCACTAGCTATTCTCTCTTTTTCTTGGCGACTGCATTTGCGCGTACGGCAGCCGTGACTCTGGCGACGTGGACTATTTCAAGTTGCGTGCCGGAGGTGGTTGCGCACGCCTTCCCTGGTATGGCACCACACAGCGGACAAACCAAGCTCATGGGGCTAATGGCCAAAATCGGTGTATGTCTCAAGGGATCGGTTTTTGTCATGCACGAACGTTCTCGGCCACTCGGGATTGGTTTCATCTCCCTCAACCAAGTGTCCATACCTCCCATGTTACGCGTCGGATTCGGGTTCACGCAGAGGTGGGTGATCCGCACAGACATGGGATGTAAACGCTTGGTCGCGCTGCAACTCGAAATTGCGCATCATTTGATCGAAAGTTTTTCCATCTGGCGCACCAGAAGACTCAAACCGCCAAGCGCACTCCGAGCAACCAAAACCGTGGAAGCGACCTTCTTCAACCCATACAATCGTGCGGGACATGTAGATCATTTCCTCACTTGATATAGCGAGAATTGACTTCTAAAACTGCCATGTCCTCGTTTTTCATGGGCTTACGTGACTGTCGCGGTCGCGTACGAATGACGCCCGAACTTCTTGCGGTGGCGGTTAGTATTTGGGATGAGGATTTGATCTCAGAAAACAAAGAAAAGGCCGAACGTTGGAGGATCGTTCGGCCCGAATGTGGAATGGCGAAGTCGAGCGGTTCGTGAGGGTCAAATGTCACGCGCCGAATGAAAGATGAACGGTGCCCTGACGCTAACCCATGACCGCTCAGTGTTGAGAATTTCGCAACTGTAGCGCACCCACCGGGCAAGGGCAATACGGTTAACACCGTAGTCATGTTTAGTGACTTAGTGAACTTTCCGTAGCGAAAGTGTGCCGAACCAGACTATGCCCTCTCCCATCTCGACATGTTCTTACCAAGTCGCCCACCAAGCCGCCAATCCGCCGTGAGTCGTGCGGTAGGTGATCGCCGCAGCCATGGCAAGGACGAATAACCCCGACGCTACCATGCCCCCTGTGCCCTGGCTGGCGAAGAACCACACAGATCGTACACACGCTGCCAGTATGAGGACCACCCACGCTACCTTCAGCCACGAGCGCCAACGGCCACTGTGACGCCTCCCCATCGTGCCGATTACCACTCCACCAACCACGATGGCGGCTCCGTAGAAGATAACCTCTAGAATCCGTAACTGATCGTGCGTCATGTTAGTTCTCCCAAGCCGACCCATTGTCGGAAGCCCGCGCTGCTTTCGAATCGTACTCCTGCTGGGGAACGGCGGCTCAAACAAATAAAGGCTAGGTCACAGCGACTACAGCGCCGGGCACAAAACGCTCCCCGCACGTGCACTTTTGGGAAATTGAGTTCCCAGCAGCTGGGCATGGTGAGGGCATTTTTAGTCCGTGAACCGCGTGAGGTGAATTTGTGCTCATTTTGTGCTCACGAACTGCACATCCTGCTCAATATGCACATCGTGTCCATTGCATAATCAATAAGTTACGTATTATCAACAGCAGACGTGGCTTCAAATCCACCCCCCGCAACCAACCTTAGAGCTGATCCAAACTCCACCAACTCTCCACATTGATTGAGGTTACGAGCAGATACTTCACAAACGTATTCCTTTGACTCAACCTCGGAATCAGGCTGCAAGTGAACGTAAACGTCACTCGTAATTCCAATTCTGCTGTGCCCCAGAAAGCTCTGGGTTTGCTTGAGGTCGCCAGTGACTTCCTGCATCTGCGATCCGGCGGAATGCCGGAACAGATGGAAGCCGTACGCCCTGGTAACCTTGCGTTCGATTCCCGCCTTCTTCATCGCCGGATAGAGCACCCGTTTCCTCAGATCGTCAGGGTCAAGGTAATGACCGGCGCCGTTGGCAAACAGGTAATCTTCCGGCTCAGCAGAGGCGCACAACTCCCGCTGGCTCTTGAGCACTTGCGCCAATCCACCAAGCAGGTGTGTAGCACGAAGACTCTTTCTACTCTTGGGAGTTTGTTCTTTTCCGCGCCACACCGAACGGCGGACATAGAGCTTCGAGTGATCGAAGTCCAAGTCCGACCATTTCAGAGCCAAGGCCTCGCCGATTCGCAGACCCGTCAAGTACAGAAGGACAACCAACGCCTTCAAGTTCGAGGGCATGTTGTCCGCTATGGCCTTGACCTGAGTTGGGGAAAGGGAAGGCTTCTCCGCCCTCTCGACCTTGGGTTTCGGAACACGTTGAATAGGATTCGAGTTCAACAGTTCCAAAGCAACCGCAAGGTTGAGCATCTTCTGCAAGAGCACGTACAGATTGAGCAGCGATTTCGGTTTGAGTCCGGCAGCAGATTTCTCCTTGAGCACTTCCATGATCTGGAAAGCACTGATTTCGGACAGCCGAAGCTTTCCAAACGCTGGCAGCAGATGCGTCGGGAGGCTAAGAAATTTTCCCTCCGAGGTTTAGGCTACCGTCAAGGCGGGTGGCCTCAAATACTCGCATGGGAGCCCGGACGAAAAATTTTAAAGTTTGAATCTATATTCTGGCGAGTATCGACCGTTTGAGGCCGGATTCTTTCATTCCTCGGAAAAAACGGGGTTAGATCGCACGAGTCGAATCCCAGGGTTTAAGCTTATCGCCTTGGGTGTGGCGTGCTAATGATGGGTCCCCTATGCGCATCCGAAAAATATGAAACTTCAGACCCTCCCCCCTTCATCGCAAGGTGTACCCCCTTTTTGTGCGGGAGGTCAGATATTTTTTAGAACAAATTTGGAGACGGAGTTTCGGTAAGGGGAAATTTATCAGAGCGCGTCCCGCCTATTGCTTTTGCCGGACAACGGATGCGCCTTGAGCCAGCCGTCCCAGGGTCGCTTCATCCTTGCCGTGAGTCTTGCCTGCGATGATTGGTTTGTTGGGGATGGTCTCGTAAGCGTAGCCCGTCAGCTTGGCTTTGGCTGGGTGATTTGCGGAAATGTAACCTAACCGCGCCCATCCGTAGTGAACCTGTCCCTTAATCGTGAATTTCAGGCCAAGGTAGGCTTGCTCGGTCACATGCAGCCAAGGACACCCCGAACCTCTCCCGCCAGAGGAATAGAAATTGAAAAACATCCAGGCATACCGCAGTTCAAACGGACTTTTAGGTCCAATTCTTGTTCCCTTGGTCAAGGCAGCGGCGCATTGATAGCCAGAATTTAAATTCACGAACACCGTGTTCCCGGAACCGGCGATAACCAAACTGCGAGCAAAAAAACCTGAAAACGATGATCTGGTGGAAATCAAGCGCAATCCAAAATCGTTCACGCCATCATGATTGAGATCGAGATGCAAGGTGCGGTTGAGTGGAAGCCAGTGGTCTGCAGGAGTGTAGACGACCTTAGCTTCGGTAGGCTGCCCTGAAAACAGCACGCCTACTCCTGCTGCACTCGCAGCCAGCGCATAAGCATTGAGCCATCTATGCACCGAATCGGAAAGTTGCGAGGGCACTCTGGCAGGTCGTTTCATGGTTTTCCCCTATTCAACACAGCGGATGCACCTTGAGCAAGCCCCCCTAGGGTCGCTTCATTCTCGCTGTGAATTTGGCCAGCTTTGATAGGTTTGTTCGGGATGGTTTCATAGGCATAGCCAGTGAGAGTGAGGGTGTAATAGCGGGATTTTTTAAGGCTTAACCGTGCCCAGCCGTAGTGAGTCGTTCCCTTGACAACAAACTTCAGGCCTAGATAGCGATTCGTGGCATTCTTCCAAAGTCCCAAGCTAAAATCTCTCGACTGATATCTACTTACGAATGAATAGAACATCACTGTGTGGCTCGCGGCGAGCTTGGAGTTGGACCCCACCTGGACTCCATAAGATAGGTCAGAGGCGGAGCGGCTAACTCCCCAGATTTGGTTTCCTTCTACCCTCGGAAAAACGTGGACCCACACTGTTGCACAGCTGCAGTATTTGCCAGATACGAGTCTATTGGACAACACGAAGTCACGGACTCCGTCGTGGTTGACGTCAAGGAGACGATATTGATGCGCGTGGATTTTGATGTTTGCAGGCGTGTAAACAATCCTCGCCTCAGAAGTCTGGGTCAGTGCCAACAGGCTCACTCCCGCCGCACTCGCTGCGAGAGCGTAAGCATTGAGTCGTTTATGGAGCGACTCGGAAAGTTGCGACGGTACTCTGGCAGGCCGTTTCATGACTTCCTCCAAACGGGCAAGCCATTGTGGACCTGTGCTGAAACAGTTGTCAAAGGGTTTGGCGAGGCAGGGAGTCACAAGTCTGATGAACGCGGCAACGAATCTTCATTCCTGTGGCTTATCCCCTGACACCGTCCTCGCACAGAAACGGGGCTGGGGCTGAGAAGTTTCGTGTTGACGGGAACGAGTGAACAAGGGCAGAATTGCGGCGCGTGGAGGAATTACAACCGTGCATGCAATTGCCACCAGACTAGGACTAAGCGCGTGGTTGTGTTTGATTTTGGCGTCTGTCGCAACCGCCCAGACCTACACTATCACTGACTTGGGCGTATTGAGCGGGGATTCCGCGAGTGCCAGTATCGGAATCAATTCGTTTGGGCAGATCGTCGGATGCTCTGATACCTCGACAACCTACTATCCCTGCTCGGGATCTAATCCTGGACATGCGTTTTTGTGGAATAGCAAGACGGGGATGAAGGATTTAGGAACCCTGCATGGTGACGAGAACAGCACCGCTGTCGGCATCAACGACTCTGGAACAGTCGTGGGATGGTCTGTCAACTCCCAGAACACCTCACACGCATTCTTGTGGACAAAGAAAAGGGGGATGATTGCGCTTCGAAAACTGCCAGGGGGTACTACTAACTTTGCGAGCGCCATCAATGCTGCCGGTTTGATTGTAGGCGGGTCTGATTTCAGGAACAGCAAAGGGAATCAGGATGCGGTGCTTTGGACTGCTGACGGGAAGATACTTGACTTGGGAACCCTGAATGGAGCTCAATTTTCGCAAGGTAACGGCATCAATTCCCATAATCGAGTCTCAGGAATTGCCGAGTCCACCACGTCACTTTCTGCGTTTGTATGGACAGAGAAACATGGGATGAAAACCCTCCCAGGCCTTATTAGTGGCGGAATTACCGTGTCGTTCGCCATCAACAACCGGGGCACAATTGTTGGGAATGCTACTACTTCTTCTTCTCGGCACCCCGTGCTCTGGAACATCAAGGGACTGATTCGAGATCTGGGCACGCTCTCGGGCGGATTCGGCACAGCTTTCGATGCGAATGACCTAGACCAGATAGTTGGGTACTCAACCACGTCGTCGAACGACCCACACGCTTTCATCTGGTCAAGAAAAAGCGGCATTCAGGACCTCAATGACCTGATTCCTGCCAACTCCGGTTGGGTTCTGGTTTGGGGCACCGCAATAAACAATAAGGGACAAATAACAGGCTGGGGCACAATCAACGGCGAAAACCACGCGTACCTTTTGACCCCTTAAGATTTACGGCGAGAGTGTCGAGAATATGGCCAGCGAGTCGGCAATGTTTCTGTTACGGAGAGTTTTCTTGTTTTTCGCATAAAACGGGGTTAGCCGCCAGAGCCATGCTCCAGCCTGCCGAGAATTGTCTGCGATACATAAACCTTGCCTCCGATTCAATCCTGTCCACGCTCCAGTGCGCTTTTGCCATCGTGACTACGGAGTCAGCTTCCACACGGTTCCGCAGCCGCTGATGCAACTGGTATCCCCGCCGAAGGCTGCGGTGCCGTAGAGGTTTCCAGCCTTGTCTAAGATGACCCCTCGAATAGGGTCGAAACCGTCCGACCCTCCACTGAAGGCGTGGAGAATAGTCTCTTCGCCGGTCGTACTCAGCCTGAATACAACCCCGCAGCCGGAGCCGCTGCACTTGCTGAGGTCTCCGCCCTGCTCGGTGACGCCGTACAGGTTTCCCGCGCTGTCGCGTGCTAGCCCCGCCCAGGGGAAGCATCCGTCCTGGCCTGCGAAGCGGTGTAAGAAGGTCACGTTGCCGCCCTTTGCGTCGAGCTCAAATACCGTTCCGCAAGAGGTCTTGCCGGAAGTGGTCGTGCCATACAATTTGCCCGCAACCAGTAGCAAGCGTGCTGCCGGAGATCTTCCGTCCTCTCCGCTAAAGCTATACAGGATCGTCTCTTTACCAGTCTTACTCAGTTTAAACACGGTTCCGTAACCGTTACTCCCGCCCTCGATGGTCACGCCGTAGAGGTTGCCCGCGCCATCGCGCACTAGACCTGCTCGGGAATCGTATCCGTCCGGCGATGGGCGGAAGCCGTGCAGGATCGTCAGCTTGCCCTGCTTATCCAGCCTGAAAACAATCCCGCATCCATACTCCTGGCATTCGCCCTTTGAATAGCCGCCTTGCTGGGCCGTGCCATAAAAGTTTCCCGCAGCATCTCTCACCAAACCCGCGACGGGATCGGCACCGTCGGGAAAGTGGTTCTTGTCCGATGTAAATCTGAAGAGCACAGTCTCGTTGCCATTCTTGTCAATTTTGAAGATCGTTCCCCCGCCACCATTGGTGCGAGAATTGCCGCCCCCACTGGTAGTGCCGTAGAGGTTGCCCGCTTGGTCTGGCACCAAACCCCCAGCGGGGACCGAACCATCCGTGCCGCCCGCGAAAGTGTACAGTACGGTCTCATGGCCGGTTTTGCTCAACTTGAATACCGTTCCATTGCCGGAAGCGCCACCCCCCTCGGTGGTTCCGTACAGGTTGCCCGCTGCGTCGAAAAGTAATCGTGCCTCGGGGTATGCTCCGTCGTTCGGATACCCGGTGAAGTTGTGAAGTACGGTGAAAGTCTGCCCTTGCGCCAACTGGGCCATAACTAACGCAATCACGACCGCGAAAATCATCCCGACCCTTGCTGTTCCTAGGCGCATCTTCGAAATGCTGTGTTGCAGTGTGTTCGTCACCATCGCTCCTCGCCGTTCGCGCCCACCATCCTAGCCCTCCGGTGCAAGATGTCAATGGAGGCTTTCGGCCTACTTCGGACGAGAACTTCGGACCCCGATTGACACTCCGCTCAGACAGGGCCAAAATAAAGCCGCCCCGCCTAGAGGAGGACTTGATGCAACGTCCCCGGATTCCCTCCAAACTTTCCGATTCAGCTCATCACCGGCTCAACTCATACGCTCTGGCGGCGAGTGCGGCAGGAGTGGGCTTACTGGCATTAGCTCAACCCGTCGAGGCTGAGATCATCTACACCAAAGCGCACGTCAAGCTCACTCCGAACCACAAATTTCATCTCGACCTCAATCACGATGGTATTAAGGATTTCGAACTGGATGACATTGCTTCGGGGACTTCTGCTTTTCTGGAGATTCATCCTCTCCAGACGGGAAATGCTCTGGCTCAAGCAAAAACAGACTGCAATCCTTCCGTGGGCGTAGCTGCTTTGCAGGCTGGCGTATCGATTGGAAAGGGCCAAGTGTTTTACGGCTCGCTTTATTGCATGGCCCAAAAGATTTCTGAGGGTTCCTTTGGTTCGTGGCCGTCTGTCACGAATCGATTTCTTGGGCTTGAGTTCGTCATCAAAGGCAAGAAACACTTTGGATGGGCACGGTTGAGCGTCAGTCGCGCTCCATATGTTGCCACGATCACTGGCTACGCATATGAAACCATCCCCGGCAAGTCGATCAAGGCTGGCCAAACACATGCTAATGCCGACGATTCAACCAACGAAAATTCTGGACCCGCTGCTTCGCTGACCAGTCCCATACCCGCTCCGCAACCCGCCACACTCGGGACTCTGGCAATAGGAGCCCCTGGATTGTCGATCTGGCGGAGGAAAGAGGTAGTCGGCGCTACCGTCGGCTCTTCTTCCTAGCAGCCTTGGTGCTTCGTCTTCGACGCTTGTTGTACCGCTCTCTCGCTAGAAGATAACCCGGACGACTGTTGTGGCAACGGCTGCACCCGGTAGAATGGCGGCCTCTAACCCACGCACTGGGCTGAATCGGTAGGTGGTGCTTGCGACAGAGCCGCTTGCCCGGCGGTGGAACTTTGAAGCAGAGCACGCAACCCTTGTTGCGATACCCGGACCACCACCGGCTTCGCAAGATCGGACTCCCATGTTCTCTGCGGAGGCGTTTCTTAGGCGGTGGCATCTCCGTGGTTCGATAGCATTCGCTGCATCCTGTGGTTCGGTGGCCAGCGAGCCAATAGCTCGGTCGGATTGGCTTGCCGTGATCCTCGCAGAGTCGTTTCGTGGGTGAGGGTATGGCCAGCGCCGTCATAGTCACGGTGTGAATTTGAAAACTACTCCGCAGCCCTGGTTCGCAAGGCAACTAGAATTGCCGCCTTGAAACGCAGTACCATAGAGGTTGCCTGTGCTGTCCATAATCACGCCTGCGACTGGTATGATGCCGGTCGCTGCCTCGAAAGTGCGCAGCACGTGCAGCTTGCCGTTGGCGCTTAGCTTGAAAAGAAGTCCGCCGCGACAGCTACCAGCAACACCGTACAAATTCCTCGCCCGGTCTCGCAGCAATCCCCCAATGGGACCCCTCCCGTCGCTGCTGTCAGTGAAGGCATACACAGGGGTCTCATCGCCGCCAGGAGTTAGCTTGAATAGAACGCCACAACCCTTCGACAAGGCTCACTCCGGCGGCGCTGGCGGCGAGGGCATACAAGTTGAGTTGGTGATGAACAAAATCGGAAAGCCTGGAAGGCGTTCTCGGCGGACGCGAAGGTGGTTTCATAAACCTCCTGCCGAACGCGGAGGTCATAATCGCTTGCCTGTCCGAACCCCCACAGCGCCTGAAGGCGCCAGGGGTTCTGCATTTCCGGCATCGTTAAAGTCACGCCCTGATGCGAATCGACTATTATTCGGCGCCTGCGAATCCTAGAACGGAATATCTTCGTCGCTGATGGGCGTCGATGCTGGCGCGTTCTCCGGTTCTGCGGAGCGCTGGTCGAAATTGTTTCCGCCTGCGGCCGCGCTGCGGGAGCGTCCGCCAGAATCGTCTCCGACGCCTTCGCCGCGCCCGCTGAGCAGGACCAGGTCATTGGCGATGATTTCGGTTTTGTATTTCTTTTGGCCGGTTTCCTTGTCGTCCCAGGAACTGGTGCGCAGGCTGCCTTCGATGTAGCACTTGCCGCCCTTTTTCAGATACTCGCCGACGATCTCGGCCAGGCGTTGGAAGGCGGTGATGTTGTGCCATTCGGTGCGATCCTGCCACTGGCCCTCTTTGTCTTTAAAGCGGTCGTTAGTGGCGAGCGTAAACTTGGCGACTGGCATACCGCCCTGGGTGTATTTCACCTCAGGGTCCTTGCCTAGATTTCCAATCAGGATGACTTTGTTGACGCTTTTTCCTGCCATGAAATGCTGCTCCTTCCGCCCTGGGCGAGACGCGAGAATCGACACGAAATTCGGGGCTGGAAGGCCAATATATCAGAAATGGCGGAGGCTTTGAGCCAGAGTCGCTGAAAGATTGGGGCGGGCGGGCCGAAATGAAACCGGATCCTGGCGACGTGCGACATCCCTTACTCACCTGAAGTCCGCCGAGTTTCGGGATGACGTCCTTCAAACAAATCCTAACGGTCTTATGGCATGATGAAATTCCCAAGCACTACGGTATAATCTGGGCCATGGCTGCTGAAGCGGAGTCGTTGAAGCCGGCGGGGATGGTGCCCGACGAGCTTAAGTTCGAACCTAAGTCCAAGGGGCTGTTGACTCCTCGAAAGAAGAAACCAAAGGAGTTGGCGGTTATCACCGAGTGCTGCACCGGGTGCGCCGGGTCTCCGGCTTGCGTGGAGTATTGTCCGGTGGAAGATTGCATGTTCTGGGTTCCGGACGAAGACAGCACTCCGTTTGGCAGGATTCAGGTTGACCCGATTCTTTGTATCGGATGCAAGAAGTGCATCAGCAAAGGTCCGGATGGATGCTTCCTCGACGGCTGTCCCTGGGACGCGATCGTGATGGTGGACACGGTCGAGGTGGAAAAAGAAGTTGGCGTCATGCCGATTTAGCTGTCAGCTCTGAGTTTTCAGCCGCAATATCAAATTTCGGGGTGGTCCTTCAGTTCTAGTAGATCCCATTGATTCCCGTACAGGTCTTCGAAGACTGCTACCGTGCCATAGGCTTCGTTCCGTGGTTCCTCTCTGAATGTCACACCTCGCGCTTGCATTTCACGGTAGTCGCGCCAGAAATCGTCGGTGTGCAGAAATAGCCCGAGCGTCAACACCAGACGAGGCGAGCCGCGTTGGGAACCAGACTGGCGGCCGCGTCTTTCTAGAAGCAGGCGCTGGTGCCCCCGCAACCGGGTGGACTGACGAGTACCCAGCGCTTGTTGTTCTCCATGGGATCTTTGGCGCCGCTATCCTCGATCACGGTGAAGCCAAGCGATTGCGTGAAGAAGGCCAGGGCTTCGTCGTAGTCGCGGACGACGAGAGCGATATATCCCAGGGACTGCACCATGATTTTTCTGTCGAGTTGTGCGACAACATCTTCCGGCAGCTACCGGGCGTTTCTTTCTCGAATCGCCTTTTCTGTTTCTATAGCTTGCTTGCGCACATGGTCAGGGATGTCGGGTAACTCCCGTTCATAGGGTTGAACCGCGGCCAGATCTTCTGGCTGGCCGACCAGGTAAAGCGCGCGCAATGCTTCCCACACTTGTTCTGTTCCCGGATCGATGGTTGCGATTGCAGAGCCTGCCGCCAGCGTCTGTCCAGTGTCCGCTGATAGCGTGCGCAGACGGCCGCTGATTGGGG
>Ga0210400_10004742_pt1 | contig 11700 bp, 8 predicted proteins | sample IncBWH26MmetaG_FD_155456 | JGI IMG/M metagenome (GOLD analysis project Ga0210400, IMG submission 155456) | Forest soil microbial communities from Barre Woods Harvard Forest LTER site, Petersham, Massachusetts, United States - Inc-BW-H-26-M | ecosystem: Environmental > Terrestrial > Soil >...
GCGCCGACCGATTTCGCTGGCGGCAGATATGGCAGAATCCGGGCGCACTCCTGCTCCCCGGACTGACAGACATGGCCACTCGCGCCCTCCTCTATCGGCGGCCCGCCGAACCTTCTCGACTTTTGGTCAAGCACGGCTCGCAAATCTATTCGGTCAGGCTTCGCCGCCATCGGCGTGCGCGGCGCTACACCTTGCGCATTCATCCCAGCGATCGCGAAGCGATCCTGACCATGCCGCCCCGCGGCACCATCATCGAGGCGAAAGATTTCGCGCATCGTCACGGCGGCTGGATTGCCGCGCGCCTTGGCCGATTGCCGAAAGCCGCACCGTTTCTTCCGGGTACCGTTCTGCCGTTGCGTGGCGTCGCGCACCGGATCGTGCACCGCGCCGCCATGCGCGGCACCGTGTGGACGGAAACGCGCGACAGCGGCGAGCGGATTCTATGCGTGGCCGGGGCCAGCGAACATATCGAGCGGCGGGTGCTTGATTATTTGAAGCGCGAAGCGCGCAAGGATCTGCAGGAGGCGTCAATCTCCTACGCCCAGGAACTTGGTGTGAGGGTCAGGCGGCTGTCGATGCGCGATCAGTCGAGCCGCTGGGGTTCGTGCACGTCAGCGGGATCGCTGTCGTTTTCGTGGCGGCTGATTCTCGCCCCGCCTTACGTGCTGGATTATCTGGCCGCCCATGAAGTGGCACATCTCGTCGAGATGAACCATTCGGCGCGATTCTGGCGGGTGGTCGGCAAAGTTTGCGATCATGTCGAGCGCGCCAAGTCCTGGCTCGATACCCACGGTAACGACCTGCATCGCTACGGCATTCAGGATTAGCGCGCGACCGTGCACCCGCGCTCGGAAGCCTGGTCCCATGCTCGCCGCCAGATCACCTTGCTCGCCAGGCATCGCGAAGATAACGCCAGCGAGAGGCTAAACGCCCTACCGTCCGCCAAAGAGCCGATCCACCAGCCAGCCATCCAGTCCACTCGCCGCTTCGGGCCGAACCGAGGCAGCGGCGCGTGTCGGCACCGGCCTGACGGCAGTGCTTGCTGGAACGGGCGCATTGACCGACGGTGAATTGACCGAAGACGCATAGACCGACGGCGCGCTGGTTGGCGAGACGGCCTGCGCGATGTTCGCCAACAAGCCACCCGCTGGCGCGGACGGCACCGGCAGCGGCACGGGTACGACGCCTTGATGGGCGGATTTCATGAATCGGGTCCAGATCTCGACGGGTAATCCGCCGCCGGTAGCCTTCTTGGTCGGCGAGTTGTCGTCGTTGCCGAGCCAGACGCCGGTCACGAGGTTGGCCGTGTAGCCGATGAACCAGGCGTCGCGGAAATCCTGGCTGGTGCCGGTTTTGCCCGCGGCCATCCAGCCCGGAAGTTCCGCCTTGTGCGCGGTGCCGCTGAGCAGGGTTTCCTGCATCATTGTGTTCATGGCCGCGACATTGCGCGGCTCGATCACCTGGCCGAGCTGGTCGGCGGAGCGGACGTACAGCACCTTGCCGTCGGCGGTGCGGATTTTGTTCACGACGTGCGGCGAGATGCCGAGGCCGCCATTCGCGAACGGTCCATAGGCGCCGACCAGTTCGACGAGCGAGACCTCCGAGGTGCCGAGAGCGATCGAGGCGTTGGCGTCGAGCTTCGATGAGATGCCGAGCCGGTGCGCCGTGCGCACCACATTCTTGGGCCCGACTTCCAGCCCGAGCCGCACCGCAACAGTGTTGAGCGACATCGCCAGCGCCTGCGTCAGGGTCACCGCGCCGAAATATTCGTGGCTGTAATTCTCGGGCTTCCATCCCTTGACGTCGAGCGGCGCGTCCTGCCGGATCGTCTCCGGCGTCAGTCCGGCCTCGATGGCGGTAAGGTAGACGAAGGGCTTGAATGCCGAACCCGGCTGGCGCTTCGCGGTCACCGCGCGGTTGTACTGGCTTTCGGCATAATTACGGCCGCCGACCATGGCGCGCACGGCGCCATCCGGCGTCATCGCCACCAGCGCGCCCTGGCTGACATTGAACTTCACGCTCTTTGCCGCGAGTTCGTCGATCACTGAAGCTTCGGCAATGCTTTGCAGTCTCGGATCAATCGAGGTTTCAACCACGACGTTCTGGTCGATCTGCCCGATCAGATCGTCGAGGACTTCGCCGATCCAGTCCGCCACATAATTGACGGTGCCGGCGCCGACCGGTTTCACATTATAGGAGGGATGCCCGATCGAGGCCTGCGCCTGCGCCTCGGTGATGAATTTGGCGTCCGCCATCGCGGCGAGCACGATCTGGGCGCGCTGCTCGGCACCTTCGGGGTTGCGATTTGGCGCCAGCCGCGACGGCGATTTGACCAGGCCCGCGAGCATCGCGGCTTCCGCAACCGTGACGTTCTTGGCGGACTTGCCGAAATAGCGCTGGGCGGCGGCCTCGACGCCATAGGCGCCGGAACCGAAATAGACCCGATTGAGGTAGAGTTCGAGAATTTCGGCCTTGGAATGCTTGCGCTCCAGCCAAAGCGCGAGTTCGACTTCCTGCAATTTCCGTTGAAAGGTGCGCTCCTGCGTCAGGAACAGATTCTTGGCGAGTTGCTGTGTGAGCGTCGAACCACCTTGCGAAACGCCGCGATGCAGGATGTTCGTCACCGCCGCACGTGCAATACCAAGCGGATCGACGCCGTAATGCGAATAGAACCGACGGTCCTCGATCGCGATGAAGGCCTTCGGCAAGTAAGGCGGCAGATCCTTCAGTGCCATATTGGCGCCGGCCATTTCGCCGCGCGTGGCCAGCACGCTGCCGTCGATGCCGACGATCTGGATCGTTGGTGGCCGTTTTGGAATTTCGAGCGACTGGATCGCCGGCAGATGCGCGCCGACCCAGACAAGGACGCCGAACACCGCAATCGCCCCCCACAGGCCGAGCACCGCGCCCCAATAAAACAGCCGGGAGACGCTGAAGCCGGCGCGCGATTTCGATCGGCGCTTGCTGCCGCTTCGGCTCGGCTGCGGCTTGCGCTCGCGCGGCGGTTCGTCGTCGGAATCGTCGGTTTTACGTTTGGCTGATTGCTTGCCAGATTTTTTGGCAGATTTCTTGGGCTCGTCGTCCGCAACCGAGATGCGGTCCTGCGGACCAAGACGCAGGTCGCTCAGCGCCGCGGCGAGCCCGAATTGCGGCTCCTTGCGTCCGCCGCTCTTTTTTTGTCCCCACGCCATACACGAACGCGCTCACCACTCGATGCGGCACACTAGCGAGCGGGATTTAAAGCCGCGTTAAGCGATGATTAATGCTGACGGATCGAGCGGGGCGCAAGTGCCTCATAAACAAGGAGTTCAGACCCTCTTAACCCTACCGGACGCCCGCCAATGGCGGGCGCCCGGAGTGTGACCATCGTTCAGCCGGCGGCGCCGGTATCCTCGATGATGGGGCCGAACAGTTCCCAGCGTTCGCCGTTGAACCGCATCATCTGCAACTGCTTGTTGACCCGGTAATCGTTGGGCGTGGTGTTGCCGAGGATTCCGGGCAGCGCGAGGTCCAACTGGACGTTCTTCAGGTTGGTGGCCTGCTTGAGCACGTTTTCGCGGGTCAGGTCGTCGCCGCATTGCTTGAGCACGTCGACCATCAGCTGCGCGGTGCTGTAACCGTAGCTGTTGAAGTTCGAGTTCTTGTCGCCTTCGGGGAAGTATTTTGCCATGAAGTCGAAGTACCGCTTCATGCCGGGATCGTCTTTCCAGGTCGGATCGAGCGGATCCTTGCCATAATTGACGCTGATCACGCCCTTGGAAGCCTCGAGACCCGCGGGCTGCATCACGGCGCCGACCGACGTGGCGTTGATGTCGAGGATATGCACCGGCTTCCAGCCGAGTTCGGCGTTCTTTTTGATCGCCTGCGCCGCAAACTTCGGCGTCGACGCACTGAAGAACAGATCGGCGCCCGCGGCCTTCAGCTTGAGGATCTGCGAATCGATGGTCGGATCGGACACTTCGTACGATGCTTCGGCGACGATCATCGTGGCCGCCTTGTCGCCGAGGCCCGACTTGATGCCGTTCAGATAATCCTTGCCGAGATCGTCGTTCTGGTAGAGCACGCCGACCTTGGCGTTCGGATATTGCTTGAGGATGTATTGGCCGTAGATGCGGCCTTCGACGAAGTAGTTGGGGTTGAAACCCAGCGTCCAGGGAAAGTTCTTCGGATCGGTGAACTTGGATGCGCCGGTGGCCGCGAATAGTTGCGGCACCTTCTTCGCATTCAGGTATTTCTGGACCGCCGCGTTCGAGGGGGTGCCGATGATCTGGAAGGTGAGCAACACTTCGTCACTCTCGACCAGCTTGCGCACCTGCTCGACGGCCTTGGGCGGACTATAGGCATCGTCATACTGGATCAGGTTGATCTTGCGGCCGTTCACGCCGCCCTGCGCGTTGATCATGTTGAAATAGGCGGCCTGGGCCTTGCCGATGGTGGCATAGGCAGAGGCCGGTCCGCTGAATGGAACGGTCTGGCCGATCTTGATCTCGGTATCGGTCGCACCGGTATCGTATTTTTTCTGCGCAGAGGCCGACGATGCCGATAGTGCGATGGCAGCCGCGGTCGCTGTCACGAAATGAAAGACGCTGTTCCTCATGTCGCTTGCCTCACCTGAATGTTTGATTTTACCGATGATCTGGTCCAGCCGTGATGGATGCCATCGCTCGCAAGATATTGGCGGAACGATTCTGGCAATGCAAGGCAATGCGGCCTCGGAAGATGACGGTTTCCTACGCCAACCAGAGCAGGACCAACGCGATGGCAGCAGGGACAGCCTGGACGAACAAAATCCGGCGACTGACGGTCGCAGCGCCGTAGACGCCGGCGACGATGACACAGAGCAAAAAGAACATCTTGATCTGGAAGGCGAAGCTGGGGACGCCCTGAACCAGACCCCAAACCAGCCCGGCGGCGAGAAAGCCGTTATAGAGCCCCTGATTGGCGGCCAGGACCGCGGAATCAGCCGCCTGCTCCGGTGTATTTCGAAACGTCTTCAGGCCCAGCGGCCTGGTCCAGAGAAACATCTCCAAAATCAGAAAATAGACATGCAACGCGGCGACCAGCGCCACCCAAGCATTGGCGATCCAGATCATGTGACGGTCCCCCCACGACAGTCGTCTGTCTTGTCACGCTAGCACGCGCTATCTTCGCCGCGCGATGGCCCGCCGGTCCGCTCCAGCCGAAAAATGATGAGGTCCGTAAACCGCGCGACAGGCCCGCGGCGATGAGCGATGGTTTCATCATGAACAACGCTACCAGCAAAACCTATGGGACCGTCAGCGCCGATCGGCAGATCGAGATGAGCGGTCTGACGTTTGTCCAGGGGCTCGTCGATGGGACGCTCCCCCTCAATACGATCGCCCGGACCCTAGGCTACGATGTCACCGAGGCGGCGAACGGACGCGTCGTCGTCGCGATGGAACCTACTGACCGCCATCTCAATCCAGCCGGCACTGTGCACGGCGGTCTCGCGGCCACGCTGCTCGATAGCTGCATGGGGCTGGCAGTGCAGTCGACCCTCGAGAAGGGGGTCGGCCAGACCACGCTCGAATTCAGGATATCGCTGGTGCGGCCCATCACCCCTGAAACCGGGTTGATCAAGGCCGAGGGTGTCGTGTTGAGCAGGGGCCGGCGGGTCGGCACCGCCGAGGGCCGGCTGACAGACAGCAAGGGCCGGTTGCTCGCCCATGGCACGACCACCTGCCTGATTTTTCAGAACTGACGGCGACGCTTCGTTTTCGTTGCGACGTGCTGCGGACTGTGCGCCAACCGCTGCGTCGCAGGGCGATTTCGCTGCAAATGATGATGTCCGAAAACCGCGAGACAAGCCGGCTTCAATGCGTGATGCTTGCCCGATGGATATGGACCGCACCGCCTGCTACCGCGCGATTTCCACCCGCGATGCCCGTTTCGACGGCCGGCTGTTCGTGGGCGTCAAAACCACCGGGATTTACTGCCGGCCGATTTGCCCGGCGCGTACGCCGAAGTTCGAGAACGTATCGTTCTATCTCTCCGCCGCGGCGGCCCAGGAGGCCGGTTTCCGTCCATGCCTGCGCTGCCGGCCGGAGACCTCGCCCGATCTCGCGTTCTGGCGCGGCACGACCAACACCGTGTCGCGCGCGCTCGCCTTGATCGAAGCCGGCGGCCTCGATGAAGCGGATGTCGAGGGGCTCGCCAACCGGCTCGGCGTCGGCGCGCGGCAATTGCGACGGCTGTTTCACAAGCATGTCGGCGCCTCGCCGATCGCGGTGGCGCAGACGCGGCGGGTATTGCTGGCCAAGCAATTGATCCACGAGACCTCACTTCCCATGGCCGAAGTCGCGCTGGCCTCTGGCTTCAACAGCGTGCGCCGGTTCAACGAAACCTTCCTGCGTCTGTTCGGCCGCTCGCCCGCGACGCTGCGGCGCAGCCGCGACAAGACCAGACATGAAGCGGGCGCATTATCGGTGCGTCTCGCCTATCGGCCGCCTTATGACTGGGATGCGATGTTGTCGTTTCTTAAAGACCGCGCCATTCCCGGCGTCGAAATCGTCTCCGGCCATATCTACCGGCGCACCATTGCGATCGGCGACAACAGCGGCATGATCAGCGTCGCACCAGCCGACAAGAACCGGGTCAACATCTCGGTGCGATTTCCCGACATGTCGGCGCTGCCGCAGATCATCGCCCGGGTCCGGCGGGTGTTCGATCTCGCCGCCGATCCCGATACGATCGGCGCGCATCTGTCCCTGGACCCGTTACTGGCGCCGCTCGTCTTCGCACGGCCGGGACTGCGCGTTCCCGGTGCGTGGGACGGCTTCGAGCTCGCGGTGCGCGCGATCTTCGGCCAACAAATCACCGTTCCGGCGGCGACCAAATTGCTCGGCAGACTGGTTCAAGCCCACGGCATGCGCCTGCCGGCGGCGATGAAAGACCATGAAGGCCTAAGCCAGCTGTTTCCGCCGCCTGCACGCCTCGCCAAAGCCGATCTCGCTGATCTCGGCATGCCCTCTGCGCGCGCCATGGCGACAACGTCGCTGGCGCGGGCAATTTCAGCTGATCCGGCGATTTTCAGCCGCAGCGCAAGCCTCGAAGACGCGATCGCCAAATTGCGCGCGCTGCCGGGGATCGGCGAATGGACCGCGCAATACATCGCGATGCGCGAGTTGCGCGAACCCGACGCCTTTCCCGCCGCCGATATCGGCTTGCTGCGCGCCATGGCGACAGCCGACGGCCGGAGGCCATCGCCTGCCGAACTGTTATCGCGCGCCGAACGCTGGCGTCCCTGGCGCGCCTATGCAGCCTTGCATTTGTGGGCCGCGGGCATCGCGCATCCCATTGCATCGGGAAAAACCCATGACCGCGAAGCCGCCTGAAACCTTTGCAATAGATCGGCTGCAAACACCCATTGGCGTGGCGTTGCTGGTCACGGACGCCGAGGGCATTCTGCGCGCGCTGGACTGGGCAGATTACGCGCCGCGCATGAAGGAGCTGCTGCGCTTGCACTATGGCACCGTGGTTCTGCTGGAGGCGCAGGCTCCCGGGGACCTCGTGAACGCGCTTTCGGCCTATTTCAAGGGCGATCTCGATCGCCTCGGCACCATCAAATGGCGCGTCGCAGGCACGCCGTTCCAGCAAAAGGTTTGGAACGCACTGCCGAAAATTCCAGCGGGGACCACGATGACCTACGGCGCGCTGGCTTTGAGACTCGATGCGCCCAACGCGATGCGCGCGGTCGGCCACGCCAATGGCTCAAACCCGATCAGCGTGGTCGTGCCCTGCCATCGCCTGATCGGTGCCAACGGCGCACTGGTCAAGTATGGTGGCGGACTTTCGCGCAAACGATGGCTGCTGGAACACGAGGGTGTCGTGCTCCAGCCGGCAGCAGCACGCCGCATCGTCGCGGCCTGAATGTCCGCACTCGAAACTGTCAGGTCCGGAAATCGCCAGACGAAGCCCGGCGATCTCTCTAGCGTCTCCGTTACACATCAGGGAGACAGAGATGACGGACGCAGAGCTTCAGGAATTTGTCACGCGGTTTGCGGCAGCGTGGGCGGCACGGGACGGCAATGCCTTTCTCGAACTGTGGCATCCAGAGGGATCACTCAACACCCCGCTGGTGAACCGGACGATCAAGGGAAGCGAACTCCATCGTTTGATGGAGGTACAGAAAGCCGCGGCGCCGGATTTCGTCTGGCAATTGCTGGACTGGACCTCGCGTGGCGACACCGTCATCATCGAATGGCAGACTACCCGTATCATCGACGGCGCCCGGTTCGAATGGCGCGGCGTTGACAAGTTCCGCTTCCGGGACGGCAAGATCGTCAGTGAGCAGGTCTACTGCGACACCGCGCCGTTGCGGGCGCTCCGCACCGGCGAGACGCTGGAGCCGATTACCAGATTCTGACAGCCCTCATCACGCCGCGGCCTGATCATTGGCGAGCAGGTGGGTCAGCGCGCTCTTGATTGCGGCTTGCCGCGTCGGCGCGGTGATCTGCGCGCCGAGCAGGTCGGTGACGTAGAACACGTCACGGGCGCGTTCGCCGAAGGTCGCGACATGGGCGGAGGCGATGTTGAGGTTGAGTTTCGAGATCGCCGTGGTCAATTGATAGAGGAGCCCCGGCCGGTCGAGGCCGGAGACCTCGATCACCGTGTAACGGTCCGACCACTGATTGTTGACGGTCACTTCCGGCTCGACCACGAAGGGCCGCGCCTTGCCGCGGCCGTTGTCACGGCGCGCCACCACTTCGGGCAGGCGCAACTTGCCTTCCAGCACGCCCTCGATCATCTCGCCGATGCGCGTTGCACGCCGGCCCTCGTCCTCGTCGCGATCGTATTCCCTGGAGATCGCGATGGTGTCGAGGGCACGCCCGTCGGTGGTGGTGTAAATCTGAGCGTCGACGATATTGGCGCCCGCCGAAGCGCAGGCGCCGGCGATGATCGACAGCAGCCAGGGATGGTCGACGGCAAGGATCGTAAGCTCGGTGACACCGCGCGCCTCGTCGAAGCCGACATTGATCGCGAGCTTGTGGCCGGCCTGTTCGCTGACGCGCAGGAACCGGGCGTGGCGGATCTTGCGCGCCAGCTCGACCTTGAGCCAGTACGCGGGATAGTGCCGTGCGACGTAGGCGTTGAGTTCCGGCTCCGGCCATTCCGTGAAGGCCGCGCGGAACTCCGATTGCGCGACCGCGATGCGCTGCGCGCGGTTGACCTCGGAGAAGCCGCCGGTCAGCACCGGCTCGGTTTCATAATACAGCGTGCGCAGCAACTGCGCCTTCCAGCCGTTCCAGACCCCCGGACCGACGCCGCGGATATCGGCGGTGGTCAGGATCGTCAAAAGCTTCATCTGCTCGACCGATTGCACCACGGCCGCGAAATTTTCGATGGTCTTGCCGTCCGACAGGTCGCGCGATTGCGCCACCGTGGACATCGTCAGATGCTGTTCGATCAGCCACGCCACCAACTCGGTATCGGCGGCGTTGAAGCCGAGGCGGGGGCACAGCCGACGCGCCACTTTCGCCCCGGCGATCGAGTGATCCTCCGGCCGGCCCTTGGCGATGTCGTGCAGCAGCACGCTGATGTAGATCACCGCGCGATGTTCGGGGCGAATTTTGCGCATCAAATCGCTGGCGACGATGAATTCGTCGTTGCCGCCGCGTTCGATCTCCTGCAGGTAGCCGACGCAACGCAGCAGATGCTCGTCCACCGTGTAGTGGTGGTACATGTTGAACTGCATCATCGACACGATCTTGCCGAAGGCGCGGATGAAATGCCCGAGCACGCCGGCCTCGTTCATGCGCCGCAGCACGATCTCCGCGCCGTTCGAGGTCAGGATTTCCATGAACAGTCGGTTGGCTTCCGGATCCTCGCGCAACTGAATATTGACGAGCTTGAGCGAACGCGTCGCGGCGCGCATGGCGTCCGGATGGAACGCGAGATTGTTCTTCTGCGCGAGCCGGAAGATCCGGATCAGATTGACCGGATCACGCTTGAAGACATCGGGCGTCGCGAGATTGATGCGGTTATTGTCGATGATGAAGTCATCGCTGTCCGGCACCCGCCGCCGGCTGGCGCTCGGCCGCAACCGCGCCATCATGCGGGAGAGCACCGGCGCCGGCTTGGCCTGCTGATCTTCCAGCTTGGCGCACAGGATCGCGGTGAGGTCGCCGACGTCCTTGGCGACCAGGAAGTAGTGCTTCATGAAGCGTTCGACATCCTGCATGCCCGGATGCGAGGTATATCCGAGCCGGATCGCGATCTCGCGCTGCATGTCGAACGACAGCCGCTCTTCGGCGCGGCCCGAGAAGAAGTGGATGTTGCAGCGGACCGACCACAGGAAATCGGCGCAGCGGCGGAAGGTGCGGTATTCCTGCGCGTCGAACACGCCACGTTCGAGCAACTCGTCGGTCTCGCGCACGCGATAGACATATTTCGCGATCCAGAACAGCGTGTGCAAATCGCGCAAGCCGCCCTTGCCGTCCTTGACATTGGGCTCGACCAGATAGCGCGACTGCCCGGCCCGGCGGTGCCGCTCTTCACGCTCGGCCAGCTTGGCGGTGACGAATTCGGCGGCGGTGCCCTGCACCACCTCCCTGTCGAACCGCGCCACCAGCTCGTTGTAAAGCAGCTGGTCCCCGGCCAGGAACCGGGTTTCGAGAATCGCGGTGCGGATCGTCATGTCGCCGCGGGCCTGCCGGATCGATTCATCGACCGACCGCGTGGCGTGGCCGACCTTCAACCCCATGTCCCACAGGCAATACAAAATGGCCTCGGCGACCTGCTCGCCCCAGGCGGTCTGCTTGTAGGGCAGGATGAACAACAGATCGATGTCGGATTCCGGCGCCATCAAGCCGCGGCCATAGCCGCCGGTGGCGACGACAGCCATGCGCTCGGCGCCAGAGGGAATCGGCGAATGATAGAGATGACGTGTGGCAGCCGAGAACAGGATGCGGATGATTTCGTCTTGCACGAAACACAATCGTTCGGCGCAACGCCGCCCGTGACGATCCCTCAGCAGGATGGCCTGCGCCGTCGCGCGTGCCTGGAGCAGCTCGGCCTTCAGCAGTTTCGCCACGGCGGCGCGAAAAATATCCTCGCGTCCGGCATGCTGCTCGGCGAGCGCATCGACCGCGGCGGTGATCCGTGCGGAATCGAAACGCTCGTCGGCCTCAGGCCGGTCTAGTGTAACGACGCTGTCCATGACCTACCCCGATATCGGACGGCGCTGACCCTGTCACGGGACATTGCAAAGATTACAGCCGGTCCATGCTGCATTCCCTGGGCTTTGAGCAACACCGTTCTCATCGCGCCGTTTTGATGATGTTTATTTTCTCATTGACTATTTACACAACTAATTGAAATAAAACGATGTTTTCGCAGGCGCCCGCGCGCTTTGGCGGTCGAGGCACCCGCCCGCGTTGACGGCTCTCCGCCATCGGCTTTGATCGTTCCACTCCCATGGAGATATCCACGATGCCCAACATTTCACGGCGCGCTTTCGCGGCGGCCATCGCCGTCTCGGCGCTGATTCCCGGCGGGGCATCCGGCGCCGACACGCCAAAGGAGATTCATCTGGATTGGGCAACATATAATCCGGTCTCGATGATCCTCAAGCAGAAGGGGCTGCTTGAAAAGGAATTTGCCAGGGACGGCATCCGCATTGTCTGGGTGCAATCCGCCGGCTCCAACAAGGCGCTCGAGTTCCTCAATGCAGGATCGATC
>Ga0210400_10004744_pt1 | contig 11700 bp, 8 predicted proteins | sample IncBWH26MmetaG_FD_155456 | JGI IMG/M metagenome (GOLD analysis project Ga0210400, IMG submission 155456) | Forest soil microbial communities from Barre Woods Harvard Forest LTER site, Petersham, Massachusetts, United States - Inc-BW-H-26-M | ecosystem: Environmental > Terrestrial > Soil >...
GATCTCGTTCAGCACTGCGTTGGCGAGAGTGGTCTTTCCCGATCCAGTGGCGCCCACGATCACTATGTTTTTGTGTTCGCGGACCGCCAGTCGAATTACTTCCGAATGAGATAACCCCGACACCTGCTCCAGAAAGTTTTCCCTTTGCTGCCTGACATTCGTGGGGTCGTCCTTATGCGTGATCACACCAGCCTGTGTGTAATCCTTCAGGGTGAATATTTGCTTTGGGCGGCAGCGAATGGCGAATGCGGGAGCCGACACAATCGGGGAGCGCAATCCTTCGAACCTGCTACCATCCGGCAGTTCGGTTTCCAAAATTGGATTGCGAAAATTGATCACGGTGTCTTTAATCGCTGCCAGCGTTCCAAACGCGCTAAGGGCGGTGCTCTCGTTCATGCGGCCAAAGTTCCGAAATGCGTTACCCCTTTTCTTGACCCATAACTTGCCGTCCGGATTCAACAAGATATCTTCCGTACGGCAATCTTCGAGCTCTGGCATCACATCCGCGAATTGCCGAGTGAACTTCTTGATGTGTCGCTCGCGTTGTTGATCAAGCTGCTCGTCTGCGCGTTCGGTCATGCCAGGCCTCTGAGTGACAGAAATGAAAACGAGAGCAGAGAAAAACTCTCCGTGACTATGTAAGCTCAGAACGTGTACGAATTGTGCCTATATCAAAAAGGGAAGTCAAGGAAAAGATGTGGCACGAAGGTAACCTGGGGATGAGACGGACTTATCTTCCGAGCTGCTACTCGATAAACTCAGGCTCCGGGACCGAGTGGCATAATGCAGCCAGAAGATTGTCGTAGTAACAGTGTCCGTAGGTACGGCTCAGCATCAGAACGCGCTCTGTCAATCGACAGTACTGCTGCGTCAAGAAAATCCCGTCGATCGACCCGTAGTAGGAATAGCAACCGAATAACTGAATGGCAAAGAGCTTTACGTTGGCCATGAACAACCCATGGCGAAGTTTCGTGGCGAGTACAAAGATCTCTTGGGTAATGTGTCCAAGGGTGGGATCCGGGTCGTCATTCGGAATTCTCTGAGACTCTCCTTTAGCGACCTGTCGAAAGAGACTCGCATTGTGGAACAAACGATTGAAGTGTTGACGGGTAAGAACAATCCGATTCTTTTGCGCTACGCGAATTTCGTGCCCGTTAAAGGGATTTGTCGCCGGAAGAAAAGTGCTAAGGTACGTATCTAGCGCTGGATCGAGAAGATCTCGCAAATCGCGGATGTCGACTGCTTTTACCAGCGGTATCGCCTGACTAAGGGTTTTCGGGCCTGTGCCAAGCCAGCGACCGAACAGAATTGCTGCGCACAATGTGGCGAGCATCGTTATGCAGACAAGGGGCATGGCGGCGCGACTCTATGAGTACGCTGTCAGTCCCGCTTGGGCGTCTTGCCTGACTCGTCGATCGAACGGGGCGGGTGACTGAAGTGAACTGAGCCCTCAACAAATGGCATTACAGCTAAAAACCACAACCATAGACCCATTTACGTGGACTCGCGTTTCGCATCGAACGACAGCCAGAGGCGATGAGGCGGAATCCCGTCTTTTCGGTCTAATTTCCAGACTGCCAAACGAACCCAAGAGGTCGCATTAGATACCAAGGTTTCTTGGCCAACGATGCTAGTCAGGCGTCCGGACTTGGCTTGTACTCTAAACACAAGCGGGCGCTAGGTTCATCCTACTGTGATTCATTTCGCGAAAGTGCCTTGACTACCATGTGTCAGGTAGAGGGAGAGTGAGACAACCTGGAGTGTGTGGAGGAGAAGGGGACCAGCAGAGAATGGATGCATGTGGAAGGAAGGTTGGTGGGGCTCAGACTCAGGATATTTGTGACTGGTGTGAATGCCAATTCTTCCACAGGTCTTGCTCACCGCCGCTTAGAAATCAATTTGTTTTTGATGGGATCAAATTGTTCCTCGATGGCTTGTACGGCGAGAAAGGCCACATAGTGGCGCGAGGAGTGACCGAATTTCTTCATGTGATCGAGGAGGGTTCTGTGCTCTTTGTCAGAGACATAATATCTGAGCGTCTCCCGTTCCAAGGATCCCCATTCTTTGGACTTCTGCAGATCGGGCAAGAGCCGAGTGTGAATGAAGTCTTCGGGACTGATCTTGCGCAGACGCGACTTATAGACGAGCTTTGCATAATCGTGTTCCGAGAGCTCGATCTGAACGGTACGAGGTGACGTCTCCTTCAATCGGCTGTTCGCCTTACTCGGACGAGCGTCATCCAACGCTACTTCGGCGAGAAACTCGCTGACGCTGAGGTCTTTGGAGTTGCAGTACGCCAAAATGAGCTGTTTCTCTTTGTCGGTTACATCGACGAACAGATGATGCTTTCTGGCGGAATCCGCCGTCGCTCGCTTGGGACGAGCCGCACTCACCGGTGCGAGACGGGACTGACGTTTCTTGGACGGGATCACAGAGCGCTCCTTGAAGTGGGGGCTTACAAGAGCCTACTGCCGGAAGTATCTCATGGTTTTGATGAGAGCACAATTCATTCATGTTTAATCCTTAGGCACCTTGGATGAATCTTGTGTGCCTAAGTCATTACGGCGTATTCGGAATCAGTGGAACGGATGGTCTGCTGCACAAGAAATCGTGGGTATGCGGAGGAACTTGGGTGACATCCAGGGAAGGGAATAAGAGAATCTTTGAGAAGGTCTTCCTAGCGGGCGACGGCTTCTCGTCCCTGTTCATTCAACTGCGCCATATTTGGCCCCATCAATACACTGCCGATTCCATTGCAATACTGAATGCTGCAGGTTTGGCCAATGTGCAGCAACTCCTCTTGACAACTGATTGCGTTGTGCACGACGAGCTCTCTGGGACTAATTTCCTGAACGCAATACGGTCCTACCAGGTAGAGGATTCTGCCAGGGTAAATGCCTTCGTCGGTTTTTGCCGGAGTTAGAGTGGCGCCGTTGGCCATGCTGAATCCGCTATCTCTCAACTGTTCGAGAATCTTATCGAATGATTCGGCGTCCACCGCTTGACCGATTTGGTTGGATTCCTCTGCTTCAGGCTCCGCGGCTGCCCCGTCGCCGAGCTTGTCGGTAGGCTGCGGTCGCCCGTCCGCAGTGAGCCCCAGACTTATGTTTACGGCCTCCAATTCCTGCTCGGCTTCGACCAGTCTCTTGTCATGAGGAAAGCATTCCTCGACCTTGCGTTGCAATTGTTGAAGTTCCTTCCGTTGATCCTCGAGTCGACTTCGACAGGACTCTAGATCCTCATCCATGAAGCGGAGTCTGTTTTCCACGCTCGAGAGAATACCCGACGGAGTGGGCGGAAAATCATGCCATCGACCGCCAAGATAATAGTCGTTCGGCAGGTTGTCCGAACGGAACCGGACGGGAATGTGAATTCCGTAAAGATCTAGACCAGCGCCGCCGGGAGCCAGATTTGTTTCCTCGAGATATTTTGCTGCTTCTCGTCGATCGCTGAAGCGGCGGCCGTCGATAGTGGCCGAAAAAGTCTTGCCAGAGTCGCTGTCTCGCCAGTTTTCTAAGGGTACCTGAAGTTCGCGAATCCGGCGTTCGTATACCGGAATCATTTCCTGCTCCGCCCAGCGAATTTCAAAGCGTCTGCGAGACTGCTCAGAATCAAATTGCCGTTGAAGCGCATACAATTTGCTGACTTCATGTGTCAATTGCACTTTCCGCATGGCGCCGGGATTTCCTGTGGAAACTGCCTTCATGGTTGCGAAGTCGAGCACAACAGCGCCTCCCGGATCTTCCATGCTTCTCTGTTTGAACGAATTACTCATAAACTGATTGACGTAAGTCTGTTTTGTCTCGAGCTTTTGAAACATTTGCAGGTCATATGCCTTGGGCGGTTCACATTCGATCTCGCGCCCGAGCCTGGGATCCATCCGTCTGATTTTCTCTTTCTGAGGTTCCGAGATGTAGCGATAGATATCAATCTCGGACCAGTCGTTGCCCTGGCGAATAATCCGGCCCTGGCGTTGCTCCACGTCGGAGGGACGCCAAGGCTGGTCAAGATGGTGCAGAGCTTTAAGGCGTTTCTGCACGTTGACGCCCACTCCCATTTTTTCGGTCGAGCCCATGAGAATGCGGATTTCTCCCTCGCGCATCTTTCGATAAGCTCTTTCCTTTGCCACTTTTGTATCGAAGTCCTGGATCACAGCAATCTCTGATGGAGGCACGCCCAGAGCAACGAGCTTTTTCTTAATATCTTGAAAGAGATTAAAGGCGACCTCCCCATCTTTTTGATTCGTGAAGAAATCACAAAAGATCAGCTGCGTGCCCTTTTGTTCCTCTGTGCTTTTCCAAATCTCGTGCGCCTTGCGGGCCACGAAGGCAGCCTTGTAGTCCCCATCTGGCGATCGGTGATTGTAAAGTCTCGGATCGAGAGACATCTTCCTGGCGTCGCTGGACAGCTTTAGCCAGTTATCCTCTTTTGGATCCGGTCTCTGGCTCCTTGGGCGAGATAGGGCTTCACCGCGAAACACGATCGATTCAAGCATCGGATTTTGCACGTGTGTAATTGGTACCAAGACGTTATGGAAAGTTGCCTTCGGCACCTTTAGTTGCGGTAGATCCTCACGCAGCTTTACATCCGCGAAGGCGCTGAATAGGGTTTGCAACTCCGGCACATTGGTAAATTCCGAGAACCTATTTTTAGGTTTCAAGGTCACGCCATCTGGAGAATACTCATAAGCAGTTTCCACCGTCCCAAAGTTTGCGGCCCAATCATCGAAGTTGCGAATCCCAGCTTTTTCTAGGAGTTCGGGGGCAAGATACCTGTTCATGTTGTAGACCTCGCCGAGCGTGTTTGTGATCGGCGTTGCGGTCATGAATACTACTCCTCGATTCTTGTAGGTTTCCAGCATGAAATCAGTCTTCATCTTCATACGCGAGGCGCGCTGGGCAGGGCTGTTGGCCAATCCCGACACTTGGCCCATGCGGCTGAAATACACCAAATTCTTGTAATTGTGCGCCTCGTCCACAAACAAAGTCGTTACGCCAAGCTGGTCGAAGAAAATGGCGTCGTCTTTTTTGCCCCCGCTTAACGCCTTGAATCTTTCTTCCATTGCTTCAATGGTTCTCTCCAATGCTTTAATGCTGCGTCGATTACCTTCCTTATCTATGTTTAGATCCTGGAGAACTTCGCGAGCCTCCTCCAACTCTTTGTTGATTCCTGCCTGTTCGCGTTCCGGAGAAACGGAAAGCAGATCGAATGCGCTCTGGGTGAGGATGATTCCGTCATAGTCGCCGGTAGCGACTCGACTCAACAGCCTTTGACGATTCTTGGCGCTGAAGTCGCGATCTGTAACAGCCAGGACGTTCGCGCCGGGATACAACGTTTGCCAGTCGTCCCTCCATTGCGCCAGCATGTTGTTTGGAACAACGAACATGTTCTTTCGCGAAAGGCCCATTCGCCTCATTTCCGTCGCTGCTGCGATGGTTTCAAAAGTTTTGCCGGCGCCCACCACATGTGCAGCCATGGCCCGACCATCCTGAATGACTCTCCAGGCAAAGTTGCGCTGGTGGGGAAAGAGATTGATTTCAGGATTCATTCCTGGAAACGCCAAGTGGGCGCCATCGTAGTCGCGGAGCTTGATATTGTTGAACGTGTCGTTGTAGATATCTTCGAGCGGTTTAGCCCATTTATCGCTGCTCCGCGCCCAGTCTTTGAATTCATGTCTGATCTTCTGCTGCATTTCCCGTGCCGCCAGTGTGGCCTCGGGATCAAAAACCGGCTTGTTGTTATTGCCGAGCTTGTAACAGGTTGGCATCCTTTGGTTCAAGGATGCTTCGACAAGGTCTTTTCCTGTCCAACCGCCAGCGGCCCAGGTGTTTCTCAACTCAAAATCGGGAAAGTCTTTCTGTAAGGTGAGAACCCATTCTTCTGTACCGGGCAGCCGGCTCACCTTTGCATCGCCATCTTCGGTTCGGGCCAGATATTTGATGAAATCCACATAGGCTTCATCGGGTATCCAAGTCTGACCTAGCTTGGGGTCGATGTAATGGATGCCCAGACGAGCAGGCTGAGCTTTTTCCAGCGCAGCCACATTGCGCAGATATCCGGAGTCCATTTCAGCCGCGGCTTGCGCATCTTTCAGTTTTTGGCGGACATCTCCAGAAAGGTATTCGTCCGCAGTGACGTAAACGCCACTCACCGCGTCCTTGTAGATGAGATTGTCACTTTCGAGAGCGGATAAGATCTCAGACGTTGGCGTATTGGACAGCTCACTGATCAAATCAAGATCGACGCGGCCAGTCGCTGCCAAGACGCGTGAGAGCCCTGCCTTGGGCTCTTGAGGAAAACTTTCCTTCCGCAGTGGTTCGTAGGGCGATGCTGTCCGCTTGTGGAACACTGCCGCCTTAGAGCCGGACTTGCTCTCGGGATCGTAGTTTTCCAGCGATAACAGAAGTGGATATTCGGGATCCTCGCGGAAGGCAGCGGAGGTTTTCGGCCCGTGCAGACAGCCGTGATTTCGGACATATTGGTCGTAAAGGCGATTCAGTTTTTCTCGCTCTGGTTTGACGATTTCATCATCCGAAGTTTCCAGCTGAAGCTGCAGGACCGTCTTGAGCTGATCACGCAAATTAATCGCGGCGCGCAGCCGAGATCTCATCGTCGCTGTATCTAACTCTTTCGGAAGGTCCGTAAGCACACCATCGACGCGGCGCTTGATCCATCCATCCCGAAGAGCGAAAGCCCCCTCCTTTAAGTGATCGGGCGCCAAAGTTTGTGAATCTGGGATCGCAATGAAACTGCGTGCTTCTTCCTGCTGTTTTTGAGGATTGAATACGTTCTGAGGCAGGGAATCTATCGCTGCCTGCAATCGCTCGGTGAATTCCTCGCGTGGAAGTCTGACCGTATATCCCTTTGCGCCATACATCGTTCCATCGAGGGAATGCCTCCCCAGCACGTGTTCCGGATGCCTGCTGAAGTACTCATTAACGAAGATCCCCTTTTCAACTTCCACAACTCTTTCGAAGGATTCACCATTCGGCAGCTCGCCAGGCGAACGTTTTCGGAAGATCAGGAGATCGGTGACAACTTCCGTGCCGGCATTCTTCTTGAAAGCATTTTCCGGCAAGCGGATGGCCGCAACGAGGTCGGCGCGATCCGCCATCCTTTGGCGGGCTGTCGTGTTGAGCTGTGCGTCGAGGGAGTACCTGCTCGAAATCATCGCCATCCCAGCCCCGGGTTTGAGTTTGTCCAGGGTGCGGATAACGAAGTAGTTGTGCAAGGAGAGCTTTGGATCGTCGTAATGGCGATCGGCCACCTTATTCCTACTAAAAGGAACATTTCCAACGGCCAGGTCAAGGCTGTTATCAGGGATCATGACATCCTGATATTTTTTGATGGCGACCTGCGCTTCAGGGTACAGATATTTCGCCATCGCACCTGCGACCGGATCGGATTCCACTCCGATCAGATGCGATTTCGTGGCGAGGTCTGGAGGCATGAGACCAAAGAAATTGCCGATTCCCATTGCGGGCTCAATGACCTGTCCGCCGGCAAAACCCAGCCGTTCCGTCATCTTCCAGATTGCCTGGACGACCTCCGGCGATGTGTAGTGCGCGTATTGGGTGCTCCTGCGGGCTGCCGCATATTCATCCGTAGTAAGCAGCTCTCTCAGGGCGCCATTGAAGCGATTGTGTAGTTCAAAGCCCTGTTCAAAGACTCCTTTGAGACCTCCCCAGCCCACGTACCGAGCGAGCGTAGCCTGTTCTTCGTGGGTCGCGGGGCGATTCTCGGCTATCAGGGACTTCAGAGTTCGTATCGCCGCAATGTTATTTTGGGTTTTTGTGACCTCTCCACCGGCGCCGAGTTCTTCCGGATGCGCGACTTGAAAATTGCGGCGTGGCGGATCGTTCGATGGGGATGATCTCTCATCCACCGCTGGCGTGAATGCTCGTTCACGCTGGGTGTCCGGAGCGGCTGCCGCGCGAGCAGATGATTCTTGGTCTTCTGGTGTTACTCGTCCTCGAGTGGCACTGCCTTGCCGTTCTTGTCGACTATCTTCTTCTCTACCCGGCTGTTCAGCCATTGCTGATCCAGGCTCGGGACGCTCTCGATTTCTGCTTCCTGTCTTTCCTGCTCCTCTGTCTTCGGATAGAGGAACGGAGCCGCGAATTCCTCGGCCTGACTCAGGCTGTAACCTGCCTTCCTTGCTATCTCCAACTGCTCCCACGCCTGTTCGCTCTGGTTGTCCAGATACGTCCCCAGCTGCGCTTTGGACTTCAGGTCCTGATACCGATGTGGGTCGTTCTCCTGCAGGTGGGTTTCCAGTTTCGCCCGCAGCACCTGAAATCTCGGGTCGTGTTTCAGCTTGGAGTCCATTTTGGGTTCCTATTGTAGATTCATTCGCTGGAATAGAAGGATAGTCTCGCTTGAGCGTTTCCAGATCGTTTTCAAGAGTTTTCCGTACAAAGTCAACACGGTCCCGCTGACGCTTTACGTTAAGTGTCCGCAGAAAAAGCTTCCGGTTGTGATCTTTCCTTCGATCGAAGCTCTTGAGTTCTTCACGGAACTCTGTTTCAAGGAGGGTCCATTCACTTCCAAGTCTTTCGACTTCCTGGCTAAGAAATCCCTTCTTTTCCTCAGCAAACAGTTCCCTTGAAACTGCGATCGGACTTGAGTCACGGGCAAATGTTCTTGACGACGACCAGGTCTTTGGTCGCCGATCCTGAATTTGCGTGGGTTCCATCAATCGCTGCGCGGCGTTGTCCAGGTAAACCGAACTGCGGCCGCTCCAAGTGCCTTTCTGCCGCATTTCGCGCTCAACCTGCGCAAGCGCGCCTTCGACATGTTCTCGACTGGCGAAGACCCGAGAACCGCGCGCCACCATCCGCTTTCGTACTTCGCAATGCAGTTGGTAGTCGGACAGTTTTTTCGCTGTGGAGGTGACGGCGACAGGAGGCTTAGAAAGCGACGCCAGCCTTGCTTCAAGCAAACAGCGAGCATCGTGCGCTTTTTGCCTCTGATCGCTCCGAGGCGATTTGCTTTCCAGAGTCTTGAGATAGGCAATCTCCTCCTGAAGGAATGCGCGCCTGTTAGCGATGGACTTTTGATCCTGTGCGGCTCTTTCACCAGGATTCTGCGCCTGCCCGATCAACGAACTATCGAGTTCGATTTGGAGGAGCGCAGCCAGATCGTCGTCCAATCGAATGCGATTCTGGTAGGCCGCTTGCCAGTCTTGGTTGGAACAGGCTGTGGCGATTTGCTTCTTGTGATGAACAATCTGCTTTTCGAGGCGTGCTCGTTGGATATGGGGCTCTTCGGCCATACCTTCAGACTGGCCAGAGACATGAAGCGGATCGGCGGTGAATAGGTGCCGCAATGGCGGTTGCACCAGATACGCGGAAGACGGGAGGCTGGTTGGGTCCTGACCGCCATTAGAGGAAGGCGCCGGAGGAATAGGAATTTTTTGCTGGATCGCTTTGAGCGCCATCTTGATCTCCGCGCAAACTTCGACACCGTCGACCTTTGTCGTCTGCGATTGGCGGATACAAGTGGCTGGTGAGTTGGAAAATCCTGCTCGATCTTAGCAGTCTGTTTACCGCTCGCAGAGTCTCGTCTGCCGGAAGGCCGTTACTTTAGATTTAGCACTGCCGGCGATCGACTGCGGCATCCTTAAGCTCGCCAGCGTATCGACTAGATCCGGCTCGTCCCGCTAAGGGTGACACGCCAACTTCGGGAAAGCTTTTGTTCTAAGGCGAGGCCTACGGTTGACTGGACGAAAACGCGTTTTCACGTGAGATCGGCGAAGTCGTTTTGAATGCCAAACGGCTACGTGGACGGGGCTAATCAATAGGCGACTCTTGCGAGTCAGTATGTCCCTGTCGACTGTTAGAATTTGCACTCCGTATTGGAATGACGTGTCTACGAAAGCGTGTCCATCGCGCGAAGCGCATTATCTGAACGAAATTTTGTTAAAGAGACGTGAGACGGTGAAATAGTGAAGTGTGAACTGATCGTTCGGCGAGTTGGCCCCGCGCAATACGACATCACAGATAGCGCCGATGAGACATTTGAATTGCGCGAGATCAGTGAGGCTCAGCTTCTCGGGTATCTCAAAAACCGCAGGCTTCTGGAGACCACAGCTGAGGCCGTGATCCAGCAACTCAATTCGGTTGACAGGAGATCCGAGATCCGTGTCTTGATCGACAGAACTCTTTGAACCCCTTTCATGAATACAGTCGCACTCACCTGAGTCAGCGGGTGAGCTGTGAGCATGCACGCTGCGACAGTTTCGCTGAGGGCTAGGCACAACGATCAGCGTTCGGTACAAAGCAGCATTCCCAGCTGTATAGGTAGACAGGCCGATGGAGTCTGTGGCGAGCGTATGTCCATGATCGTCTTTGTCTTGCTGCTGGAGGGAGCACTAGGGATTGTCATAGCGCTCTGCTGTTTGTACGTGCTGGGCATCGCAGGGATTTTTCAAACTGAGACAAGCAGAGAGCCTGAGGCCGATCATTGATACCCAACTAATAATGAGTAGTTTCCAACGAGCGATTCGTCGGTTCTCCACCAGATAACCTGATGAGGAATACGGAAAATTCAACGTCAGCTCATGGCGTTGGTACAAATGACTGCCAAGGCCTGTATATCTAAGCAAAGGCATTGTTGTTTTTGGAGTGTTAATTGATCCAGCCATGCAAATCGGATCCACGCGAACGGATCTATTGCTCCGTTGTCGCTGTACTCAGCCTAACTCTGCTCGTCCCAAGTATTAACGAACGAATAGCGGAGAGTGGGTGATCTAGCCGAAATCGCAGTCCATAAAGAGGCCATCATCCAAGAAAACTAAGGGTGATGGCCTTCGATGTTTTAGGGGAACCTTTTGCGACTGGAAGCAAGTAAGCGTCCGAACTTCACCGCCTGTACTCTGCCGTCAAGTTGAGGAGATCATCCTCGTGAACACGTCTGTGTTGCGAGGAGATGATGAGCGATTCGCTGGCAGTGAACGGAGTGGTGAGGCGCCGCCGAAGCCTCGAGGAGAAGCTCAAGATCCTCGAGCAGACGATGGAGCCAGGGGCGTCGGTAGCACGGATTGCCCAGCAGCATGGAATCAACGCCAACCTAATTTTCAACTGGCGCCGGCAACATCTTCGCGGCGTACTCGGGGCGCCACGCGCGAACCGTAGCAGTCTGCTGAAGGTAAGGGTGAGCGAGGGATCGGCAGATGCTATCGCCTCCACGATCCCCACTGGAACTATCCACATTAAGTTTGGGAAGGCGCGGATTCGCATCGAAGGGAAAGCCGATGCGCAGGCGTTGAGCGCAGTGCTGGAGCACTTGCTCAGATGATCGCGCTGCCGTCGCAAACCCAGATCTGGATCGCAGCCGGAGTGACCGACTTGCGGCGCGGCTTCACCGGTCTGAGCGGAATGGTGCAGACCAAGCTCGAACAAGATCCCTTTTCGGGACACGTTTTTGTCTTCCGCGGTCGTCGTGGTCATTTGATCAAGGTCTTATGGTGGGACGGAGATGGTTTATGTCTCTTCGCGAAGCGTTTGGAACGGGGACGCTTTGTCTGGCCGCAAGCGACCAGTGGAACCGTTTCGCTCTCTCGCGCACAGTTGTCGATGCTACTGGAAGGCATCGACTGGCGTCGCCCGGTGCGTACCGCGCCTCCCCAGTTAGCCATCTAAGTTCATTCTCAGATTTGCACAGATATTTGTGCGAACCCTAGCTGCGTTTTCACGCGAG
>Ga0210400_10004745_pt1 | contig 11699 bp, 11 predicted proteins | sample IncBWH26MmetaG_FD_155456 | JGI IMG/M metagenome (GOLD analysis project Ga0210400, IMG submission 155456) | Forest soil microbial communities from Barre Woods Harvard Forest LTER site, Petersham, Massachusetts, United States - Inc-BW-H-26-M | ecosystem: Environmental > Terrestrial > Soil >...
CGGCGCGCGGCGATTGGCGATTGCGGCCTGGCCATCACTCAAGCAAACCAAGGGCGCTATCGTATTCATGTCCGGAAATTCGGCACTTTTTCCGAAAGCGCCTTACGCGGCCGTAGGAACGATCAACGCCGCTATCGTGGCGCTCGCCAAGGCCTTCTCGGATCGCGGCATTGCCGACGGCGTGCAGGTCAACAGCGTCTTGCCTGGCCCGGTGATGACCGGCCGCCGTCGGTCCTATCTCGCTCACTGGGCCCCGCTCCACGACATGACCGTGGAGGAAGCAACCGAAAAATTTCCGCGTGAAGCGGGCATTGCGCGCTATGGCGAGCCGGAGGAGATCGCCGAGTTGATGGCCTTCCTTGTGTCGCCAGGCGCGCGCTGGATGACGGGCTCCGCGCTCCGGATGGATGGGGGCGAGGTCAAGTCCATCTGATCGATGGGGTCGCCGTTTGTACAAGCGACCTACGATCCAGCCCGCGGTATCGTCTGCGCATCGGGCAGTTTCTTTTTTCGCTCCGCGAGCCAATTCTCGAACCGCTGAACCACGACGAAGAACGTCGGCACGAACAATACCGCGAGGCAGGTCGACGCTATCATTCCTGAGAACACGGTGATGCCGATCGACTTGCGCGCGCTGGCGCCAGCGCCGCTGGCGACGACCAGCGGCACCACGCCGAGGATGAAGGCGAACGACGTCATCAGGATCGGCCGGAAGCGCGCCCGTGCCGCCCCGACCGCCGATTCGAGCAAGGCTTGTGGTCGCGCACATGCAGTTCCAGGGCGACTTCGACGATCAGAATGGCATTCTTCGCCGACAGCGCGATCAGCAAGATCAGCCCGATTTGCGTATAAAGATTGTTCTCGATCCGCAGTCCCGTCAGTACCGCCATCGGGCCGAGCAGCGACAGCGGCACCGCCAGGATCACCGAGATCGGCGCGTACCAGCTTTCATATTGGCCGGCCAGCACCAGATAGACCAGCAACATGGCAAGACCGAACACGTAGTAGATCTGGTTGCTGACGGCCTTCTCCTGGTATGACATCGCCGTCCACTCGTAGCCCGCACCCGGCGGCAGGGTCTTGGCCGCGATCTCTTCCATCAGCGCCATCGACTGACCGGAGCTGTAACCCTGGGCCGGCAGGCCGATGATGGTCGCGGACGGATAGAGATTATACAGGCTGATCAGCGAAGGGCCGACCGACGGCGTGATGGTTGCCAGCGTGCCCAGCGGAACCATGTCGCCCTGCTGATTGCGCACCATCAGATTTTCAATGTCCCGCAGGTTCAGCCGAAATTGCGAGTCGGCCTGAGTGTAGACCTGGAAGGTGCGGCCGAACTTGGTGAACTGGTTGACGTAGGACGATCCCAGATAGGAAGCCAGCGTCGAGAACACCTGGTCGGTCGTGACATGCAGGGTCTGGGTCTTGATCCGGTCGACCTCGACGTCGAATTGCGGAACCGACGAACGGAACGGCGAGCTGACGCGCTGCAGCGCGCTTTGGGTCTGCGCGTTGGCAACCATCGCCCCGGTCATCGCCTGCAGCTTTCCGAAGTCGGAATTGCCGTCGCGCAGTTCGACCTGCATGGCGAAGCCGGCGGCATTGCCGATGCCTTGAATCGGCGGCGGCGGGATCACCAGAATCCGCGCCTGGTCGATCGCGGCCAGCTTCTCGTTCAGACCGACGAACAGCGACCGCAGATCCTGGCCGGGTCCGCGCTCGCTCCACTCCTTCAGAATCAGATAGGCGACCCCGGCGTTGGCGAGACTTGAACTGCTGTCGAGGGCCGATATGCCGGCGATGCTGATCACCTGCTCGACCCCGGGCGTCTTGCCGGCCGTTTCGCTGACCTGATCCAGAACACGCTGGGTGCGATCGAGCGCCGCACCATCGGGCAACTGCACGGCCACCAGCAGATAGCCTTGATCCTCGATCGGAATAAACCCGGTCGGCACCCGCGACAGGCCGTAGCCGCCGATGCCGATCAGGATCAGCGCCAGGAAAACCGACAGGTTGCTGTGCGCGACCATGCGGCCGATCAACCCGGCATAGCCCCGCTCCAGACGGTCATAAACCGAGTTGAAGCCGCGGTAGAACCAGTTGCGCTGTTCCGGCGGTACCGGACGGCGCAGCCACAGCGCGCATTGGGTCGGTTTCAGGGTTGCCGCGTTGACGGCACTGAGCAGCGCGGTGGCCGCGATCACGAGCGCGAATTGCGCATACATGCGGCCGGTCAATCCCGGCAGAAACGCTGCCGGCAGGAACACCGATATCAAGACCAGCGTGATGCCGATGATCGGCGCAAACAGCTCGTCCATCGCGCTGATCGCGGCGTCATGGCCGGACATTCCCTTTTCGATGTTGTGGGCGGCGCCTTCGACCACGACGATGGCGTCGTCCACCACGATACCGATCGCGAGCACGATCGCGAATAATGTCGACAGGTTGATGGTGAACCCCAGCGCCGCCATCCCCGCGAACGCGCCGATGATCGTCACCGGCACGGTGGTCGCCGGAACCAGCATCGCGCGCCAATCCTGCAGAAAAACAAGAATCACGACCAGAACCAGCACGCCGGCCTCGATCAGCGTCTTGTAGACTTCATTGATCGACGCCGAAACGAACTTGGTGGTATCGAACGGCGTGTCGTATTTGACGTCCTGCGGAAATTGCGCCGCCAGCACGGCCATCTTTTTCTCGACCGCCTTCTGGACTTCAAGCGCGTTGGCGCCGGGGGACTGGAACACGCCAATACCCGTCGCCGGCTTCTTGTTGAGCGAGAATATCTGGCTGTAGGTCTGGGCGCCGAGTTCGACCCGGCCGATGTCGCGTACCCGGGTCACGTCGCCGCTGTCGCCGGTCTTGACGATAATTTGCTCGAACTGGCTCGCGTCGTCGAGCCGTCCGTTGACATTCAGCGTAATTTGAAATGCCTGTCCCGGAGGCGTCGGCGGCATGCCGACCTGCCCTGCGGTGACCTGCTGGCTCTGCTGCTGAATCGCCTGGATGACGTCCTGCGGCATCAGCCCGCGCACTTGCAGCTTGTTCGGATCGAGCCACACCCGCATCGAATATTGGCCGGCGCCGAATACGGTCACATTGCCGACGCCAGGCAATCGCGACAACTCGTCCCGGATGTTGATCGTGGCGTAATTGCTGAGGAAAAGACTGTCGTGGGTTGCGTTCGGAGAAGTCAGCGTCACGAACAGCAGGATCGCCGTCGATTTCTTTTGCACGGTGACGCCCTGGTTCTGCACCGACTGCGGCAGCGACGACAACGCGCTCGCCACGCGGTTTTGCACCAGCACCTGCGCGAAGTTCAGGTCAGTGCCGATCTTGAAGGTGACCGTGAGCGTGTAGGTACCATCGGATGCGCTGTAGGACTGCATGTAGAGCATGTCCTCGACACCGTTGACCTGCTGCTCGATCGGCAACGCCACGGTATCGATGACCGTCTTGGCGCTGGCACCGGGATAGCGGGTCGTGACTTGCACGGTCGGCGGCACCACGTCGGGATATTGCGCAACGGCCAGGCTGAACAACGCCACGCCGCCGATCAGGATCATCAAGATCGCGATCACGTTGGAAAGAACCGGCCGCTCGATGAAGAATTTCGAAATCATGCCCGCTCCTAATTCGCTGCGGTGGGGCTCGGCTCGATTTTTTGCAGTTGCGGATCGACCTTCTGGCCGGGAATGGCACGCAGCAGCCCGGCGACGACGACACGGTCATCGGCCTTGAGGCCGCTTTCGATGACGCGCAACTCACCCTCGACCTGTCCGGTGGTGACCTTGCGCTGCTCGACGACATTGTCGCCGTTCACCACCAGCACATAGCGGCCGGACTGATCGCTGCCCATCGCCACGTCAGGCACCAGCAATGCATTCTCTTGCCGATCGTAGGGAACACGGACGCGAACAAAATAGCCGGGTAGCAACACGCGGTCGGGATTGTGCAGCACACCGCGCACCGCGAGCGTGCCCGTCGACAGGTTGACGGTAGGCGCCGCATAGTCGAGGTTGCCCTTGTGCGGATAGCCGGTTTCGGTCTGCAGTCCGACCTCGATCGGCAACCGTGTGAGATCGCTCGCCGTTATCCCGCGCCGCCTGGCTTCGGCCCGGATCCGCAGCACGTCCTGTTCGTTGACATTGAAATTCACATAGATCGGGTCGAGTTGCACGATGGTCGCGAGCTGGGTCGGCGACGCCGCGCCGACGAGTTCTCCAACCGAAACAAGATGCGCGCTGACAATGCCATCGAACGGCGCGACGACATTGGTATAGCCGAAATTGACCGCCGCGATCTTGGTGTTGGCCTCGGCCTGTTGCAGGTTGGCCTGGGCGTTATCGCGAGAGGAAGTGGACGTATCGAGGATCGCTTGCGAAACGGCCTGTCTGGCAACCAGATCCACCTGACGCCTGTAGTCGGTTTCGGCCTGCTTCAGTGACGCCCGCGCCCCGGCCTCGGCCGCCTGTGCCTGCTCGAGCTTGTACTTGTAGGTTTCGGGCTCGATCGTGAACAGCGTCGTGCCCTGCTTCACGAAGGTGCCGTCCTTGTAGTTGATCGATTGCAGCACGCCCTGCACCCTCGCCACGAGATCGACGGCCTGAATCGGCGCGGTGTTGCCGGTGGCGTCGAGAAAACGCGTGATGCTCTTCTGCAGCGGCAGGCCGACATCGACTTTCGGCGGCGGTGGCGGCACAAAACTGTTTTGTTCGCAGGCGCCCAATGCAAACAACGCCGGTATGGCAAAAATAGTACGCCGGACAATACGGCAGCCACCGATGGCTGCTTGCCTCACGCGACCATTCAGCCCGGTGGAACGCGTCAGCTTCATTTCCGTCCCCCAATTCATCTCCTAATAGAGAAGGCAATTTGTAGAGAAGGCTTTTTGTAAAAGGCTCGCCGCAATTCAATGATAGCAACAATCCGCTTGCGGAGGAACTCGAAAGAGAAAATGATCCCGCCCGCGAAACGTTTTCTAGCGAACCTTTGTGAATTTCATTTCGGTTGAAGCGGCGGCTCCAGCGTCAACAGGAAGGATTTGTTCAAATGATCAGCACGTTGAGGGGTACATCCAGGCTTTGGGCGCCGATGGCGGTCATCCTGTTCGCGGCGGCCACGCCTGCGCATTCGCAGGCTCCCACCGACGCGCAACGCAGCGTCATCCGGTCGCAATGCCGTGCGGACTACGAGGCCCATTGCGCCAGCATCCCGCCGGGCGGCATGGCGTCGCTGCAATGCTTGCAGCAAAACATGTCGAGCCTCTCATCCGGCTGCCAGGCGGCGGTGCGTGCCGTCGAAGCCCCGGCTGCGCCCAAAGCCGAAACGGCACCGGCTACGCCAAGTACGGAGTCTGCACCGGCAGCGCCCGCCGAATCCGCGCCGGCCGCTGCAACGGCCAAGCCTGACACCGAGACCGCGGCTCCGCCAGCGGCCGCCAAAACGGCTACCGCTCCAAGGCCGGCGGCAAGCACCGCGGCCAAAAAGCCGAGCAGTGCGCAGGTGGCAGCGATACGAAGCGCCTGCCGTAACGACTATCGGCAAAACTGCGCTGGCGTGCCGACCGGCGGCGCCGCGGCATTGAGCTGTCTGGAAAAGAACAAGGCGAACCTGTCGGCCAATTGCCAGACGGCGGTCAGCGCGGCCAGCGGCGCTGCGTCATCCGCGGCCGGTGGCGGTGCGGCCACCGCCGGTCCCGGAGCCAACCCCGCCGCTGCGCCAGCGGCCGCGCTGGCGTTGCGGCCGATGCGGCCCCGCGAGGTGATTTTCGTGCTGAGGTCGGCCTGCGGTGAGGATGTCCGCGCGCTGTGCGCGGGCGTTGCAGCGGGCGGTGGCCGTATCATACAATGTCTGGCGACGCAGGCGGCTTCGCTTTCGCCTGCATGCTCGAATGTTCTAAGCCAGTTCGCGGCGCGATAAAGTAAAACGCGGAAATTCCTCGCGACAGCTTGTGATTCTTCGTCCCGGCGTTCGCATGGCGCGAGCCGGGACGACGAACGTTAGCTCCCCAGCCCCGTGCCGCCATACAGCCACGCCAGATCGTTGTAATAATCTTCCGAACTCTTCGCGCTCATGATGGCGTTGCGCAGGCGGGCGTGTTCGCCGGAGGGGTGGTAGATGTGCTGGCCAATGGCGCGGGAGAGCAGTTGCACCCGCGCGGTGCGCGGGAAGCGTTGCGCGCGATAGTGCTCCAACGCCGTGGCCTGATCGTCTGGATAAGACCCCAGCATGTGCGACAGGCACACCGCGTCCTCCAGCGCCATGCAGGCGCCCTGCGCGAAATATTGCAGCATCGGGTGCGCGGCATCGCCGAGCAGCGCGACGCGGCCGTCGATCCAGCGCTCGACCGGATCACGGTCGCACAGCACCCACAGCTTCCAGTTCTTGCCGTGGCGGATGATCTCCTGCGCGCGCGGATGAATGTGCGCAAACCCGCGCATCACCTCCTCGTCGGATACCGGCTTGCCCGCAACCGGCTCCGGCGCGTCGTTGTGACAGGTGACGACCAGATTGAACACCTTCCAGCCCGACAACGGATAATGCACGAGGTGACATTTCGGGCCGGCCCAGAGCGTCGCCGCGTTCCAGCGCAAATCTTCAGGCATCTCCTGCGTCGGGATTACCGAACGATAGGTGGTGTGCCCGGACACGCGCGGCGGCCCGTCGCCGACGACTTTCTTGCGGATATTCGACCACAGCCCGTCGGCGCCGATCAACAGCCGGCCAGTGACGTCATCGCCGGAGGCGAGCCGCGCCGTGACGGAGGATCCATCCTGATCGTAACTCACGACCTCGGAACGCACCCGCAAATCGATCAGCGGGTGATCCTGGCACGCCTTGAGCAGGACACCATGCAGATCGCCGCGATGCACCACCGCATAGGGATTGCCGAACCGGTTTCGAAAAGCGTCGCGTAGATCGACATGGCATATCTCTTCGGCGGACACCGCATCCATTAGCCGCATCTGGTCGACATAGACCGCCATGCCGCGGGCGGCTTCGCCGACCCCGAGATAGTCGAAGGCATGAAACGCGTTGGGCCCGAGCTGGATGCCGGCGCCGATCTCGCCGAGCGTCGGAGACTTTTCCAGTAAAACCGAGGCAATACCCTTTTGCGCAAGGCCAAGCGCCGCCGCGAGGCCGCCGATGCCGCCGCCTGCGATCAAAACCGGTGCGGAAGGCGAACCCATCAGCCCGATTTCCCCAGATGTTCGAGCGCGTCTTCGGCGCGCAGCGGCACCCGCGACGCCTCGTTGTTGAGATCGACCAGCTGGGTCAACAACACCAGCAGGGCTTTGCGATCGGCCGGTTTCAGCGGCTGCAGCATCCGCGCCTGTGCGCGACCGACCGAGGGCATGATGTCGCGCAGCAACGTGGCGCCGGACTTGGTCAGACGAAGCAGTTTGACCCGTTTATCCTCACGCGATGATTTCCGCTCGATATAGTGCTTGGCCTCCAGCCGCTCGATCACGCTGCCCAGCGTCGAACGGTCGAAAGCGATCACGGCGGAAAGCCGCGTCGCGTCGATGCCGGGATGGGTGCGGATTGCGATCAATGCCGCATATTGCACCGGCGTCAGATCGTGAGCCCTGCACTCTTCCATGAAAATCGCGACCGCAATCTGCTGCATCCGGCGAAACAAATAGCCCGGCGCGGTATAGACCGCATCCATCGTGATCGCTGTTGATTTACTCGGCATCGGGCTGCCGCTCCGGCGCGGCGTCTGAAAACGCCGCCAGATTTTTCGCCGCCGCTTCGGCCTTGAGCAGCCGCGGATAGGCGGCGACATCGACACCGAAGCGCCGCGCGTTCGCCAGTTGTGGCACCAGACAAAGATCGGCCAGCGTCGGCTTTGCGCCGAAGCAGAATGGACCGCCTTCCTGCGCGATCAGGGTTTCGCAGGCGGAAAGGCCTTCGCGATTGGCCCAGGCCGCCCACCCGGTCACCTGTTCTTCGGGCAGGCCAAGTTCGCGCAGCCGCGCCAGGACTTTGAGATTCTGCACCGGATGGGTATCGCAGGCGAGCGCCATCGCAAAGGCGCGGACTTTGGCGCGCTGCAGCGGATCTTTCGGCAGCAGCGGCGGTTCGGGATGGGTTTCGTCGAGCCATTCGATGATGGCAAGCGACTGGGTCAGGATAGCGCCGGTATCGTTCTCCAGCGTCGGCACCAGCCCCTGCGGATTGATCGACAGATAGGCCGGAGCGCATTGTTCGCCCTTGCGCAAATGGTGCGGCAGATGGTCGGCGCTTAAGCCCTTCAGGTTCAACGCAATTCTGACCCGGTAGGACGCGCTGCTGCGAAAATAGCCGTGCAGCTTCATCGGAACCTCCCCTTCACTTCCATTGTTTTTTGGGTTCGTCATTGACGCTATCTAATTTGTAAGTATGCTGTCAATAATTCGAAACCACAAGAATGACGGGAGACTGCCATGGAAGCCGTTCAGAAGACCCCGGAGCGCGAGGCGTTCTACAAGAAGATCGACGGCGAAAATCTCTCGGCACTGTGGAACGTGATGGGCGACCTGATCACCCCGGAACCGCGAAGCGCCTGTCGTCCGCATCTGTGGAAATTCGACGCGATCCGCGACTACATGACAGAAGCCGGCAAGCTGATCACCGCCAAGGAAGCCGAACGGCGGGTGCTGGTCCTGGAAAACCCCGGGCTGCGCGGCCAGTCGAAGATCACGACGTCGCTGTTTGCCGGCGTGCAGATGGTGGTCCCCGGCGACATCGCACCCGCGCACCGCCACAGCCAGTCCGCCCTGCGCTTCATTCTCGAAGGCAAGGGTGCCTATACCTCCGTCGACGGCGAACGGACCGCGATGGAACCAGGCGATTTTGTCATCACGCCATCGATGACGTGGCACGACCATTCCAACGAAACCTCCGAGCCGATGTTCTGGCTCGATGGTCTCGATATTCCAATGGTGCAGTTCTTCGATGCCTCCTTCGCGGAAGGCATGAAAGAAGACCAGCAGAAAATCACCCGGCCCGCCGGCGATAGCTTCGCCCGTTACGGTCACAACCTGCTGCCGGTCGACGAGAAACGTAAATCCAAGACCTCGCCGATCTTCAACTATCCCTACGCCTACACCCGCGAGGCGCTGGAGCAGGCCAAGCTGCGCGAGGAATGGGACGCCTGCCACGGTTTGAAGCTGAAATACTCCAATCCCGAGACCGGCGATTTTGCGATGCCGACTATCGGCACCTTCATCCAATTGCTGCCGAAAGGTTTCAAGACGGCGCGCTATCGTTCAACGGACGCCACGGTCTTCGCCGCCATCGAAGGCAGGGGCCGTTCACGGATCGGCGAGCAGACTTTCGAGTGGGGGCCGCGCGACCTGTTCGTGGTGCCGAGCTGGCAATGGGTCACCCACGAGGCCGACGAGGATTCGGTGCTGTTCAGCTTCTCGGATCGTCCGGTGCAGCAAAAGCTGGATTTGTTTCGCGAAGACCGCGGCAATGCGTGAGGCTTGTCATTCCGGGATGGTGCGAAGCATATCCTTTGGGTTGACTATAGGTCGAAGCGCGATATTCGCCTGTCCCCATTTTCGGGGACAAGGCTCAGGCATACCGGACGTGCGACCGGGGGCGCGACGCCGTTGCCGCAGTAGCGAACCAATGCTTCAATCCAGGCGAACTTGTCAGCCCAGAAACCGGATTAGCATCATGGATGTCAAAGACAAAGTCTGTGTCGTCACGGGAGCGGCGAGCGGCATCGGCGAGGCGGTGGCGCGTGCCTATGCGCAAGCCGGCGCGCGCGGCGTGGTGGTGGCCGACCTCAAATCCTCGCGCGAGCGGCTTGCCGGCGTCGCCGGTGACATCGATGGCTTTGCCGTCACCGCCGACGTCGCACAGGAGAGCGATGTTCAGGCGCTGATCGCCGCGGCCGAGGCAAGGTTCGGGCCGGTGCACATCTTCTTTTCCAATGCCGGCCTGTCGCGCAAGGGACAGGAGACGGCGCCGGACGCCGACTGGGACGTGAGCTGGCGGGTGCATGTCATGAGCCATGTGTTCGCGGCCCGCGCGTTGCTGCCGGGCATGCTGGCGCGGGGCTCCGGCTATCTCCTGAATACCGCCTCCGCGGCCGGCCTCTTGGCGTCGCTGAACTCGATGCCGTATGGCGTGACCAAGCATGCCGCCGTGGCGCTGGCCGAGCACCTGGCGATTCAATATGGCGACCGCGGCATCCGCGTCTCCGTGCTTTGTCCACAGTCGGTGCAGACCGGGATGACGACGCCGGGCCCGAGTGCGGCAAGGGTCGACGGCGTGATGCAGCCGGCTGAAGTGGCGCGCATCGTGGTCGAGGCGATGGCGGCCGAGCGCTTCCTGATATTGTCTCACCCGAGCGTTCATGAGTATATGCAGCGCAAGGTTTCCGGGATCGACCGCTGGCTGGCGGGGATGCGGCGGCGGCGCGACAGGACCTATGGCGTTCAACGCCAGAGCTGACATCAGGGCTGGCATGAAGATTGACATGCCGGCGTAATGTTGCCGTGTTCTATCGGATTGAAAACGCGTGAGACAAAGGACCGGCGGCCTTGAAGCTTTTTGTAACGATCATGCTCTCCATCCTGCTCGGCACGGCTCCCGCCCTGGCGGCGGCGGAGCAATGCCGGTTCATCCAGGCGAAGCCGGATCGGGAGGCCTGTTACGAGCGTCAAGCGTCGGCGCTCGCCGCCAAACACAAGTCCGAAACCACGCGTGCATCCGACGATTCAAAAACCATGGAATCGCTGGAGCAGATGAAGCCCGAAGACGCGGCGGTTATCCGGCAGTTGCACAACATCTGCCGGGGTTGCTGAGCGGGGCCTCTGGACGCCCAGCCAGTTGCGCTCCTCACAAAACTTCGATGGCACCGATCCAGGTCGAGAACGTATCCAGGATTTCCTTCATGACCTCGCGGTCATTCCGTCCCGAACGCGCCAGCACGTGGAAGGAATGATCGGCTTCCCGGACGAGATGCAACGACGCGGACGGCCCCAGGCTGGTGACGACCGGCTCCATCAGCGCCAATTCCGCCAGGTTGTCGCGGGTGCCTTGGATAAAGAGCATCGGCACATGCGCCTCGGCGAGGTGCTTGGCCCGATCGCTGGAGGGCTTGCCCGCCGGATGCAGCGGAAAGCCCAGAAACGCCAATCCCCGGACGCCCGCCAGTGGCGCGCTCGCCTGCGCCTGCGACGTCATGCGTCCGCCAAAGGATTTGCCACCCGCGATCAGCGGTAATCCCGGACAGGACAGTCCGGCCTCCGCCACCGCGGCGCGCACGGCAGCTTGTGCGATGGCCGGCGGATCGGGCCGCCGGCTGCCTTTTTCCATGTAGGGAAACTGATAGCGCAGGCTCGCAACGCCGCGTTCGCCAAGACCCGTTGCAAAGGTCTCCATGAAGGGATGGGTCATCCCCGCCCCGGCGCCATGGGCAAAGACAAAACACGCGCGCGCCTCGGCGGGACGGATCAGAAGCGCAGAGACAGAGCCGCTGTTCCCGACCTCGATCGCAAGCTTTTGCGCACTGGCGGCGCTCATTCGACCGGACCCCTCCGTGAAAACGCAGGGTGACCTAACGCTGGCCCGAACTCAAGCCGCTGCGGAGCTGCGGACGGCGTGGACGATGACCCGGCGCAGCGAAGATACCGCGTCGGTGACATCGGACGCGTAGCTGTGAACCCGTCCCGCCTCGTCACCGAGACGCGTCG
>Ga0210400_10004746_pt1 | contig 11696 bp, 11 predicted proteins | sample IncBWH26MmetaG_FD_155456 | JGI IMG/M metagenome (GOLD analysis project Ga0210400, IMG submission 155456) | Forest soil microbial communities from Barre Woods Harvard Forest LTER site, Petersham, Massachusetts, United States - Inc-BW-H-26-M | ecosystem: Environmental > Terrestrial > Soil >...
GTACGAGTTTGCACTGGTTTCCGCTGCGGCGGCGATAACGGCGGATGGTGGACGGATTGGTTCCGCGCGGATAGCTATGGGCGGCGTGGCGCACAAACCTTGGCGTCTCACGGCCGCTGAAGCCGCATTGCGCGGAGTATCACTTGACGACACGGATGCGCTCAAGGCGGCGATAGCGACTTCGTTCACCGAGGCCAGGCCGCTCGAACATAATGTTTTCAAAGTCGAGCTTGCGCAGCGAGTCGCACTTCGCGCGCTTGAAACTGCAGGAGCACGCCTATGAACGCGATCGGACAACCCATCTCCCGACTCGAGGGCCGCCTGAAAACCACTGGCGCCGCGCGCTATACAGCAGATCTCCCAATCGCAGATGAAGTGCATGGGGTAATCGTGCAGAGTACGATTGCCAACGGCCGGACGGTCTCGATCGACACCAGGGCGGCGGAAAAGGCTTTGGGGGTGCTGGCGGTGTTCACTCATCGCAACTTGCCAAGGATGAACCCAACGCCCAAACCGTGGAGCCACCTGCATCCGCATGGGCAGTCCTACCTCCCTCTGCAGGACGACCAAATTCTCTATGCGGACCAACCCGTAGCTCTGGTTGTCGCTATCACTCGCGACCAGGCAGCGTATGCCGGGACATTGATCGGTATCCAGTATGAGAGTTCGCCCCCAGCCGTGTTTGATCGCCCGGCCGCGAAGGAGGCAGTCCAGCCTCCGCAATTCCTCTGGCCGGTGGCGTCGTCGGTCGGGAACGCTGAAAAGGCCATCGCCGACAGCCCCGTTAAGATCGAGCAGACCTACGCTACCGCGGATCGGCACCACAATCAGATGGAGCCACACGCAACAACTGCGGTTTGGGACGCCGATGGAGCGCTGACACTCTACGAGACTACGCAGCACATCTTCGGCACCAGAGAACTCGTCTCGATCGTTCTCGGTATTCCCCAGGAGAAGATCAACGTCGTCTGTCAGTTCCTCGGCGGCGGCTTTGGCGGCAAGGCGTATGTGTGGCCTCATACCCTCATCGCGGCGGCGGCGGCGAAGGTTTTGAACCGGCCGGTTCATGTCCAGCTCACTCGGGCACAGATGTACTCGATGACCGGGCATCAGTGTGCAAGTATGCAGGTAATCAGATTGGGGGCCGATCGAAATGGCAAGTTGAACGGCATCCGCCATGACAGCATCACGCCCACTTCGATGTTCGACAACTACATCGAATACGCGGCGCTGTGTCCCCGGTCGCTGTGGGCCGCCACTGGAGGGATTGCGACGAATCACAAAATCGCCCACGTTAACCGGAACACACCCACACCGCTTCGAGCGCCGCACGAGGCACTCGGGCATTTCGCGCTTGAAAGCGCCTTGGATGAACTCGCGTATGCCATAGGGGTCGATCCGGTCACGGTCCGCCTGCTCAACGATACAGAGATCGATCCCGAAAGCGGCCGCCCATTTTCTACGCGCGCGATGCGCAAGTGTCTGATCGAGGGGGCAGCTCGGTTTGGATGGGAGAAAAGGACACCCGAGCCGCGCTCAATGCACGATGGCCGTTACCGGATCGGACAGGGCATGGCAGGGGCGATCTACACTCATTGGCGCTGGCCAGCACAGGCGCGGGTTACGCTGCGGCGCGATGGATCAGCTTTGGTCGAGGCCGGATCGCATGACCTCGGAACCGGCACGTATACGGTATTTCGGCAGATCGCTGCAGACACGTTGGGGCTGCCGCCCGAGAAGATAAGCGTACGGATTGGCGACACGAGGTTACCCAAGTCGCACGCCTCGATTGGGTCGGCCACCCTGGCAAACGCGGGCGGGTCGGTAATGCTGGCCGCGAAAGGCGCTCGGGACAAGGCGATCGCGCTGGCCCGCACCGGCAGATTTGCTCCTCTGGCAGATGTGCAAAACAGTGATGAAGTCGTTGCTGCGTCAGGGAAACTGCTGGTACCGGGGCGCAATCTGGAGGTTGCCTACGACGAACTGCTCCCGCGCAATGATCTCTCCTCACTGGCCGGTGAAGGAAACTACGACCCCAGTCCAGAAGGATCTAAGGCGACATTCAGCTTCTCGGCGGTGTTCGCTGAAGTGCGCGTTGACCCTGACCTTGGGATCGTCCGTCTGAACCGCTTCGTTGGCGCTTACGACTGTGGCAGGGTCATCAATCCAAAGACGGCGCGCAGCCAGGCGATTGGCGGAATTATATGGGGCGTCGGTCATGCCCTGACCGAACAATCAGAAACCGACCCGACGTTGGGCCGGTTCGTAAACCGTAACTATTCCGGGTATCTCGTGCCGACCTGCGCGGATATTCCGGATCTCGACGTCCTGTTCGTGGGTGAGTTCGACGGTGAAGCAAGCCCGATCGGCGCGAAAGGCTTAGGCGAACTCACCTCCGTTTCCGTCGCGCCGGCGATAGCAAACGCGGTTTATCACGCTACGGGAAAGCGGGTGCGGGATCTACCTATCACCATTGAAAGGCTGCTGTGAAACGCGCCGAATCACAGCCGAGTCACTTCCCCACTGTTCCGGGTACATCGCTTGGTTCGTTGGGGTCAGACGCTGCCACGCGATCAAGGCGGAATTAGGTAATGGAAGTCCCATACTTCGGCGACAATCCGTTTGCTGCTTTGTCAATCCTCGTTGCGCCTGCGATCCTGACCAGTGCCTCATCGGTACTTTGCCTGGGAACGGCCAATCGACTTGCGAGAGTCGTGGATAGAACGCGTATTGTGTCAACGCAACTTGCAAGTCTCGCGTCCGATGCAGAGACTACCGCGACATTTCGACGTCAACTGGAAGAACTCCGAGTTCGCTGTAGCCTTGTCCTTCGGGCGCTCATATGTTTCTACATGTCAATTGGGTCGTTCGCAGCAGCTACGCTGATTTCGCTCCTCGGGTCTTCGTTTACCACTCCTAACCTGCGCCTCGTTTTCAATTGCCTGGCGATCTTGGGGCTGCTTTCCGCCATCGTGGGTGTCGGTAGCCTGATGGTGGGGTGCAGCATCATGGTGCGCGAGACACGTCTGGCCATCCGCAATCTTGCGGAAGAAGTGGAACTGGCCGGGTTGCCAGTTGAGGTACCTTGATCACGTCCTCTCACCCCCGAAAACTCGACAGACTACTTCCACGGGGTTCATCTAGCGTAAAAGTGGTTTGGCGAGACACGCACCGCCGACGAAGTCCTCAGCGAGCGCTTTGGTTCCGACGGCAAGCCTATCCCTCAACTGTAGCCTTGATGAAACGCGAAGCCGGCAACACGGAGCCTTAGACTCCAGCGCAGAGCTCTAACCTGATGAATTTCGCCGACTTCGAGAAAGCGATTCTTCTGAAGGAATTTGCTGGGAACTAGTCGGGAAGCACATTGCCAGTTCACGTTGGCTAACCGTGGCGCGGGGGTTCAGCTGCGCCGGATTTCTGGCCCCTTGGCGGTCTCGGAGATTGCGGAGGACTGTTGCGAAGCCCCTTCTTGTTACGAGCGCGTCCGGTGCAAATGGGGACGGTTTTGGCGCGCTGCTCAGCTTTGAAATGGACGGCACGCTGCGCGGAACATTTGTTGATGACGCTCGCATTGTCGATCCGCGTGGCCTTGCCGTCGATCCAAACGAAGACTTGCTGTTCCTAAACAGTGGGGCCGATCGGGTGTTAGCGATTTCCTCGCATGCGCGCATCGTTCGCGATACTGGCCGCATTGAAGGCCTGAACCCGGGTGGTGGCAATTTCGGCCCGGATGGCCGCTATTTCTTCGGCCTGCGCAGCGAACGCACCATCGTCGCCTTGTCGACCAGATTCGATGCTGCCCTTGAGCATGTCTTACCGCCCAGGGTCGTACCTTTCCCCCGAGGATTTGCTTTTGGTCAAGATGGCCGGCTCTTCCTCGCCTCAGGAATCGGGCCCAACAGCCAAGGCGATAACACCATATTGGCCTTCACTCCAGCCACACCTATCAAGCCCTCTCGGCTGGTTGCAGATCCCGAACTGAGCCCCCTCGATCTCGCAATCGCGCCCAACGGCAATATCGTTGTCTCTAGCGAGCGTCCATTCGGCGCGGTGGACGCGGTGACGAGCGTTCGAGAATATGATGCGACGGATGGACACCTCGTCCGAGTTTTCTCTCCAAATGGGAAGGCTGAATTCTGCAAACCGCGCGGTCTGCGCTTTGGTCCCGGTGGACTGCTCTGCTGTGTCGCCCGCGATGAGGTTATTGGCTTCGATTTCGCGAGTGGCGAATGCCTGGGGGCTATCGCGCGATTGCCGCAGTTAAATGGACAAGCCTTGGTGTTTTTCCCGTAGTGAACCGACAACTACAATCTGAGATTGTTTGTACGAGTTTTCGTCCCATTGCGCCTGGATGACGGGCAAACTGGAAGTTGTTGTTGTCCAGAAGTCGGCTTCTGGGAAGTTGCCCCTAGGCCCGCAGAATTAGGAAACATTGTCCCCGGCGTGTTCACGCCGGTGCTGGCCAAGCATACCAAGAGCTTCAACTTGATTGACACGCTCTCGGTCGGCGTGGACAGGATTCAGCGGAACTTCGACCAGACTTGTGTGTTTGTAGACCCAGTCAGGTGGATTGCTTGTATTGGAACAGCCCTGGTACATGCGCGCATATCCAGATGCCGATGTCCGCCAGAGGATCGAAATTCCCGGTCACTGGATCTGGTCTGTGTTGATAGACCGGAGATGCCCAATAAATGGACAGGCCACTCAGGATCAGGCCCAAAAGGATTGGCACGTTCAGCCAGTGGCTGCACCGCAACCAGCAGGTGGTGCCTGCGAACTACAAGCACACCGGCCTCAGGCTCCGGCGTGCTTGTAGCGAGTCGTCGTTATCGAGCTGCGTGGAATGTGGCACAAGTATTCTCCACGTTAGTTGTGAGCGGCCATCCCATGATCGGTCATGCCATTAGGTGGCGCGGGCGCGAAATGCGCGCGCCCATCCTTGATCAGCCAATGATCGCCTTGACGGACGGCCACGTAGAAAAAGTTGATCGGTATCACGGGGATAATCGTCGCATCTGGACCGTTGACATTGCGCACGGTGAGGCGCGCGTCGACGACCGCGACATCGGGTTTGATGAAGCGGATCCGGTAGTTGGAGAACGCCGCTTGTGTGCTGCCGTTGACGGCTTGCGCCTCGGTACCGAACTCCTTCACCATTGCGACGTGCCCTTGCAGAAAGTCACCCTGCGGCGTTACGAAGGTTCCATCTTCGGCAAATAGCGATGCTCGTAGGTCGGCATTCTTCTGAACGAAAGCCTTGGCGAAGCCATCTCCGAGCGCGCGAACGGCGGCTTCGTTTCGAGCCTCGGCGGCCCTCGTAGAGCCGGTTGCAGCCATGACGAGCGTGCACACGAGAAGAGTTGAGCCGAGACGTTGCATCATGCCTCGGAGCGCCGACTCGCGCATCTTGGGCGCGGAATCAGCTCGGTACGTTTGGGAAATTTGCATGTCATTCACCTTCATGTTCATTTGTTTCTCCTGAATTGTTGTTTCTTTCTCTTTGCTCGTTCCAAACAGAGAGCCGTTCACATCGACAGCTCGCTCCCTGCCTGCTCCGCCGCCATGTACGCTGCGTACCAGTCCGGCCAGTTCGCGTCGCGCTGCCAGGGCCGGTTTGTTGACGCTGTAGCTCTCCTCACAACGGTAAGTAAACTGCACGTCCAATGCGGATTTGTGCGAGAGTCTGCTCGAATTGTCGGAATCCTGCTGCATTCATGCTCCCAGAACTACAACGGTCCTTACGTGTCATGGCGATCGCCACCTCACGCGCAGGCCGGAACCTAATGGCGGCGGGCTCCGATAATGAAAGAAGCCAGGGTGGCGGGCACGTCCCCAACGACGCGCCAACGGTGCCGAGTTCCGTTCTCGATCAGGACATCGCTGGGAGACAGCACCACCTCCGCGCCATCGTCGAGCTCGATTGCCAAGTTGCCGGAGAGAAGGACTCCGAAATCCGTCGTGTCGGTCCTGTGAAAGCCGTCGTTAGCTCCGCCGGGTTCGTCGCCATCCTCGAGGTGCATCTCGGGAGTGGGTTCTGGTGCAATCACGCCGGGCATGTACGTCCCTATGATGTAGCGGATGCCCGCTACGGGTGGGAATATACCGGGCGCCGCCGGATTGTTCCCCGCGTTCGGGTAAGTTGCGGGCTCATCGGCATTCCAGAGGAAGGCGAGCTCTCCTATGCCAGGGATGGGCGTCCCATCGACTTGCTCGTCTCGCACAAAAACAGCCCGGCCCTTGGCGTCATGGCCGGTGACAACCGTGCGTACCTTCATTCCCTGTCTCTTTTCGTCCGGCTTGTTTGTGGTCACGTTCTTGGATACTTGTAATTTCGTTTTCATTTTTAATTCCCTTTCGTGCTGTTGATGTCTCCACTCTCTACAACGAGATTCAGGCGCCCACGGCCGAAATGGCCGTGAGCCCGCCGTCGATCAAGAAGTCTGCCCCGACGACGTACGCAGAATCGTCCGACACGAGGTAAACTGCGAGCTTCGCGATTTCCAACGGATCGGCCATCCGCTTGCTCGGATTGTTGGTTCGGAGGATGCTCTTAACGGCCTCGCCCTGCTCTTCACCTGGGAAGCGACCGAACATCGCCGTGTCCGTCGGGCCTGGGCTTAGACTATTGACGCGAATCCCGCGGTCGACGAGTTCGGCGCTGAGGATCCGAGCGAGATGGACGACCGCGGCCTTGCAGGTCGAGACGGTCGACGTTGTCGGCCATCCCTTCCACGCGCCTACGGACGCATTGATGATTACAGAGGAGCCTTTCCTGAGTAGCGGCAAGGCTTTTTGAATGGTGAAGTAAGCCCCTTTGAAATTGACGCCTATCACCTTGTCGAAGTTTTGCTCTGTCATCTCTTCGAACGGCAGGAACACGCTATAACCTGCATTTACGAAAACGCCGTCCAGGTGCCCGAAGTCCCGCGTGATCGTGGCGAACATCGTGTCGAGATCAGTGAGATTGCTCACGTCCGCGCGAATGGCGAGACTTCCGGCTGTAAGCGTCTCCTTAGCTGCCTGCAGCGACCTCTCGTTCAAGCCGCAGATGGCGACGCGCGCGCCCTCTCTGTCGAATTCCTGCGCTGCGGCCAGCCCGATCCCGCTGTTGCCGCCGGTGATAAGAATATTCTTGTTCGTTAGCCTACCCATTGTCGTCACTCCTTTAGATCAAACATCTTCGTGTCGGTTGCAGTTTCGGCCAATCTAGATCGAAGCGTTGAAGACTGGGCCAAGCCTTCGTTTTATCGCGCAGGCCGCAGACTCGGGCCGATTCATGAGGCGATTTTTTCGAGATGGCTGAGGCCTAGGGCCTCCACCGCCTTCGACTGGATAGGCGCAACGTCCTCGTTGGCCTTGTCGGAACCAAACACCGGCGCGCCAACGACGGTGCGGGTAGCGCGGCTGCCCTTGGCCTGACCCACGAGCTTGGCGACGGCCTCCGCGACATCGTGCGGATTCGGGGCGTCCTTGCCCTCGAACCTCGACATGAAGCTCTTGAACATGGCGTCGGGGATCTGGCCAACCTCGCCATAGGACTTCGTCACTTCGGTGCCAGCGGGCGTCTGAATGCTGGCGAAAAAGTTGGTCGGGTAACCGCTCGGCTGCACCTCCACGACTTCGACGCCGAGTTGCGAGACTTCGTACCGGAGGCTGTCGGTCAGCGCTTCGACGGCAAACTTGCTCGCGCCATAGATGCCGAGAAAGGGGAAGGTCACGCGGCCGAGGATTGAGCCGATGTTGATGATCAGGCCATCACGCTTCTGGCGCATGGAGGGGAGCACGGCGCGTGTGACGCGAAGCAGCCCGATGACATTCGTATCGAAGATGACTTTCGCCTGCTCCGCTGTGAAGGCTTCGGTTACGCCGACCGACGCGATGCCGGCGTTGTTGACCAGCACATCGATCTTGCCGGCCTCCGCTAGAACTTTCTTGACGCCCGCTTCGACAGACGCGTCGTCGCTAACGTCCAATTCCACGGTCTTGATGCCGAGCTTACGCAGGGCCTCGGCGGCCTCTCGGTTCTTGCCCTGCGCACGGCGCATGGAGGCGTATACAGTGTGGCCAGCGCGGAACAGGGTTTCAGCCGTGTCACGGCCAAAGCCGCTGCTAGCGCCGGTGATCAGGATTGTTTTGGACATACTCGGTCTCCTTTTGCTGTGCTTGGATTATTAAAGAGACCGTTCGGTCGCAATAAATTCAACCGGTTTTGGAAAATTAACCAGACCTATAGCCAAAACTGGGAAACTGCCTGAATTCATTGCTGCACAATCAGTACGTTGAGAAATGAATCAAACATGATATGATATTCATCATATAAGGCATGCGTTACTCAGCCCAACATAAAGCGAAGACCCACGAGCGGGTCCTGAAGAAGGCCGCGGAGCAGATGCGGCGTCGCGGTGTGCAAGGTACTGGGATCGTGGGCTTGATGGGGAAAGTGGGATTGACGCACGGCGGTTTCTACGCCCACTTCCCGGACAAGAACGCGCTGATCGCCGAGGCTATGGGTCCGTTGCTCGAAGAAGGAGTCGCCGGAGACCTCGCGGCAGCCGAGGCAGCGCCGGAAGGCCAGAAGATCCGAGCGATCGTCAACAGGTACTTGAGTACGCAACATCGCGACTACCCGCAGGCATGTCCGGTTGCGGGGCTCGCCGGCGAGATGGCACGTCAATCGGAATCGGTACGGAACGCTTACACCCGGGCTATCGAAGATCGTCTGAAGCTGATTGCGAGATTCTTCCCGGGCGTGAGTGAGCGGGAACGACAGAACCGGGCCCGGCTGATGCTGGCAGGGATGGCAGGAACGCTGATGATCGCCAAAGTGATCACCGACCGCAAGGCCAGCGACCAGTTTCTGGAGCAGGCGCGCGAGTTCTACGCCACGGCTTTCGAAGCGACCCCGACACAAAAGAACAAGAAGCCATAATTTTTTTGCATCGTAATATGATGGTCATCATCTCATAGCTGAAGAAGGAGACGGTAGCGTGCACCTGATAGCTCTCAAAATGCTGACGGGCGATCGCGCCAAGTATCTGGGGCTGATCTTCGCGATCGCGTTTTGCACCTTCCTGCTGGAGAACCAGACCTCCATCTTCGCGGGAATCCTCCGGCGCACCGGTAGCCAGATCTTGGATGTCACCGATGCCGACATCTGGGTCATGGACCCTAAGACAGAATATTTCGACCAAACCAAAGCCCTGAAGGACACGGATGTTAACCGAGTGCGCGGCGTTGAGGGCGTCCTGTGGGCGGTGAGGTTGTTTAAAGGAAGCCCGGTAGCCCGGACCCTGGATGGAAAGTTTGCCGCTTCGTTGTGCTTCGGGCTCGACGATGCTACCTTGACCGGTGCTCCGCGCAACATGCTGCTGGGATCTTGGGAGCGACTCCGCGAGCCCGACGCGATCGTGATCGACAAGGCCGGTTACCTGTTGCTCTTCCCGGACGAACCCTTGCAGATCGATCGCACGTTGGAGCTCAATGACCATAAGGCGGTAATCGTCGGAATCTCCGACGCCTCCGCGCCTTTCTTAAGCAATCCCATCATTCACACGCGCTACAGCCAGGCCGTTAATTTCGTTGGCCGCGAGCGCACCCAGCTTTCTTATGTGCTGGCGAAATCAGCACCCGGCGTAAACCCGGAAGAAGTGATCCCCCGGATCCAAGCGCAGACCGGATTGCGCGCGCGGACCACAGACGAGTTCCGCTGGGACTCCATCTTTTACTACCTGAAGAACACCGGCATCCCCGTCAACTTCGGGATTACGATCACCATCGCCCTCATCGTGGGCACTGTGGTTGCCGGGCAGACGTTCTATCTCTTTACGCTCGAAAACCTGAAGCAATTTGGCGCGCTGAAGGCGATCGGCGTTACCAACTGGCGCCTGACGCGCATGGTCCTGCTGCAGGCGATCACCGTTGGAGCGATCGGCTTCAGTATCGGCACGGGGATGGCCGCGCTCTTCTTCGAGCTCACGCTGCACAAGATCGCGACCCGCGGACTTGTCCTGTGGTGGCAGAGTGTTGTGCTCACCGCCGGTTGCATTTTGCTGGTAATCATCATCGCCAGCCTGCTCAGTATTCGACGCGTGGTCGTGCTCGAGCCGGCGGAAGTGTTCAGAGGCTGACATGGATCGAGAAAACTCCATTGCGGTTTTGACCCGCGGGCTTAGGAAGCGGTTCGGCGGGAATGGCGCGAGTGTAGAGGCGCTGCGCGGTGTCGATTTTCAAGCAAGACTTGGTGAGCTGACCTTCATCGTTGGCCCCAGCGGGTGTGGTAAGACGACCTTATTAAGTGTCATTACTGGCTTGCTCGACCCAACGGAGGGCGAGGTCGATCTCTTTGGCCAGGGGCTCCATGGGCTGCCGGCGAACCAACAGATCGATTTTCGCCGCCAGAACCTCGGATTTGTCTTCCAGCAGTACAACCTGCTGCCGGCGCTGACGGCCGCGGAGAATGCCGCCGTGCCCTTGATCGCGGGCGGCATGAAGTGGTCTGAGGCGGTGGACCGCGCGAAGGCCCTGCTCGATCATCTTGGGCTCAATGGCCGCCGGGACGCACTGCCGGCCAAGCTTTCCGGCGGCGAGCAACAACGGGTGGCCATCGCTCGCGCGCTCGTCCACGAGCCACGTCTGGTGGTTTGCGATGAGCCCACCGCCGCACTCGATCACGCCACCGGCGAAAAAGTCATGGAGCTGCTCGCGGCCAAGGCGGTGCATCCGGACCGTGCCGTCATCGTCGTGACTCATGACTCCCGCGTGTTTCACTACGCGGACGTAATCGCAGAGATGGACGATGGCCGGATCGTTAAGACCGAGGACAAGAGATTGAAAGAGGTGCTCGCATGAAACGTTGGATCATTCCTGTAATCGCCGCATTTGCGCTCACATTGGGCATCATCTCAGTATTGCGTTCCCAACCCCGGAGGGAAGCGACCACTCCGCCTGTGCAGCCGCCGGCATCAGCCTTTGCCCATAACGTTGCCGCGGTCGGCTTGGTCGAGACCAGCACGGAAAACATAACGGTGGGCTCCCACCTGGCCGGAGTGGTCGAGAAAGTGTTCGTCACCGTCGGTGATTCGGTGAAGGCCGGGGCGCCGCTATTCAAGATTGACGATCGCAACCTGCAGGCTCAACTTGTTCAAGCCGAAGCTGCCGAGCACGCCGCAGAAGCCCGGGTTTCTGTGGCCTCGGCGTCTCTCGATGATCTGAGACTGCAGCTCAAGTTCGCGGATGACGTGACTGATCCCCGAGCCATCAGCGCCGAAGAGGTGACTCGTCGCCGTTCCGCGGCCCAGACGGCCAAGGCAAAGTTGAGCGAGGCGGAGGCCGAAGTAGGCACCGCGAGGGCGCAGATTGCGATGGTTAAGACCGAACTGCAGCGCAGTGTAGTGACTTCGCCGGTTGCTGGCGAGGTCCTGCAGGTGAAGATCCGCGCCGGAGAATTCGCCGTTGCCGGCGCTACCTCCACGCCGATGATCTTGCTGGGCCGTGCGAAACCTCTTTATCTGCGGGTGGACGTTGACGAGCACGAAGCCTGGCGGGTTCATCCCGAAGCCAGTGCAACCGCCGCGGTTCGCGGCAACGCGGATCTGACGACCCCGCTAAAGTTCGTGCGCTTTGAGCCTTTTGTCCTACCCAAGAAGTCGCTGACCGGAGACAGCACCGAGCGGGTAGATACCCGGGTGTTACAGGTT
>Ga0210400_10004747_pt1 | contig 11695 bp, 10 predicted proteins | sample IncBWH26MmetaG_FD_155456 | JGI IMG/M metagenome (GOLD analysis project Ga0210400, IMG submission 155456) | Forest soil microbial communities from Barre Woods Harvard Forest LTER site, Petersham, Massachusetts, United States - Inc-BW-H-26-M | ecosystem: Environmental > Terrestrial > Soil >...
CAGCGTGGAAATGCCGACGATCAACTTGAGGAATGTGATCGCCAGGGCAGCAAGCAGCGAGTTGAGCGCGACAGAGCGCTTTTCTTTCTGCATGCTTTCCAGCACAGAGTTCAATTCAGCGGAGGCCACACAGCCATTGTCTCAAGTTTTTGGTTTCACAGCACCACTAACCATTCTTGCTGCCCGCTTTGCCTGAAAACCATTATGCTAGGATATTGCCGCCTGACTTCCCTTGCATGGCGAAAGGAACCCAACAATGATTCGCAGGCTAATTATTTGCATTTTTCTAGCATCCGTGGCGCTGGCACAGACCCCGAAGAAGCAGAAGCCGGCTTCAACACCAGCGGCGGCGCCGACCGCAAGCCCGACCCCGCAGGCAACGCCTCCCTCATTATTGAAGCGCGATGAAAAACCGGCTGAGCTTCCGCCCGACACCCCGGTAATCAGCGTCCAGGGCCTTTGTCCGGCGGAAACAAGTCCAGCAATCAGTAACACGGTGCCTTCCACCAAAGATTGCGCCATTACGGTAACCAAGCGGCAGTTTGACAACCTGGTGAAGTCATTCAACACCAACAACCAAGCCGTAACTCCAGCTCAGCGGCGCAGCCTGGGCCAAAAGTATGTGGAGCTTCTGGTGTTTTCCGAAGCAGCCAAAGCTGCGGGCGTGGAAAGTACTCCTACCTACGTGGAAGTCATGCGCGTGCTGCGATTGAAAACTCTGGGCGACCTTTACCTTAACCAACTGGCGGAACAGTACCGCAACCCGTCGCAACAGGAAATTGAAGCTTACTACCAGGCAAATCAACAAAAATTTGAAGGCGTCAAGCTGAGCCGTATTTATATCCCAGCGAACGATCCCGATCCGCAGGCTACCGCAGAAAAAAAGCAGGAGTTCCAGAAAAAAGTCCAGCAGGTGGTGGATGACATTCAGGCGCGCGCGGCCAAGGGCGAGGAAATGACCAAGCTGCAGAAGGACGCTTACGCCGCCCTGGGGATCACCGCCGTACCTCCCAACACAGACCTGAGCCTGGCCCGCCACGGAACCTTCCCGCCAAAGATCGATCAGGAAATCTTTTCCCACAAAGCGGGCGAGGCCTTCCGCTCCGATGACGGTACCGGCCACATGATCTACCGGGTCGAAAGCATGCAAAACAGTCCGCTGGAGAGCGTAAAAGCAGAGATAACCCAGCAGATATACCGCCAGAAGATGGACGCGAAAACCAAGGAACTGAACGCGCCCGTTCACGCCGAATATGACGAGAAGTATTTTGGCCCGCCGGTCGCCCCAACTCCTCCGGGACCGCCTCAGCCGCCGAATCCATCAAGATGAAGTAGCTCTCCCTGCGGCATTGTGCCGGCGAGATGAGCCGTTTCGAACAATAGAACGTAAGAACTTATGGCAGTAAACACTCAAAAACCGACAGTGCTGATTACCGGAGTTTCCGGCAACCTGAGACTGCGTCTGCTTAAACAGCTCACGGACTTTAACGTTATTGGCACGGACATTCGCGAGCCTGAAGACACTTCCGCATTCGCGCGCTTTGAAAAAATCGATCTGGCGGAAGAGCGGTCATGCGATCAACTGCTCGACCTGATGCGCTCCCACCGCCCGGAGTCAGTAGTACACCTGGCGTTCATCCTTGATCCGTTGCGCTCGGGCGTCGTAGAGAAGAAACGCATGTGGCAGGTGAATGTGGCAGGCACCAGCCGCGTTACTGAAGCCATTGCCGAGCACAACCGCATGCTGGGCGTGATTGACAAATTCATCTTTCCCAGCAGCGCGATGGTCTATGGCCCGGACCTTTCCAAAGCCGTTTCCGAAGACGCGCCGCTGAAAGCGCAGAGTCTGCCGTATGCGCTGCATCAGCAGGAAGCCGACCGCACGGTACAAACGCGAACCAAGGGCATGAAATGCAAGTCATATATTCTGCGTTCGCACGTTTATGCGGGGGCCACAGTGCAGAATTATCAGCTGGGCGTGCTGCGCGGTATTCCCGGAGGCAAAGGACGGCTGGCCGAGCGGCTTCGCCGGCAGAACAAGCGGCTGCCGCTGTGGCTGCCTTCGCGCGGAGATTACCTGGAGCACAAGTTTCAATTTGTGCACGTCGATGACGTTGCGCGGCTGATCGCACATATACTGCGGCGCACGCTGGCCGATCCAAAGCTGACGGTCCTCAACGTCGCCGGACGCGGAGATCCGCTGGAACTGCGCCGATGCATCGACATTGCAAAGATCGAGGTACAGCGTGTGCCTGCCAAATCAATCTGCCGGCAAGCGTTGCGCGTCCTATGGGACCTTGGCGTATCCGATATTCCTCCGGAAGCGCTTCCCTACCTGCTGGGCTCCAGCACCATGGACACCGCTCGCCTGCGCGTCTTTCTGGGCGAACATTACCGTTCCGTGATTGAGCACACATGCGAAGAAGCGCTGGCGGAAAGTTTCACCAGCATGCCGGTAGCGAGTTCGGCGGCGAAGAGCTAGAAACTCTCACCACTGATAAACACTGATGACGCTGATCCGGAAACGATCGGACGGGAAGACCGTGATTCTTACAAAATTGTCGTTAAAGCCCTTTTCCACCCACCGGCACCAACTGCGTGCGCTCGCCTCCGCCGGCGATCAGCGGGCGCGCCTTTCCAATGAGGGCACGCACTGTGTCCAGCTTCAGCGAAGCATCATGATCGGCTTCACTGCGCCACACTTCGTACACCCAGATGTTGTCAGGATCTGTTGGCGAGACGCTGACCACGTAGAGTTCACAACCTGGCAACACGCCTACTAGCCGTGAGGCCCGCAAGAGATATTCCACCAGCTCATCGCGCTTCCCTGCCTCAGCCGTCATCTTTACCTGAAGACCGTACCGCGGTTGTTTTGCCTGCTCCTGACTCATTGAGTTTTCCTTTGCATATGCGTCCTCTTGTGGAAGTATGCCGAGCGCCCCGACGCTGGTTAATCCATAGACAAATGCTCGTCGCGTTATCATTTGCCCATTCTATCCGCCGGAAACGCGGCTCGCCGCCGGCCGCTGCGGCGCGGGACAGCAGCCAGGCTCGCAGTATGAAAGCACCGGCGATGCGACCGCATTCAACACCATATCGCGGACCATGCCGATCAGCTTTGGATGTGATCCTGCCGTGCCGGCGCGGACCATCTTCAAACCAATTTCGTCACATACGGTTCGCGCTTCAGTATCCAGATCGTAGAGCACTTCCATGTGGTCAGAAATAAAGCCGATGGGGCAGATGATGACGCTGCCCACGCCGGCGGCGTGCTGTTCGCGCAGACAGTCACAGATATCGGGCGCGAGCCATGGCTGCGACGGCGGGCCGCTGCGGCTCTGATACACCAGTTGCCATGAACCCATACCGCACCAGGCAGCCACAGCGGCACTGGCTTCCTTGAGCTGCCGCACGTAAGGCGAGAATTCCGCCATGCTCACGGGAATGCTGTGCGCGGTGAAGATGAGTTGCTCGGCTCCGGGCAGTTGCTCCATCGCGACGCGAACGCGGTCCGCCATGGTTTCAACGAAGCCCTCGTGGTCGCAGAAGTTCGGCAGCTTCTCAATCAACATGTCCTGCACTCCTGCAGCCTGCTGCGCCCTGGCAATGTCCTCACGATACTGGCGGCAACCTGAGTACGAGCCGAATGCTGACGTCGCCAGAGCCGCGGCGTGACGAATTCCGTCGGCCTGCATCTGCTTCAGCGTGTCCGGCAGCAGCGGATGCCAGTTGCGGTTTCCCCAATAGACGGGCATCCTGACGCCGTGGCTCTTGAACTCCTGCTCCAGCGCCGAAATAAGTTGCTTGTTCTGGTCATTGATGGGACTGCGTCCGTCAAAGTGATAGTAGTGCTCGGCCACTTCCAGCATGCGTTCGCGCGGAACGTTTTTGCCGCGCAAGACGTTCTCCAGAAAAGGAAGCACGTCTTCATGCTTTTCCGGCCCGCCGAAAGAGACAACCAGCAACGCGTCAAAGGAGTTCATGGGAAGCACCGATTCTAAATCATGGCGGCCGGCGGCTATAATCTCCAGCCATGCGCGCTTCAGCCATTTCAAAGCCAGCTCTTCTCACGCTTGCCATGTTACTTCTCTGCTCCGCCGCCAACGCCTTGCAAGGCGCTCACTCCTCTGCCGATCTTAATGCTGCCGATCTTGACGCGATTGTTCAAAAAATAATCGCGCAGGAACGTGTGGTTGGAGCATCTGTGCTGGTAGCCCGAGGCGACCGCATTCTGCTCCACAAAGGCTATGGCTTCGCCGACCTCGGTCTGGAAGCGCCGGCAAAAGATGAAACTGTCTATCACGTTGTCGGGCCTATGCTGCCTTTTACGGGCATTGCCGTGATGCAGCAGGTGGAGCGCGGCAAGCTGTCGCTCGATGATGACATATCGAAGTTCATTCCGGAATTTCCGCTGCAGGGGCATCACGTTACGGTCCGGCAATTGCTCAACCATACTTCCGGCATTGTGGACTACCACTACCTGGGCGATCCCATTGAAGCTACCAGCCGCCAGCCTAAAGCGTTGGATGAAGTAATGGCGCTATATGCCGGCAAGAACTGGGTCAACGAACCGGGCACAAAGTGGGACTGGTCTATCTCCGGCTTCAACCTTCTGGTTACGATCGTGGAGCGCGTTACCGGCCAGAGCCTCCTTGACTACGTGCAGCAGAACATCTTCAAGCCTGCCGGAGTGAAGTCCACGACTTATTGCGACGATTTCACCCTCACCCGCGGCCTTGCCCACGCGTATCGCAAAACGGGCGCCGGCTCTGTTACGAACAATGTCACGAACAATGTTACGAACTATGTTGAGGCCCATGAGAACGGCATGGCGTATAACTCTGATCTGCGCTTCTGCTCCACCGTGGGCGATCTTCTGCAATTGTGGCGGGCCATCAAGGAGAAAGCGCTGGTGCGTCCGGAAACCTTCAAGCAGATGACGACGGCCGAGGGCGCAGCGGCGCATATGTCCGCGCAGGACCCCAAAGCGCAATACGGATTCGCCATGATCCTGAATCACGAAGAAGGTCTTCACCAGGAAGGTCGTCAACAAGAAGATCATCGCCGCATCGGCCAGCACGGATCGCTCATGGGCTACAGCGGCAGCCTCTATGACTTTCCGGAAGACAATCTCACGATCGTTGTCCTGACCAACACGGAAGACCAGAACGCTTACGCCATCACGCGCGCTCTGGGCCGCGCGATCCTCGGCCTGCCCGCGCTTCCCACGCCCAAACGCGAAGCCGAACCGGCGTTGGCGGATAAACCAATTTCCGCCGACGAGCGCAAGCAGCTTGCAGGAACGTTTGTGCTCAAGCTCGGACAGGTCGGGGCCGGCGCTAATCTGCATGACTCGTTCGCGCAATATCGGCGGACTTATCGCGTCTTCGACGAAAACGGACGCCTGATGATCCAGCCGCTGGGCGAAGGCCCGGAACGCCTGCTCAAACAGGATGACGGCAGCTTTGCCATGCGGTCGTCGGCCGCGTCGCATATTTCATTTGTGGTGCAGAATGGCCACGCCACAACGATGAAGCTTGATTCGCCCGGCTTCCCGCTGGCGGGCGAGCGCGTAGGCGATGGGAGTGCGGCGACGTTTCATGGGCAGTTGAAATAAATCTGGGAGCGCAGAGCCTGCAGGGGCTAAAGCCCAACTCATTTTGAAGCACTTACGGCACGACTGAAGTCGTGCCCTGACACTTGTCCCCCAGAAAGAGACTATTTCGCAACCTCTGAAGCCGAACACTATAGCGGCATACCGCAGGCATCAAAGGCCTGCTGCACCCCGTAGCGGTCTACATCTATGCCGAGAGTGCTCTAGCCGCAGGCGAGGGCGCCTGCGCTCCACGATTCGAGTAGGTATCTGTCGGCAATCAATCGCGATCTCTTCAAAAGTAAGACAGCCGGCTCCGGCGGGATCACGCTGCGGCAATCCCGCCGGAAATTACTTGTCTACTTGCAGTCGGCTTTGAGGATCGCTTCCGGCACAGCCGTCTTGTGTGAAGCCATGCTGCTGCGGAACCACTCGGCATCAGAGCTTTGCCCTTTGCGCGCGCAGCAGGTAATGAACGGCCGGCAGGCTGCGCCTCCACAGTCGGCGGAAGTGGAGCATCGAATACCACAACCACACTGGCAGAACCCCAACTTGGTGGCGCCAGTGGCTGTTGCATCCGGCTGTGACGCCAGTCCCGCAGCCTGGGGCAGCATGTCCAGCGAGAGCAGGGTTTTGAACGAGAGGTCCGGCATCAGGTAAGTCCGGATGGCCGGAGTGACTGTCGCGTTTGAAGAACTGGAATCAGATGTTGCAGCAACGGCAGCCGTGGCCGCCAGCAGAAGAACAAATACCAGGAACAATTTTTTCGTCATACGCAGTGTCCTTTCCTTAAGACCAGATTGAACGGTCTTGCCAAAAATTTTAGCCCCTGGAATTGGACCACAGCAGCGTAAAATCCTTTACTTGCGATGGCGATGTTCCGTTTTGGAACTTTGTTCCCGGAACCTCAAACGTAGATCATGCGCTTCTTCAGTCTGGCGTCCAATCTAACAGGACCCACTAAATGCGCGGAGACGCTCCAAAAGAGGTAACCAGCCAGAACCACATATTGCTTGAACCAGAGTAGCTGGCTGGAGTAGGCTAACCGCAACCCCCTAGCCTATTTGCTTTTTTGGAGGACTCAGTATGCACAAAAGAGTCGCGATCCTTGCGATTTATTGTCTGGCAATTGTTGGGTATGCCATGGCACAAAGCAATCCACAGAATGCGCCGGCATCGGGCCAGGCGGCATCACAACCTGCACCGCAAGCTGGTGCGTCCGCAAGTGGAAACGCGCCTGCCGATGCGCAGGCCAAGCCGAAGAACGACGACTCGGCTGATACTAGAAATCCCAAGACATCCACGACGGCTGCACCAACAAGCGCTCCGAACCATACCCCCGTAAGCGGGATCAAAATTCCATCCGGCTCAAAGATCTACGTTGCGCCCATGGGAGGCTTTGAAAGTTACGTGGTTGCAGGCATCATGAAGAAAAAGGTCCCGGTATCAATTGTGGCTGACCGCGAAAAAGCCGACTTCGAGATCAAAGGCGCTGCGGAATCGCAAAAAGCCGGCTGGGCCAAGATCATGTTCATGGGTAACGATTCCACCAATGAAGAGGCCAGCATCAACGTGACGCAGATCACAACCGGTGCCATTGTGTTCGCCTATTCCGTGCACAAAGGAAGCTCCGTAAGAGGCAAACAGAGCGCCGGAGAAGCCATTGGCAAGCACTTGAACGAAGCGATTGGAAAAGACTAAGGAGCTACCATGAAAAAAGTAATGATTGTTTTACTGGCAATGATCTTCGGCCTGGGGGGGTTTGCCCAGGACACAAAGAGCAAGGAAGCGAAAACGACAGAGAAGAAGATCCCGGCAAACTCCAAGGTCTTTATCGCCCCAATGGGCGGCTTTGAAGACGATTTGAAGGCCGCAATCCAGAGCAAAAAAGTCCCGGTTATGTTGGTCACGGACAAGGACCAAGCCGACTACGAGATTGCGGGAACGGCAGAGTCGGAGAAAGCCGGAGCAGTGAAAAAAGCGGTTATGTGGAACTGGCACTCCAATGAGCAGGCCAGCATTACCGTCACCGACCACAAAAGCGGTGAGGTTGTATTTGCTTACTCTGTCAACAAGAAGAGCTCAGCCCACGGCAAACGCAGCACCGCAGAAGCGTGCGCCAAGCACTTAAAGGACCAGATAGAAGGCAAGTAGGACATCGGCACGCGAAAATCGATACTTCCAAAGGACACGATTCTCTCGTGTCCTTTTTCGTGCTTGATTCGCCCTTAAGGCAGCGCTATACTCCGGCAGCGCCTCAGGGTGTGAACGGTGGAAGGTCTTTGAAAATAAGCAGTTAGCAGGAGGACCGGTACTTGGTTCTTAGTATTTGGTAGTTGGCCAAGCGGTTTGCGACTGCATGTTTGGGATTGGGATTGAGTGACGCTTGGGCCACCCAAGGGCCACCCTTGGGCCACCCAAGGGCCACGCAAGGGTCACCCAGGCGTCACGCAAGGGTCGATTTGCGGAAGTGTTTTGTTTGCACAGAATTGAAAAAAAAGGCCGGGTGGGGTGCAAGAATCTGGTGATCGATAGATCGGGTGATCTGGTGATCGAAAAAACCAAGACTTACCACTGAGGCACGGAGACACCGAGAATTGGGGTACAAACACGGCCGAGGGCGGCGGCGGCGCAGGGGGTATCCCCGGGGTTGAATTGTATAAGCCTTTTAGAATCCTAGTTGAGGTACAGGGGGAGGGGTACTGTATCGGGTGATCGGAAAGACAAAACCTCACCACTGATGAACGCTGATGACACTGATCCGGAATTTTATCGAGGATGAAACGCGGATCATCGCGGATTTGGGAGCAAAAGGCCGCTTAGGCGGCGAGAAAAAAGTAAGTTCTTTGACAAATTGTTGCGGAAGTTTGGGCAAACTTCTGGGTCCAATGAAGCAGCGGAGCAGGTCCCTCACCGCTTCGGCTCACCAAGGCTCGCCGTCGGGATTCGGGGTGGCAGGTCGAGGGAGGACAGGTGTTCGATCGGGATGGCAGGTCGAGCAGGACGCCCTAATAACTACTTATCCTCGTCCCGCGCCCTCGTCGGACTCACCGACTGGGCCATATAACGCGCGCCCTCGAAAGTCGCGCGGACCAGGACATCGCGCCCAACGCCGAGGTTGCTTCTGTCCGAGACGGCGGCGAGAGCAAAGTGGATCTCGTAATTCTTGTCGTCCGTGGAGTTCTGTACCGCCAGCAGGCCGCGATGGAGATCAAGGAAGGTGACTTTGCCGGCAAAGGTGAACGTAGATCCTGGCACGGCGATAATGCTGACTTCGCGCGCCAGGCCGCGGTTGGGGCTGGAAGCGGCAAAGCGCACGTGCACCAGCGTTCCCGGCTTGACGTCTTTGAAGGCCGCCGGGGTCTGTCCGTTGCTGATGCGGGTTTCCGAATCGACGGCGAAGCGTACTGGAACAGAATTCAGCGTGTCACGCAAGGTGAGTTCGTTGTGCTTGGTGTCAATGGCGATGATCTGGCCATCGGCGTCCGCGGGGAGCTCAGCCACGCCAACGCGTATGTTGCGGGCAAAAATATCGTGGCGGTTGTTGTCGAGTTGGGTATCAACGTAAACGCGCTCGCCCTTTTTGAGCGCCATCTGCGTGGTTTCCCTGCCGTTATGGAAGATATGTGTGCGCTCGTCAAAATTCACGGTCCAGCGGTTGCCGCCAAAAACATGCAACGTCAGGCGGTTACGCATGCGATCAACGCCGGTGATAGTGCCTCCAACCAGAGTGGTGGTGGTGCGCGGCACGGGCGCGGGATCAAGAATGGGATCATGCCCGTCGGTGACGAGCGCGCCGGAAGTGGCGGAGCTATCAAGAATGTCAGTCTTTGGTTGTGCCTGCGGGACCGGAGTTGCCGTGGCTGCGGGTTGCGCCGTGCTGGGGTAGCCAGTGCCCGTCTTCTTCTGGTCGGCCGACTTTTGGTCAGAGGACCTTTGGTCGGCAGCCTTTTGTTCGGCTGACTTTTGCCCGGCGTCTGACTTTTTCGGTTCGGTCGCAGCAGGCTGGTCAGGCTTAGGCTCTACCGATTTTGGCTGCTCGACTGCCGGCTGGGTTGCCGTGTCAGGGGCCGTATCCGGGAGAGGGGCTGCCGGTGGTTGCGATGGCGCGGTGTTCGGGACGGGCGTTTGCGGTACGTCGGAGCCGGGGGTCGGCGTGGCAGGGTTATTCTGTGCCAGGCCGACAATGCCGCCGAGCACCATCACTAGAAAAAAGAAGACTGCGAGCAAAGCTTTGGGGGAACGATGCATAGAGTTCAAAAGACTCCGGGAACACTTGGTTCTGAACCCTTAAGGTCCTGAACAATCACTTGGATGCAAAGAGCAGCAACTCAGATGGCAGGCAACCTTAATTCTGCCAGCCCAACCTGAGAGAGGGTTTTGCCATCCAACAGACAAGCAGAGCTACTGCCCTGCAGCCCGTGGTGTCAAACGGTTCAGGGCCCAAGCGAGGATTTAAAAACTCATGCGTTCCCCATTCGCGACCGTCTCTTCAGTTCTAGCGCCTTCTGTTTTAGCTTTAAGTCTGTTGTGCGGCGGTTTCCCAGCGCAGGCCCAGCAGCTCCGTATCCCGCTGCCCAAGAAAAGCAAGTTCACCCCGGTTCAGCAGCTGAACCGCGACGGCGTGGCGGCGCTGAAGAAGCATGACATCGGCAAAGCCAAGCGCCTCTTTTACAAGGCGTACCTGATTGATCCCAATGATCCATTTACGCTGAACAATCTGGGCTACGTCTCAGAACTGGAAGGCAGCCTGGAGCGCGCGCAGCGCTATTACGACCAGGCGAAAGCCAACACTTCAGAGGCTGTGATCGACCGCTCCACCGAGCAGGAAGCGCAAGGCAAGACCGTAGCGAGCGTCGCCGGGCACACTTCCGAAGGCCCCATGAAGGTGAACGAGCTGAACAGCGAAGCGCTGGGATTGCTGAACCGCGATCGCGCTCCGGAAGCCGACGTGGTGCTGCAGGCCGCTCTGAAGATTGATCCTAAAAATCCATTCACCCTGAACAACATGGGGTTCGCCAAGGAAAAAGAGGGCGAATTGGAGTCTGCGATACGCTATTACGATGGCTCAGCGGCCACGGGCTCGCGCGAGCCAATTGTGATTGCCTTTAACAAGAGTTGGCGCGGCAGGCCGATCAGCGAAGTGGCAGCACAAAACGCCGACAAAAGCCGCAAGGATCTGAGTAAAAACCAGGACATGCAGGCGCGCGTGGCGCGGCTGAATCTGCGCGGCGTTTCTGCCATGAATCGGAATGACCGCAAGACGGCGCGCGATAATTTCCAGCAGGCCTACAAGCTCGATCCGAAGAATTCTTTCGCCATCAACAATATGGGCTACCTGGCGGAGTTGGAAGGAGACACGGAAACGGCGCAATCTTATTATGAACAGGCGCAAAACGCGGAGCGCGCACGGCAGAAAGTGATGGTTTCCACCAGGCCGGAAGTGGAAGGCCAAACCGTGGGCCACGTGGCGGAACAGAGCACCACGCTGGTGGAGTCAGGTTTTGTGGCGCGCGCGGAAGCCAGACGCCGCAGCGGCGCGCCTCCGGCACTGAAGACGCGCGACAATCGCACCGTAGTGGAACCAAAGACCCCGCCGCCCAGCACCAACACTACGCCTCCGGAATTCCGCAGGTCTCGGCAGGAAGAAGAAGCGCCCGCGGTTGCAGCGCCGCAATCAGATCAACCTTCGACCAACCAGCCGCCGGCAAATAATAATGAACCGCAGTTGAAGACGCGGCCAGCGCAGCAGCCTGCGGACCAGCAACCTCCCGCAGACTCACAGCAGCAGAATGCGCCGCAACAGCAGCAAAACAACAAGCCGCCGCAGGAGTAATGCGAAGAGTTCGGCGAATCGTTGATCCAGGGGCCCTTGCAGCAGCGATCTCTATTGGTAACGGTCTTTATTGATAACGGTCTTTATTGATAACGGTCTTTATTGATAACGGTCTTTATTGATAACGATCTTTGACATCCAAACAAGAATGAAAAAGTGTGGCCCAAGGTTGCGCCATGCGCCTAAATCACGGGACCAATTCCCTTGCCTATCGCCGGCGCCTTGCCCAGAGCGCTCTCGACGAAATGCTTGGCGGCTTTGGCCGC
>Ga0210400_10004748_pt1 | contig 11695 bp, 8 predicted proteins | sample IncBWH26MmetaG_FD_155456 | JGI IMG/M metagenome (GOLD analysis project Ga0210400, IMG submission 155456) | Forest soil microbial communities from Barre Woods Harvard Forest LTER site, Petersham, Massachusetts, United States - Inc-BW-H-26-M | ecosystem: Environmental > Terrestrial > Soil >...
TCGCGAGCGTGGTCACGATGATGGTCATGCGGTCGATATTGACGAAACTTCCAAGGAAAGCAAGCCGGCGTCAGTTGAACGGATAGTACCGAAGCGAGAAAAAGACCATGTTGTTGTCAACCTTAAGCCCCTGGTTCGGCGTGCCGATTCCAGTGGGAACGCCCGGGAACGCGGTCAGCCTGATATATTGGTACTGAGCGCCGACCCTGACCCGTCCCATGTCGCCCTTATAGGCATCCTGCCAGACGCCGATCGTGAACTCCTGCGTTTTCTGGACGTCGAACGTGCAGGTAAAGCCAGCAATTGGTGTGTTATAGGCGCCGAGCGAGGCGCCAGTAAAACTCTGATCGACGCATCCGTTATTGACGAAATTGGGATTGCCCCAGCCGCCTTGCGTTCCGGCGACGTTCCAGGAATTGGCGTAGGTTTGATCCTGGCCAAAATACGTATAGATGTCATTGCCGGCGAACGGATGGGCTACCGCACCCACCAGGAAACTCAGTTCGGTAACTGGCGTGAGCGCACCGTTTGGCCCGATGACGGCATCGGGCAATTGGCTTGCGGTGTAGCGGCCAATCCCTTGACCGTACAGGACGCTTCCCTGCAGATCGAGAAATTTCGGAATCGCCGGCACCAAAAAGCTACCGCCGACTCCCCAGCCAAACGTGACCTTCTGCGACCAGCTGTTGGGAACGTTCGTATTGGCAACCTGATCGGTGAACCAGCGCTCCAGTCCCAACAATTCGTAGTGGCCAAAGCCCGGATCGAGCGCGAACTTCTCGATGACGTCCGGCGCGATGTCGTTCGAGCAGGTGGTTAGGAGGTTGAGATGTGACGGACCGGTGCAGGTGTTGTTGATGCTCGTAACGATCGGGGCGGGCGGCGGTACAGTCGCCGCGCTGGGCGAGCCGGGAAACACGGCGGCTGGCTGCTCCACCGACACGCCGACCCAGGCGATGTCGCTCAATTGCTGCACAAAACGGATTTGCGGGTTGCGCAGCCAATCGAAGCCGACGACGTACTGTGCGTCGATGGTCAGCGGAATGTTTTCGCTATTCGGCAGCAGACCGACCCGGTTTTGGGTCAAGAAGCTCCAGGCCTGACCGGCAGCGACGTGGAAGCGATAAATGTCGTTGTCGTATTCACCGAATACCTGGCGAATGCGAGGGGTGAAGCTGTTGCTCTCACGGTTGTTCGCGTCGGTCGAGGCACCGAGAAAGTCCATTTCGTAATAGCCCTTCAGGTGCTGATTCGGGTCAATATCGCCCGTCGCCTTCAAGACAATCCGGCTCTGCTGCGCGCTCGCGCGAAACTCGCGTTCGGTGTAGAGAGCCGAATTCTGCAACGGAATACCCGGGCTGCCGAACGGCGGGTTGCTTGCCCCGTTCGCAACTTCGTTATGCTGGCGGGCCACACCTTCCATCGCGACGTAGGAGCCGGCCATCGAGACATGGATACCGTCGAACCACGACGGAAACGCTTTGATCGGCATCGCACCATCTGCCGGCGCCGGCGGCGGCGGGCTCGGGATTATGATTTCGTTGCCGTTACGCGCCGTGACTGTCTGCGGTGGCGGGCCACCAGCTTGTCGCTGCGCCGATTGTTTCCTCGATTGCGCCAGCTCTTTCTGCATGGCGTCCAATTGCCGCTTCATGGCATCGATTTGCCGCTGCAATTGTTCTTCGTCGGCATGAGCCGGCGCAATCATCAGCTGAGATGATCCGAGCACCGTCCCAGCAAGAAAAACGCGAAGCTTTCCCTTGAGTGACATGACGAAACCTCGACCTCGCCATTTTCTCGATGCGCGCGAGTTTTTCTTCAAACTGTGACGTGTGCATGACTAATCCCCCCTCGGCGGAACTCCTCTGCAAATCAACGACGGTTGTGACTTATCAGCTACATAAAAGTTGGCTGGCCGACATTTAAAAGCAATATTATTTAAAAGCATCATCCATGAGCAAATCATCGGTTGAGAGCTGACGCGAAACACGCTGCCAAGACTGCGAGTCGTGACGCGCAGACGCGCTGCGGATCGTCGAGCACTCAACCGTTAGCCACTCCGGCGAAATTGTTACTCAATGTCGCGGTACTGATTGGGGCAGGCACTCGTCGGCAGGTCGCACGATTCACCCAGAATTCCCATTCCCGGCACGAATGTATAACCCGGTTCCCTGATCGCGTCCGCGGGAACGTGGGACAGGAAGTGGTACTTCGGGCCATACGGCAGCGCTGCGGGCTGCACACCCTCATGCCATCGATGGTTCGCGTAAACAGCGCGCTCGCGATGAACTCGATGATGCGGCTTGTCGCCGTTTGCGGCGCTGGCCACCGGCGAGCCGAGCGAGACGGCGAGCGTTGCGGTTGCGAGACCGACAGCAAGCATTGCGCGGGTTCTGAACGGTTTGATTCTGAAAGACATGTGGAACCTCTTCTTTCTTCAGGGATCGCGCCCTCCGGAATGGGAATAGGATTCGAACAAGGTGAGTTCCAGAGTCTCTCCGGTTAAATTTTCGTACACCAAGCCGTGATGAGATCTACCTCGAGCTGCGGGCATACACGGTGCGCGTGTATTCCCGCGGAACTCGATAACGGCATCGCGCTTTCTTCCGCATACCGGGTCTAGTTTGAAAGATAGCTTTCGCAGCCTGCGCTCGGCAGGTCGCAGTAGTCCGGCGGCGCGGAAGACGCGCTGGTCAGTGCAGGCTGAACCGGCGCGTGATTGAGGTTGCGATGCATCTGCACCTGCTCACGCCCAGCCTCGTCGCGCTGCATGGCTACACCGTGAGCCGCCGCCGGCAGGCTCTGACCGGCAACAAGGCCGACCGCTATTGTGGCAATCGCCAAGGAATTCCGGAAACGGGTCAAATACTGCATTTTGCACATTGTATTTCTCCTTTTGCTAGGCGGCGGGATGCCACTTGACGTAAATTGAGCTTCTGCCAGCAAACTTTCCAATATCGAATTGTGGTCTATATTATCTCTGAAGCAGATCGATCAGGACTTGAGCAGCAAAGCGCTCAGCTTACGAAAGAAAGATCGGCAGTGACTCTGGATCAGCTTCGTGTCTTCGTTGCTGTCGCGGAGCGACAGCATGTCACGGAGGCGGCACGGGCTTTAAACCTGGCGCAATCTGCGGCGAGCAACGCAATCGCCACGCTCGAAGCTCGACATGGTACGAAGCTGTTCAGCCGAATTGGACGCAACATCGAACTGACGGAAGCTGGGCGGGCCTTTTTGCAGAAGGCACGGGCGGTGCTTGCAACAGCCCAATCCGCCGAGCTCGCACTCCTCGAGTTCAGCGACTTAAAGCGGGGCGTGCTTTCGGTGCAGGCAAGCCAGACGATCGCGAGCTATTGGCTACCCCGTCATTTGGTAGCGTTTCGTCGGGCCTATCCGCTGATCGACATACACCTCAACATCGGGAATACGGCGCAAGTCGTCGCGGCAATCGAGAGCGGCAGCGCGGAACTGGGCTTCGTGGAAGGAGCCTTTCATAGCGAGCAACTCGCCCGGTCGCCCGTCGCGCGGGATCAGCTTATTGTGGTTGTCGCCCCGGAGCATGAACTCGCCGCCCGAAAACGGTTGACGCCGGCCGATCTCTCAAAAGTCGATTGGGTACTGCGCGAGCGGGGATCCGGTACCCGGTCGGCTTTCGAGGACGCGCTGGTCCGGCTTGGTCTTGAAGCGCACGCGCTGCGCGTATTGTTGGAGCTGCCTTCGAATGAAGCGGTGCGCGCCGCTGTCGAGGCGGGCCTGGGTGCGACTGCTATTTCCGCCTCGGTCGCCGTCGCCAGCCTCGAAGCCGGATTGCTGCAACAGATTGATTTTCGTCTGCCCGAACGTAAGTTCCATGTGCTGACGCATCGCGAGCGCTATGGCAGCCACGCGGCACAGGCTTTCTTGGAGATGCTGAATGCTGCGCCGGGAGCCAAGCGCCGTAATGAAGAGAAGAGCTGATTGTCTCCGAGATCGGTGACGCACGGCCGTGTTGCCTTCCTGTCGTCAGCATCATTCAAGGCATCGGCCGCCCCGCCAAGGCTCCCCTGCAATGAGTTAGTTAGACAACAGTCGCTCTTTTGAAGTCCGCTTCCAGGGGAATTTTTTCGCGACTTTCTCACCTCACCCCGTCACGCACGCGCAATGGGGGGCATGACCGGCATGGCTCAAAGCTGTAACGCGCAACCGCTCATTTTGCTCTAATTTTGGAAATGCACCCGAAGGCCGAACACCGAAACGGGGCCTCGGTCGCGATTGTACGCCGGATTTACAATGAGCTGATAGTCCAGCGCGACCCTCGCAGCCAATACCGGGAAACTATAGAAGGTCTCCATGATCATCTCGCTTCCAGGATGGGGCAATTGTCCGTCGCCGATCAGAATTCCCAATCCGCCGGCGTTCAGAAAGGCCGCGTGCGTGCTGGAAATCCCGTTGATGACTCCTGCAATACCGAAGGTGTCGTCGGCCCGTCCCCATTGCTTGCCCGCAATCGAAAGGCCGGCGGCGACGGTGCGGTCGATGTCGGTGAATTCATAGGGTTCGATATCGCCATTGGCGAAACCGGCGCGGGCAAAGAAACCAACATCGGGCATCAGTTGCTGCTCGAGATTCATGCTGATGCCGCCCCGGCTCTGGTACTGCCGCACGGCCGCGATATTGGCGGGACCGCCCGTCATCGCGGCGAGCAGGATGGCGTCCTCGAAGCTACCCATCCGGCCTCGCGTCAGAAATCCGGTCACCGCCAGCTTGCCGGGCTGATCCCAAATGGAATATCGCCGCTCGATTTCGCCGATCGACTGGAACTGACCGAACGTCGGATCTAGCGTGGTTGTGTTCGGCGCGATCGAAAGGTCGAACACGCCGCCGCGCAGGGTCCATGGACCGTGATACCATTCCGCGGCGGCGCCGACCGTATAGGCCCACGCATCGGCGGCATAATCGAAGGTTCCGGTGTCGAGAAGCGCCCAGTTCATGAAATCTCCCCGAGGGTCATGGGCGTATTTGTTGGTATCGAAGATATCGACCACGCCGAATTTCCCGATCGTGAATACCAGTCGATCCGAAGTCTGGGATCCGGAGAACTGGTTGAGACCGGCGTCGACTTTCTGAACCTCGCCGCCAAGGTCGATAGTCTGTCGCACGAATGCGCGTTGCAGCCGCGTGTAGGGATTATCGGCGCCGACCTTGTAGGCCTCGCCGCTCGGGAATCCCGCCACTCCGACCGATCCGCTGAGTCCAAAACCCTGATCGATTTCGGGATTGATCCAGGCTTCGGCGCCTTGCCAGAGCCGGGCGCCTGCATAGAAAGTGACGTCGGCGGTCTCGCGGCTCATGTTCGGTATCAGACTGTTCGTCCCACTATAGGGCGCCCGAAACGGCGGGTCATATTGGTTGAGAAAGGTGGCTTGGGCATGGAATGCGAACCTGTCAGTCTCCAGCGCCGATGGCCCCTTGGCCAGCAAGTCCGCTCCAGGCACGCTATCGTCAATCCGGTAGTTCAGGCCAAGCCGGATACTCTGCATCGTGAGGTCGGACTTGAAGCCCTGCGCGGCGGCGGTGAACAGCTCGCTATGGTGGCCAAATCCAGTTGATAGATATTCGGCTTTTGCGGTCCAGTTTCCAGCGACCGGGATTTCCACACCTGCGCCTGCCGCCCAACCCAATCGCCATAGCTGGGCGATGTCCATTGTCCCGGGCGGCGCGAAACCGCCTGCGGGAAAACCGGCAATCTGGGTTCGCGTTACCTGATCATAGGTCCAGGCCAACCCCCCCGTCCCGTAGAGGAGAAAATGATCGAACGCATAGCCGACGCGGGTGCGGGCCGTCCCGGAAAAAACCACGGCCTCGCCGAAGCTGACCTGGCCGCTCTGGGATGATGTGACCGTCTCACTGCCCCGCACCGAGAACGGAACGGCCACGTCCGAATTCGGAAAGGAAAGATCGGTCTCGAAACCGAGCATCACGCGCGATGGAAAAACGTAATTATATCCGCCTTGCAACCCGGCGACGTAGCTGCCCGTTCCGGCCATGAAATCGAAATTGAACGGAAGATCGAACGACCCGTTCAAATCCGGCGCGCCGCCGGGCTGTGCGGCGGACCAGTTCGAGGAGCCCGCGGTTACACCCACGTGGGCACCGACGTACCATCCGTTCCAGTCGTAGTTATTGACGGCCGGTATCTGAGGCGCCTTGGCGTAAACGACTGGCGCCTTGACCGGAAGGCTTGTGATTGCGGGTGAGTCACTCGCGACCGCAAGAGAGAATGTTGCAAGCAAGAAACCAGCACCCGCGCCAAATTCGCAAAATCCCCTCATTGCGCACCGAGCTCGTTGTCCTCCATGACCAATATCCGCGGCATATCATTGTCGTCCGATGGCTTCCGGTCTTTCCTGCAAACCGACATCGTCAGAGGCGGTCGGCACGCCTCAAACGTGCCGGAAGACGAAATTATGCCCAGCTACCCAGCGCGGGCAGCGGACGTTTGGCCGACAGTATCTCTTGCGGCGTCACGTCGATGGCCTGCTGAAGCGCCGGCAACAGGCTTACCAGGTAGAATAAGGGCTCGCGAAAGGCGGGCGCCAATAACGCATGTGGTCACGTGGGAGATCGTAGCGGAAGTCGGCCTCCGGACCAGGACCGTGCTGTCGAATCTTGATGCCGCCTTGTGGCTCGCCGCTCAAGATGACCACGAAATCCGTGCCTTTGCCGGTTTCGGAGCTTGGTGCTTCGTCCGTGATGATGAGGGAGGATCGCGGCGCGATCCCGGCAATACGATCCAACACGTCCTGTGGAATCACAATCCTGTCGAGCGCACTCTTTGCCATCTCCGAATCCGCAAGCAGCGGCTCGCTGTGGCGGCCATGTCCGCCGCTGGTCCGGGTTTGTGACTCGTTCTCAGCGCTGGATGGGCGGCCTCGGCTAACCAGTGAGACAAGGTTCCATCGCATGTTGGCCTCGCCATCCGCCCGCTCGACGGCGGTGAAAACATGCGTCCCAATGGGACGATCGGCATCCACAATCGTGACTGGACTCTCGAGGACGGGCTCAAAGGCTTGGCGGACATAGAGCCGCTGGGTCTTGCGGCTAATTAATATCGATACCGGTTCGCGCTCGCGCGCCACCTCGCGGGCCGCTTTTGCTGCCGCGACCTGCTCCGTCTCCGCGACGACGGAGGCTTCACGCGCCGTCGTGAGCGCATCGCGTTTCGGTTGCAGGTCCGCCTTTGCGGTGGCCAATCGCACCTGTAAATCGGCAATCTTGGCCATTGCCTCCGCCTTGGTGCGCTCCGCCTGTTCCTTTGCCTCGACCGAGATTGCGGCGCCAAGTGCGGTCTCGGCGGCAGCCAATTGCGCGTCGGCTCTGAGCTTAAGATTTTCCGCCACCCGCACCGGCACCATTGCCTGCTCGGCCTCTCGGAAAGCCGTCCTTGCAACGAGTTTTGCCTGATCCGCTTTCCTTTTCGCTTCATCCGCCTCTGCAGTACGGGCGGCGGCCAAGGCGCCCGCACCCGGCTTCGACAGCAGCAGAACCGGATGAACAATCTCCACGGGCACCACATCAGTGGGTGCCACGATCACCCGCAGGCCCAGCTCGGTCATGTCGAACAAGCGTTCTGCGAAGTCGAAGGGCATCCGAACGCATCCATGAGACGCGGGATATCCCGGCAGGGGGCCGCCATGGAGGGCGATGCCCGACCAGGTCAGGCGTTGCATATGGGGCATGAACGCGTCGTCGTAGAGGTTCGAGTGGTGGTCCGCATCCTTTTGAATGACGCTAAAAATTCCAGCGGGCGTCTCACGTTCCTTCTGCCCGCTTGACACCGGCGCCCGGAGGATCCAGCCGCTGGCGTCATAGACGGTGATCCGCTGGTTTTGCAGCGAAACGATCGCCAGGATCGGATCGCCGGCTGTGCGAGATGCGATAGATTCGACCGGGCGATCCCTCCGACGGTCGGTCGCGCTGGCATGATTTGCCGCCGCAATCAGCGTCGTCAAAATCACAACCGCAAGAGGCATGAATCGCATCCGCGCCTGATTGGGCTTCGGGTTCACAGACATGCGCATCCAATCAGACCGTAACTCTGGCGGATACCATGAGAAGGATAGCGCCATTCGGCAGAACCGCAACTTGGAACTTCCGAAGTTCATGGATCGGGCGGACTTTGCCCGGCAGTCTTTATCCCGAGACGAGGCACGTCGCCCGTTGATCCGGCACGTCGGGTTAGCGGCGGCCGCCGACGGCAAGCGGAGAATTACCGGACAGGCAGCAAGAGCGAATTGATGTCGTTGTTGATGCGCCCGGGCTGCTGGGTGTAGCCGACCCCGAGTGACAGGCTGAGGTTCGGCGCGGGCTGGAATTCGACGCCCGCATGCGCGCTATAGACGGGCAGTGTGCCGGACGTGCTGTCGAAGGGGGCAAGAAGCCCACCCATGCCGGTATTGTATTTCAAGGTGTCGAACCCGGCATAGACCTTGACGGGTAACCCGCCCGCGTTTTGGAAGTTGTAGCCGAACTGCACGCCGTCGTAATAAAGCGAGGACATATTGCCGAACGCTCCAACCTGGTTGATGCCGTTCATGCTCAAACCCATGCCGCTGCTTTCGCGACCGACAAACCAGCCGTTCGAAAAGTTGTAGCGCATATAGGAAAACCCGCCGCCCCGGGCGTCACTGCCGTCAAAGCCCGGAAAGTTGCCGTAAGTGTCCGAACTCTGGCCGGCGTTCAGATTGCTGCCGGAGCCGAAGGGCCAGCTCGGGATCCAATATCTCACGGGGGCGGCCTGGGCATGGGCCGTTCGCACGCCCAGACAGAGCGCCGCCACCATGAATGCTGAACCTAATCTGCCTGCGAAGATGGACATCCGCGCTTCCGCCAAGTGTCCTGAAAATATACCCTCCAGATCTCGGGAACGCCAGTGCGGCGCCGCTGGCTGTCACATCGTTTGGGTGACAAGGACAACCTAGGGGCGGCGGTGGCACGCCCGCTTCGATCATGAGTAGATGTGCAGGACACAGAAGGACACAGGGGACACCATGGTAGCTTCTGAAACCCGTGCGACGCTTCCACTGCTTTTGAGCCTCAACGCGGGCTATGTCGACACGGCCGGGTTTCTGGCTTTGCAGGGCCTCTTTACCGCTCACGTCACCGGCAATTTCGTGACCCTCGGCGCTTCGCTTGCGCTCGGCACCTCCGGCGCGATTGCGAAGCTGCTGGCGCTTCCGGTGTTTTGCGCTGTCGTGATCGCCTCGCGACTGCTCGGCACATTGCTGTCGAGCCGCTTTGGACCCGTCTTCGAGATTCTGCTCAGCTTGAAGGTCTTACTGCTGATCGGCGGCGCCGTGCTCGCAATAAGGTGGGGTCCGTTCCATGACGGCGATAGCGGGCACGCCATCCTGACCGGCATGGTCCTGGTCGCCGCCATGGCGATCCAGAACGCGGTTCACCGCATCCATCTCGGGAGTTCTCCGCCCTCCACCCTGATGACCGGTACGACGACGCAGATCATGATTGATCTGGCCGACAAGATGTACGCGCGCGCGGGGGAAAAAGGCCAGTCCGGTTCGCGGCTCGCGCAGATGTCGACAAATGTCCTTGTCTTCGCGATCGGATGCGGCGCCGCGGCTCTCTTGTATGCACGGTTCAGTGTCTGGTGCTTCGTGCTGCCGCCGATCCTGGGAGTTCTTTCGCTCGTCACACGCCTGACGGGACGCCCGAACACCGGTCCCTGACCGCCAGCAAGGGGGCGGTTCGCGATACGTTGCAGATGCCAAAACCAGAGGCATGCGCGGCGGCGGATTCGATAGGCATTTATCCTCGCCATGGCTGGAAGCCTGAGCCATCCCGCAAGCAGGAATGAGAGCCCGTTAGATCGAGCTAGCGATATCCGGCGGCCTGCAATTCAAAAAGTTCGGAGTAGCGGCCTGACTGCGCCAGCAACTCGTCGTGGGTGCCGGCCGCTTCGATCTGGCCCTCGGCAAGCACCAGAATGCGATCGGCCATGCGAACGCTGGAAAAGCGATGAGAGATCAGGATGGCTGATTTTCCGGAGCTGAGTTCCTTGAAGCGCTGAAACACCTCAAATTCCGATCGGGCATCCAGCGCCGCGGTCGGTTCATCAAGGATCAGCACCGCAGCTTCCCGCATATAGGCGCGCGCAATCGCAATCTTCTGCCATTCTCCACCTGATAGTTCGACCCCGTCCTTGAACCGCTTGCCGATCCTCTGTTGGTAGCCTCCCGGCAATGTGGCAATCACTTCGTCGGCCTGGCTGCGTTTTGCGGCGCGCTCGATGCGAGCCCGATCGAAGCGGGCTGCGATCTTGCCGACCGCGATATTGTCGCCGGCGCTGAGATTGTAGCGGACGAAATCCTGGAAAATGACGCCCATGTTGCCACGCAGCGCCTCCAGATCGTATTCGCGCAGGTCATGGCCATCGAGCAGGATTCGGCCCTCGACCGGATCGTAGAGCCGCGCCAGAAGCTTCACCAGGGTTGTCTTGCCGGCGCCGTTCTCGCCGACCAATGCGAGCACCTCGCCGGCGTGAAGGGTAAAGTTGAGATGGCGTACCGCCCATCGCTCCGAGCCGGGATAGCGAAATCCGACGCCTTCGAATTCAAAGCCGCGCTCGATCGGATCTGGAAAACTTCTTGGGTTTTCCGGTGACAGGATTTCCGGCTTTACCTCGAAAAATGAAAACAGGTCGTTGAGATAGAGCGCCTGGCCGGCCGTGCTCGAGAAACTCGTCAGCAGGCCTTCCAGCAGGCTGCGCAAGCGCAGGAACGAGCCGGCAAGGAAGGTCAGATCGCCGATGGAGAATTTTCCCGTCAGCGTGCTCCATGTGATGTAGGCATAAGCCAGATAATACCCCACGGTGCCGATCGCGGTGAACAATCCTCCCCAACTGGCGCGCCGCAACGCAAGCCGGCGGTTTGCTGTGTAAAAGTCGGTCGCAAGGCGGACGTATCGATCGATCAGGAAGCCACTGAGGCCGAAGATCTTCACCTCCTTTGCCGTTTCGACGCTGGCCGCGGTCTGCCGCACATAGTCAAGTTCGCGCCGCTCCGGCGTGCGGACAAAATCGAGCGAGTAGCTTTGAGCGTTGAAGTATGCCTCTCCGATAAATGCGGGGACCAGGGCCAGAAGGAGGAGGGCGATCAGCCAGGGTGCGTAGAAAATCAGACCGGCGGCAAAACTGATGACGGTAACGAGGTCTTGCGCCTGACTGAACAATAGCCCCATCAGGGTCATTCTTCCGCTGGTTTGACGGCGCGCCCGCTCCAGTTGATCCTGGAGTTCGGAATCCTCGAAGTCCTCCAGATCCAGCTTCGCGGCGTGCTCCATCAATCGCACGCTTGAAGCATTGGTCACGCGCTCCGCCAGCAGACTGTCGACAAGCGAGACGATGCGCCCAAGGACGTCCGCCATCACCGCCAGCGCGAATTCGCAAAGCAGCAGCAGGATCAACCAGTTCAACATGCCGCTGCCGAGCCACAACCCCAGCGTTTCCGGCTTGTCCGGCGCCTGCACGAGCCGCACGACGTTGTCGATGATGAGCTTGCCGACATAGAGGGTGACAACCGGCAATACCGCCCGAAATAGCCGCAACACCAGCGATGCCGCCGTCAATCCGCGGCTGGTGCGCCAAACCATCGTCAGAAAAGGGCGTAGATTCTTCAGGGCGCCGACACGCTCCTTGAGA
>Ga0210400_10004749_pt1 | contig 11690 bp, 17 predicted proteins | sample IncBWH26MmetaG_FD_155456 | JGI IMG/M metagenome (GOLD analysis project Ga0210400, IMG submission 155456) | Forest soil microbial communities from Barre Woods Harvard Forest LTER site, Petersham, Massachusetts, United States - Inc-BW-H-26-M | ecosystem: Environmental > Terrestrial > Soil >...
ACGAGTGGAAGCCCTGGCCGCAGCGGCCCGGGAAGCGGGGTTGAAATTCTAAGCCTATGTCGAAACACATTCTGAGAGAAACTCTGGCGGTCCGGCGAAACATCCAGGTCAACGCCAATAGTTTGAAAGACCAGGTCGTGGCTATTCAGCGTGTGACCAAGGTCGTCAAGGGCGGCAAGAACCTCAGCTTTTCGGCCCTGGTTGTCGTCGGTGACCAGCAGGGGAATGCCGGTTTCGGCATGGGCAAAGCGCGCGAAGTGCCCATGGCCATTCGCAAGGCGATCGAGCAGGCGAAGAAAAACCTGATTCACTTGAATTTGAAGGGAACCACGATTCCGCACCAGGTTCTCGGCCTGTACGGTTCAGGGCAGGTGCTGCTGAAGCCCGCGCCCGACGGCACGGGGATTATTGCCGGCGGCCCCGTGCGCGCCGTCATGGAGGTAGCGGGAATTTCCAACGTGCTGACGAAATCCATAGGCACCTCCAACCCGCATAACGTGATTAAAGCCACGTTCGACGCGCTACTGCGCCTGAAAGATGTGGCCAAGGTCGCGGAACTTCGCTCGAAGACGGTGGAGGAACTCGGGCGCTGATCGCGCCGGGAATGAACATGGCTACGTCGAAAAAGAAATCGGGAACGCTCAAAATCAAGTGGGTGGTTAGCTTCATTGGCTGCCCGAAGGACATGCGGGCGACTATTCGCGGTTTGGGATTCCGCCGGATGCAGCAAGTGGTGGAACACGACGACACGCCGGCCGTCCGGGGCATGATCCTGAAGGTCCGGCATCTGGTTGTCGTACAAGAATAATCAGCGGAAAATTGAGGGAACCATGGCAGTGAATCTTTCAAACTTGAAGCCGGCACGGGGATCGCGGCACCGCAAGGTGCGAGTGGGCCGCGGCATCGGCTCGAAACTCGGCAGGACGTCCGGCAAAGGCAATAAGGGGCAGAAATCGCGAAAGGGTTATTCGCGGCGCCCGGGTTTTGAAGGCGGCCAGATGCCGCTGCGCCGGCGCATCCCGAAGCGTGGCTTCCACAATCCGTCTCGTTTCGAGTTTGCCGTTGTGAACGTGGAAATGCTCAATGCATTCCCGACGGGAGAGACGGTAACACCCGAGCTTTTGATTGCCAGCGGCCTGATTCGTGAAGTGCGCGCCGCCATTAAGGTTCTCGGCGACGGCGAGTTGACTACCGCGCTCACCGTGCGCGCGCATAAGTTCAGCAAGTCGGCGGAGGAAAAGATCACTCGCGCCGGAGGTAAGGTAGAAATTTTGCCATGAACCAGTTCTTCGAAGCATTCGCCAACATGTTCCGGATTCCGGACCTGCGCAAGCGGCTGTTGTTCACGCTTGCAATGCTGGCGGTGTATCGGCTGGGCGCGTTTCTGCCCACGCCGGGGATCAACACGGACGTCCTGGCCCAATTCTTTAATTCGAATCAGGGCTCGGTTCTGGGAGTTATTGACCTGTTCAGCGGCGGCAATTTCCGCCGCCTGACGATTTTCGCGCTAGGCATCATGCCGTACATTACGGCGTCGATCATTTTGCAACTGATGACCGTGGTCTGGCCGTACCTTGAGCGTTTACAAAAAGAAGGTGAACTCGGCCGGCGCAAGATCACGCAGTACACGCGCTACCTAACGATTCTTTTGAGCATCGTGCAGTCGTTTTCGATTGCGGAGACACTGCAGCGCACGGGCGGCCCGGGGAATCAGCCTCTGGTCTACAACCCTGGCATCGGGTTCATCCTCATGACCATCCTGACGCTGACCACGGGTTCGGCGTTCATCATGTGGCTGGGTGAACAGATTACCGAGCGCGGCGTAGGCAACGGGATGTCGCTGATCATATTCGCGGGCATTGTCGTCGGGCTTCCGCGCGCCGTCGCCGACCTGTTTGACAAGTTCAAGACAGGGCAGTGGGGGCCATTCACGGGCCTGGCCCTGATTATCTTGATGGCTCTGATGATTACGGTCGTAGGCATCATCGTTTTCGTCGAAGGCGGACAGCGGCGTATCCCTGTGCAGTACGCCAAGCGCGTCATGGGGCGCCGGATGATGGGCGGGCAGATGACGTACCTGCCGCTGCGGGTTAATTCGGGCGGCGTCATTCCGCCGATTTTTGCCAGTTCGCTGCTTACGTTTCCGGGAACGATCAATTTGGTTCTTGGAAAGAAATTCAGGGCCCTTGATTGGCTTTCGACGAACCTGGCCTGGGGCGAGCCTTGGTATATTTTGATCTACATTACGTTGATCATCGTGTTTGCTTTTTTCTATGTGGGTATCGTTTTCAATCCGACGGAACTAGCCGACAACATGCGGAAGTACGGCGGTTTCATACCGGGCATTCGTCCGGGCCGCAATACGTCCGAGCATATTGACAGGGTTCTTCGCCGCCTGACGTTTGTTGGCGGAGTCTATCTGGCGGCAGTATGTTTGCTCCCTGAGTGGTTGATGTCTGGTATTCACCTGCAACACCTTCCCTTTGTGGGCACGTGGTTCGACAACCACATGTGGCGGTTTGTCCTGGAAGGCTTGAAGGTAAACTTTTATTTTGGCGGCACCTCCCTCTTGATCGTCGTTGGTGTGGCGATGGACACCGTTCAGCAGATTGAGGCTCAATTGGTGATGCGGAATTACGAAGGGTTTGTCAAGAAGGGAAAGCTGCGTGGGCGCCGCTACGGCTGATCGGAATCCGGTCAAGCGCGCGGTAGGGCTGCACCGCGCGGTGATCCTGCTGGGCCCCCCAGGGGCGGGCAAGGGGACACAGGCGCAGCGGATTGCCAAGCGGTACCGGTTGCCTCATCTGTCGACAGGTGACATGTTGCGCGATCACATTCAGCGCGGCACGGCGCTCGGGCGAATGGCAAAGCCGCTGATGGAACGCGGCGAGTTGGTGCCAGATGAAATCGTGCTGGGCATGGTCGAGGACCGTATATCCCAGCCCGATTGCGACAACGGATTTGTGTTTGATGGATTTCCGCGAACGCTGGGGCAGGCGGAAGATCTGGAGCGAATTTGCCGGCAGCACAAGTTTGATTACACCATTGTTTTGCACATGGTGGTGGACCCGGACTTGTTGATGCGCCGGCTGACGGGCCGCCGAATTTGCAAGACGGGCGGGCACATTTACAATATTTATGACCGCCCGCCGAAGATAGCCGGGATTTGCGATGAGGACGGCAGCGAATTGGTTCACCGGCCGGACGATACCGAGCCCGTGATCCGCGGCCGCCTGCACGCGTATGACGTCCAGACCCAGCCTCTGGTGAATTACTACAAGGGGCAGGGTCTGCTGATTGAAGTGGACGCCATGGCTGACGCGGATGCCGTGACGGCCAGTATTGCGAAGACTTTGGATAGGGCGGAAGCAGCGAGATGATTGTTTGCAAGTCGCAGGCGGAATTGGAAAAGATGCATCGCGCCGGTCTGGTGATCTGGGAAATCCTGAACCACCTGCGCGGGATGGCGCAGCCGGGGGTTACGACGAAAGAACTCGACGAATACGCGGAACGCCGGACGGCCGAACTGAAAGTGCGTCCTGCGTTCAAGAATTACCGGGGCTATCCGGCGACTCTGTGCACTTCGATCAATTCCGAAGTGGTGCACGGCATCCCTTCGAAGTCGAGGCGCCTCGAGAAGGGTGACATCATTTCGCTCGATTTCGGCGTCGAATACGCCGGCTATTATGCCGACGCGGCGGTGACGGTTCCGGTAGGCGAAATTACTCCCGAGTTACGGCGGCTTTTGCAAGTAACTCGTGAATCTCTTGATTTGGCCATTGACAAGGTGCGCGTTGGCAACCGGCTCACGGATATATCGGCCGCCGTGCAAGACTGGGCAGAGCGCAAGAACGGCTATTCGGTCGTGCGTGACCTCTGCGGCCATGGGATCGGTACGCACATTCATGAGGAGCCCAACGTGCTGAATTATGGTGAACCCGGGCGCGGCCTGCGCTTGCAGGAAGGTATGGTGTTCGCGATCGAGCCAATGGTGAATGTCGGCGGACCTGATGTCCGTGTGCTCGCGGATGACTGGACCGCGGTGACCACGGACGGCACCAACTCGGCTCATTTTGAGCACACGGTGGCGGTTACATCCAATGGGCCTTGGGTATTGACGCGTCCCCGCGAAATGCAGGGACCATCTTGGTAACCGGCGCGAGAGGGCATATGGGCAAGCGACCCGAAGCGGACAAGCGCAAGGCCGACGCGTCTAATCCGAAGGAAGACGCCATCGAAGTGATGGCGACGGTCATCGAGCCACTGCCCAATGCGATGTTTCGTGTCGAACTGGAGAACAAGCACCAGGTGCTCGCGCACATTTCCGGGAAGATGCGCAAGAATTTTATCCGCATCCTCGCCGGAGACAAGGTTGCGGTGGAGCTTTCGCCTTACGATCTGACGCGCGGCCGCATCGTGTACCGGTATAAGTAGACGCGTGCGGGCTTTACTTAAGGAGCAGGGAAATGAAAGTCCGGGCATCGGTAAAGAAAATTTGTGATAAGTGCAAGGTGATCCATCGGCGCGGCGTGGTGCGCGTAATTTGCGTTAATCCGAAGCACAAGCAGCGCCAGGGATAGTTAAACGGAGATGGGTGCGGGCTCCCGCTTGGAGCCTGCGAGAATATTGAGGAGCACGTATGGCACGTATTGCAGGAGTAGATCTTCCGGTTCAAAAACGCGTCTGGGTGGGCCTGACATCGATTTATGGCATCGGACAGCCGCGCGCGAAAAGGCTTTGCGTGAAGGCGAACGTGGATCATACCAAGAAGGTGAAAGACCTGACCGAGGAAGAGGTTAACAGCCTCCGCCAAGCGATCGAGTCCGAGGGCCGCGTCGAGGGCGATCTCCGCAAGGAGGTCCAGATGAACATCCGGCGGCTGATCGAAATCCAATGCTACCGCGGGATGCGCCATCGCCGGAATCTTCCGGTACACGGGCAGCGCACGCACACGAACGCGCGAACGCGCAAGGGGCCGCGGAAGGGCGCCGTTGCAGCGAAGAAGAAGGTCGCGGCCCGGAAGTAAGCGTTACTCGGGCGTCGAATCTTTGAGCTCTGGAAGTCATCAAAGCTGAAGTCGAGATTGAAGCGAGGGTACTGACTTGGCAAAAGAACCGCAGCAGCAGGACGCCGCAACACAGGCGCCGGCAAAGACATCGAAGCGCAAGAAAGAGTTCAAGAAGAAGCGGGAGAAGCGCGTAGTCCCGCACGGCGTGGCGCATATCCAGGCCACGTTCAACAATACGATCATTACCATCTGCGGGCCGGACGGGCGCGCGGTATCGTGGTCTTCCGCGGGGTCGATTGGTTTCAAAGGCTCGCGCAAGGGAACACCGTACGCGGCGCAGCAGGCCTCGGCATCAGCCGCCGGAGTGGCACGCGATCAGTACGGCATGAAGTCGATTGAAGTCCGTGTGAAGGGCCCTGGCTCCGGTCGCGAATCGGCCGTGCGCGCACTGGCCTCGTCAGGTTTGCATATCGTGCACATCAAGGACGTGACGCCGATTCCGCACAATGGCTGCCGTCCGCCGAAGCGCCGTCGGGTCTGATTGGACTCGAACGAGTTTGAGTTTCAAGAAGCAGTAGAATAAGGAGAAACGCATTTGGCACGTCATCGAGAAGCGGTTTGCCGGCTCTGCCGCAGGGAAGGGCAGAAGCTGTTTTTGAAAGGGCTGCGCTGTTTTACCGAGAAGTGCGCCATTGAAAAGCGCAACTTTGTCCCAGGACAGCATGGCCAGTCCCGCCGCGTGAAAAAGCTTGCGGGTTACGGTTTACAGCTGCGCGAAAAGCAGAAGGTGAAGCGCACCTACGGACTGCTAGAGCGGCAGTTCCGCAACTACGTCGAAAAATCCGAGCGCGCGCAGGGACCCACGGGTGAAAACCTCATCGTCATGCTCGAGCGGCGCCTGGATAACGCCGTGTGGCGGTCGGGTCTGGCGAGTTCGCGCTCTCAGGCGCGGCAAATCGTCCTGCACGGACACGTCCGCATCAACGGGAAGAAAGTGAACATTCCTTCGTACCTGGTGAGCGTCGGCGAGGAAATCGCGCTGAAGGAAAAAATGCACCAGAACACGATGGTGCTCGAAGCGCGCAACGTTGCCCAGAGCCAGAACGCGGTACCGTGGCTCGAAATCGACCGCGAGGCCTTCAAGGCCCGCGTGGTGGCTTTGCCGAAACGCGAAAACGTGCAGACTCCGCCCATCACCGAACAACTCATCGTCGAGTTGTACTCGAAGTAGCCGCGGCGGGAAGTACCAAGAAAAGGTTTGTTTTCCCCGCGATTGCGGGGAGGGAGGACTCAACAGATGTGGAAAGGTTTTCAGAAACCAAAACGCTTGGCGGCCGAACTCGAGTCGCTGACAGATAAATTTGGGAAGTTTTCCGCGCAGCCGTTTGAGCGCGGATGGGGCACCACGGTTGGCAACGCTCTCCGCCGGGCTCTCTTGAGCTCGATTGAGGGCGCGGCCATTACGGCCGTGAAAATCGAAGGCGTCCTGCACGAATTTTCGTCGATTCCGGGCGTGGTCGAGGATGCCACCGATATTATCCTCAACCTGAAACAGGTGCCGCTCAAGCTCAATAACGACCAGCCGAAGACGATCTTCGTCAATGTGGAGAATCCCGGCGTAGTAACCTCCGCCATGATTGAGGAAGACGCCGATTTCGCGGTGTTGGACAAGACCGTGTACGTCGCCACGGTCAACGAAGGCGGAAAACTCCAGCTCGAAATGCGCGTCAAGAATGGCCGCGGCTATGTGTCGGCCGACCGCAACTTCGATGAGGATTTGCCGATCGGATACATCCCCGTGGATTCGGTTCACTCGCCCGTGCGTAAGGTCAACTATGCCGTGGAGGCAGCGCGTCTCGGACAGATGACGGACTACGAAAAGCTTGCACTGGAAGTCTGGACGAACGGCGCAATTACTCCGCAGGATGCCATCGGCCTGGCCTCGAAGCTGGTCAAGGACCACATGAGCATCTTCATCAACTTCGAGGAACAGCCGGACCTGCCCGAGGAAGCGGTCGAATCCTACAACGACCCGCGCGTCGAGCACTTGGACCGCTCCGTCGAGGAACTCGAGCTTTCCGTCCGTTCCTACAACTGCCTGAAGAACGCGAATATTCAGTCCATTCGCGAATTGGTCCAGAAGAGCGAGAACGAAATGCTGAAGACAAAAAACTTCGGCCGCAAATCGCTCAATGAGATCAAGGAAATCCTGACCAAAATGGGCCTGAGTCTGGGCATGAAGTTCGACGAGCATGGCCGCATCATCTGGCCGCCGCTCCCGAGCCAGACCGCGCCACCCACGACGGAGGAAACCGCGGGCCTCTAAGCGCGCGAAGAATCCACTTATGCGACATCGCAACTATGGTTCGAAACTCGGACGTCAGCCGGCGCATCGGCGCGCCACGCTGCGCAACCTCGTCACCAACGTGATCGAACGCGAGCGCATTACTACCACGCTCACGCGCGCCAGGGCTGCGAAACCGCTCGTCGAGCAGATGATTACACTCGGCAAGCGGGATACACTCCATTCCCGGCGGCAAGCCGCCGCTTACCTCATGACGCCGCGCGCGACCAAGAAACTGTTTGCCGATATCGCCCCTCGCTTTTCCGGCCGCGCCGGCGGTTACACGCGGATCATTCATGCCGGTTTCCGGATAGGCGATGGAGCAAACCTCGCCGTTCTCGAGCTGTTGGGTTCGAAGCTCAAGAAGAAGGAAAAGAAGGAAAAGGCCGCGAAGCCCGAAGCTGTCGAGGAACCGGAAAAAGAAGAGAAGGCGGGCGCGTAACAGATTCGACAAACGCAGGCTCAAAACAAAAGGCTCGCTCCGGACTGTCGGAGCGAGCCTTTTTAATATGTCTACTTTGATTTCGACTAATCCCGCCCAGCCGGAGCGGCATCCTCGGGAGACTCGATTGAATTTCGGGAACGAAATCGGAACCAAAGCCATAAAAGGAATTGAGCCGTTGCCGCACCTGTCGTATCCAGCAGCGAATCCCAGGGCGACGCCGTGCGGCTTGGCACGAACGATTGATGAAATTCGTCGAGTGCCGAATATGCCGCTGCCATCGCCAGTGCGGCTATCGCCCACCGAATCCGCCATCCTCGTTGTTCCCCGCGAATGGGCCGCAGCAGAAGAAAACTAAACAGAAAATATTCCATGAAGTGGGCCGACTTGCGGATCAAGAAATGTAAACGGTCAAGGGTTTCGGCGCTTGCTTGCGGAAACAACCAGTGCAGTGCCGGAACAATGTATCTGGATGTGTGGCTGGCAGAAAGCGCATCGGTGGAAGCCCAGGACATCAGGAGGGCCCAGGCGATCACAGGCAGCCACAGCGTCAGGCGGCGCGATTGCGGCTCTGTTACGGCTTCCACTATTCGACCTGGTAGTTAGGCGCTTCACGCGTGATGATCACGTCGTGCACGTGGCTTTCACGCAGGCCCGCGACCGTGATCCGCACGAAGCGGGAGCGCTCCTGTAGCTCCGCAAGCGTAGCCACACCGCAGTAGCCCATTCCGCTCTTGAGTCCCCCGACCAACTGGTCCGTCAACGCGGCAAGCGAACCCTTGTAAGGTACGCGCCCCTCGACACCTTCAGGCACAGATTTTCCTCTGGCCGCGCCTTCCTGCGCGTAGCGATCGGCCGACCCAGCTTGCATCGCGCCGAGCGAGCCCATTCCCCGGTACGACTTGAACGTGCGCCCCTGATAAAGAATCGTTTCGCCGGGTGATTCCTCCGTTCCCGCGAACAACCCTCCAAGCATCGTGACGGACGCACCCGCTGCGATGGCTTTGCTGATGTCGCCGGAATACTTAATGCCGCCGTCGGCGATCACGGGAACTCCCGTTCCCGTCGCGGCTCGCGCCGCTTCCAGGATAGCGGTAATTTGCGGCACGCCGGCTCCCGTCACCACTCGCGTCGTGCAAATCGATCCCGGACCGATGCCGACCTTGATCCCGTCGAGGCCAAGCGCAATCAAATCGCGCGCACCTTCGTACGTGCCTACGTTACCGGCGATCAACTGCATTTCGGGCAGGCGATGCTTCACCGTCCGGATCGCCTCCATGACGCGCGCAGAATGTCCGTGCGCCGTATCGATCGCCAACACGTCCACCTTGGCTTGCTCCAGTTCCACGGCGCGCTCCAGAAAATCTCCCGTAGCTCCAATCGCGGCGCCCACCAGCAGGCGCCCCTGGGAGTCCTTCGCCGCGTTCGGGAATTCCAACTTTTTCTGGATGTCCTTAACGGTGATCAAGCCTTTGAGGCGGAATTCAGTATCCACAACAAGGAGCTTTTCGATTCGATGCCTTTGTAAGATACGCTCGGCTTCTTCGAGTGTCGTGCCCACCGGCACAGTTACCAGATTCTCCTTCGTCATCACGTTGTTGACCGGTTGGTCCAGGTTTTTTTCAAAGCGCAAGTCGCGATTGGTTAGGATGCCGACCAGACGCGGGCCCTGCGTTACCGGCAGGCCTGAGACGCGGTACTTCGTCATGATTTCCATCGCGTCGCGGACTGAGAGATCTGGCGAAATCGTCACCGGATCGACGATCATCCCGCTCTCCGAGCGCTTCACGCGGTCGACTTCTTCAGCTTGCCGATCGATTGACATGCTGCGATGCACGAAGCCCAGCCCGCCTTGCCGCGCCATGGCAATGGCTAGGCGCGACTCGGTGACGGTGTCCATTGCCGCGGACACGAGCGGAATGTTCAGCGGAATTTTCTTCGTAACGTGGGTCTGCGTATTGACTTCGGTCGGGAGCACCGAGGATTTTCCCGGCAGCAGCAACACGTCGTCAAACGTCAGACCTTCGACTATCGGTCCTTCCATTCCTATCTCCTTGGGACGATTAAAAAATGGCCCCTGAAAACAACACAGCCCAGCGGAAGGCCGCTGGGCACGAGAGGTGTGACTCCAAGAAAGCGGACAATCATCGTTGAAAAATCATTCTATGCGTGCGGCCGCGCGAAATCAAGCGCGCGGGTTGGCTGCTGCATGCCCGGCAGGTGAGGGATGTCGCAGGCCTTGCCGTGTCGTAGAATACTGCGTGGATGAAGACGTTCGAGCCACATCCCTTGCTGCGCAATCCTCATGCACAAACGTTCGCCTATGCGTTCTTGCCGCGAAGATTCCCCCGCCTTCCCGAAGGCACGCCGCGGGAATTTGAAACCGAGCCTGGCACGCGAATTCGCGGCGAATGCCACTGGCAATCGAAGCCTCGCGAACATCCCACTTTGGTGCTAGTTCATGGCCTCGAAGGGTCGAGCGACTCCGGATACATGAGGGGACTTGCAGAGCGTGCCTTCGCGGCCGGATGGAACGCCGTGCGCCTTAATCAGCGCAACTGCGGCGGGACGGAGTCGCTCACACCCACGCTTTACAATTCCGGTCTATCCGGTGATTATCGCGCCGTCCTGAACGAACTCATCGAGCGGGATTCGCTCTCAGAGATTTTCTTCGCTGGCTATTCCATGGGCGGAAACCTCGTGCTGAAAATGGCGGGAGATCTTTCGGGCGCCGCGCCGCGTCAATTGCGTGCAGTCGCGGCCGTTTGCCCTACTGTGGAGCTCGCTCTATGCGTCGACGCCGTCGGCCTGCAGTCGAACTTCGTGTACCAACGGCATTTTGTAAGGGGCTTGAAGGGCCGCATGCGGCGCAAGGCGAAGCTTTTCCCTGGGAAATTCGATCTCGCCAGGATGGCGCGCGTGCGAACGCTGCGCGAGTTTGACGATGTAATTACGGCCGTGTATTGCGGCTTCCGCGACGCATCCGACTACTACGCCCGGTCGAGCGCGCTGCGCGTCGCGGGCCAAATTTGCGTGCCGGCTCTCGTGGTGACAGCGAAGGACGATCCATTCGTCCCGTTCACGAGTTTCTCGGATCCCGCTCTCGCTAAAAACCCTCATATTCGTGTCATCGCTCCCGAGCATGGTGGTCACTGTGCGTTTATTTCGCGATATGACGGCGAAGATCGTTTCTGGGCCGAAGCCCGCGTCATGGAGTTTTGCAGGGAATTTTCCACCACCACTGGCTCCGATAGTGCGCAAATCGAGGAATCTCTTGGAAAATAAAAAAGCACGGCCCTCGGCGGAGGGCCGTGCTTTTTCAACATCTATTTGCGTTTAGTGGCGCGAAGAGTGATTTTTTTCCGGGAAGTAACTGACTTCCACCGGCTGGTCGAGTGTGAAGTCCAGCTTCGTTTCCGAGGGGATTCGGACCTGCTGTCCCTTGGTCACGCCCTGAGCAACCCCGCCCGCGCCTGCGCCGGTAGCAGCACCAATTGCGGCACCTTTGCCGCCGCCGATCACCGCCCCCAGCAACGCGCCCAATGCAGCGCCGCCGCCCACGGTTTCGGCCGTGCGTTTGCCGCGCGAACTGCCTGTCTGCGTGTATTCGTTGCTAGCCAAAGCATACGATTTGCCCTGGAATTCCATGCGCACCAGTTCCAGAGCCAGCGTGCTTTGGCCAGTCATATGACCCGCCGATTTCGCGTTCACCAGCTTCACGTATACATCGGTTCCTGCCGGAACGACGATCTGATCCTCCATCACGATCGGCGATGCGAGAGTTGCGTGGAATACCTCACCGGCGCGGTTCACCGAGGAGTCCACACTGTCAATCATTTGAACTCGGATAGGGGTTCCCGCAGCGATCTCCACGCGCTTTGGCTGTGGTGGAGGTG
>Ga0210400_10004750_pt1 | contig 11690 bp, 10 predicted proteins | sample IncBWH26MmetaG_FD_155456 | JGI IMG/M metagenome (GOLD analysis project Ga0210400, IMG submission 155456) | Forest soil microbial communities from Barre Woods Harvard Forest LTER site, Petersham, Massachusetts, United States - Inc-BW-H-26-M | ecosystem: Environmental > Terrestrial > Soil >...
GCTTCTCCGCTTGTAGACTCATTCAGGTCCCCCAAGGACCAGTCGTTTGAAACGCCCCGCGGAGCCACATCGCTCGCGGGGTTTTTGTAGGGGGCAATGCCGATGCGAGCGCACCTGATCCTGAAGGACGGGACGGTCTTCCGCGGAAGGGCGCCGCTGGGCTTCGGCGGCGGCGGCGAGGCCGTCTTCACCACGGCCATGGCGGGCTACCAGGAGATCCTCACGGACCCCAGCTTCGCCGGGCAGATGGTCTGCATGACCTTCCCGGAGCAGGGCATCTACGGCATCCACGCGGGGCTGGACGAGGCCTCGCGGCCTTGGGCCACGGGGCTGCTCTGCCGCCGCCTCACGGCGCTGCCGGACCACGCGCGTTCCGAGAGCGATCTCGGCGCCTGGCTGAAGAAGCACCGGGTTCCCGTGATGACGGAGCTGGACACGCGGGCGCTCACGCAGCACCTTCGCGATGCGGGCTCGCAGCCCTCGCTCATCTGGACGGAGGCCGATGGCGGCCTTGACGCGGGGGTGGTGAAGGCCAAAGCCCTTCCGGACATGACGGGCCAGGCCCTCTGCGCGGAAGTCTCCTGCAAGGACCGCTTTGAAGTCGCCAAGCCCGGCGCGAAGTTCCGCGTGTCGGTGCTGGATGGCGGCATCAAGCAGAGCATCCTCGACCAGCTCTCGGCGGCGGGCCTGCATCTGGAAGTCTTCCCCTGGGACGCGCCCGCATCGGAACTCTGCGCGGAGCGCTTTCACGGCGTCTTCCTCAGCAACGGCCCTGGCGACCCCGCGGCGCTGCCGGGAATGATGAAGGAAGTCGAGGCCTGCATCGGCAGGAAACCCATCTTCGGCATCTGCCTGGGCCATCAGCTGCTGGGTCACGCCTTCGGGGGCAGCACCTTCAAGCTGAAGTTCGGCCACCGCGGCGCCAACCAGCCCGTGCACGACCTGGAGACGGGCCGCATCGAGATCACGGCGCAAAACCACGGCTTCGCGGTGGACGAGAAGGGTCTGCCACCGGAGATCGCCGTCACGCACAAGCACCTCAGCGACGGCACGGTGGAAGGCCTGCGGCACACCAAGCTGCCCATCTTCTCGTTGCAGCATCACCCGGAGGCATCACCGGGACCCCACGACGCGCGATCAGCCTTCGGAAGGTTCGTGACGATGATGGAGGCTTTCCATGCCTAAGCGCACCGATCTCAAGAGCGTGCTGGTGCTGGGCTCTGGCCCCATCCAGATCGGTCAGGCCTGCGAGTTCGACTACTCGGGAACGCAAGCGCTGAAGGCCTTGCGGGAAGAAGGCATCCGCACCATCCTCCTCAACTCCAACCCCGCTTCGATCATGACGGACCAGGCCCGGGCGGACGCCACCTACATCGAGCCCATGACGCTGGCGGTGCTGGAGAGGATCCTGGAGATCGAGAAGCCGGACGCCATCCTCCCCACGGTGGGCGGGCAGACGGCGCTCAACCTTGCCATGGACGCGCACCACGCGGGCCTGCTCGCGAAGCACAAGGTCCAGCTCATCGGCGCGCAGCCGGAGGCGATAAATAAGGGCGAGGACCGCCAGGCCTTCAAGGCGCTCATGGACGAGCTGGGCCTGGAGACCTGCCGCGGCGGTTTCGCGCACAGCCTGGAGGAGGCCCGGGAGCTGCTGAAGGTGACGGGCTTTCCCACCATCATCCGCCCCAGCTTCACGCTCGGTGGCAGCGGCGGCGGCATCGCCTACAACATTGAGGAGTTCGAGACCATCTGCCAGCGGGGGCTGGACCTCTCGCCCACCAAGCAGCTGCTCATCGAGGAGAGCATCCTCGGCTGGAAGGAGTTCGAGCTCGAGGTGGTGCGGGACCTGGACGACAATGTCGAGGTCATCTGCTCCATCGAGAACATCGATCCGATGGGCGTCCACACGGGCGACAGCATCACCGTCGCGCCCGCGCTCACGCTCACGGACCCCGAGTACCAGCGCATGCGCAACGCGGCCATCGCGGTGATCCGCGGCGTGGGCGTGGAGACGGGCGGCTCCAACATTCAGTTCGCGCTGGATCCCGAGACGGCCCGCATCATCGTCATCGAGATGAACCCCCGCGTGAGCCGCAGCTCCGCGCTGGCGTCCAAGGCCACGGGCTTCCCCATCGCATGGGTGGCCACGAAGCTGGCGCTCGGGTACCGGCTCTGGGAGCTGCCCAACGCCATCACGCTGAAGACCAAGGCCGCCTTCGAGCCGGTGCTGGACTACATCGTCGTGAAGATCCCCCGCTTCACCTTCGAGAAATTCCCCCAGGCCGACGCGGTGCTGGGCACGCAGATGAAGAGCGTGGGCGAGGTCATGGCCATCGGCCGCTCCTTCCAGGAAGCGCTGCAGAAGGCGGTGCGCTCCCTGGAGGAAGGCCACGCCGGCCTCGCGGGCGCCATGGAAGGGAAGCTGGATCTCGCGCGCCTGCGCGAGCGGCTGCTCATCCCCGGCCCTCAGCGCATCTTCTGGCTCTACCACGCGCTCAAGGCGGGCCATAGCGTGGAGGAGCTGCACCGCCTCACGAAGATCACCGCCTGGTTCCTGCGCGAGATCGAGGAGATCGTCGTGCTGGAAGGCCGCCTCCGGGGCTTCAGCGTGGACCGCCTTCCGGAGGAGCTGCTGGAACGGGCCAAGCGCGCGGGCTTCGCGGATGTGCAGATCGCGGCTTTCTGCGGCGCCACGGAACTGGAAGTGCAGCAGCGCCGTGAAGGCTTCGGCATCCGGCCCGCCTTCAAGCGCATCGATACTTGCGCCGGGGAGTTCTTCGCCGAGACCCCCTACCTCTACGGGACATGGGAGGACTTTAGCGAGGCCCCGCCGACCGACAAGAAGAAGGCCATCGTCCTGGGCAGCGGCCCCAACCGCATCGGCCAGGGCGTGGAGTTCGACTGCTGCTGCGTGCAGGCGGTGGAGGCCATCCGGGCCAGCGGTGTGGAGGCCATCCTCATCAACTGCAATCCGGAGACCGTGAGCACGGACTTCGACACATCTGACCGGCTCTACTTCGAGCCCCTCACCTTCGAGCATGTGAAGGCCATCGTGGACCGCGAAGCCTCAACCGGCGCGCTCATGGGTGTCTTCACCCAGTTCGGCGGCCAGACGCCGCTGAAGCTCGCGGGCAGCTTGGACGCGGCGCATGTTCCCTTACTCGGGACGGCGCACAAGGCGATCCTGGAGGCGGAAGACCGCGAACGCTTCGGTGAGGTGCTCCGCCGCCTGGACATCCCCGCGGCCGAGTGGGGCATGGCCACGAGCCTGGAAGAAGCCCGCGTCGTGGCCGCGCGCATCAGCTACCCCGTGATGGTGCGCCCCAGTTTCGTGCTGGGCGGCCGCGCCATGGCGGTGGTGTTCGACGACGCCGGACTCGAGAAGTACATGCGGGAAGCTGTCGCCGTGAGCGAAGACCAGCCCGTGCTGCTGGACCGGTTCCTGGACGGCGCGCAGGAGCTGGATATCGATCTGGTCTGCGACGGCACGGACACGGCGGTGGCGGGATTGCTCGCCCACATCGAAGAGGCCGGCATCCACAGCGGCGACAGCTTCGCGGTGATCCCCGCTCAGGGGGTTGATCAGGCCGTCCTCGCCGCGGTGGAGGCGCAGAGCCGCAGGCTCGCCCTCGAGATCGGCGTGCGTGGCCTCCTGAACCTGCAGTGGGCGGTGAAGGACGGCGTGGCCTACTGCCTCGAAGCCAATCCCCGCGCCAGCCGCACGGTGCCCTTCGTGAGCAAGGCCACAGGGGTGGACTGGGCGGGTGTGGCCGCGTGCATCGGCATCGGGCAGTCGTTGAAAGAGCAGGGCGTGAAGGATGGTGTCGCCCAGGCGGTGTGCGTGAAGGGCGTGGTCTTCCCCTTCGCCAAGTTCCCCGGCGTGGACCCCATCCTCGGTCCCGAGATGAAGAGCACTGGCGAGGTCATGGGCATCGGCGCCAGCTTCGGCGAGGCCTACGCCAAGGCCTTGCTGGCGGCGGGCATCCCGTTGCCCACCAGCGGCACGGTCTTCATCAGCGTCAATGACCAGGACAAGCCGCGGCTGCAGGAACTGGCCACGCGACTCACGGCCATGGGTTTCGGCCTCTGCGCCACGGAGGGAACGGCGAAGCACCTGGAGTCGGTGGGCCACAAGGTGCGCCGCATCTTCAAGGTGAACGAGGGCCGCCCCCACGCCGTGGACCTGCTGAAGAACCACGAGATCCACTGGGTCATCAACACCCCCCTGGGCCGCGACGCCTTCTTCGACGAGGGCGCCATCCGCAAAGAGGCCCTCCGCCTGAAGATCCCCTGCCTCACCAACATGAACGCCGCCCTTGCCGCCTGCGACGCGGTGGAGACGCTGCGGGGGCAATTGCAGGTGAGGGCGACTCAGAGCTTGTGAACCACCGATGGACGGCGATAACTGCGGTGTTCATCACCACTCATCGGTGGTTCCATACTCTTGACCGAAGACTCTCTAGTGGAGGTCCCCATGTCCGCCATGGAACAGCGCATCAAAGCCTTCATGGAGGGTGGCCCCTACGCGGTGGTGGGCGCCAGCTCGGACCGGGACAAGTACGGCAACAAGGTGTTGCGGGCCTACCAACAGCACGGGCAGGAGGTGTATCCCGTCAACCCCCGGGCCGATGAGATCGAAGGCCTGAAGGCCTATGCGTCGCTGGCCGCCGTGCCCGTGCGCCTGCGCGCGGTATCCATCATCACGCCGCCCAAGATCACGGAGCAGGTGGTGAAGGAGGCCGCCGCCGCGGGCGTGAAGTTCGTCTGGATGCAGCCCGGCGCCGAAAGCCCTGAGGCCGTCCAGACCGCGGAGGATCTGGGACTGGAGGTCATCGCGGGCGGACCCTGCTACCTCGTGCTGGCGCACTACCACGAATGACGGCTGCACCTTTCACCCTCCTCTTCCCCGGCCAGGGCACGGAGGCTGTGGGCATGTCGGCGCCTTGGGTGGCGGACGAGGCCTGGAACGCCACGCTCGAAGCGGCTGAGCGGCACACGGGCTACACGCTGCGGAAGTTGATGGCGGAAGGTCCGCTCGAGTCTCTGCGTTTCCAACGACACGCCCCCTGCGCCGTGCTGTCGCACAGCGTGGGCCTCTACCGCGCCCACCGCGCGGCGGGGATGCCGGTGCCGGCCGCCGCGACTGGCCACAGCATGGGCTTTTTCTCGGCGGTGGTGGCTTCCGGCGTGGCGCCGCTGGAGGCCGCGCTGGACCTCATCACGGCGGTGGAGGAGGAGAGCGAGGCCCGCTTTGGCGCGAAGGCCATGGGCATGGCCTTCGTCATCGGACTCGCGGAGACGGAAGTGCAGGCGGCGCTCATGCGGCATCCGGAACTGGCGCTGTCTAACCGCAACGGCAAGGCCCAGTTCACGGTGTCGGGGCCGAAGGCGGCGCTGGAGGCTCTCGTCGCGGAGCTGAAACCTTCCGCGCTCAAGTGCGGCCTGCTGCCGGTGCAGCACCCGCTCCATGGACCCCACATGGTGCCGCTGGTGCCTGCGGTGGCCCGGCGGTTGGCGAGGGTGATGCCCGCCGTCCCCGCCTTCCCGCTCATCTCGCACTTCGACGGCCGCCCGCTGTGGACGGGCGCGGAGATCTGGGATGAGGCCATCGCCAGCCCCGCGCTGCCCGTGGATTGGCTGCGGGTGGTGGCAACGCTGAAGGTCCTTGACGCGCCCTTGGCGGAATGCGGCTTCGGCGGCCAGCTCACGGGACTGACACGATGGGCGGATCGTGATCTGACGGTCCGCTCCCTCCAGAATCCGTAACCTTTCACACGCCCGGAACATCCCAGGATTCGATACGCTGAATCCGTGGAGATTTCCCGCCTTCATCCCGCCCGTGGCGCCCGTTCCAGCGAGCGCGGCTTCACGATGGCCCTCCTGCTGGCCATGGCCGTGGTGATGGTGATCCTCACGGCGAAGGCGGTCCCTCTGGCGCGCACCGTGGTGCAGCGGGACCAGGAGGCGGAACTCATCTACCGCGGCGAGGCCATCGCCAACGCCCTCCGGATCTACAAGGCGAAGACGGGCGCTTATCCCGCGGACCTCAACGACCTCATGAAGGCGAAGCCCCGCATCCTGCGCCGGGTCTACAAGGACCCCATGACGCGCGAAGGGGACTGGGACTACCTCTACCAGGTGCAGCCGGGCGCCGCGGGCGACACCACGGGCCTGCCCATCGTGGGTGTCCGCAGCAAGAGCCTGAAGGACAGCATCCGGGTCTACCAGAACAAGACGCTCATCCACGACTGGATCTTCTCGGCGGACGCCAACATCCTGGGCATGCCGGGGCCGGGCAAGGGCAACGGCGGAGTCACCACGGACGCGGGCAAGGACGGGGCGCCTTCCGGCGACGGCCCCAAGGGAAAGAAGTGAGGCCGAAGTGAAGAAGCCCCTCCTCGCGCTGCTCATCCTCGCCGGCGGATCCGCCATCGGATTTCTCGCGGCGCGCTCGCGCGGGCAGGCGGAGCCCCCGCCCGCGGCCACGCAGTCCTTCGACGGCTGGGCGAAGGGGCTTGAGGCCCGGGGCATCAAGGTCAGCGCGGCGGTCTACGACCTCCAGAACGGCAAGCTCATCGAGGGCTGGAAAGAGAACCAGGCCCTCACCCCGGCCAGCACCACCAAGGCGCTGACGACCTATGCGCTCATGAAGGCCTGGAAGCCCAACTACACGGTGCCCACGGAGATCTGGGGCGAGCTCGGCAACGGGACCGTGAAGGGCGACCTCGTCTTCAAAGGCGCGGGCGACCCTCTGCTGGTGGATGAGCAGATCTGGAACATCGCGGAGCAGCTCAAGAAGCTGGGCGTCACGAAGGTGACGGGCCGCGTCGTGGCGGACCAGAGCTTCTTCGACGGCCAGCTCTACGGCAACGGCTGGCAGGACACCACCCGCGACACCTGGCCCACGCTGGCGGCCCTGTCCGTGGACTTCAACCGGGCCAATGAGGGCGCGCCCTACACCACGGATCCCACCGCCTTCGCTCAGGACACGATCACGCGCATCCTCGCCGGCGACGGCATCGCGATCGAAGGCGGCAGGGAGAAGGCCGCGGCGCCGAGGCTCCTGCTCACCCACGACTCGCCGCCCATGCGAGAGCTCATCGCCGACATCAACAAGTTCTCTAACAACTTCATGATCGAGACGCTCGTGAAGCGGTATGGGGACGGCGATTCCGCCCGGGGCGTCCAGAAGATCCTCGACTTCTACAAGGTGAACTTCGGCTTCGGGCCCGGCCAGCTGAGCCTCACGGACGCTTGCGGCCTCAGCAAGCAGAACCGCATCGCGGCCCGCACCCTGGCGGCGGTTCTCCGCACGGCCTACTTCGATTTCGAATCGGGTCCGGAGTACATCGCTTCCCTCAAGGTGCAGGGTGGCGAGCCCTTCAAGCTGCGCCACAAGGACGCGAACCTGGCTTGGCGCGTGCGGGTGAAGAGCGGCTACCTGGCGGACGCCCGCAGCCTCGCCGGCTTCATCCAGATGCCCGACGGCCGCCTGCGGGTCTTCACCATCATCCTCAACGGCGACAGCAAAGAGGACGACATCTGGGACCAGGTGAGCCGCTGGGCGAACTGATGTTTGGGAGTCCGGCTACCAGGGCCGGCTTCCCCGGAACGCCGGCCCTGGTAGCCGTTAGCCTGAAGCCGGTAGCCGGAAAGGATGGGATGTTGGAGGCATGAGCGACCCGGGCGCGTCCAGCCGCGGCATGATGATGTTGGTGGCGGGGGCCCTGCTGCTGGGCTTCGCGGCCATCTTCACGAAGTTCGCGGCCCAGGGCGGCGTCCAGCCCCTGGGAATCGGCTTCTACCGGATGCTGTCGGCGGTGCCCTTCATCGCGCTGCTGGCCCTCACTTCCCGCGAAAGCTGGGGCGAGGCGCGGCACCGCTGGTGGGCCTTCGCGGCAGGCTGGTTCTTCATGGCCGATCTCTGGCTCTGGCACGAGTCGCTGCGCTTCACGAGCGCTGCCAACTCCACGCTCCTGGCCTGCCTCGCCCCGTTGTGGGTGGCGCTCATCTCCGTCACTTTTCTCCGCGCGCGGCTACGCAAACGGGGCTGGACGGGGCTCGCCTTGGCTCTGGGCGGCGCGGCGGTGCTGGGGCTCGCCAAGGGCGCGCGCTGGGGCAACGGGTTCGGCGAGGCCCTGGCCATCGGCGCATCGCTCGGCTACGGCATCTTCACCGTGGCGTTGTCGGAAGCCCGCCGCGGCTTGGGCGCGCGCAACGCGCTGCTCATCGTCACGGCTGTCTGCGTCGCCGGCTTCGGCGCCCTGGGCCTGGCGCAGCACGAACCCTTCTCCGGCTACACGCCCGGCGCCTGGGGCGCCCTCATCGGCCTCGGCATCGTGTGCCAGGTGTCCGCCTGGGTCCTCATCACCTGGGGCCTCGGCCATGTCCAGGCCCACGCAGGCTCCGTGGGCCTGCTGCTCCAGCCCGTGGCCACGGTGGGCCTGGCCTGGTGGCTGTTGCACGAGCCGATGAAGCCGCTGCAAGGCTTCGGAGTCCTCCTCATCCTGCTGGGCGTGGGCCTTTCCGCCAGCGCGCCGCCGCTGCCGAAGCGGATCATGGGAAACTGAACGGGCCTGAGGTCAACGATGCGCGTCCTGATGCTTGCCGGTCTGATGATCCTGGCTCCCCTGCGGGCGGGCGATGTGGACGCGGCGAAGGCTGCCATCGCCCAGTTGGATGCGAAAGAAGCCCTGACGGGGCGACTCTCCGAGATCTATGAGCGACAGCTGGGCGCGGGTGCGGAGGCGCACAAGGTCCGCGCGGATCTGGCCCTGGATCTGAAGGCTGACAGCACGACCCTCGACTTGGTCTGGGATCAGACGCTGTTGCGCCGGGCCGATGCCGAGGAACGGTCCCGCGACCGGAGCGCGGGGGGCAGCATGCCGCTGCGCGAGGCGTTGAAGGAGCTGGATCCGGGCCGCGTCTCCCACCTGCTGGATCAGCGCGCTTCGCTTCTGGGCCTGCTGGGGCAGGGCAAGCTGCTGAAGACCTCCGAGGCATCCTTTGAGGGCCGTCCCGCCCGCAAGCTCGAACTGGGAGTGCCGGTGCGGGTGGAGGATGATCTGCTCCGCGCCCGGATCTCCGCCAGCGAGGGCCGCCTCACGATCTGGCTCGGCGCGGACGGCCTTCCGGTGGCCAGCGAGCTGGAGCTGTCCTATTCGGGCCGCAAGGGCCGCGTCTTCGGCCGCTTCGAGAGCCGGAGCACGATCCGGACGCGGTACGGGATGAGAGGAGACCGGGTCTTCGTGGCCCACCGGGACACAGCCGAGTCTTTCACGGACGACTCGGGGAAACGGACCACCTTCGTCACGCTGGATTTCCAGGCGAGGTAGACATGCCCGTCATCGATCCGCAATTACGCGCGATCCTGGAGCGCCATCCCATCGAGCACGCCACCCGCGAGCATGAACGGAGGCTCAACCCGGTGGACCGGTCCGCGCTCAAGATCCGCGACCTCACGGGGAGTCCCCGGTTCTGGCTGGCGGTGGCGGTCTTCACGATCGGGTGGATGGCCTGGAACGCCATGGGGCCGCGCCACATGCGCTTCGATCCCTTCCCCGGCTTCATCCTCCTCCTTTCGGTGGTGAAGCTCACCCAGCTGGTCTTCCTGCCGCTCCTCATGATCGGCCAGAACCTGGGCGACTCCCACGCCCAGGCCCAGGCGGAGGTGGTGCATCAGGCCATGCTCCGCCAGACGGAAGAGATGGACCTGCTGATGAAGCGCCTCGACGACATCGAGTCGAAGCTGGACGAAGCGATGAAAGGCCGCACCCGGTAGCTGGGGCGCGATCGCTGGTCCTACCCCAGATCCGCTTCCACGGCCTGGATGTCCCAGCTCACGGCGCTGACGCTCGCACCTAGGCCGAGGCGCCCCCTGAGTCAGAACTGGAGGTGCAGGCGCACCCCGTAGACGGTGACCGGGCCCCGGTCGCTGTTGAAGGCAGGGTTGGCGAAGCGCTGGGCTTCCAGGCTGAAACTGCTCTGGCCGCGGAGGGAAATGGCGTAGAAGGCGTCCACGACGCGCTCAGCGGCGTAGGAGAGGCGCCCGTCGCCCAGCATGAAGCCGTAACCTCCGGCGGCCAGGTAGTCGCGGTGGTCCTGGTTGATGCCGTTCAAACTCATCGCGATGCCCACGCGGTCCCCCGGGCGGCCCCAGGCCTTGCCGCTGCTGGAGATCCCGCCGGTCAGCGTGCGTTCCACTTCGGCGAAGGCCCAGGCTTCGGTCTTCCCGTCATTCCATCCGGCGCGCATGAACAGGCCCACTTCAGAGGTGACGGCCTGTTCGGCGTTGATCCCGAAGCCGTACTTGACCCTGCCAGGGGAGCGGGTGGCCGTCACATCCGGCGCGCCGGGGTCGAGGGCGAGCGCGTCCCGGTAGACGCCCATGCGGGCGTGGTTCTCGAAGGCCAGGATCCGGATGGCGCCGGGCCGGCCGCCCCAGCTGTGGTCATGCTCCAGCTCGATGACCTCGCCGTGAGCGCGGTCCACCTGGTGGTCGAGCTCCATCATGTTGGCTTCCTTGGGTTCCATCATCGAGCCGAAGCGCAGGGCCCAGGCCTGGTGGTACCACTCCAGCGCCAGGCCCCAGGTGTACCCGCGCGTGTCCGCCGGGTAGTCCCAAGCCGCGTTGGCCCAGAGCGACCAGTTGTTGAACTGCGTCCGGGCGTCGTGGGCGTAGGTGTTCCCGTCGAAGACATCCGTGCCGGAGAACTTGCCGGCGGTGAGGACGATCCGGTCCTTGCTGTTCCGGCCTGCGACCTGGTTGAGCCCGTCCTCCACGCGCTCGGCCGGCTCACCCAGGTTCCAGGTCTGGCGGAAGAACAACCGTGCGAGGTTGACCTTCAGCTCGGTGCTGTCCACACGGTAGGTCTCGCCGTTGGGCGGCCCCGCGAGACCCAGCACCTGGCTGAGGCCGGATCCTGCGATCAGCTCCGGATTGATGTAGACCTCGCCGCCCTCCCACAACTTGCGGCCGAGATAGAAGGTGGTGGTGTAGGAGCCGCGGATCTCCTTCCGGTCCTCAAAGCTGTTCTGGCCCGCGTAGTGGGCGCTGAAAGCGCCGTTCCCCTGGAGCTGGTAGGTCAGCTGGGCGTGGAAGGACCAGGGGCCCGGCATAGGCTCCGGTGAAGACTGGGCCGCAAGAAAGGAGGAAAGGCAGAGAAAGGAAAGCAGGGGCAGGCGCTTCGTCATGGCGCGCTCCAAATCAAAAGAGGATCAGATCAGGCGGCCAGCCCTATCACAGGGCGTGCCGACGTGGAACCGTGAGGGGAACGCCCTCACGACAGGAGTTGGAACCGTCTGAGCCGCCCAAGTCCGGCCGCCCTTCACAGGGTCAGGCGAACCGTCAATCCAAGGGCAGGTCCGTGATCCGGACTCAGGCCCGACACGACGGAGGTTCAGCGATCTTACTGGGACTGGGCATCGCAACCTCCTTTCGCAGATCTTCCAGAAATACCAGGGCTTTGGGGCCGCGGCAAATCAAGATTTCGCAAAGACCCTTACTTCGAAAACGGTTCCATCTCCGAAGCGCGGGAACTACTCCAGGGTGAGGACGCCGCGGTCCTCCCGGTAGGCGAAGAGCTCGCCCATGCGGCCCCAGGCCACGAGGGTCTGGAAGGTGATCTCGGGGTTCTCCATGGGCAGGCGCTGCGCCAGCTCGTGGGTCATCTCCTCCTTGGAGAGCGTGC
>Ga0210400_10004751_pt1 | contig 11688 bp, 10 predicted proteins | sample IncBWH26MmetaG_FD_155456 | JGI IMG/M metagenome (GOLD analysis project Ga0210400, IMG submission 155456) | Forest soil microbial communities from Barre Woods Harvard Forest LTER site, Petersham, Massachusetts, United States - Inc-BW-H-26-M | ecosystem: Environmental > Terrestrial > Soil >...
GTCGGCGACCTGACGACGGCGCTGCACCTATTGCTTTCCGACCAGCCCCTACGGGAGAAGCTTGGCCGCAACGGCCGGCAAACTATCCTGCAAGGCTACACCCTGGCACACCAGGCAAGGCGACTGTTGTCTATTTATCAGGAGTGCCTGGTATGAAGCGGCGCCTTGTGATCACGACGGAGATCATTTCTCCGTATCGCATCCCGGTGTTCAATGTCTTGGCGGAGCATCCAGAGGTGGATCTGCACGTGATTTTTCTCGCGGAGACTGACCCCAGCATGCGGCGATGGAAGGTTTATAAGGATGAAATCCGCTTCTCCTACGAGGTTCTGCCGCACTGGCGCCGGCGGGTGGCCGGATACAATCTCCTGTTGAACCGGGGGGTCGCGCCAGCACTCGAGCGGGCACAACCTGACGTCATCGTTTGCGGCGGGTACGGCTACCTGGCAAGCTGGCTCGTACTGGGTTGGGCTCGGAGGCGCAAGCGACCCGTGTTCTTATGGTCAGAGAGTAATCAACAGGATCAGCGGCGGGGGATGCCGCATGTCGAGATGCTGAAACGGCGCTTCATCCGAGCGTGCAGCGGGTTTGTGGTTCCGGGTAAATCTGCGGCTGCTTACGTGGCAACATTCGGCGTGCCGCGGGAAAGAATCTTTGTCGCGCCGAACGCGGTCGACAACGCGTTTTTCTCACGCGAAGCGGAGGCGGCACGAAGGCGAACGGCGGAAATGCGGCGCCAGTTCAGTTTGCCGGAACACTACTTTCTTTGCGTGGGACGCCTGGTCTTGTCCAAAGGAGTTTTTGACCTGCTGGAGGCATACTCGCGGCTGGCGCCTGAGTTACGGGCCAGGTGGGGATTGCTTTTCGTGGGAGACGGGACTGAGCAACCTCAACTTGAAGCGAGAGCGGCCGATATCCATCCCGGCGCCATCCGGTTTGCTGGATTTGCCCACCGCGAGCAACTTGCCGTTTATTACGCTCTGGCCGAGGCGCTTGTGTTTCCCACCCACACCGACCCATGGGGACTGGTAGTCAACGAGGCCATGGCGTGCGGCATTCCGATCATTGCGACGGACGCAGGCGGTTGCGTGGCAGATCTCGTGCAGGATGGATGCAACGGCTATGTTGTTCCCAAAGCGTCGCCCGAGAAACTGTCCGAAGCGCTGGCGAAAGTTGCCGGTTCACCTGACCTCAACGCAGCGATGGGTGCGCGGAGCGCACAGCGCATTGAGCAGAATTCACTCCAGGCTTGCGCTGCCGGGTTTGTTGCCGCAGTGCATGCGGCCGAGGTTCAATCTCCCGGAGATTCACGTTCTCACTGAGTCCACATACAGGCTGTCCGCAACCAGCTTAAGAGCAGGGACGACGGTGCCCACACGGCGCAGCATCTCCGACGCATAGACAAGGGCCTTGTAAGGCGCCGGGAAAAATCGCAGGTCGCTGAGCTGTGGATCGAGAGAAAAAAACCCATCGATGGAGAGCTCGGAAGGGCCAATGATACGTGCGAAAGTCGCCTTCAGTTCCGCCGGGGACCAGTAGCGCACCTCGAACCCCCGGGTCGCGCGAAATCCGCGCCGGGCTTGATGGTAGAAGCACCGTATGCCGAACATGTTTGCCATTTGAATCAGCGAGCGGCCCCCCGGACGAAGCACGCGGTTGATGTCCGTCAGAATCTCGCAGACGTCCGGCTTGCTTAGGTGCTGGAGCACACTGTAGGAGAACACTTGATCGAACGTCCCGTCACGAAACGGAAGATAGCGGCCATCTGCCACGGCGAAACATGCGTCGACGCCCAGTTGCTGAGAGACCCGGCGAGCCGCCAGTACGCCATTCAGCGAAGGATCGATGCCGATTGGGCGGTAACCAGCCTGCGCCGCTGCAACGCACCATCGGCCCCAACTGCATCCAATCTCAAGCAGGAGTTGTCCGTTGCCGCGAGGAAGCCGGATGGCAGGGATGGGGTACTCCATCAACTTCCCCTGTACGGGCAGGTAGAGCATGCCGTTCGTGGCGCCAATCTCTTCATTTACCCAAGGATCGACAATCGACCCGGTCGGAGTGGCGCCGTGGAGTGGGAGTTCGCGCAAACGGCCGGCTTCCAGGGAGAGGGTGGCCTCCACGTGGGTGGGCGCGGAGTCGCTTACCAGAAGGATGGGAACACCACCCAGAACCGGATACTCGTGCCCGTTTGCGCAAAACAGGCTGTCTTCCCTGGCGTCCAACTTCAGCTTATCGCGTGGACATACCACCAGACTGAGGATGCGGGGATCAACGCCGGGCGAGGGTTCCGTCCTGTGCCCTGCAAGCATTGTGCGTGATTATACTGGACGGTGTGGTGTGGCGAGCGTCGCAACCGCTAGAATCTGAGTAGACTGACAGTCAAACCTAACGTTGCGAACCGTTGCGTTTCGCCGCGCTTGATGTGGGGAAGGCTGGCGGAACCAATGGCTGCCCGTCGGGGCTACGCAAAGTTGCCTCGCAGATGGGCGGGCGCAGTGCTAGGCTAATAGCTGGTTTCTCGCCGGAGTGTGGTGCGGCTCTGCGTTTCCCAATATGATTGAAAAGTTCAACTCTAAGACGATCAGGGTTTTTCCCCTGGTGGCGGCAGGCTCGATAATCTTCCTGTTGTACCTGTCGGTGAAACGCCCTTATCTGTTTGGCGAGTCTAACCTCATTGGCCTCATGGTCCTGGTGGCTGCGGGCTTGTTTGCTTCTCAGTACCAGACTCATTTCTGGACACTGATGATCGCGGTTTTCTTTTGGGCTGGTTCCGGATTTCCCCTCGCCGGCGCCATGAGCATGTTCCGCTGGGTGGTGCTGGGCTTGGGCGCCTTCCTGGCTCTTGGTTACTATGCCCGCATGTCGAACAGGATTCCCTTCAATCATCTTCACCTTCTGGCTTTGTTCACGGTGGTTGCGGTGTTCGCTTCTACCCTGGTTTCCGTAAATCCGGTTATGACTCTCCTCAAGGCTCTGAGTCTGGCCGCACTCTTTATTTACGCTTCTGTTGGGGCGCGGATCCTCTGGTCAAGAAATCCTGAACCCTTTGTGCGGAAACTGGTGCTGATGGCGGAAGGCATGGTTTATTTCACAGCCATTTGCTACGCGGCTTCCTTTGCGGTGTGGGGCAATCCGAATTCCCTGGGATTAATCATGGGCTGTATTTGCTGGCCGGTGTTGCTGTGGTGGCTGATTCTTCCGGGGACTCGTCACGAGCATACGCGGCGCTTCATCGCCCTGTTCCTGTGCGGCGCGCTCCTCATTTTCAGCCTCTCTCGGGCATCTATAACCGCAGCCTGCCTGACTTCGATGTTCTTGCTGCTGGGCGCGAGGCGGTATCGAACCGTGCTGATGGGCGTGAGCCTTTTCGCGGCCATTTTACTTAACATGTTTCTACTGGCGCCAGAGCGCTTTCAGAGTGCCTCCGATACTTTTCTATACAAGAAGGGCGAGCGCGGAAACCTCATGGATTCACGCCAGATGCCCTGGGAGAGAAGTCTGCGCAATTTTCGGGAGCACCCCTGGCTGGGGTTGGGGTTTGGCGTCGCCGACAATAGCGCCAACTGGCGCTTTAATTATGTGACCATAGGCCAGCAGACCCGGGAGCGGGGCAGTAGCTATCTCACCATGCTGGAGACAACCGGGGCGGTCGGTACGCTCTTTTTCGCGCTGCTGATTCTTGCTCTTGTCCGGGAAATCTGGAGAGTATTCTCATGGCTACGACGCACCGGGAAGGTGAACCAACCCTCTGTCATTGCGGCAGCGATCATACTGGGCGGCTTGGTGAACGCGGTTTTTGAGGACTGGATGCTCGCTGTGGGTTACTACATGTCCGTTATTTTCTGGGTCCTCGCGCTCTCGCTTCGCGACTGGATGGCGTGCCCGGCCTGGTCAGAAGCCCAGCCGGCAACGGAAAGACCCGGCCGCGCTGTCGTTCAACGGTCTTTTGCGTTGCCAGGACAGTAGGTTCGAATCCAGAGTCCAGTTTACTTGAACGCTTCGACGTAGAGGGAATGAGGAAGTTCCCGAGAATCTCCCGGTTCGTAGGGAGGAACACTCTCCCCATACAACCGACTGCGGCCCTCTTCCGATTCCTCCACATCGCGGAACCCGGCAACTCGGAGGACTTCCTCGAGGTAGCTCAGATCGAAGGCTGTCCGGTGTTGGCCGTCACAGAAAACAAAGTTGGAAAACCTGCCTCCCAGAGAATCAAAATGCCGTGGATAGTCGTCATAGAACCAGTCATAGCGTTTTTGGGAATACGCCACGATCGCGCTCGTCAAACTTGGAACGACCAGGCGGATTCCACCGCTCGGCCTCAAGACTCTAAAGCATTCCTTTAAGAGTTGCTGCAATTCATCTGGATAGAAATGCTCGAACATGTGTGTGGAATAAATCGAGTCCGCACAATTTGAGGGAAACGGCAAGCCATTTCTTACATCCAGCCACAAGTCAATCTGGTTGAAGGGGTTGGCATCGATATTCACGAATCCCTTAAGATATTTTGGACCGCACCCCAGATGAAGGTGCCGCGATCCGTTCGACACCCGGACGCCGTTAAGATACTTACGGACTATGTGATTGGGCAGTGTCGCCTTGGCGATGCCCCAGAAGGCCAAGTCCTTGTAGCGCTGCTTAAGCAAGCCACCCTCCATGTAGCGCAAGCCGCATTATAGAGGACACCGCGTGGGCTTCTCGGAGACGCTGGCATTTGGCATCCCGCCATTCATGAGTCTGTTTACCTGCAACGAAAGGTCTGAAGTGTCAAGAAGCCTTACCATCGGCCAGGCGCTGGTCGAGATTGCCATGGATGAGTTACCTGAGGCGCGAGGCAACATACTATCAGCAGGGTAAGGCGTCCTTTTTCGCGGCGCGGCCGTGGAACAGCTACAATGACACAAGCTCTGCGATGATTCATCTTTTTGTCGATGCCTCCGCTGCCAGTTCTGGAAGCGGTCCCACGTATGTGCGCAACGTAGTACCTCACCTCGCGGCGAGAACGGACCTGCGTTCTACAATTCTGATCTCTCCACTCTTCCGCCGGGAATTTCGAGACCAATCCAATGTATCGTTTGTTGAGTTTACCGACGAATCAGTCAGTGCTGCGACCAGATTCGTGCGCGCTCAAAGCTCCGTTCCCAAGTTGGTTCGTCGAAGCGGGGCCAACGTATTACTCTCGGCGGGGAACATTGCTTTGTTTCGATCCCCCGTGCCCCAGATTCTTCTGAGTGGCAATGCTCTGTACACATCCAGCGATTTCTTCCGGGATGTGAAGCAGCGGCGGGACTATGGATTGTGGCTCGATACCAGACTCAAGGGGCAAATGGCTAAATGGTCGGTGCGGGCTGCCGATTGTACAGTCGCGCCGAGCCAGGCTTTTGCCGATGAGATCAAGCGCTGGACCGGAGTTCGCGCGCTCGCCATCCACCACGGTTTTGACCGTAATCTTTTTTTTCGAGAAACGGAGCCACCACCCGACGAACTCAAGAAGAAGCTGGAACGGACCAGCCATGAATTGCGCCTGCTGTTTGTCAGTCACTACAACTACTATCGCAACTTCGAGACTCTGATTCGCGCGGTCAGCATGCTTCGGGACTTCATCGTACCGCGGCAGGTAAGCCTGTTTCTCACCTGTAGGCTCCAGCCGGGCGCAAATCCTGGATCGTTTCGTACGGAAGCTGCGGCCAGGCTGGTGCAAGAATTGGGCGTGGGCACGAATGTGGTGGAACTGGGGGCAGTCCCGTACCATCTTCTGCACCACGTTTACCGGGCGTGCGATCTCTACGTCACCCCTGCTTACGTCGAGACCTTTGCACACCCGCTGGTCGAAGCCATGGCGAGCGGTTTACCCGTGATTGCCTCCGACCTGGCGGTGCATCGCGAGGTCTGCGGCGACGCAGCGCTTTACTTCGCTCCGTTTTCACACGATCTGCTGGCGGAAACGGTATTCCGGGTGGCTCTGTCCCGCGAAGTTTCCGCAAAGATGTCGGAGCGGGGACTGGAGCGCTCCGGAGACTTCTCCTGGAAAAAACATGTGGACCAGATCGTCGAGGTGGCCGAAGAACTTTTATCGCCGGGTGTGCTTGCGCCCGAGTCTCTGATAAAGGAACCGAAGACCTCTGGTTGAGGCGAGAACCTCAGCGTACTGCCAAGAATGAGTATGCACCCGCCGGAGTGTTCACATGCGAAGCGCTCGGATTGCAGAAGTGTAGAGTTACCGCGTCCCTTTCTTTCGCGTATGCGTTAAGCGAGAGGTTACCCAACCCAGCTGGCGGACGTACTCCTGTGACTTCATCCGCGGTAGTAACGCCGACAGCGATCCCAGTCAGGTCGAGGCAGCTTTGACCCGGAACCGGTGTTCCAGGGAGCTTGTTCGTTACGTAAATCTTCATCTGGGAAAGCGCCGTCCCGGAACCTAATGTGAACGTGTTCCCGTCCTTGATAACGAGCGGGACCGCCAAGGTTTTTTGCTTGGCGGTGAGGCGTTCTTTCCAATTCGTACCGTCGGGCAGGGCATTGATGTAGTTGCTGATCGACACCGGCCCGCCAAAAGCTAAGGGCATATTTTTGCGATTGGCAGAAGCCGGGTTGTCGCTGCCGATCCACACATCCTCGGCATCCATGGCCGGGCGATAGTTCGAGGTCGCCACCGTCTTGTCGGGGTAGGAGTCCACCAGTGTGATAATGCTTCCCCCATTGAAGCCCGCCGCGTTGGTGCCGATAAAATTTAGCCGTCCCTTGAGCCCAGCGGCTTCGCTATAGGCCTGCTGGTTGCGCATGAGCAGCGTGGCCGTGTTAAAGCCTCCAAGCTGGACGCTGACACTGCCCAAGCCTCCCGTTGAGCCACTCAAAAGGCCTTGCGTTCCACCCGTCCCTTGCAAGCTGAACGAGGACGGTGAGTCGTTTCCGTTGACACTCACGATGCCAACGCCTGTGCCCCCAGTGAGGATCTGCTCGCCCGCGAACGTAGCCACCGGTACCTGCGTCCGGTTGGTGGGTGATCCCGCACTGAGCACGAGATTTCCGGGCCAGAACCTCAGATAGGGCACAAAGGAGATTGCAGGCACGTTGTAGCTGGTCGTGCTGTTCGCCACGTTATCGCTAAAGGCCTCAATCACTCCGCCACTCGGAGCTTGACTTACCACCACGGCGCCGCACGCTGTAGGAGAACCACCAGGACAACCACCCGCGTACGGAATTGCGATATTTCCACCCGCTCCCGCAGTCCGCAGAATGGTGAGTGTGAGCGAGCCATTCGCTGCGGGTTGAATGGCCGGGAAGTAACCCGTTAACGTGCCAGAACAGTTCGTAGGCGTATTACCCAGGTACAGAGGGGCGCTGGCCCCGTTGCCCTGAGCCGCCCCGCTCTGGTTGGCAACCAACCAATAATTGAACTGCGTATTCCCCGCCTTACCACTGCACTTGAATTGTGGCATCGCGCCCGTGATCCCGGTCGAACCGTGTGCCGTCACCTGCCCCGCCTGCGTGATTACCCCCGCCATGCCCTGTGCTGCGGCTCCCTTCGCTCCCGCGTCGATGTAGTCCGGGTTAGTGCATCCGCCTACTTCAAAGTAGTCATTGTCGAGCTGGGTGTTGCCGTTGTAGCCTCCGGTCGGAGCCCCGGTTCGAATTCCGTACTGACTGAAGCCCTGCACCACCGAGTCGGAAACACGCAGGCCATTGCCGCTAAGCCAAGTGATCACGTTCCCCGCACATTGCAGGTTGCCGTTGATGTGCTGCAACCAACCCACGGCGTAGCAGTTGTTGGCGTTGCGGCTGTGTCCTTCCGCCAGGGCGTACACCGCTTGCCCGCGGCGATCCCCGCGCAGGCCCACGCCGTTGTAAACGTCCAGCCCGTCCAGCGTAAAAGCCTCGTCGTCGCACACGCTCACGTAAGAATTGAAACTTCCAATGGGAGCGCCGTGGGCAGATCTCCCGGAGTAGTCGAACCTGGGATTGCGAATGACGGTGGTTTGCGCGTTGACGTGAATCGCGTCCCGGGCAAAGTTAGTAATGTTGCCGTTGGCCGCATGGAACATCAGATCGTCTAAAACCACGTTCTGCGTAGTGGTCTGGGAATCGCGCCGGCCCACTACAACGCAATCATCGTCGGCCACATAGCATTCCAGCCTGCCGCCCGTCTGCCGAATAGTCTGATACGAGGCTTCAAAGTGCAGAGGGGCGTAGATCTTGTAGGGGCTTCCCCCCGAATCAATGACCACTTCGCCGCCCTGAAATAGCCAACCCGTTTGCGAACGCGCCGCTTCGGAAGCCTCTTTGATCCCGCCCGAGGAGCTGCCTACGGTGTAACCGGCTCCATGGCCGTTCGCCAGAGTGACGCTGAACTGACAGGAAGGGTCGCCGGCATATCCGGAGACTCGAGTAATTTTCGCGGTCTCCGGGCTGCCCGCGCCGGCGATGTAAACGTAGTGCGTGGGAGTGTACTGTGCGCCGATGGGCGCGGTATCCACCATAAATCCGCGCGGGCATGGCGCAAGCACGATCGTATTCGCGCCCGCGGCCAGCGCAGGTGGCGACGCCGGAGATTGCTGCCAATTGTACTCGGAAGCGTATTTCACCGGCTGCGTGCTGGCCGGCGTATTGCCTAGTCCGCCAGTGGCCGGCAACGGTTTGTACTTGGAGGAGGCGGCCTCGTGAGTGACAACCTGCTGATCCGCGAGCAGCTTAGTCGCTGCGCTCGCTTGGCCACATGCGATTTCAGGGCTCTTCAGCCAGCCAAGGACGAGATAACCTAACAAAAACGTCGATGACCTAAAGCGAAAGCTTCCACTTCGTGCTGGTTGTTTATGTGACATGAGCTCTCCCGGCGTTGTGCCCGCGCCTTTCATATAGTTCTTCGTGGATTGGCCAAAGGACCGCTCGACGCATCCCGTCCTTCGCCACGCGCCATGCGTTTTCTTTAGATCGGGAAACATAACAGGAAACCAAAGTCGCCCGAGAATGCAGCTTCGGGCAAGCAGTCCACCTGTGTCAACCGTATTGCAGGTAGCTCGGAAGTCTGAAGGAATGCCGGGGAGCGCTTTGCTGGCCTTTTGCGCCGTCCACGAATAAACTTACCGAACGCCTCGATTGGTCCTTCGAAAAACCGAGGTCGAACCGGAATCTCAGGAGATCGGAGACGATCAAGGTGACCTTAGCGGGCTTCGTGCTTCTGTTGATCACGGCCGTGTGCATGTCCGTGGCGAACCTGTTGATCAAGCATGGAATCGAGGCGGCGGGCGGATTCACTCCGTCGGCGTCGGCATTGTTTCGTGTGCTTCGACAACCCGCCGTACTGGCCGGAATGCTGCTTGCCGGAATCTCGGCCCTGATGTGGTTCCGCATTCTCGCCAGTCAAAAGCTTTCCACCTGCTATCCGCTCTTCGTGAGTTTTACCTATTCCATCATCACGCTCGGAGCATTTTGGTTCCTGCACGAAAAAGTGTCGGCGCAAAAATTAGTTGGACTGGCCATTATCGTCGCCGGGATCACCACGGTGGCGCGCGGATAGGCGACGATGAGCACAGACCCGCACATTATCCAGCCGACCTCCGCTACCCCACGCCTTCTCGCCGGCCTCTCCGTGGTCGTGCCCGTCTACGGCAGCGAAGCCATCTTGCCGGAACTAGTGCGACGTTTAGAAGGTACTCTGCCGGCGATCGCGTCCAGCTACGAACTTGTGCTGGTAAACGACAGCAGCCCTGACGGCAGCTGGGACGTGATCTGCCGGCTTGCGCAGCGTTACCCCTGGATTCATGCCATCAACCTCATGCGTAATTACGGCCAGCACAATGCGCTGCTGTGTGGAATTCGGGCGGCCCAGTACGGCGTCATCGTTACCATGGATGACGACCTGCAACATCCTCCGGAAGAGATCCCGAAGTTGCTGGTGATTCTGGGACAGGGAAGTGACGTGGTTTACGGCAGGCCCGCCCAGGAACAGCATGGGTTGCTGCGCGATCTGGCATCCTTAACGACCAAGCTGGCTTTACAGAACATGATGGGCGCCGCCATCGCCCGGCAGGTGAGTGCGTTTCGAGTTTTTCGCGCCGAAGTTGCAAATGCATTCCGCCACTATGAAGGGCCGTTCGTCTCGATCGACGTGTTGTTAACATGGGGCACGAACCGGTTTGCCGCTACCCCTGTTCGACACGAACCACGTGCGCAAGGCGCGTCTGGCTACACGTTTCGCAGGCTGTTTACCCACACCATGAATATGATGACGGGCTTCAGCACCATGCCCCTGCAGATCGCGAGCCTCGTGGGCTTTGCCTTCACACTGTTCGGTTTTGGCGTGCTTTGCTATGTCCTCATTCGCTATTTCCTGCAAGGGACTCCAGTTCCGGGCTTCCCCTTCCTGGCATCGATTGTTGCGTTATTCTCAGGAGCACAATTGTTTGCCCTTGGAATTATGGGAGAATATCTGGCTCGGATGCACTTCCGCAGCATGCAGAAACCGCCTTATGTGGTGCGTGGGGACGTGACCACGGGCAGGAGCCGTTCATGAGTTTCTCCATTCCGTTCAATCGGCCATGCCTTTCCGGGAACGAATACAAGTACATTGCCCAAGCCATTGCCAACGGGCACGCTTCGGGAGACGGTCGGTTTACGCGCCTCTGCCATGAGCTTCTTGAACGAGAATTGCGCGTGCCGAAGGTGCTCCTCACAACTTCGTGCACCCACGCTCTGGAGATGGCCGCTATTTTGCTGGAGTGCGGTCCTGGCGACGAAGTGATTCTGCCTTCCTTCACGTTCGTCTCAACTGCGAATGCTTTTGTGCTGCGTGGGGCCCGAGTTGTGTTCGCCGATGTCCGCCCCGACACGATGAACCTGGATGAGACCAGGCTCGAACCGCTGATAACATCGCGAACCAAGGCGATCGTGCCTGTGCACTACGCGGGCGTGGCCTGCGAAATGGATACGATCTGCGCCATCGCCGCGCGCCACGGAATTGCGGTGGTGGAAGACAATGCCCACGGCCTCTTCGCGCGCTATCGGGGGAAATACACAGGTACTTTCGGACGCCTGGCCACGCAAAGCTTTCACGAAACCAAGAACGTGACCTGTGGAGAGGGCGGCGCGCTTCTGGTGAACGATCTGGAACTGGTGGAGCGCGCGCTGATTGTTCGAGAAAAGGGCACGAACCGAAGCCAGTTCTTCCGCGGCCAGGTTGACAAATATAGCTGGGTTGATGTCGGGTCGAGCTATCTTCCGTCCGATCTCCTGGCTGCTTTCTTGTTCGCCCAGCTCGAATCCCGGCAGGAGATTCACAAGAAGCGCCGGCGAATCTGGGAACGGTACCGGCATCATCTGGAGGCTTGGGCTGACGAAAACAGCGTACGCCTGCCCGTAGTGCCTGCCGAGTGTGAGCAGGCCTATCACATGTTCTACATGATCCTGCCGTCGGTCGAGTTCCGCCAGTCGTTGATTTCTCACCTCAAGGCGCAAGGGATCCTAAGCGTATTTCACTATGTCCCGCTGCATTCGTCGGAAATGGGGCGGAAGTGGGCGGCTCGCGAAACCCCTTGTCCGGTGACGGAGGATGTGAGTGTCCGCCTCTTGCGATTGCCCTTTTACAATGACTTGACCGAGGCTGAACAAGGGCGCGTGGTCTCCGCCGTAACATCGTTTCGTGGTCGATTCGGTCTGTGCGAGGAGAGGCTTGGAGCGTGAAGCCCACCGAGGATC
>Ga0210400_10004753_pt1 | contig 11686 bp, 8 predicted proteins | sample IncBWH26MmetaG_FD_155456 | JGI IMG/M metagenome (GOLD analysis project Ga0210400, IMG submission 155456) | Forest soil microbial communities from Barre Woods Harvard Forest LTER site, Petersham, Massachusetts, United States - Inc-BW-H-26-M | ecosystem: Environmental > Terrestrial > Soil >...
CTTTTCTGGATTGGTCGCGTCGTCGACCTTGGGGAACGATTCATCCCCGGGAAGCCGCGGCGCGCCTGGCTTACGGCCGTTGCGAGTTTTGTCTGTCTGTTCTTCTTCGCTTACAACGCCGGCCCCTACATCGTCCCCTGGGCAATCCCGCGGGGCGATTCGACCCACTTGACGCTGCGCCACGTTCTATTTGAAGCGCCTTTCTGGTGGTGGTTTGTCGGGTCGTGGGTGGGCGTCGGCCTGGTGATGGTTTTCTGGACGGTAGACCGAGCAGGACGCGCCGCAGCGTGGGTTTACCGCAAAGCGCGCAACGCCGCGGCAGACCACGCTGCCGCTCCCAGGCCTGGTGCCCTAGCTCTTGACCCGCCGTCGCCCGCCCGCCGCCGGTTGCTCGAGCAGACTGCCGTCGCCGTAAGCGCCCTGCCGTTTGGGGCCGCGGCCTATGGGCTTCTATACGGCCGGCACGACGTGGAAATCACTCGCCCGCGCATTGCGCTCGCACGCTTGCCCAAAGCCTTTGAGGGGTTTCGCATCGTCCAGCTTTCGGACTTTCACATCAGCCCCTTCATGACCGCGGACGAGATTCGCCGCTGCGTCACAATCGCCAACGGGTTGAAAGCCGACATGGTGGCGCTAACCGGCGACTACGTCGCCGACGATCCCGCGGCGCAAGGAGAAGTGGTCCAGGCGCTCGCGGCCCTTCGTGCGCCCTACGGTGTTTTCGGCTGCCTCGGCAACCATGAGATCTATACTGAAACCGAGGATTCCATCACACGACTCTTTGGCGCGGTGGGGATTCGCATCCTGCGTCAAGAGCGGACACCCATTCAATCACACAGCGAAGTGCTGAACCTGATCGGCGTTGACTATCAGCAAAGGCGATTCTCCAGAGATCATGACGGGCACCTTGTTGACCGGTATCTCGAGGGAAGTGAAAAACTGGTGATGCCGGACATGGTCAACATCCTTCTGAACCACAACCCCAACAGCTTTGATCGCGCCGTCGAGTTGGGCATCGACTTGACGCTGGCCGGGCACAGCCACGGCGGCCAGTTAGCGCTCTCGTTTATCAACCGGGGCCTCTCCCTCGTACGCCCAGAGACTCCCTACGTCAGCGGATGGTACGAAAAACCCGGCGGGCAGCTGTACGTTAACCGCGGCATCGGAACCACCGGGCCCCCGATCCGCCTCGGGGCCCGACCGGAAATTACCGTGCTTGAATTGGTGCGTGCGGTCTGAGATGCGGGAAGTCCAAAACCTTCCAACCTCACCCAGCGGACGTGTCGCGCGAACGTCGGAATCGGAGGTTTCGTTAGAGCTTTTAAAGGCCGCGTCTTCGAGGCAGACATGCTAGGTTAATTGCTTGTCCTATGCGGCACGTAGGGACATTTTCACGCTACAGGAGGGGGAACAAAATGCCATCGAGCACTCGCCGAGAGTTTTTGAAAACGACCGCCGCCGCAACCGCTTCCCTGGCAGCATTCAGGAGTTCATTGCTTTGGGCCGTACCCGAGGCCGGCGTACAGGCCTGGTCAACGTCGAAGGATCGCAAATTTGAGCGGATCAAAATGCCGCAGTGTCGTCCCGCGGCCGCAAACACTTCGGGAGTCATTCAACTCGATCCCTCGGTGCGTTACCAGAAGATCCTCGGTTTTGGCGCTGCCTTCACCGATGCATCCTGCTACTGGTTTGCGAAACTGAACGACCGGGAACGGCAAGCTCTGCTCTCCGAATTCTTCGGGCCTGCGGGCCTCCGGCTATCGGTGTGCCGTACTTGTATCGGATCCAGCGACTACTCCACCAGCGCCTACAGCTTTGACGACAGCCCGGAGCCGGACCCGGAGCTGAAGAAGTTCAGCATTGAACATGACCGAGGATATATCTTGCCGACGCTGCGTGCGGCGCGTGGCGTGAATCCAGACCTGTACCTATTCTCGTCCCCCTGGAGTCCTCCGGGGTGGATGAAGGCTGGAGGTTCCATGCTCGGCGGGTCCATGCGAAAGGAATACTTCGCTTCTTATGCGGAATACTTCGTGAAGTTTCTGCAAGGCTATTCTGCGGACGGCGTCAAAATCAATGCGGTCACCATTCAGAACGAAGTGGATACGGACCAGAACGGAAGAATGCCTGCGGCTTTGTGGGGACAGGAATACGAGATTGAATTCGTGAAGAAGTGTCTTGGGCCCGCATTCGAGAAAGCATCTCTCGACACCAGGATTTGGATACTCGACCACAATTACAATCTTTGGGGTAGAGCTATCGATGAATTGAGCGATCCTGACGTCAACAGATACGTGGATGGAATTGCGTGGCACGGCTATGACGGAACTCCGGACGCGATGACGCGAGTCCGTGATGCCTTCCCCTCCAAGAATGCTTACTGGACAGAAGGTGGACCTGATTACACCAGCCCGGACTACAAGACGGATTGGGCCAAATGGTCCCACACGTTCAGCGAAGTCCTGCGGAACTGGGCGCAGTGCATCGTCGGATGGAATTTAGTGCTGGATGAAAAGGGAACGCCAAACATTGGTCCTTTCTCATGCGGCGGGGTAGTGACGGTTGACTCCAAGACCCATGAAGTTACACATAGCGGGCAATATTGGGCCTTCGCCCATTTTTCCAAGGTGATCCGGCGGGGCGCGCAGGTGATTGCTTCTCATGGGGATTTGCGCGGAGTCGATCACGTGGCTTTTGAGAATCCGGATGGCAGCCGCGTTCTTGTCGTCACGAACCAAGGTGATGGACGGGAGGTTGAGTGTCGGGTGGGGGGTCAAGCGCTGAACTTGACGGTGGATGCTGATTCCGTCACGACCCTGCTTTGGTGACGGCTGTCTGAACGTGGGCCTGGCTTCGCCGGGCTGGACAGCCGTGTAGTGACGGGCTCTGCCCCGTTCCGGCGGGGCAAAGCCCCGCCACCACAACACCGCGAGGTCTTTTACTCTCCGCCGACCGTAAGCCCGTCTATGCGGATGGTGGGTGAGGCTACGCTGCCACGGAATTCCAGGTCGCTGCCTATCTCGGAAATATGGTTGAACATGTCTTTGAGATTACCGGCTACCGTGATCTCTTCCACGGGATAGGCCAGTTCCCCGTTGACGATCCACATGCCGGATGCTCCGCGGGAGTAGTCGCCGGTTACTAAGTTCGCGCCGTGACCTAGAAACTCGGTTACATAGAGGCCGTCTTTGATCTCCGCGATAATCTGCTTCGGCGTTTTCGGTCCCGGTTCGAGAAAGTAATTTCCCGGTCCGATTCCGGGTGTTCCGGCGAGTCCGCGAGATGCGTTGGCGGTGGTTTCGAGGCCCAACTTCTTCGCCGTGTAGGTATTCAGCAGATACGACTTCAGAATTCCGTTCTCAATCACTACCGTGCGGCGGGTGGGAATGCCTTCGCCATCGAAGGGCGTGGTGCCGAAGCCGCCGGGCATGGTGCCGTCATCGATTACGGTGACGTTCGGTCCGGCAATTTGTTCGCCTAGTTTGCCGGCCAGGAACGAGGCTCCACGATAGACGGAGTCTCCATTCACGCCCTCGAAAATATGTTCGAGCATGGAGCTTGCGACCATCGGATCGAGCACCACCGGCACATGCGCAGTCTTGGCCTTGCGCGCGCCCAGACGTCGCAACGTGCGGCGGGCAGCTTCTTTCCCGACCTGCTCCGCCGAGTCGAGTTTCGCCAGGCTGCGCGCAACCGAATACCAGTAGTCGCGCTGCATGCCGCCGTTTGCGTCCTGGGCAATGGGGACAGCCGCGACTGAACAGTACGATCGACGGTACTCGCCGACAAAGCCGTGAGAATTCGCCAGTACTTTTTTGCCGGTGGCGGCGTCGAACGATCCGCCTTCGGAGTTCTTGATGCGGGGATCGGCGTCGAGCGCGGCCTTTTCGGCTCGGCGCGCATACTCGATGCGCTCGGGGCCGGGCAACGAGTAGACGTCCTCGTGATAGAGATGGAGGTCGCCGGATAGCGATCCGAACTTGCCGGCTTCGGGAATTCCCGCGTGCGGATCCTCAGAGGTTATCTTTGCCAGTTCGAGCGCTGACTTCAACATGCGCTCGATGCCGGCAGCGGAGAAATCGCTGGAATAGGTGCTGGCTGCGCGCTGTCCGAAGAAGACGCGAACGCCGATCGCGCGCGAGCCTGATTCTTTCAGGGTTTCGACCTGGCCGAGCCGCACGACTGTAGAGAATTCGTCGCCTTCGCGGACGACACACTCGGCTGCCGTGGCGCCGCCTTTCATTGCCCGACGGACGACATCGGTAGCGAGTTCCTGCAAATCGGAATTGAGCTTAGGGGTATGAGTTTCCAGAGTTGTTGTCATTGAAAAGTCAAAATCTACCACAGAGGCGCGGGGAACACAGGGGACGCTCAGGGAAAATCAACGCTTTGGCTTTTCTCCGTGACTCCGTGACTCCGTGTTTCGGTGGTGAGGATGTCGTTACTGCATGAAGCCGCCGGTTTCGCGCTTTGCGGTGCCGCCGACGGTCATACGATCGATTTTAATCGTCGGGATACCGACTCCTACTGGAACGGCCTGTCCATCTTTGCCGCAGGTGCCAACGCCTTCATCGAGTTTCAAATCATTGCCGACCATCGAAACCCGCGTTAGCACATCGGGTCCGTTGCCGATCAGGGTTGCGCCCTTGATCGGGGCCGTGATCTGTCCGTTTTCGATTAGGTATGCTTCCGACGCCGAGAAAACAAATTTGCCGTTTGTTATGTCGACCTGCCCGCCGCCGAAATTCACCGCGTAAACGCCATTCTTCACCGAACGAATAATGTCGCCGGGATCGTCCTGCCCTGCCAGCATGTAGGTGTTCGTCATGCGCGGCATCGGAATATGCTCATAACTCTCGCGTCGTCCATTGCCGGTATCGGCCAGGCCCATCAGCTTCGAGGAGAGTTTGTCGCTGAGATATCCCTTCAGAATCCCGTTCTCGATCAGCACGGTTTCCTGCGTCGGCTGGCCTTCGTCGTCCACGTTCAAGGAGCCGCGGCGCCACGGCATCGTGCCGTTGTCGACGACGGTGCACTTTTCACTGGCCACCCGTTTGCCGATAAGGCCGGCGAATGCCGATGTTTTCTTGCGATTGAAGTCGGCCTCTAAACCGTGGCCTACGGCCTCGTGCAGCAGAACGCCGGGCCATCCCGGACCGAGCACGACTTCCATGTCACCGGCCGGAGCTTCGCGGGCGTCGAGTTGCAGAATTGCCTGGCGCGCGGCTTCTTTCGCAAAAAATTCGGGTGTCTTGTCGCCAAAAAAGAAGTCGAGAGCAACCCGGCCGCCGCCGCCCGAACTGCCGCGTCCTGAAGTCGCTTCCGTTTTTGCGATGCAGGAAACATTCGTGCGCGCCAGCGGCTGCGAGTCTTCCGCAAAGGTGCCGTCGGAGCCGACTACCAGGATGGTCCTCAATTCGTCTGCATAGCTGGCGCGTACTTCCTTGATCCGCGGGTCGTATCCGCGAGCGGTTCGATCGGCGCGCATAAGCAGTTCAACCTTGGCGGTAATGTCGGCGTCTACCGACGGCAACGTGACCGGGTACAAGCTGCGGGCTGGCTTCTGCTGGAATCCGGCGACCGTCGTCTTGGTAGGGGCGCTCGCGATCAGAGCGGCGGTGCGGGCAGCATGCAGTATGCGCTGCGGAGAAAGATCGTCGGTGTAGGCATATCCGGTGCGCTCGCCGGAAACTACGCGTACTCCGCAGCCCGCTGAGATGCCCTGCGAGGCGGACTTCACGAGCGACTCATCCACCATCAGGGAGGTCGAGGTCAGGTATTCGAAATAAAGGTCGGCGTAGTCGCCGCCCGCCGAAAGCGCCGCAGTCAGATAAATCTCAAGATCATGATTCGTAAGGCCGTAGTGCTCGAAGAAGAAGCGTTCCTGGTTAGCAGTCACCATATTTTGATGCTCGCGGCTTTCAAAATGACTCGCAACGCGTAATAAGGTGCGAGGAAACCCAGCCCCTAAAGGGGCGTCTGATTCCGAAAAGCTGCGCTATCGCTGAAGCGATAGCCTGATACGAAGCAGCCTGATGCGAAACAACCCTGACACGAAACCCGTGCTTTTCCGAGGCTGTCAACGCTCGACTTTGATACGAATCTCAGCTGCCTACAGACTGGATACAACATTATCCCACGAGCAGAACCCCGCAGGTGTGACGAACGAGATTACAAAAGTGAGGTCGCGCCGGGTCGGAGCAAAACCAAACAATTTCTCGGTCCAGCGATCACTGACGTGGGGGCTGGCGGGGCGAATAATTCTGAGTTATGACTCCAGACTCGCTCAGCCAGATGTTCTCCAACTTTCTCGACGGCGCACGCGCCGCGGTGGTGGTGGAAGACGGCGTTATCGCGTTCGATCTCGTAGACGCGAAATACTCCGTTTCCGGCGAGTACAACAAGTGCCTGCTGCATCTGTGGTCAAGCGAACGGAATTTTGTGCGGCGGGTGCTGGATGCGGAAGTAAAGGGCACCACGCTCCGGTTGCAGGTGCAGCGCATGGGGCAGAATCGGCCGACGCGGCTCGACTTCTGCCGCGATCGTGATCAGCGTTCGCCCGCCGCGCGACGGTCGGCGCGAGTCGCGTACGAGCCACGTCTGCGTCGGGCGTTGGAGAGAAATTTTCCCGAATGGACCGTGGTCCGGCTCACTACCAGCGTGGATCTCGAACACTCCTTTGGTCCGGCCTACTTGCGCGGCTGGCTGCGCCAGGGACAGCGCGCCCTGGCTATCGTCGGAGTGAACGACCAGGAAACGCAATCGACCGTCGATGGCGCACTGACCTGCGGAATTCTTTGGCTCGATGCGTGCCGGCTGGCTCAGCGGGAACGCCGCGTGGTCGAAGGACTGACGATGGTTGTGCCGAAGGGTACGGTGGCTCTGACCCGGCAGCGTATGGCGCATCTGCATCCAACGGCGGCGAAATGGCATTTGTACGAATTCGACCAAGGGGAGGATGCGCTCGTGCCCGTGGATACTGGCGATCGCGGCAACCTGGCGACCCGGCTGGTGCATTCCATCGATGAAGGCCTGGCGCGCGAGCGCTTTGCGGGATCCATGGCGCGCATCCGCGGAATTTTGCCGGAATCCGAGGTGGCGGTGCTCTCGCCCGCATCGATTTCATTCCGGCGGCATGGCCTCGAATTCGCGCAGGCGCGGATTGCGCATGATCCGCGAAACTTCGAGAGTAGGGAGCAAATCGTTTTCGGGGTAGGGCCGGAAGAGCGCATTCTCGGCGCGGAGAATGAAACGCAGTTTGCCGATCTGGTGCGGCTGGCGGCGTCCGTTCGTCATAAGGATGGGCCAAAGAATCACGCGCTGTGGCGAATGCATCCCGAGCGCTGGCTGGAATCGCTGGTGGCCGGAGACATCGCGGGACTCGATGGGCGGCTGCGGCCGGAATCGGTTTATACGCAGGTGCCCGCGTTCGCTGCGGCGGATCGAGCGATGATTGACATTCTCGCCGCGACTCGGGATTCCCGCCTGGCCGTCATCGAGCTCAAAGCGGACGAAGATATCCACCTTCCGCTGCAAGGCGTGGATTACTGGTCGCGAGTCGCTTGGCACCAGAGCCGCGGAGAGTTTGCGCAATTCGGGTATTTTCCGGAGCGAGAGATTTCACCGCAGAAGCCTTTACTCTTGCTGGTCGCGCCCGCTCTGCATGTGCATCCTACGACTGACACGATCCTGCGTTACTTGTCGCCCGAGATCGATTGGGAACTGCTGGGGATTGACGAGCGCTGGCGGGAGGAGATACGGGTTGTGTTCCGGAAGAAGCCGGTGCGCACGCCACACCTAGCGATCCCGGCTTAATATGATCCCCAGGGGAGAGCTCACCTTCCAATGCTTTTCCTCAGCATCACCAGTTGCCCAAGGTGATATGCGTTGTGGTCGGCCAGCAGCAGCGCTTCGCGCAAAATTGTTTGGCCGTCACCCCAGGGGATCGGGGCGTAGAGGTCGACTCTTCGGTCGGAGACGAGTCGCTCCATCGTCCGCAGATCGTTCTTGAATGTGGCTATGCTCGCGGTCCACGCCTTCTCGTCCGGAGGTGCCGCGGACTTGGGCCAATATCCTTCGGGCCAGTCCGCAGAGACATATTTTGGGTTGCGGCTGAACTCCAGGATGTCCCATTGGGCGAGGCGCATGTGCTCGAGGAGCATCCAGGCGGTGTGAGGGAAGTTCGCGATCTTGACGCCGGCGAGTTGCAAGGTCCAGTCGCCTATGGCGTCGTCGAAGCTGATGTGCGCCCCGCCGCCCCTCAGCAGGTAGAGCAGGTGGTCGCGGAGGGATTTGTCTCGCCGATCGGATGGCTTGACTGAACCGGAAGTGTGTTTTTTGCTGGAGGTTTTCTTCTTCATGATTCCCCTTGCTGCTCAGATTGGACCGGAGCCGCCGGCGTTGGAACCGCTGCGGTCTCCGGCGCTTCTCCGCGGTACACTCGTCCGATGCCCCGCACCAGGCGGCGCATCGGCAGCTCTCCTTTGGCATCGGAAAAGAAGATTTCGCCCGTGCGGGTTCCGCGATAGCACCAGCGCTTGAGGATCGCGAGGTGCTCCATGCGTTCAATCGCGCTGGCAGGTTTGGCTGCGGGAAATTCAGATAGCGCGGCCTGGATGCGAGCTTCCATGGATTGCGACTTGGCGTGCTCGGTATCGGAAATCGGAAACTCCAGCGGCCCTGCAATCGCGCCGCCGTCGACGCGGAACAATGCGACGCTCTCTGGCTGCCCGGACTTTTTCACGGACTTCTGCACGATTACGGCGTGCGACTGGTCAATCCGGCGGGCGAATTCCGGCAACTGCTGCAGAACGGGAGTGAGTTTGTCGAGGCGCGCATGAATGGCGGCGGCCGTTTCGAATTCCATTTTCGCCGATGCGCCATCGCGCTCCACTGCCATCTGCCGCTTCAGCGATTCGCCGCGTGAGTCCAGAAAATCCTCGACCCGCACCACCTCGGAGCAGTACTCGTCATCGGTACAGCCGCGAAAACAGGGGGCCAAACACATCTTCATCTCGGAATAAATGCAGCCGGGAAATTTCGGATCGGGATGAAGGTCGTCCACGCAGCGCCGCATCTTGAAGAAGTCGAGCGCGTCGTTCGTAAACTTTTCCGCCGCCACACGGGAAGCAAACGGCCCGTAGTAGACGTTCTTTCCCGAAATTCGTCCCAGCCGTGTCGTGACCGAGGCGCGGGGGAATTCGTTTTCCAAGTGCAGCTTGACGAGGGGAGCGAAACGCAGCCGCAGGCGATTCGAGTAGGTCTTGGGAAAGGCGGTCCGCAGGATTTGATAGAGGACGAATCCGGATTCGAAATCTGAGCCGGTCAACGTGTATTCGATCCAGCGGACGCGATGGCGCAGATTGAGGCGCTTCGTATGCTCCTCCGGTGCGGAAAGCAGGCGTTGCAGCCGCCGCCGAAGGTTGGCAGTCTTGCTGACGTAGGGCTCGGAGTTCGCATCCTCACCGCGCAAAAGAAATACGGCCGGGTCGCCGGCCACGGCGGAGAAGACGGCGCTGTCATGTTCCGGTCGGAACTCGATGTGGTTGGTCAGCACAGAGTGATTGTAGTGCGACTGACCAGGGAGATGCAGGCCCGCTTCTACGCTCTGTCATCCCGAGCGCTGTCCCGAGCGCAAGCGAGGGCGAGTCGAGGGACCTTGTGTCTTCCCCTTCTTTACGCGGATGGAGCTTTCGGCACGTCGACATGTTCCGCGGGCGCATTTTCGAACCAATCCGCAGCCAAATTCTTCCATCCCGGATTGAATCGCGCGATCAACCACAGCTTCTTTTCTCTTCGCCAGCCCTTCAGTTGCTTTTCACGCGCGATCGCTTTGTAAACGTTGTCGTAGCGCTCCCAGTACACGAGACGTACGGCATTGTATTGATCGGTGAAGCCCTCCTGCCGGTGCATTTTGTGCTCAAAAACACGGCGGCGAAGATTGTTGGTCATACCGATGTAGAGGGCCCGCCGGGAACTGCTTTGCAGCATGTAGACGTAGAAGCGATATTCGCGCGGCATGCTCCGATATTGCTCGTATCGGAGGGCAGATGCAGTGTTGGCGGTCACTGTGAAATTGTGACGATTGGGAAGAACACAAGGTCCCTCGACTTGCCCTCGCATGCGCTCGGGACAGCGCTCGGGATGACAGAGGGGGGAGAGCGGATGACAATCCGAGGAGATCGACAAAGGATAAAATCCTTTGCGTGGGCGGGCTACCCGAAGCGCGCTTTCCTAAGATTCTCCCGGTAGTCGCCGCCTTCCATCTTCACGATGCGGCACATCTCGTGAAGCCGTGAACGCATCGTCTCAGTGATGCGGTCGCCGAGAGTGTATTTGGTCCATTCCGGCTGATCAGGCTCACTATTAAGCTCGTTATAATTCTGTGAGTTTGGAGCCGGCTTTTTTTTCCTTTTGTCCGCAAGCGCTCCCGGTGGATCGTCGGGAAAATTAGTGGTGATGATGGTAGTGCGGCCATCGTTGTAACGTGTGTTCAAGATCAGGCGCACCGTATCCCAACGCCACTCAGTGGGCCTCACCGATCCCAGGTCATCGAGTACCAACACTTCCGTTTCAAACACCGGCCGGAGTAACCCTAGCTCGGTTGCTTGTACCGTTGGGTTGTACGAGTCCTGGATCTGCTTTAACAGGTCCGCGTAGTCATAGAAGACGCACTCGATCCCCTTTTCGCGGATCAAGGCCTTCGCGATGCCGATCGCAAGGTGTGTCTTGCCCAGCCCTGTGTTCCCGATCAGCAACAGACCAGTTTTGTCCACCGGATACTCTTCGACGAACCGACATGCCGCCATGCGCGCGTCCGCAAGGCGTAAGTGCGGTCCCTCAAATTTAAAGTTCGACAGTTCGCAATGCTCATATCGCTTCGGGATGCGCGCCGCCGCGATCATGGCGCCGCCTCGCGCCTGCAACTGGCAATCGCAACGTGTGACGCCGCGCTCCGGCGCTCCCGGAACGGGCTTCCATCCTGAGCCCGCGCACAGGGGGCAAACTTCAGCTGCTGTTTTCATGATTTCTGGAGTAATCCTGTACTTAGAACTCTGCACCGGAACCTGCCTGCTCCGCAACTCGAAACCGTTTCCTCTCTGTGCACATCCTGTGGAGAGCGGCGGCGGATTGTGGAGAACGGTGCGGAACGGAGGAAAAACTGCCGAACGTCCGATCGCAAATCGTCCGATCGTAGAATCGCAGATCAGAAGCGAAGCACTTAGCACTTTCGTCTCATTCTCCGATCACTACACAGCCGTTCACCTTAGGTGTCAAAAGCGGCAACTGGCACGTGTTTCCCATTGACAATCCCACGGCATGAGCGAGAATGGCCATCGCCGGTGCTCGCGCCTTGAGCTTTCCTCCCCGGCTGAATGCGCGGGAACCGAAACGATTAGTGTCAGGAGAGAGCATGAATAAAGCTGATCTGGTTGACCGGATCGCCGGAGCCTGCAACATTTCAAAGGCGGCGGCGACGACCGCGATCGACACCACCGTGGACAGCGTTACGGCTGCCCTTAGAAAAGGGGACCGGGTTGCCTTGATTGGGTTCGGCACGTTTTCCGTCTCGCAGCGTAAGGCCCGCAATGGCCGAAACCCGCAGACGGGTGCAACCATCAAGATCGCTGCCCGTAGAGTCGCCAAATTCACTCCCGGAAACGAACTTAAGAAAGTGGTTAATAAA
>Ga0210400_10004754_pt1 | contig 11685 bp, 20 predicted proteins | sample IncBWH26MmetaG_FD_155456 | JGI IMG/M metagenome (GOLD analysis project Ga0210400, IMG submission 155456) | Forest soil microbial communities from Barre Woods Harvard Forest LTER site, Petersham, Massachusetts, United States - Inc-BW-H-26-M | ecosystem: Environmental > Terrestrial > Soil >...
TGATCCAAACTGAATTTGAGGACCGTTTCCGCGGGAATGATCACTTGCTTGCCCTTAGTGAGCACCTGGGCGCCCGCACCGCCGACGGCGCCGGCGGCAGCCCCGATGGCTGCGCCCTTTCCGTGTCCAACGATCGCACCAATGATTGTTCCTATTACGGCTCCCCCCCCGATCAACTCAGCCGTGCGCTTGTTCGCGCCAATTCCACCGTTGCCTATTTGCTTCAAGTCCGCAGTGGTGACGTTATACCGCCGTCCGTTGACAGTAATCGATTGAATGTCCAGCGTAATCTCGGGGCTGCCTGTAACACCACCTGTAGACACAGTTCGAATGATGAGTTGAGCCGGGGACCCTTTGGGGACGATCAGCTCGTTAGAACGGTCAATGACGTCCTGGTCCACCTGTGCGGAAAAGAGCTGATTTGAGGCGGCTGCCTTCGAATCGATTGCCTCATTAGTGAGGATCACGAGCTGGGTTCCGGCGGGAAGTAATTCCGGCTGGTGATCGTTGTTCGAAGCGCCATAATTTCTCGGAGCGTTATAGCTGGTCTGGCGCTCCGATGTGAGTTCGACGTTCTGAACCTGCGAAGCCTTGTAGTGATGCACGACACTACGTGCGTTCTTGAACGTAATGGTGCTTGGCGTTCTCCTCACCAAAACCCCGGAGATGCGGGTTCCGTCTTGCAGAACCAATGTGTCGCTCACAGCTCTGCACGGCAGCATCAAGAGGAACAGGGTAGAGGCACTCAGCGCAAAGAATCTTTTCATGGTCAATACTCCTTTTCATTTTCGTTCAAATCGTAGGGCTGAATTCTTCTCTATTCGGCGAGGAGCTTACCGGTTGATCCGCACCGAACGCAGCATCTGTTGGAACGTTCTCTCGTAGCTCTGGAAATCGCGCTCCGGGGCGGTGAATACGATGAACACCAGGCCGTCCGGGCGCGGCAGCGTGATCAGCCAATTGGTCTCGCGGCTCCCGCCCGCGATAGGCGAATCGTTCGACAGGTAGGTGGAAAGGGCGTTTTCGCCGTCGACGAGAATGCCCTCGTGGAATCGGATCACGCGCATATTCCGATTCGCCTGGCGAAACTCCGCGACGAGTTGATCCGTGCCTTGTTCCAAAGCGGTCGCAGTACCCTGGGAGGAGCTCTGTCCTGATCCCTGCCCGTAGTTGCGACCCTGTAGCTGCTGTCCGTAGCCGTCGACGTGCGGCTGGTAGATGTTCACGATGACGCCGTAAGCCAGAGCTTGATTGCCGTTGCCGTCGTCCACGAGCCCACTGTTGGGCGCGATGGACGCGGCGTCGCCCTGCCCATGAGCCTGCCAGTTGTCGGGGTAGTCGATGTACAAAATGGAGTTCTGAAAAGATTTAAAACGGTCTGACGGCCAGTCGGGCTGCGTGCCGTTGCGTGCGCCGATTTCACTCTGCTGTTGTTGGGTGGGAATGTAAACCCGCTGATTCTCCCGCGCAACCACGTCGTAGGCTCTGCCAGCCCATTCGTATTTGATTCGAAGCGTCTTCGACGCGCTGCGGCTGGGGTCGCCGCCCATCGACGCGTTGGTTACCCGCAAGTCCAACCGATCGGTTTGCACCCGAGACTGTAGTAGTTGACGGACATCGGTGAATCTATCTTGGGTCCCATAGCTCGCGGTCAGTATCTGTAGTTTAGGTATGCCGCCCTGCCCGCGATTGTCACTGCCCTGCAACTGCCGACCTTGAGAAGGTGGCGCAGGCATGGACTGGATGGAGCGCTTGATATCGTCGAATTCCCTAGAATTAGTCTTGGATTCGCTTCGCGTCCCGCCGAGATTGTCCAGTTCCTGGGCCACGCGTTCCACACGGCGGTCCGGGCTCGGGTGGTCGTTGAAGAACGCGACTCGACCTTTGCCCTGATCCAATGCCTGGAGCTTCTCGAGAAATTGACCCATTCCGCGCGGATCGTAGCCGGAATCGTACAAGATTTGCGTGCCCATGATGTCGGCCTCACTTTCATCAGTGCGCGAATACTTAAGCAGGAGGGAATTTAAGGTGAAGCCCGCACCGAGCTGTGCCAGGGCGGCACCAGTGGAATTGCTGCCTAACAGGGCGCCCAGGATTCCCAACGGCATCTGCGCGGCGGAGGCCTTGCTCGCCTGGTTTGTGCCGTGGCGCAGCGCCACGTGAGAGGTTTCATGCGCCATCACGGCGGCTAGCTGAGCCTCATTGTCAGCGGCTTCAATCGTGCCGCGATTGATGTAGATGTACCCACCTGGTAATGCGAAAGCGTTTATCGCCCGGTCGTTCACGCCCTTATACATATATTGAAACTGGTAGCCAGGCGCATGTGCCGAAAGCCGCTGGCCCAGGTTGTTCAGATAGTTGTCCACTCGCGAGTCATTCATCATGTTCAACTGCCCCTCGGCGTCCTTGGACACTTGCTGGCCCACCTCCGCGTCCTGCTGGGGTGAATACATGTTCCACCCGGGCTTCAGCAGCGTGCGACCGTCGGCCCAGGCCACCGGTGCCAGAAGAAGAGACAACGCCGCTACCAGTGCCACCAATCGTTGCAGGCTTTGTCGGATAAACCTGACCCAGGATGTTCCGGTACCTCTCACATCTTTCTTGTCCATTTCTATCTCCTTCCGGCTAGAGCCGTCACCTCGCGCCATGTGGGGCGATCGCCTCTTTTCCTCTCGTGTCCATGTCAGTTCATTTTTCATACCAACGTGGATACGCGAGACGGATTGAAATAGTGCAAATACATTGAGGACCTACATCACCACGGCAATGATGACGACAGCGTTCAAGAGACCTGGCGCATCTGCTCTGGTCATCATGAATTTCCTTTAAAAGCCAACGTCATCAGCTCTTCGAAGCGATTCAATTTCTAAATGGGCGCTGGCCTGGCCGTCACCGGCACAGTGGCTATTACGTGGACCTGGCGTTCGGCATCGTTCTATGCGCTTGCCGTTCTGCCGCTTATTAAATGCAGCACGAGTAACACCAGGCCCAGAATTAAAGCCCCGTGAATGAAAGCGGTGGTCACGTGAAACGCGAAAAATCCAAGCAACCAGAGAACAATCAAGACAGCGGCGATTATTCCAAGCATGTTTTCATCTCCTTGTTTCTGCGAGCGAGGGAATCTCGTGGGCCTGAACTGCGCAGAAGGCTCTTCGTGTGTGAGAGAACACTGCACAGACAGCAGATTAGTCACAGAGAACGTAGGGTGTCTGTCTTATTATGAACACTTCCCCGAGAAACGCCTTCCTATAATCCGTGCGAGCTCAACCGGTCGATGCAACACCATCTGATATAAATCTTTTTTCTAAAGGTGGTGTTTATGACGCAAGGGAGACGGGTGCGGCTTTCCGCGATGCAGAGGACCGACATGTGGAGCCGTTGGAAGGCGGGACGGCCCTTGGCAGCGTGGCACGAACGAAAACACGCACTTATCAGGAAGTGGCGATCACGCTATCGGGAAACGTAGGGAAGCTGGACGAATATCCTCTAGAGTCCATCAAGCTGTCGTGTTGCGCTGTTATCGGATTCTTTCCTTTCATAAAGTATGCCCCGTATTGAACAGACATCCAAAAACCAAAAGAGTATGAAAGATGAATACGGAAGGACAACTAACCAATGTCCCACCCTGGGGCCGGATAAACACCCACGTTCGGCCCCTTTTCCTAACGACGACACGCAAAGGAATCGTGACGTTATCGCATTTCATCCTAACGAGACCTACATGTCCGGCTCCCAGCGATACGTACCCGCCGCTGTATGTAAACGCCCCGACTAAATCAAAATCCCGTTTCCATAAAAATGTTTTAAAGAAATAACCCGTATGACTTCCGGCCTGCTAGATTTTCCGAAGCTTTGCGGGAGGGATTGCGGTGCTCTGGCAGATAACGGTTTTCGAGCAGGTTCCGACAGAACGAACAATCAGACGCAAAGGATCAAGCAGAAAGAGTCGGAAAAAGGGCCATCGAGCGGCTAGAATACCAACCTCCCTAGTTCCAGCTACCAAGGTTACTCAAAACGGTCCTCTCTCCAAACCACTCTACCGTGCAGACAGCGACTCATTGCTATCGGTACTCTTCGGGAGGTTGTCATGCGCCGCAAACTGATATGGATTGAAGAAGAGAGTTTTTGGGGCTGGGGTTGCTCCGAATGTGCATGGGTGTACAATTCTTCGGGACCGCCCACCGGCAAATCGCTCGATGAAATGAAGCAGAACTACGAGCACCAGCGAGACAAAGATTTTGCAGCCCATGTTTGCGCTAAACACCCTAGAGCCAAGACCGCGAAGGTGAAATGATTCAGGCCCTGACGTTCTTATCGACTACCGGGTGTGGCGAGTGCCTTCATACGGTTGTCGCGGAGAGGTCTGCAGACGACAAAGTGCATTAGAAGAATGAGGATTTTTTATCCGATTGAGAGCCCGTCGCATGTTTTCTGTCGTAATCCGATCTAATGAGTGGTTCATATTCTACGGAGGATCAAGTTTTGTTCACCGAACAGCGTTTGCGCACGTTGCGTCAGGAAAAGAACTTCTCACAAGGCGGGATTGCGGAAAGAACGGGCTTACTTCGCTGCTACATCTCTCGCGTGGAGAACGGATACATAGTTCCGGCTGTCGAGACACTGGAGAAGTTCACCCGTGCCCTGGAAGTCCCGATGTACCAACTTTTCTACGATGGCGACAAGCCGCCCAAGCTGCCGGATCTTACGAAGCCGACCTACGTTTCGGGACACCTTACGCGCAACCCGAACCAAGGGCCCTGTCGTCAGTTTCGGTGTACGGAAAAGGTGTCACTGCGAAGGACATCGTAATCAATAGCAAGATCCACGCGCCTGAACTCCTTGCAGGTCCGGCACGTCATCACTCCGCGCCCGTAACTGCCCCCGAGCATCAAATCCGCAGACTGCCCTGGCACATGCTGCTCAGGGGAATTCACTATTGAGGGGGAATAGTCACGACATGAGAATTGAGCTTGGCCAACTCACTCGCAAAAAGCGGGTTTGCGGAGAATTCCGCGACGAGTTCGGTAAGCTGAGCGCGAGCTACTTCTGGCTTCTTCTCGCGGAGGGCAGCCATCGCCAGCAAGATCTTCGCAAACGGTCGCAGGTAGCGGCCGTGATCGGCCGCGATCTCGAGCTGCTGGATCCCCACTTGCTTGTCACCGTGGATTCCAGCGAAGCCGAGGAAAAGCTTTTTGATTCCGGGCAGACTTCCGATGACGTAATTCGCCGTGCCCAGGCCAAGATAGGCGTCAGCGGCGTCTGGCGCGATTACCAACAGTTTCTTTGCGTACGTATCAGCTTCACGGATCTTTTTCAGGCTGTCGAGCTGCTGCTTGTCGATCAAGCTGGCGTAATCGGCCTGCATACCCACGCTCAGGGTCATGGCGAACAGGGCATTCGGATCGTCCGGGTTCGACTTTAATTGCAGCTGCGCCAGGTCTTGCGCCTTTTTGTCCGCGGCGAAGAAGGCGGCCCGGAGGTCCGGGTCCGGTTTGAGAGGGATCTTGCCCAGAAAGCGTTTGTTGTCCACGAAAAACGCGGAGGTCAAGACGCCCTGCCGATAGCACTCCTCAAACAGATACGCTGCCGCTTCCGCGGCACTCCCAAGCGGGTCTTCCGGATGAGACTTCTGCAAGGCCTCAAACTGGCTGCGAGCCTCCTCAGGCTTCAGTTCGTAGAGAAGGTGAAAGCCGGCGCCGAGTTCCGGCACGCGCAAGGCCTCAATCGGAGTCTGTGCGGAGGCTGCCAATGCTGCTAGATCAAAAAATCCTGCCGCTAGCGCCATGCAGAGAATTGACAAAATCAGAGAACGGGGCAACGACAACTGTTTCATACGACTCGCAGACATAAACATCAGTTTCACGCTAAGGCGGATGAGGAAGAAAGCGCTAAATAACCCGTTCGTCATGAGTATCGTCGTTTCCTCGGGCAAGTTGAAAGACCTAGGCTACCCTCATGATGACTCTGAGCCAAGTCCTTCCATGAAGGCCGGTTGATGTCAAGGCACACTTTCGCTTTCTTCTTTCCATGAATCTGTCCCCATTGAGCCGAGCCGCCTCTGTCGCCATCCTTCCATCCGAAGATTGGGCTCTCGAAAAGCCGATCGCAAAGCTAAGGAGGCTCAGCCTTTTTTCTTTGAACAATTGGAATCCTAATTTGGACAAACGTGGTGGCAAATCTATTGTCCGTTGGTAAGTGGGAGCTTTACTTTAGTTAAGGCTCAGGATCGCGCAAACTATGCCAATGGCCTTACGCACAACTTATCCGCACCGAAATCGATTGTCGGTAGCTTAGGAAAAGGGGCCGAACTTGGGTGTTTATCCGGCCCCAGGGGTGGGACATTGGGTAGTTGTCCTTCCGTATGCATCTTTCATACTCCTTTGGGGGTTGGGTGTCTGTTCAATACAGGACGTACTTTGAGGAAAGAAACCAATAAGAGCACAACAGGACAGCTTGATGGACTCGGAGACTTTCGTCCAGCTTCTTGCAGGTTCAAACTACAGCAGCCGACCCGGGTTCAATTCACACAGTTATCCGGAGCGCGAACATATTCTTCAACTGCCAAAATCAACTCTTTTCTAACATCAACCTCCCACCCAGGCTGTAGTTGGATACGCAGGGCAGTCACAGATTCGCCGACGATTCTGCAAGGTATTGGGATATGGCATTGACGGATCACGAAGAGTAAAACCACCGGCGTGCCGAACCATCCAGAATAAATTGGCGAAAAATCTCTCGTTCCATCCATTTTGGTCACCTCTCTTCTTGTCCGAGAATCGACCGAGAGTGACAGTTTGCATTCGAGGAGATGTTAGCGACTGTGCAATTCTATACAGTCTCTAAGGACGTGTTCTTCTTGATAAGGTCGGGACCGTGGATGATGGCCGAGGAACGTCTAGTTAACATGCGTAGAGTGCAAGAAGGATTGTGAACGGCGGCGGGAACGAAACCCCGTTCACAGCAAAGAACCTCGACGCAGCCGAGGTTACTTTCATGACGTGCGGGCTTACGCCGATACGGGCTGCGGAAATACGGGCAGAGTTGGAACGCAACAAGGTTTGCGGTGCAGTTACGAGCATCGACGACATGGTAGCGAAGCAGTTTCGTCGGGCGAGACCGTAGCCTGAAACTGACTAACGCGGGGTCAGTGGTGGCGCCGGGGCGCGTCCGGCGCTCTAGATGCCGCTTAAGGCATCGGGACAAAAGTCTAATTGTTGTGCGCCACCCTTCAGTCGGAAAATGAATGCGGGGAAATCACATGGCATGGTTTTATGAAATCCGCGATTCAAACAAGGCTGTGGCAGCAGCGGGGGAAGGCTATGCTACGCAAAAGGTGGCTATGGCCGCTGGCGGGAAAAAGGCAAGAGAACTCAAAGCTTCAGGTTCATTGCCGGGCGGCGGAGTGGCGACAATAAAAGCTTCGCAACATCCCGAAGTGCTGCACCCCCGTAAATAGCAAGTATCTTCTTTTTGATAATAGAGATAAAGGCCGTGAAGGCGGATGAAAAATGACCCTAAAATGCTGCAAATGCGGAAAGCGAACGCGCAAGTTCACCCAGGTCTGCGAGAGCTGCGGCCATCGCTTCTGCAAACTGTGCAAAGGTTCAAAGGGGGTATAGGATGACCGCATTCGAATCAACCAAATGGTGAGGAACACTTTAGGAAATTAAGCTAGACGCAAACCCGTGAGAGACGCGCGAACTTCTCCGCCATTCTTGTCAGGAACAATCATCTGTTCCAGTACTTTGACTTGGGAAAGTTCAACCGCGTAATCTTCTATCTCCCGTACGGAGTCAGGCGGGCTAAAATTCCATTGCTGACGGGCAATTTCACGAGAAGAATACTGGATATCGGGTGACCACCGAAGGACGAATTCTTGCGTCCGGCTGTTTTCGGTATCGTCAAAAACAAGCAAGATTCGTCTTAGCTTTTGGGGTTCATCGAAGATCAGACGGATGGTCTGCATCCCAGGGTTAGCCGCACGCCAACCTTTCTGTCGTTCCAGCAATAGCGCAGATTCAATTGGATAGTCGCTGTCTTCCGATGAGATCTCGACCGAAGCTATACGGTCCACATCCATCCACGCTTGGTCGCGGAGTGGAGCATTCTGCGGAATCCGAGTAATCTGGCTCTTACGCACGATACGATTCTACTCCTAGTTTTGGAACAATTATCAAGGATTGATCGAGCACCATGGCTGTCCGTATTGCAAAAAGACGATTTACATGATGGCGCAGTTTATCGAGCACATCGCTTTCGAAGTCCTCCAGCTGATCTTCGAGCGCGAGCCCGGAGTTGATTAGTTGAGGCGCACGACCCGCGAATGCCTTAACCGGCCTGAATCAATGCGTTCGAATTCGATCCTGGCGCTAAGTTTGGGTTCGATTCAAACGCACTGTTTCATCTTTTCCGCATTGAGGTTTTCTCCCCAACGCGACCGGCCGGTTTCAGGCAGATTGACGAAAGGGCAGGTCTTGATTATGAGGGGTTGAAGTTTCGAAAATACCTTGCGCCGTGATGCAGGCACCAGCCCAGTACGAACCCTTCCGACGTATATCAACTCTGATCCGCTACGGAATCCGACGATGATGGAATCGACTCCGTGGGTTCCTAGAATGTAGCCGCCGATCCAGAAGTCGTCCTGTTGTGCAACCCGATATTTCACCCAGGCCCGGCTTCGCCGCCCTGGCTCGTATCGTAGGGGCTGTCCAATCGCTTCGCCACAACTCCTTCAAGACAGTGCTGTCGAACTACATCGAGCATCTCACCAGCGGAGGTTTGAAAGTATTCCAACAGCTTTATTATTTCAGATTCGAATACTAATGACTGGAGGAGCTTCCGCCGTTCGAGGAGTGGAAGCGCCATTACGTCTTCGTTTTCGAAAAACAATAGATCGAAAACATAGAAGCGAATGCGTGAAGCCGACGCCGGTTTATCCCGGCGCACCCATGATTCACCTGTTCGAACTCCTCTTTCTGTTTCCAGAGGAGGCAGGGCGCTCAATCAAGACGATAGGCTTTCGCCTACCACGGAATGTGCCGGGCTGCCCTGCATGGGAGCCGGCGGCACTTGGCTGGGCTGCTCAGGCAGCTTCCAATACAGCCGCACCGCCAACTTTCGTGCGATGGCTACCTTCGCCACCCCACTGCCGCGGCGGAACTTCAATCGCTGATAGTCCCGCCGCAATTCCGGATCGTATATCGAGGCCGTCTGGGTTGCTTCGACCAGCAAAAATCGCAGCATGGAGTTGCCTTGCTTGCTGATCCCACTCAGCCGTTTCTTGCCTGCGCTAGTGTTCTCGATCGGATTCAGCCCCAGATAACTCACCAGCTTCCTGTTCTTCGGAAGCGTTCGACTGGCCCAATCGTCAGTACGAACGCCAGTGCCGTCACCGGCCCCACTCCTGGCTGTGTCATCAAGCGCACGGCCGCGGGGCGCTTCTCTGCTTCCTGGATCACCGCTCGATCCAATTCCTCCATGACCGGCTCGAGCTGGTCCAGCAGGTCTAACAGTTCCTGTCGGCGACGACTGGCCCAGGGACCAAGTGACAGACCCTCTAGTTCCTTTCGCCCCACAGCCGTGGGTATGCGCAATGGTTCGAACGGATGCTCTCCGAGCAAGGACATCAGTTGTGGGTAGGAGATGCGGCGGAGATCCGTGCGGCGATGGTGCGCAAGCACAAGATGGACTCGCGTGACGCTTGCCATATTCTCGACCTGCTGCTCCGAGACAAGTTTCCGCGAATCTGGATTCCGTCCACGGAGGAGCGCGATGTGCGACAACTGTTGCGGCACCGCTATAAATTGATCTGCTTGCGAACCTCGCTGAAGAACCAATTACAGACTATGGCCATGGGCCACGGCATCCGCCGAAAGAAGAAGCTGTGGGGTTACTTCCATTCCTACGCGCGCCGGAGTGGTAAGCCCGGCGTAAAACTTCCGAGCCTCACCGTTCTCGTGTTCTAACTGGCGCTCGATGACTTGGCCGGTCTGCGGATCCACCATCGCAATTTGCTGGAAGCGCGAATGGAAATCGCATCCTATGATCAGCATGCTCGGCTCTTTTGTTCCGAGTCTTGGTCAGTAACCGCTACCAAGTTTACTCGGTCGGGGAGCCGACGCCGTTATCTAATCAATAATATAACTTCCCGGGGACCTATGAGCTTTGGAGAGGTTTTGCGCGAAAATGAATAAGTTTGCTTGTGAGCATTTTAGAACAGACGGTGAGGCAAAGATTCCGTAAATTGCAATTGAGCTTCTTCGCGTCCCTTTGGGAAACGTAATCGAGATTCAATAATTGAGCCGCCGCGGAACGGTGGCTCGCAAGGGGGCGTCGTGAAGAACCGAGGTGATTTTCAAGATGTGACAATTCCAAGCAGCCATCGAAGCTCGACATTTGCATAGTTGGTAGCCGGACTGGGGATCGGTGCCGGGTAAGTATATTTCTGGCTCCAAGATCCAGGTCAGAGACTCGACAGTGGATTGCGAAAAAGTGCTTGAACGGCATAGATGGAGCCAATGAAAACGTTTGGCAGACGCGTCTGCGTCTGAAGGACATAATGAATCAGAGCCAGTAACAAATCAGCGAGGCGGTAATCGGAGGTCGAGAAGCAGTGGGCAAGCCAAGGTGGGTGCAAATTAGGGGCGGTAGCCGAGTTGGCAACGGAAATCGAGGGTACTGTACCAAACATGACAACAACGGCACAACAACTGACACAGAGGAGTCTTCGACTCCGTTCTGGGACCGGCGCGGGAGATACGAATCCCGAAGCCTGGAAGTCTTTCGTGTGGGATAAGCCGGTGAGCGCGCGTTTTGAACTTTTGCCCAATACCCAGCCGCGCATGACCGCACTGGGAATCAGTTTGGTAGTTCAGATTGCCTTGGCGGCGTTTCTGGTGATTGTTCCGCTGCTGTTTCCCCAGCAGATGATTCCAAGAGCCATGTATATGGTGACGGAACTTGTCGGGCCATCACTCGATATTCCCACTTTGCCTCGGCCCAAGCCTCCTGCGGCGAAGGTTAAGTTGGAACCGCCGCCTCGTCCGGTCGAGAAACCTGCCCCAAAGCAAGAGGTGGTCAAGTTCTTCGCCCCCCCAAGGATTGTGGCACCCAAGCTAAAGCTGCGCCAGGTGGAAGCCGATCTTCCGAAGGTGAACGATACATTTCAGCCGGTGAAGCTGGAACTGGCGAATAACCAGCCGGCCCGACCGCGCGAGGCCGTGAAAACCGGCTTGATGACGAGCGGTAGCTCGGCACTTCGGACTATCGACAAGCCCATCCCACTAGATAAAGTCCAGACTGGCGGGTTTGGCGACCCCAATGCCCTGTCCGGTCCGGGCAACCCGAACAAGCATGCCAATATTGCGCAGTTTGGTGATCCGGCCCTGCCCTCGGGTCCCGGGCATGGAAATGGCATTGGTGGAGCTAACGGAGCGAGAGGAACCGTCGCCAGCACGGGATTTGGCAACGGTGTAGCGATCCCCCTGACGGATAGCGCACGGCGAACCGGATTGGTGCAATCGACTGGGTTTGCCAACGAGAACGAGCAGGTTGTTGAAGCACCAAAGAAAAGGGTGGATGAGGGCCCAGCGGTCGAGCCGGTGGTGATTTTGGCCAAACCGAAACCGGTGTACTCAGCGGAAGCACTCAAGCTGAATATCGAAGGCGAGGTCCTGCTGGATGTAA
>Ga0210400_10004755_pt1 | contig 11683 bp, 14 predicted proteins | sample IncBWH26MmetaG_FD_155456 | JGI IMG/M metagenome (GOLD analysis project Ga0210400, IMG submission 155456) | Forest soil microbial communities from Barre Woods Harvard Forest LTER site, Petersham, Massachusetts, United States - Inc-BW-H-26-M | ecosystem: Environmental > Terrestrial > Soil >...
AGCGGCTAGTTCGGGGACGATAGAGGTGGCGGCGGGCGTTCTCCCACTGTTCATCCGTCATTTCGGGGATGTCGCTGGTATCGATTTCGCTGTCGGGGCGAGCTGCGAGGGCCTTCAGTTTCGCGCGATCCGCCTTCTTTAGCCGAGGTAGAGTTTCCGGCGCGTAGCTAACTGTTTTCGTCTTCATGCGGCGAATTTTGTAGAGTACATGGTCTCTATTCTAGCAATGAACTCACAACTATAATCGCGCTTGCCCAGCGGACCCCTATCCGCTTTTTCCGTCCGACTGCCAGGAAAAATTAATGAAACGAGCAACGAGACTCTTATCGAGCTTGGCGATTCTTCTATTCCTGCCCTTGGTGGCACACGCACAGTTCGAGGACGAGCACGCATTTCTGTGGACGCAGGCTGGAGGTATGCAGGACTTGGGTACGATCACGGGCTCGCAAAATAGTCTCGCGTACGGCATCAGCCAACTGGGCGAAGTGGTCGGATACGACATCATAGGCAATAACGCAACGCCTTTCCGCTGGACTTCTAAGGCAGGCATGCAGGCTATCCCCGCGTTCGGTACGATTTACGCCTATGCGGCTGCCGTTAACAATTCCGGCGAAATCATCGGCGACTACTATCCAAACGGCACTTCTTCGCAGATGCGGGCTTTCATCTGGACGCCGACCGGAGGATTACAGGACCTGGGTACCTTAGGTGGCATCACCGCCGCCGTCGGCGGTATCAACCGATCAGGACAGGTTGTGGGATCTTCGACTACAGCCTCTGGCGTTGACCACGGCTTCCTTTGGACTCAGGGCGGTGGAATGCGGGATCTCGGTACATTTTTCCCTTGTGCCATAAACGACGCGGGCCTGATGGCTGGCACGACATCTGCCGCAAATGGCGACCCAGAGGCCGCTGTCTGGAATAACGGAAAGGTTTCTATACTTGGGCCGGGAGTTGCATGCGGAATCAACAATCGAGGACAGGTCGTCGGAACTAGGTACACTCCCCATGGCAGCAGTGAGCAGGCATTTATCTGGAGTCCGGGCGGCACAGGGATGCAGCTTCTGCCCCAGCTGCCCGGCGCGGTAGCAACCATTGGTCAGGCCATCAATGACTCCGGCCAGGTTGTTGGATGGAACTTTCCGCCCCCCGGCGGTAACGCTTATCAAGCCTTCATCTGGACCCAAGCTGGAGGCGCACAAGACATCGGCAACCTCGGCGGAAACTATGGAGCACAGGCCTTCGCGATCAACGATGCTGGTCAGGTCGTTGGAAGCTCGACGATTCAATAGGCGCTAATCAAAGATCAACACCGCCGACGCGATCACTGTAGTCCACAACCCGCGCTTATCCCCGACAGCCGACTGCGTGACGTTTGCCGTTCTCACGATCTTGTTCGACAGGCGGTAGATCTGCTTTTTCTCATCCCAGGAGCGGTCGGGATCGAACTCTACGTTCAGCGTAGTCGCCAGCATTTCCGCGGCTAGTTCTTCGGCGTATTCGCCGGCAGCGTCTTCGGTCTCACCGAAGGAGTGGTGTTCGCTGAGATATCCGTAGGTGTTTTTGTCGGCGGGAATGGCTACGCCAATCGAGGACGCGAGCAGACGGTGAGCTTCGTGCGTGGAGTTTTCAGCGACCACGGCAAAGACTACTTCGCCAGGACTGAGGTACTTCACGCCCTCTTTGCGGGCCAGCATCTTGCAGTTTGGGGGAAAGATGGAAGAGACGCGAACCAGATTCTGCGCGGCAATACCGGCGTCGCGCAGGGCCAATTCGAAGGAGGTTAACCGCTCACGATGCTTTCCGACTCCCTTGGTGAAGAACATTCGCTTGGGAACCATGTCTTTGCCCAACTCAATCGCCTCCGGCTCGCAAATTTATGAGAGTGAGAATGCAATTTAACACAATGGTTTGTAAAGGAAGTATGAATTTAACGCGGGGGTTGAAAAAAGTCGGGACCCGCTGGCGCGGGTCCCGCTTTCGTGCCCGGTCCTATTTGGGGGGAGGGCGCCGGGCAAAACGCGATTTAATGTAACACAAGGATGGGGAAATCGTGCAAGAGATTTTTTTGTTTCCCGTTTTCCGAACAGAACCGGGAAAGCCACGTCAGCCTACAGCCGGGCTGCGCCCAGCAGACAGCCGAGGGGCCTGCCCTGAGCTTGTCGAAGGTGCGACTGTCGTCGCCTTACTTCGGGACGACAGAACTGACGGTGATCGTGTCCCCCTCCAAGGTTCCGGTAACGGTGGCAGTCTTACCGGCCTGCTTGTCGAGAGTGGCCAGAGCCGTTTTGTCGGTGGTCTCCAGCGTGTAGATATGGTCTCCGACGACAAGGGCGAATTTGGATCCGTGGCCCACGCAGGCGCGAGTACATTCGGCTGCCGGCTGGCCTTCCATGTGCTTGCGGCCGCACATGGCGTCCCCAACCTCACCGGTAAAAGTTTGCTTCCCCCCCGCTGCCGCAGCGAGACCAAGGGTTGAGAAGATGAGTGCCGCGACTGCAGCGAACCACCACGAATTCCGATTCATTCCGTGTTCTCCTTATCCGAGTTCAAAAATGTTTCCGACGTGAGCCCTCGGCGGCTAAACCGCTTGCGGGAGAAATGCCTCTGTGCTGGATCCCTCTCAGCGGGCTAAATCCGGCTCTGAAAAACAGGCCATTTATCGCAACGGTGAACCGCTGCCCAGCCAAAATCAGCAGAAACCTCCAAACACCCCTCCAGTCTATCGCGATGGGTTAGGAGAAGCGACGAAACGCCGTTTTCCACGGCTTGGTTCATTGAGGCGCCTTGGCGGTGTATTGCAGGTCGACGTCGACGGTCTTATCGCGTTGATTCGCGGTGGTGTGCGTCGAGACGTCCCAGTCGACGGTGGCGGTCAGCAGCTTTCTAGCCTGGGGCAGGTATTGAGCCAGATAGGTGGAATCGTAGACATCGCCGGGACGAAGCTTCCAGGCGGCGCGGAGCTTGGCAGTCAGTCCGTTGTCGAGGCCGCGAAATTCGAGATCGCCCATGCGATAAACGTAGCCTTCGGTGACCGCGAGTTGGTAGACCACGGTGGCCGCGGCATCGTCATACTGAGCGTCTGCCTTGATGGTGGCGGTGACGTAGCCACGGGAACCGTAGAGCCGCTGGACGGAGCGGAGGTCCTCTTCGAGTTGAACGGTATTGGCAGGCTGGCCGGTTTTGGCGTGGAGAAGAGCCTGGAGATCGTCAGTCGTGAACTCTTTGTTGCCCGACCAGCGCCATCCGGCCAGCTTGTATTGAATGCCGGGAGTGATGGGGAGCGTCACATCGACTAGAGTGACCGCGCTTCTTTCGTTGTTGGCTTCTGACGTGGACGGTTTGACGACCTTGGGCTGCGGCGGCGCGCTCGCTGCCTTGAGGTAGCCGCGTTCATGATAGATGGGGAGCACGACGCGCTCGACGAAGCCATTCAAGAGCGCGCGAAAGTAATCGCGGGACGAAAGCTTGGCAGCGGCCGCCTGCAGCAACGGCAACTCGCCCGGTCCGGCACCGGTGAATTCTATGTTCCGGATTCGGATGATGATGTTTGAAACGGTGTAGTCAATGGCATCGAACCGACCGGCTGGAGTGGAACTGCGCAGGTATTCGACATGGCCTGGGATATTGTTTTCCACCAGCATGGCCTGAAGAATGTCGGACACCTGGTCGGGCAGGCGTCCGGTGGTGGGTAATTCTCCATTGAAAAGCGGGACGCGTTCGTGCAGCTTCTGCAGCAGTTCCTGGTCGGAGAACCAGACGAAGTCGGCAAAACGGGCGGGAACAAATTTGTCGGCGTCGGTGACCTGGAATGTGAGTTTGGTGCCTGCCGAGGAGTAAGAAAAAGTGTAGGAGATGTCGTTGAATGCTCCGGTCTCGCCCAGTTGACGAGCCGCCTTGCGGAATTCCTGGTCGTCGACAGTTGCACCGATCAGGAGGCCGCTGGCGGCGGCAACTTCCTGAGGACTGAAGCGCTTGGTTCCTGTGACCTTGATTTCGATGAGCTTGCGGGCCGAAGGTGGTAACGACTTGGTGGCGGAGCTTCCGCCGGACGGGGTCTGTGCAGTGGCTGGAGGAAGCGAGCCGAGGTAAGGAGTAAGGCAGAGAAGAAATATCAGGAAGCGGCTGACAGCCATGGGGAGAAGCATCTTCGTCTGCCGGGCTGAGTGCATCGCAGTGAGTATGTTACGGCAGATGTCGGCGCCAGGCCAGAGTTAAGGCTTCAACTGCATCTCGATTGCCGAAATTACTTTTTTTGGAGTGAGGGTAAAGGTGTGGATTCCAGAGGCCGTGATTGCAGGGACAAAAATCTCCTCGAAGGTTTCTGCCTCCGGCGTTTCCGCCGGCGAAGACTGAGCGGTTGCGAACGGACTGGATGGGATTCAGAATACGGGTGTGAGCGCGGCCATGCAACGGTGGAATTGTAAAATCTCTTGCTCGAGGTTCAGAGGGAATTGCTGAGGGCTGCGGTCTTGCCGGTTTGTTTAACGACTCTTTGGACGAGCTTGAATGCCTTGGCTGACTCTGAGGACTGCGTAGCCTCATGATTCGTGGCGTCCGTCAGGCCCTCTTCAATGGCGTCCAAGGCCCCGCAGGAGCGCCCAAGGATGATGAGCAAGTACTTCTGGGCAATGGGACGATCGGCGGGGTGAATCAGCTCCCACCAGCGCCGGATCGACTCCTGCACTTCGACGGCGGATTTTTCACCGACCACGAGGCTATCAATAAGGCGATAGACCTTACTCTTGATTGCCTGATAGGAGACGGATACTTCCTGCGGCATGGGGCTCCCGGAGGTTCTGAAAGGGTAAGGTCAGCAATCCATCATCCAAACGTAGATGGTTGACATTGCAAGTCCTTGGGATTGGGGAGTGCGATTAGCAATTCTACGAATGGAATAATTCAGGACGAGTATATGAATTCTGGAAGTGCGCATCCTGCCAGAATTCTTGCCGCGATACGGCGGCCCCAGCGCTACGGGCCGGGCGAATCTCCAACCGCTAATCCCTCGACACGTTACAATGTTCCGCTCCCTTAACATTCGTTGCCCATGCCGTTGCAAATCAGGCAAGTTGAGTGCGGAACAGAAGCTGTTTCCGACAAAGGGATACTTCTCCGGAGGCTGGATGAAAATATTGACCTTGATGCTTGCATTTCCTTTGCTGGTTTGCAGTTTAAGCAGCGCTCAGAGTGCGGAGCCGGCAAGCGCTGCTCAACATTCCGGGAGTGAGGAGCGAATGTTCTTTCCTCGCGATATGTTTTGGGGATGGGGGCAATTCGATCTGGCGCCTCCGCATAACGAAATCGACCCGAACATCTGCGCGGGGAATGCGGGCCAGTACGGTGGAGTGAACGCGCCGTGCAGCATGTTCGCCCGCTACATGCTGTCAGGAATGCTGGAAGTGCGTCCCTTTGGCAGAGGGCAGTTGCGGCGTTTCATGGTGTTTGGAGCGCCATCGTTTCTATTCGGCAAGACGATTCCGAAGACGCTTTACACTTGGTCGCCGGACGCGATTGGAATTGAACATTCCTGGGGAGTGGGAATTTTTATAGCCAAAGGTTTTGAGTTTCGGGTCACACAACATTTTCTGTTCGATCGTCTGGGCGCGCGGGATACGAACCTTGGTCCCGCCGATCAGGGTAATAATGGGCCGTGGGGGCGCTACATGACGGTGGGTGTGCACAAGTCTTTCGGAACGAGGCGATGGTGATGGCAGGGCGCAGTTACGCCACAGCAGCAGGGGCGTAGGGCCTGCGCCGCCGCCGCTGAACCAGCCAGACCACTAAAGCGATCAAGAGTCCAAAAATAACAAATGGCGCCAAGAGGATGGGAAGAACCCAGCCGCGCCCGCCGATGGCAGTCAGGTCGCCGGCGATGCTGGCCCGAGGGTCGCGGTGAATCTCGCCGCCCACGACCGTGACCTCGCCAGCCACTTTCACATCTTTATCGAGTTGCACGTTGCCCGCAACCGCGGTGACTTCCCCAGCGACCTGAGCTTGATCTTCGAGGAGGATGCTGCCCCCGACGGCGGTTGCGTCGCCAGAGACCTGGCCCTGGATGCGAATGCTACAGCCAATGCAGGTGACCTCGCCGACTTGTTCGTTGGGGCCGACGCTGATGTTGTGGCCCAACGATGTGCGGTCGGGTTTAGTCGCGGCGAATGAAGCGGTCGATAGGGTGACGCAGAAGACCAGCGCGCATGCGCTTAGCAAGAGGTAACGGCGGTTGGCCATTCGATTCCTCCTCGAATTCAGCATTGCAGGTGGATTATGCCACAAGCGGGAGATTCTCTATAATGAAAGGTTTCCAAAACAAGGCGAACTCATCGGGAGGCTGATGATGGCGGGCTCTTATAACGGCGTAGCTGTACCGTCCGACGGAAAAAAGATTGGCTATGCTGGCGGGAAGTACGATGTTCCCGATAATCCGGTGGTTCCGTTCATCGAAGGCGATGGAACGGGACGCGATATTTGGAAGGCGTCCCGGCGCGTGTTCGATGCGGCCGTGGAGAGGGCTTACAAGGGCAAACGTCATGTCGCGTGGTATGAGGTGTTCGCGGGAGAGAAGGCCAAGGCCAAGTTTGACAACTGGCTGCCCGATGAAACCATTGATGCGATTCGCGAATTCCGAGTGGCCATCAAGGGGCCACTGACCACGCCGGTGGGGGGCGGTATTCGTTCCCTGAATGTGGCATTGCGGCAGATCCTCGATCTCTATTGCTGTGTGCGGCCCGTGAAGTATTACAGGGGCGTCCCATCGCCAGTAAAGAATCCAGAGCGCATGGATGTCGTCATCTACCGTGAGAACACTGAAGACGTTTACGCCGGCATCGAGTGGGAAGAGGGAACTGCGGAATGCACGCGGCTGATCGAGTTCTTAAACAAAGACATGCTGAAGGGCGGCAAGAAACAGATTCGGCTGGATTCGGGTGTGGGCATCAAACCCATGTCGGTGACCGGAACCAAGCGTCTGGTCCGCATGGCAATTCTTCACGCCCTTGAGACTGGCCGCAAGAGTGTCACCCTGGTGCACAAAGGGAACATACAGAAGTTTACCGAAGGCGCGTTTCGCAAGTGGGGATATGAACTGGCCACTGAAGAATTTCGCGACCAGGTGGTGACCGAGCGTGAGAGCTGGATTATCGGGAACAAGGACAAGAATCCGGATCTGACGGTGGCGCAGAATGCGGAACTGGTGGAGCCGGGGATGGAGTTTGCGCCTCCCGCGTTTCGCCAGGCAGTGGAGAAGGAAGTGAAAGAAGTTCTCGACCGAATTTATGCCACGCATGGCAACGGCCAGTGGAACACGAAAATCATGATCAACGACCGCATCGCCGATTCGATTTTCCAGCAGGTGGTTACGAGGGCGGATGAGTATTCGGTGCTGGCCACGCCAAACCTGAATGGCGATTACATTTCGGACGCTTGCGCCGCGCAGGTGGGCGGGCTGGGCATTGCGCCGGGTGCAAATATCGGCGACGGTTATGCCATCTTTGAGGCTACGCATGGTACGGCTCCGAAGTATGCGGATAAAGATGTGATCAATCCCGGATCGGTCATGCTCTCGGGCGTGATGATGTTTCGCTTCCTGGGATGGAACGAGGCCGCCGATCTGATCGAGAGCGGGATGGAGCGGACGATCCTTCTGAAAAAAGTCACGTACGACTTCGAGCGCCTGATGGAGGGTGCGAACAAAGTGAAGACCAGCCAGTTTGCGGCCTGCATTGTGGAGAATATGGGAGCGGCGGTGCTGGTTTAGGAGATCAAAATCTTTAACACAGAGGACACAGAGTCACACTGGGTAAAACCTACTGATCTGCCCTGTGCTCCTCTGTGTCCTCTGTGTTAACAATTTTAGAATTTCTGGAAAAGGACTCATACATGCGCAAGAAAGTAACGATTGTAGGCTCGGGAAATGTAGGCGCCACAGCGGCTCACTGGATTGCTTCGAAGGAATTGGCTGACGTCGTTCTGATCGACATCATTGAAGGCGTTCCGCAGGGCAAAGGCCTGGATTTGCTTGAGGCCATGCCGATCGAGAAGCGCGATTCTTACATCATCGGCACGAACGACTACAAAGACACGGCGAACTCTGACATTGTGGTCATCACGGCGGGTATTCCGCGCAAGCCGGGGATGAGCCGCGATGATTTGCTTAACACTAATTACAACATTATGAAGGCGGTGGTGGGTGAAGTGGTCAAGCACTCGCCGAATTGCATTTTGATTATTGTGTCGAACCCTCTGGATGCCATGGCGCAGGCGGCTTACAAGCTCTGCGGGTTTCCGCGCGAGCGCGTGGTCGGGATGGCGGGCGTGCTGGATTCCGCGCGCTTCCGCGCATTCATCGCGGACGAATTGAAGGCCACGGTGATACCATGGTTCCCCTGCCGCGCTATTCCACCGTTGCCGGTATTCCGATCACGGAGTTGATCAAGAAATCCAGGCTCGAAGCGTTAGTGCAGCGCACGCGCGACGGTGGTGCGGAAATCGTGAAATATCTGAAGACAGGTTCGGCTTACTACGCACCCTCAGCGGCGGCTACGGAGATGGTCGAGGCTATTCTTAAAGACAAGAAAAAAATCCTCCCCTGTGCCGCGTATTTGCAAGGAGAGTACGGTATCAGCGGACTCTATGTCGGCGTGCCGGTGAAGCTGGGGGCTAAGGGGATCGAGCAGATCATCGAGATCAAACTCACTGCAGAAGAGAAGGCTGGGCTGGATAAGAGCGCCGCGGCGGTGAAGGAGCTGTGTGGAGTAATTGGGGTGTAGTCCGCGATCTTCAAGATTCGACCGCGGTGTGGCGGCCAGCAACGCGCCCCGCGACCTTTGGTACAATTCCGCGCATGACAAACCCGGAGCAGCGTCCTCGCCGCTCATTCCAACTATGCTTCTTGCTATTCGCACTGTCGTGCCTTCTGCGGGCGCAGAGCGGCGAGCCCATTCACTTTCGGGTGAAACTGTCTCCTGAGCTGGGTAGTGTTCCTCGTTCCGGTCGCCTGCTGCTTTTTCTTTCGTCCTCGAAGAAAGAGGAGAAGGAGCTGCGTATCAGCCATGGTTCGGAACCCAATGTGTGGGTTACGGCGCGCGAAGTGGAGCATTGGGAACCTGGGGGCGCCATTGAGGTGTATGGCAATGAGCCTTCGTATCCGGCACCGTTCTTGCAGGCTCCGGCGGGCGATTATCAGGTAATGGCGTTGCTTGACGTGTCGCATCAATATGCCTACAACGAAAACTCTGCCGGCGATCCGCGGAGCGAAGTGGTGGCGTTGAAGCAATTCGACCCGGCACATGGGGGAACTGTCGAGCTCAGTTTGAGCATCCTGATACCGGAGAAGCCAATCGCTACTCCGGCGTCGAGTGAGATGCTCGACTTTGAGAGTCCCGCTTTGACCTCCTTTTGGGGGCGGCCGGTTCACATGCGCGGCGTGATTGTGCTGCCTCCGAACTACGAAAAGTCTGGACGACGCTACCCCACGGTGTATTGGACACACGGGTTTGGCGCCGATCTACGCTCAATCGCGGAACACTCTGCGCCGGGCTATGCTCAGAGGATGGAGCGCGGCGAACTTCCCGCGATGGTCTATGTACTGCTCGACCAATCTTGTCCCGGAGGAACGCACGAGTTTGCCGATTCTGTGAACAATGGACCCTGGGGCAGAGCCTTAACCACAGAATTGATTCCGTATCTTGAAAAGAAATATCGAATGCAGGCGAGGCCGAAGGGACGCCTGCTGACTGGGCACTCGTCAGGGGGATGGGCCGCGCTTTGGTTGCAGGTAACTTATCCAAAAGTGTTCGGCGGCACATGGCCTACAGCGCCCGATCCTTCCGACTTTCACGCCTTCACCGGACCCGATTTGCGCTCGGATCCTCCGTCGAATTTTTACCACGACGCGCACGGCAAGCCGTGGCCGCTGGTGCGCATGGGGACTCAAGAGGTGATGTCCCTGGAAGATTACACCCGCCAGGAGGCGGTGCTGGGTGGGTATGGCGGCCAGATGGCCTCGTTTGAATGGGTGTTCAGCCCGCGCGGAAACGACGGCAGGCCTCAGCTCTTATTCGATCGGCAGACCGGCGCCGTCGATCCGAAAGTGGCAAAGGCGTGGGAAAAATACGACATCGCTCAGACTCTGCGTGAGAACGCGCAAATTCTCCGTCCGCTGCTGCAGGATAAAATTCATCTCACAGTCGGTACCGCCGATACGTTTCATCTGGATGCGCCAGCCCATTTGCTCGAAGAGACCCTGAAGGAGCTGGGCATCAAGGCCACGTTCAAGTACCTGCCGGGGAAGAGCCACTTCGATCTTTACAAGGATGGCCTGGGAAAGCAGATCGCAATGGAGATGGAAAAGACGGCGGAGAGTAATTAATACGCGAGCAGCTACACGGTCTCGATTGTCACCTTCTTTCAACGCCTCATCGTTATTCAGCCGATCCTGCCAGATTGCAGATATTCAGCAGCCCGTTGTCGGTGACTACATCTAATGCGACAAAAGGAGGATCTATGACGCGTGAAGCGAAGATTCTGACCGGGATTATTCTCATCACCATACCTTCAATTCAATACGGAGGGTACTTTCTGCTGACCTCGCTGATGGACAAGAGCAGTGGTTATATGGATAATCCGCTGCGCCAGAATTTTTTCCGCGCCGGGCACGCGCACGCGGGCGTGATTGTTATTCTGTCGCTGGTGTGCCAGGTTTTGGCGGACGCTGCGCTTCTCCCCCCTTCGCTATTGTGGACGGCTCGAATCGCGGTTCCGCTGGCTGCGATCCTGATCCCTGCCGGCTTTTTCCTGTCAATGTTGTCGCCGACCGCTACTCAGCCTGGCGGCGCGGTGGGACTAATCTATGTTGGCGCTGCGGTCCTTGCCGCCGGAGTGCTCCTGCTCGGAGTTGGGCTGATCCGGTCGGCGATTTCAGGTTAGGTGCGCCCTATGGGTCTCACCTTCTTCGGGCAACGTCCCATGGCCCGGCGGCTTTGATTTGACCATGGTCATTGACCATGGTATAAATGGCCTATGAAGGAAGTAGCCATCTCCGAATTCAAAGCCAAGTGCCTCGGCATCCTCGAAGAGGTCCGGAAGACGCGAAAGCCGATTCGCGTCACCCGCTTCGGCAAGCCTGTGGCCGAAGTTGTACCACCGTCTCCGGGTAAACCGACTGGAAGGCGGCTTGGATCCATGGCGGGGACCGTGCAAATTCTGGGAGATATCGTCGGTCCTACGAGCAGCTGGGACGAGTGGGACGCTGCCCGGTGAAACTACTGCTCGATACCCATATTTGGCTGTGGAGCGTAACCGACCCCGGTCGCCTAACCTCCCGTGTCGCGAATGTACTTGGGGATACCGAAAACGAGTTGTGGCTCTCTTCTATTAGTGTCTGGGAATTGACCGTGCTGCACCGCAAGCGAAGGCTCAAGATGCCTTCAGACATTCCCGCGTGGGTGCAAACGTCGATGGAGCACTTGAAGCTCAACGAAGCGCCTCTTACCGTCGAGGTCGCTCTCGCCGTTGCGTCGATCAGCTTTTCCCATGCCGACCCGGCCGACCATCTGCTCGCAGCTACTGCGAAAGTCTTCGATCTGACGCTGGTGACGGGCGATAAACACCTGCTACATCTGCCGGGAATTCGCGTTTTGGCGAATGCCTAATCCCCGCTCACTGCCGATCCCTCTCCGCC
>Ga0210400_10004756_pt1 | contig 11681 bp, 11 predicted proteins | sample IncBWH26MmetaG_FD_155456 | JGI IMG/M metagenome (GOLD analysis project Ga0210400, IMG submission 155456) | Forest soil microbial communities from Barre Woods Harvard Forest LTER site, Petersham, Massachusetts, United States - Inc-BW-H-26-M | ecosystem: Environmental > Terrestrial > Soil >...
TGCCCGACTGCATTGCAGAAGACGAACGCCGTGACCAAGGCCAGGAACAGCGCCGGATGGCCGGCGACGCCCGCCAATCCGGCGGCGGCGGCGATCATGCCGATCAACGCCCAGGCCTTGGCCGTGGACGGCCTGAAACGCCGAGCGATGGGCGCGATCAGCTTCAGCCGGACGGCCGCGCCGACGATGGAGTTCAGCGCATAGAGCCCGGCGATCTGCGGCCCGGCCCACTGGAACATGTCCGTCGCCGCCGTGGGCAAGAAGACGCTGGCGGCCGTATAGGCGGCAGAAAGCAGGAAATAGCCCGCCAAGGCGGCGCGGAGATGCAGATCGGCGGGCGCTGCGCCCGCGTCGGACATGGCCGCTGCCGACCGATCGGTCTCCTGCCCCTGATCAATCCGGCGGCGAAGCGCGAAGGTGGCGATCGCCAGGCTGACGCCGATCAGGCTGACCAGAGCGAGGGCCAGTCCAGGCCCGCCGCCGTAGAGCGCCGGCAGAGCGCCCAGCAGCAGGCCGGAGATGAAGCCGAGGTTCTGCGCCATACCGAAGCGGCCCATCGCCACCTCCGGCGTGGCGTGCGGCGAGCTGCGCACCACCACGCTCTGAGCGACTGGCACATTGCCGGCCATCGCGCCCGCCAGCAGTCGGAACCCGAACAGCCAAGGCGCCGCGCCCCCCGCCGCGAAGCCGGCGTAAGACAGTCCGCCAAGCAAGGTGGTCCAACCCAGCAGCCGCGACGCCGGTGTCCGGTCGCCAAGCCGTCCGAACAGAGGCGCGGTCAGCACCTGGGCTACGGGAAACACCGAGACCAGCAAGGCCAAGCCGAACGCACTGAGGCCATGGGCGCGGCCGAGTTGCGGCAGGTTGGGCAGGATGACCCCGATCCCCAACATGTCGAAAAACGCCATCCCCAGGCCCACACGGTAGGCGCTTTGGTTCCGCCCGTTATCCATCATCGTCTCCCTTCGACTGAGCGCCCGCCGGGGGCCTGGCCCAGGGGCGCGGTCGCGCTCACGCTCGGCCATCCCGAGGGGCGCGCGCCCGGGCCCACGGCGAGGCGGCCGCCGCCGACGCGAGGCGCGAGGGTCGCGCAGGGTGTGAGGGGCGGTGGCGGAGGCCGGCGGCCAGGTTGCGCGCCACCAGGTAGAAGACCGGCACGAAGTAGACCGTCAGCAGCGTGGCGCTGAGCATGCCGCCGACCACGCCAGTGCCGATAGCGTTCTGGCTGCTCGCGCCGGGGCCGTGCGCGAGCGCCAGCGGCGAGACGCCGGCGATGAACGCCAACGAGGTCATCAGGATCGGCCGAAAGCGCAGCCGCGCCGCCTCCAGGGCGGCGGAGAGCGGCGCCTCGCCCGCCTTGGCGCGCGCCTCGGCGAATTCCACGATCAAGATGGCGTTCTTGGCCGACAGGCCGATGGTGGTCAGCAATCCGACCTGGAAATAGATATCGTTCTGCAGGCCGCGCAGGGCGGTGGCGAGCACCGCCCCCGCAACGCCCAGAGGGATCACCATCAGCACCGAGAGCGGGATGGTCCAGCTCTCGTAGAGGGCCGCGAGGCTGAGGAAAACGACGATCACCGACAGGGCGTAGAGTAGCGGCGCCTGACCGCTGGACTGCCTCTCCTGCAGCGACAAGCCGCTCCAGGCATAGCCCACGCCCTTCGGCAAGCGTTTCGCGAGGCGCTCAAGTTCGGTGAGCGCCTGGCCAGAGCTGACGCCGGGGGCGGCCTGCCCCTGAATGTTGTAGGACGGCGCCCCGTTGAACCGCTGCAACTGCTGCGGACCGCTGCTCCAGCTCGCCGAGGCCAAGCCGGACAGCGGCGCCATCTCGCCGCTTGCCCCGCGAACGTACCAGTCGCTGAGATCTTCCGGCGCGCCGCGATATTGCGCGTCGCCTTGCATGAACACGCGCCTGATCCGTCCATGGTCGACGAAGTCGTTGATGTAGGTCGCGCCCCAGGCGCCGCTCAGCAGGGCATTGATGCTCGAGGGCGCGATGCCGAGCGCCGCGGCCTGGTCCCGGTCGATCACCAGGCGCAGTTGCGGCGTGTCCGACAGGCTATTGACCCGCATCAGCGCCAGGCGGGGATCGGCCGACGCCTGCGTCATGAACCGGTCACGGGCCTCGGCCAGCACCGCACGGCCCACCCCGCCGGCGTCGATCAGCTGGAAGTCGAAGCCGCCGGCTTGGCCCAGGTTGGGAACCGGCGCCGGCACAAGGGGGAAGATCCGCGCGTCTCGCACCGACTTTCCCAGCGCGGCGGTGGCCCGCTGGGCGATCATCTGCGCGCGGTTCGCGGCGCCGAGACGCTTGTCGAAATCCTCGAGCGCGAGGAACGCCAGGCCCGCGTTCTGACCGTTGCCGGACGAATTGACGCCCGACATCGCGAACATGGCCTTCACGTTCCGCCTTTCCGGCCCGAGGAAATAGGCCTGGACCTTGTCCATCACCGCGATGGTGCGCGCTTCCGAGGCCCCCGGCGGCAGCGCGACCGAGACGAACATGGCGCCCTGATCTTCTTCCGGCACGAAACCCTTTGGCAGGTGTTGGTAGAGGAGCACGACGCCCGCGACGACAGCCACGAACACCGCCATCATCGCGGTACGGCGCGCGATCCCCAGGCTAAGCGTGCGTCCGTAGGCGCGTCGCACCGCCTCGAACAGGCGGTTGAACGTCGCCAGAAGACCGCGCCCGTCGACCTCGGGCTTGAGCGCCGGCTCCGGCCTCAACACCGTCGCCGTGAGGGCGGGGGTCAGGGTGAGGGCGACCAGGGCCGAGATCCACATCGCCGAGATGATCGACACAGAGAACTGCCGGTAGATGACCCCGGTGGCGCCGCCAAAGAAGGCCATGGGCAGAAACACGGCGGACAGGACGAGGGCGACCCCAACCAGGGCGCTCGTGATCTGGCGCATCGATTCTTCCGTGGCTTGCCTTGGCGAGAGGCCGCGCTCGGCCATCAGACGGGCGACGTTTTCGACGACCACGATGGCGTCGTCGACCAGCAGCCCGATCGCCAGCACCAGCCCGAACAGAGTCATGGTGTTGATGGTCAGGCCGAAGATGGCGAACACGCCGAACGTGCCCAGCAGCACCACGGGCACCGCGACGGCCGGGATCAGGGTCGCCCGCCAACTCTGCAGGAAAAGGTACATCACCGCGACCACCAGGACGACAGCGATCAGCAGGGTCTTCACGACCTCCTCGATCGACAGCCGGATGAAGTCGGTGCTGTCGCGCGGGTAGATCACCTTGACGCCCGGCGGCAGGTCGGCGGCGCGGCTGGCGACCAACGCCTTGACCCGCGTGGCGGTCGCCAAGGCGTTGGCGCCCGGCGCCAGGTGGACAGCGAGGCCACCGGCGATATGGCCGTTGAGACGGGCGAAGATGCCGTAATTCTCCGCGCCCACCTCGATGCGCGCCACGTCCGCCAGGCGCACCTGCGAGCCGTCGGCCTTGGTCTTCAGGATGACCTGGCCGAACTGTTCGGGCGTCTGCAGCCGATCCTGCGCCAGGATCGGCGCACTGATCTGCTGGCCGGCCGCGGCGGGCAGGCCGCCGATCGCGCCGGCCGTGACGTCAGCGTTTTGCGATTGCACCGCCGCCTGGACATCCGCCGGCGTCAGCTGGACGCTGGCGAGGGCGTGCGGATCGAGCCAGATGCGCATGGCGTGCGGCGAGCCGTAGACCTCCAGGTCGCCGACGCCCTCCACCCGGCTGAGCGGGTCCTGAAGCGTGTTGACGAGATAGTCGGCCAGGTCCGTGTTCGTCAGCCGGTCTGTCGCGTCGTAAACGCCGAGGACCAGCAGCGTGTCGCTGGAGGCCGGCGTGACGACCAGCCCCTGCTGCTGCACCGGGGCCGGCAGGCGGCTGACCGCCTGCTGCAGCTTATTCTGCACCTGCAACTGCGCCGACTCGATCGACACGCCGGGCTTGAAGGTCAGGGTGATCTGCGCCTGTCCCGACGCCGAGCTGGTGGAGCTGTAGTAGAGCAGGCCGCGCAGGCCGTGCAGCCGATCCTCGATGACCTGCACGACGCTGTCCTCAAGAGTCTGGGCGTTGGCGCCCGGGTAGACGGCCGTCACGCTGATCTGCGGCGGCGCCACGTCGGGGTAGCGGGAGACCGGCAGGCTGACGAGGGCCAGCGCGCCGCCGAGCATGACCACGATCGCCAGGACCCAGGCGAAGATCGGCCGCTGGATGAACAGCTTCGAAACCATCGGCCCGCGCTCAGCCGGGGTCACGTTTGGCGGGTTCGGGGGCGAGCGCCGCCGCCTGCGCCGCAACGTTGACCGGCCGTACGGTGATGCCGGCCTTGACCCGCATCGCGCCCTCGACGACCAAGCGATCGCCGGCCTGCAGGCCCCGGGTCACCACCCAACTGCCCTGGGCTGCCTTGCCCGTGGCGACGGGGCGCTCCTCGACCTTGTTTCCGGGCGTGACCACCCAGACCAGGGCCTCGCCCTTCGCATTGAAGCGGACCGCCGCCTGCGGCGCGAGCAGCACCTCGGTCGGCATGGCCGCGGCCAATTGGGCGCGGACATACATGCCTGGCAGCAGCTCCCCTCTCGGGTTCGGAAACACCGCGCGCAGCATGACCGCCCCGGTCTGTTGATCGACGCTGGCCTCGGAGAACTGCAGCGTTCCAGCCTCGGGGTAGTCGGCGCCGTCCGGCAGTTTCAGGCGCACGCTTGCGGCGGCCGAGCCCGGCGCCCCGGTGAGGATCTTTCGGAAGCGCATCAGGTCCGCGGCCGATCGGCTGATATCGACGTAGATCGGATCCAGCCGCTGGATCGTGGCGAGGCTCGGTCCTTGATTGGCCGTCACCAGCGCGCCCTGGGTCACAACCGAGCGGCCGATGCGCCCTGCGATCGGCGCGGACAGCCGCGTGTAGGCGAGATTGAGCCGCGCGGCGTCCAAGACGGCCTGCGTCTGCTCCACTGAGGCCGCGGCCTGGTCGCAGCCGGCATTCGCGTCCTCGGCCTGCTGTGGGCTGACGAACTTGAGGTCGAGCAGATGGCGGATGCGATCGGCGCGAAGACAGACCGTCTTGCGGCTCGCCTCAGCACTGTGCAGGGCCGCCGCCGCCTGCGCCTCCGCGGCGCGGTAGAGCCCGTCATCAATCTGATAAAGCGGCTGGCCCGCGCGGACGTAGGCTCCTTCCTCGAAAAGGCGGCGGCGCACGATCCCAGAGACCTGCGGCCGAACCTCGGACACCTCGAAAGCGCTGGTGCGGCCGGCAAGCTCGAGGTGCGCCGGATCCGTTCCTCGGACCACTGTGGCGACGCCGACCTCCGGGAGCTTCGTCGGAGAGACGGGCTTCGCCTTGACCGAGCAACCGGAGATCGCCGCGCAGGCGGCGATCAAGGGGGGAACGATGATCCAGGCTTGGACACGGCGCGAGCCGCGAAGCGTCCTGCCGAAACCTGTCCCCGACGCGCTCGTCATCGCCTGCCGCCCCCAATGGCGCGCCATCCGACCGCTGCGCCTCCCGCCAGTCCCACCCAAGCGAGAACCATTTTCCGGTCCGTGAAGTGCGTCAAATGTAACTAGACGATAGACTTTATGCGCCGCGGAATGACAGCGTCAAGCAGATTGCCAGGCGTGGAATTTACACTTTGTAAGTGCAGTCTCGCATTGCTTGATTTGCGACGCGGCAAGGTATTCACGCCTGGGCGTGAAGGTGATGAGCGACCGGACTTTCAGGGCTTGGCGCGACTTGACGCCGGATCCATTCGATCCGGTGCATTCGAAAAGCGGCGCGGGCCGCTCCGGACCGATCTGAAAAGCCGCTGGAATTCCGCGCTGCGATCGGGGCGTCGCCCACCCCCCGGCTCTTTCCCGCAACCTCAACGCGGGAGGATATTGAAGGTGGCTACCTTTATCGAGTGCGCCTCCAAAGCCGATCCAACCGTTCACACAAGCACAGTCGAGAACTTCTACTCCATCTTCAGGCGCGGCAGGTAAGGCGTCTATTAGCACTGCTCGAAGGCGCACTTGAACCGAAACGCTGCGGAATTTGATCTCCGAGATCCCCAGACACGCGCATCGGGGTTCCCAGGTAGGTGACTTTTCAGCGCGCCGCGCCAATAGTTGGGGCGTCAGGGGGGCAAGACTTGGCGAACAAATTGGGCAGTGACGGACCGCATCGCCTGGATGTGGCCATCGGTCAGCGAATCCGTGAGCGGCGGCGCTCAGCGGGCATGTCCCAGCAGGCGCTGGCCGTTAGGATCGGCGTCACCTTCCAACAGGTGCAGAAATACGAACGCGGCGCCAATCGGATCAGCTTCTCGCGGCTCGTCGAGGTCGCCGACGCCCTCTCGTGCCGGATCGGCGACCTTGCCGAGGGCCTGGACCGCGACCACTCGGCGAACGATTTGCGTCAACTGAACGCCCTGCTGGCCCAGGACGGCGCCCTCGAGATTCTAGAGGCCTACGCTGCGGTGCGCAGTCGACCGCTGCGCCGAGCCCTGCTTGCCCATGCGCGGGCGCTCAGCGCGATTGCCGACCCCATCGCTCCATGACCCCGCGTCGGCGATGAGCGCCTTCTCAGATGTCGAGCAATTCGTGAAGGCCACCAACCGCCTGACGCGGATGGACGAGCTGGCTGTGCTGCTCACCGAGGTCGTCGAGGCCCTGGGATTCGACTACGTCGCCCTCGTGCACCACGTTCACTTCACAACCCCAGAGGCGGCCGCCAAGGCCGTACAGGTGGTCGACTATCCTGAGGCGTGGCATGCCGTGGTCGCCGCGCGAGGCTATTTCACTGACGATCCGGTGCTCGCCGCGTGCCAGAAGTCGGCCGCCGGATTCCTATGGTCCGACCTGCCAACGCTCCTGTCGCTGAGCGCCCGCCAGTCGGAGATCCTGAACTCCGCCGCCGCGTGCGGCCTGGCGGAAGGGTTCACCGTCCCGGTCAATGTCCCTGGCGAGTTTCTCGGGTCGTGCTCGTTTGGCGTGGCGACCGGCCGTTCCGTCCCGCGTCAGTCGCTTCCGGCGGCCCAGTACGTTGGGTGCTTCGCGTTCGAGGCGGCGCGCCGGATCCAGCTCATCGAGGGGGCGCGAGATCGGAGCGCTGCCGGCGCGCCGCCGCGCCTGACCCAGCGCCAATTCGATTGCGTGATCCTCGCCGCGCAAGGCAAGAGCGATTGGCATATCGCCCAGCTGCTCGGCATCTCCGGCGACACCGTCCACCAGCACATCGAGATGGCCAAGCGACGCTTCGGGGTGGCCTCCCGGACGGAACTTGTCGTGCGGGCGTTGTTCGAGGCGCAAATCACCTTCGCCGACATCCTGCGCTGATCGGGGCATCCCCTGACCAGGGGAATGGCGGTCCGCTCTGCGCCCATCGCATCCTCTTGAAGAGATTCAGGGGGACATCATGCTGCACGTCATATCGCGTGAGAACCGAGCGGGTTTTGCGACCGCTCTTGCGCAAATGCACCGGGACCGAAAGACCGTGTTCGTTGACCGTCTGGGCTGGCGGCTGCCGATCCGCGACGGCGGATTCGAAATTGACCAGTTCGATGGAGATGACGCCGTCTACCTCCTCGCGACCGACGACCAGGGGGGGCATCAGGGCTCCCTCAGGCTGCTGCCGACGACCCAGCCGCACCTGCTGTCCGAAGTGTTTCCGGACCTCTGCGAACGGGGAGTGCCCCGCGCGCCGGATATCTGGGAGATCACGCGCTTGTGCACGGCGCCGGACCTGGCCGACCCACGACCGGTGCGCCAGCAGCTGCTTCTGGGCGTCGTCGAGTTCGCGCTGATGAGCGGTATCCGCCGCTACACCTGCATGACTCACGTTCCCTATCTCAACGCGGTCCTCGCAGTGGGCTGGGACTGCGAGCCGTTGGGGCTACCGCGCGAGGACTCCGGCGTGACGGTGGGCGCTATCGCCATCAATGTGACGGCGGAAACGCTCGCGATCGTCCGCGAACGAGTTGGCCATAGGACCCCGGTGCTGACCTGGGAGGCTCAACATGCCGCCTGAGTCCGCGTCCAGCAACGCCGCGGCTGCGTTCGACGCCCCGGCCCCCGCCGCGGTTCGGGCGCTCCGGGACCTTCGAGAGGACGGCTACAGTCTCTTGAAGAACGTCGTCGACGCCGACCTGGTGCGCCAGATCGAGGGCGACCTCGCGCGCCGTTTCGAGAACACTCCGTTTTGCCAAGGCTACTTTTACGGAGAGCGCACCAAGCGTTTCGGCGGCGTGCTCAAGCGCTCGGCCCACGCCGAAGCCTTCGTCCGGCACCCGCTCATCCTCGAGGTCGCGACCGCGGTCCTCGGCCCGTTCTGCGACCGCCTCCAGCTCAACCTCACCCAAGCCCTGCAGATCTTCCCGGGCCAGCGGGCTCAGCCGCCGCACAAGGACGAGGACATGTGGGGCGGCCAGAAGGGCGAGATGGAGTACCTGATCAATGTGATGTGGCCATTCGGGCCGTACCGGCGCGAGAACGGCGCCACGGTTCTCTATCCCGGCAGCCAGATCGGCGGGGCGGGTGCGCGGGAGCCGGTCTACGCGGAGATGGACCCCGGCGATGTCCTGCTTTTCCTCGGCTCCACGCTGCACGGCGGCGGCGCCAACACGACGGCGCAGACCAGGACCGGGATGATCGTCAGCTACAGCCTGGGCTGGCTGAAGCCCTACGAGAACCAGTGGCTTGTCTATCCCCCTGAGGTCGCCAGGACCTTTTCCCCAGAGCTGGCCCGGCTTGTCGGCTACCAGCAGCACCGCCCGAACCTCGGCAACTATGAGGGACGCTGTCCGTCAGTGCTGCTGGGCGAGACGCGGCAGGACTATCTCGGCGCTGTCGAAGAGTTGCTGCCTCACCAGCAGCAGGCCCTGCAATTGCGGGCGGCCGCCGAGACGTCAGCCGAGCTCGGAGCCGCCGCGTGACAGCGATGGCGAAACCACCCTCGCCGCACCTCAAGGACGACGCCATCGAGGATGCGATCGGGCGCCTTCACGAAACGCTTGCGATCCTGGACCTGATCGAGGAGAGCGACCTTCTGGGGGAACTTCCGCGCGGCAAGGCGCCTGCGCGCCGCCATCAGCGCGCCGTGTCCCTGTTGGCGGTGCTGCGTCGGGAACTTCAAGACATTGTGGACCATCTCGCAGCCGCGGAGGCCGTCGCCACGATCTTCGCCAAGCTTCGCAACGTCAAGTAGCGGAACCGCGGCCTTAAACCCCGCACCGAGGGGTGTGGGCGGGCGCGGCGGGCCGGCCGCTGGCCCACGTGCTGCTCGATGGGACCCGGCCCACGACCTGAACGCCGACGGCGACGCGGCGGCGCCCGAGCGGCCCGCACCTGGCCGCCGTCCGGATCGGTCGTTGAGACCTGGCGCCGCGGTCGGCCCAGGCGTCCAGGTCGCTCACGGCATAGGCCATGCGTCCGCCGATCTTGCGGTGGCGGGGGCCCGTGCCAAGGGTCCGGTGCTTCTCAAGTGTCCGGCCCGAGAGCCCCAGGTAGGCGCCGGCCACACCGAGGTGGCCGCCCTGGGGGCGCTGATGACCAGCTGCCCGACCTGCAAGAAGACCAACTGGACCGCCGAGGTCCTCTACGTGGACCCCGGCACCATGGGCTGGAAGGCGCTCGGCGAGAAATCCCTCGACTCCATCCCGGCGCGGGCGGCGCCATGAGGCCCCAGCCCGTCCCGGCCACCGGCCCGCTCAAGCTGAGCGACCACCGGCGCTACCCCGACAGCCGGATCTACCTCACCTGCGCGCTGTACGGTTGGACCAAGGGCTACAGCCCCGAGCGGGCCATCGACCGGCTGCGGGCGCTGCGCGGCGGCGGCGCCGCGGTCGGCGTGGTCGCCCGCCCGGCGGCCTGGCCTTGCCCCCGGGTGCGGGCGGGTGAAGTGGCGCTCAGACCTGGCCTGGCCGCCTGGGATGGGCGAGTGGGAGATCAAGCGCCTCGCCAACCGCTACCGGAACTGACTGATGATGATGTTCCAGACCCTGCACCGGATGATGGCCACAAGAGGTCGAGGTGACCTCGCCTATGAGACAGCTGGCCAAGTTTGCGCTCGAAGTGCGCGAGACGGATTTCGTGATGCGGCTGACGGATGAGGCGGGGGAGGTGGTGGCGTTCGCGAGTTCGGCCGAGCAGCTCGACCTCGTCATCGACGACTTCAACGACCTCCTGGCCGAGGAGGAGGAGGACGACAGGGGCTGACGGACCGTCAGGCATGCGCGGCCACAGGCTCATCCATCGCGCGGGCCGGCCGCACGCGCCCGGCGTTCTCGTCCTTGGTCGAGGTCTGCGCGCCGAGATCCGCCCAGGCCTGCAGGTCGCTCAGCGCGTAGATCACCCGTCCGCCGAGCTTCCGGTAGCGCGGTCCGGTCCCGAAGGTCCGGTGCTTTTCGAGGGTTCGCCCCGACAGGCCGAGGAAGCGTCCGGCTTCGGGGGTCCGCAGGAAACGGGACAGGGTTTGGAATCCTTCGGGCATCGCGAGCCTCCACAGATGCTGTCTCGGCGGGGCCGCGACGCCTCACCGTAGGGCGGCGCGAATTCGGCGAGGAAGTCGTAAGTCTACGGGAACGGCTGGACAGACCTGGGCTCGACCGAGGCTGACATCGGGCGACGGGAGAGGCTGGGAACGGTCGGCCAGACATTGCGCGCGGGCTAGAAAGCCGTCGGGCGTCGGCTCGACGCTTCGGGCGGCTGTCGCCGCGCCCCTGGCTTCGATCTTGAGGATCGTCTCGGGGGCGATCGCGAACACCCCGGCACGCTCTCCAAACAGGTCCTGGCTTGCCGCTTGCCGCACCCCAGGGTCCGTCTCCGGCGGGATCGGTATGACGCCCGCGCGGGTCCGAGTCCTCGGCAGTCACGCATTCAGCTTGTCGAGGTGATCAGGGTGCACTCGCCGATGGTGATCAGGAAGGCGCTGACCTGCTCGCGCCCGGAGGGCCCTTCGCGGGCGATCTCGGCGAAGCGGCCGACTTCCTGATGCAGGGCGTCGTCGGCCTGAGGGTATTGGTAGACCGTGATGCTGAGCGGCGCGGCCGGTGGGAACGGGCCTGACGGCGAGGTCAGGGTGACCGTGAGGTTGCCGGTGTAGTTGGCCGGGATCCAGTTGTCGAAACCGGTGATCTGGTTGCCGTTGGGATCGGCCGCCGGCAGGCTTCCGCTCCATTGGATCGGACAGGCTGCGTCCGTGCATTGAACGGAAACGGCGGTGCCGACCGCGTAGCCGCGCCCTTGGATCTTGAAGTGGAAGTTGTCGCCGGTGGGGTTGTCGCTGCCGAACTGCACGACCTGGACAATCTGGGTCTGGGTGTTGGCGACGGTGTAGATGTTGCGGTGGCCCACGGCGGGGTTGTTCTGCACCCATTGCACATAGGCCGCGTTGCTCGGGAAGCTCGCAGGGATGGTCACCGGGTGGGCGGCGGTCTGGACGACCGCGACCAGGCAATAGGCTGCGCTCGAGGCGGGCGGCAGGTTTGTCAGCAGGAAGGCCGGGCTGGTCAGGGCGATGGCGCCGGCCCCGATCGAGGGGTTTCCGCTTCCGTCGGCGAGCGGGGCGGCGGCTGCGCCCCCGGGTGTCATGACGGGGGTCCATCGGTTCGGAGTGAGGATCAGCGAGAAGAGCGCCCAGTAGAGGTTGACCGACCCCGCGCCGGCGACGGAGTTCAGGTTCTTCGCCCGGACGTAGATGTTGTTGACGCCTGGCAGG
>Ga0210400_10004757_pt1 | contig 11681 bp, 10 predicted proteins | sample IncBWH26MmetaG_FD_155456 | JGI IMG/M metagenome (GOLD analysis project Ga0210400, IMG submission 155456) | Forest soil microbial communities from Barre Woods Harvard Forest LTER site, Petersham, Massachusetts, United States - Inc-BW-H-26-M | ecosystem: Environmental > Terrestrial > Soil >...
ATCATTCTCCCGGCGAAATCGCGTGCGGCGCAGGGTACGGGCCGGGAAGTACTCGATGGTGCGTGGCCGGCGCCGTCCGGATCGGCGCGATGAGAGCATGCAGTGCAAGCGATTGCAACAGCTGTCGACGGCGTTCGGTAGTATCATGGTTTGCAAGTAAGGAACACACCGGGTATGGCTTCAAGGACAAATAACGATAAAGCCGTCGTCGAGCGGCGGGCGACTGCGAAGGAGGTGGCAAAACTGGCGGGCGTTTCGGTCTCGGCCGTGTCGCGCACCTTCACTTCGGGCGCTTCGGTGTCATCGAAGACACGCGAGAAAGTGATCGCCGCGACGCGTTCGCTGGGTTATCAGCCGAACGCATTGGCGCGCAGCCTGATGACCAAGCGCACCGAGCTGATCGCGTTGATCTCCAACAACTTCGATAATCCGATGTTCATGGACGTGTTCGATCTCTTCACGCGGCGGCTGCAGCAGCGCGGGCGGCGGCCGCTGCTCGCCAATCTGTCGGGCGGCGCCAGGACCGACGTGGCCCTGGAAATGCTGCTCAAATACAGCGTCGACGGTGTGATCGTCGCTTCCTCCACGCTGCCGCCGGAATTCACCGAGCAATGCGCCGAGGCGGGGATGCCGGTGGTGCAGGCCTTTGGCCGGCCCGGGGATGCGGCGTCGGGAAACGTGGTCGGTTGCAACAATTATCAAGGCGGCCGCGTGGGCGGCGACATGCTGCGTGAGCGGGGCTACAAGAACATCGCGTTTCTCGGCGGGCCGCAGCCGGCGACGTCGACGGAGGATCGCCTGCGGGGCCTCAAGGACAGTCTTGCGCTCACGGGCCTCGAGCCTTGCGCCGTCGTGTATGGCCACTCGTACTGCCATTCCGCCGGATACACGCTGATGAAGGAACTGCTGCGCAACGGAGGTATCGATGCGGTTTTTTGCGGTGACGACGTGCTCGCGATGGGCGCAATCGATGCGTGCCGGGAAGCCGGTGCCCGGGTGCCGCAGGACATTGGAGTCATGGGTTTCAACGACATGGCGATGGCAGCGTGGCCCAGCTACAACCTGACCACCATTCATCAGCCGGTCGCGGACATCATCATCACGGCCGTCGAGCTCTTGCTGAACATCGTCGACGGGTCCGGCGAGAAGCGGGCGACGCGTCTGTTCGAGTGCCACGCGGTGGAGCGCGGTACTCTGCGGCCGCCGTGAGCCTGTCGCATGATTAACTTTTCGCTGTTCGGCGCCGGGCGCATCGGGACTCTGCATGCGGCCAATATCGCCGCCAGTCATCCACGCGCGCGCTTGTCCTACGTGTACGACCTCGATCCGGCCGCGGCCGCGGCGATTGCCGGCAAATATGGCGCAGCGGTTGCGCCGAGCGTCGATGCCGCCCTCGGCGATGCGCGGGTGGACGCGGTTCTGATTGCCTCCCCGACCAATACCCATGTGGAGCTGATCACCGCAGCGGCGCGCGCCGGCAAGGCGGTGCTGTGCGAAAAGCCGATCGACCTCGATATCGAGCGGGTCGAACGCTGCCGCAGAGATATTGCCGGTGCCGGGGTCGCGATCCAAATCGGCTTCAATCGCCGCTTTGATCGCAGCCATCGCGCCGTGCGCGACAGCGACGTCGGCGCGATCGAATTGCTCATCATCACCAGCCGCGATCCCGGACCGCCGCCGCACTCCTATGTCAAGGTATCGGGCGGACTGTTTCGCGACATGACCATCCATGATTTCGATCTGGCGCGTTTCATCCTGCGCGATGACCCGATCGAAGAAGTATTCGCGACCGGGAGTGCGTTGGCGGACCCGGCGCTCGCCAAGTTGGGTGACGTCGACACCGCGATGGTCGTCATGCGGGCGGCATCCGGGGCGCTGGTGCACATCAATAATTCGCGCCGCGCCGTTTATGGCTATGATCAGCGCGTGGAGCTGTTCGGCGCCAAGGGCATGGTTCAATCGGAGAATCTGCGTCCGAGCTCGCTGCGAAGATACGATGGCGGTGCGACCGACGCCAAGGACCCTCTGCTGAATTTCTTCATCGAGCGCTACCAGCAATCGTATCTGGATGAATTGCACGCCTTCATCGATGCCGTGGCGAACAAGCAGCAGCCGGCCGTCGGGTTCGATGACGGTCGGTGCGCGCTCATCTTGGCGGATGCAGCCTTGGAATCGATGCGCGGCGGCCGGAGCGTGCGGGTCAATTTGGCCAGCCGAGCAGTGTAATCATGCGCATCGCCTCGCGCGACACCGCGGGCATCGCATCGCGCATGATCTCCAATCGGTCGAAGCGATCCGGGTAGCGGGCGAGAGTGTCGCGCAAGCCTCGACCGAAGGCCTGCCGCAGCACCGTGCCGATGTTGAATTTGGCGATGCGCGTGCGCGCGAGGCGGACGATGTCCCGCTCGAACAGGCCCGAGGTACCGTGGATCACCAACGGCACGCGCACCGCAGCCTCGATTTGCGCGAGGCGCGCGAAATCGATGTTGGCACCCGGCTGCTGCAGGCGGTGAACGTTCCCGACCGAGACCGCCAGCGCATCGGTGCCGGATTCCGCGGCAAAGCGCACGGCATCGCTCACTTGCGTGAGCTCGGATTTGATGTGCGCCCGGCCTTCCGCGTAGGGCACGGAACCGATCTCCGCCTCGACGGAGCAGCCCGCCGCGTGCGCATACTGGGCGACGCGCTGGGTGCCGGCGATATTCTCCTCGAGCGTCAATTGAGATCCGTCATACATCACCGAGCCGAAGCCCAGGTCGACGGCGCGCAGCACTTCATCGACTTCGTAGGTGTGATCGAGATGAATGCAGACCGGCACGGCGGCGCTCTCGGCCAGTGAGCGCAACATGACGCAGATCGCCTCCATGGGCATGAAACGCCGGAAATCCAGGTTCACGGCGAGTATCACCGGCGCGTTGAGCTCTGCGGCGCCGTCGACTACGGCGCGCGCGTCTTCCCAGCCGAAGACGTTGAAGCACGCCACGCTGTAGCCGCCGTCGACCGCCGGCGCGAGAATCTTCGCGAGATTGAGCAACATCGGCTTCCCTCAGCGGAATTTCGCGATCATGTCCTTGATGCCGGGGATGGTTTCGATCTGGTAGGCGTAGGTCGGATGAAAGAACTGCCGCAGCGAGCGTTGGCTCGCGCCGGCGATGATGGTGAAGTAATACATCTCATGGCCGGGGGCGGCTACGCAGGGATGATAACCGGCGCCGATTTTCAGGGTGGACGAATTCTGCACGTGGAATGCCTGGCCGATTTCGCCGGCATCCTGCTGCAGAAGCTGCAGGCCGAAGCCATTCTCCGGGCGAAAGCGAAAATTGTAGATCTCGTTGTGACGGCTTTCCGCGGGACTGCGATCGGTGTCGTGCTTGTGCGGCGGATAGCCCGACCACCCGCCGGCGCCCACCGTGAAAAGCTCCGATACCAGCAGGCGACCGACGCGTCCGGGCGGTTTCTGACCGAGAATGTGCTTGATCTTGCGGTGCGTCTTGGTGTCATCCGACCCATATTGCACCGGATCGATGTTCGCGGGACGTACGACGAAGGGTTCAAATACCTCATCGAAGCGTGCGCCGCCGATGAAGACTTCCGCCGACTCGGAGCGGCACACGAAATGCGCGCTGGATCCGACCGGCACATACACCGCCGCAGGATCGCCTTCCCAGATCGAAGGCCGGTCGCCGACGGCATCGAACGAGCAGTCGGCCACCCCGTCGGCCGCGACCGTCACGTCGATCGTGCCGTGCGAGGGCACGAGGCAGGTCTCGTAACCTGGGACATTGGAGTCGAAGTGCTCGCCGCGGCGCAGGCGCACGATGTTGAAATAAGCCAAAGGCACGAGGGGGTCGTCGACATCGACGATGGGCAGGTTGCGGTTATCGTAGGGTGGGATATGCATGAGCGAGAACCCTCATTTGATCGAATGGCTTTGAACGAAGGAGTCGAGCTCGGCCGCGGTCGGCATGGCGTCGGCGCAGCCGCGCCGTGAAACCACCAAGGCCGCGGCGGCGGACGCGCGCAACACCGCCTGCTCGAGCTCGCGGCGGCCGAGCAGGGCGGCGACCAGATTGCCGAGAAACGCATCGCCGGCGCCGAACGGCTTCTTGGCCTCGACTGCGAAAGCGCCGGTTTCGAAGGTCTTTTCCGCGGTGATCGTGACCGAGCCTGCGGCACCTTTCTTGAAGATCACGAAGCGGCACCCGTCCTTGACCAAGCGCGCGGCCACCGCCAGCGCATCGGCGCCCCCACCGGCGATCACCGCGAACTCTTCGTCGTTCCCGACCACGGCATCACAGCGGCTCGCGGCGTCCGCGTAAGTGCGCAGCGCATCCTCCGCGGAGCGCCACGACACCGGCCGATGATCCACGTCGAGTATCGAGAAGGTGCCTGCCGCACGGGCCAGGCGCAGCGCCGCCAAGGCAGCGGAACGCGACGGCTCGGCTGCGAGCGCGGTTCCCGTGACGATCAGAACCGCGGCGCTCGCGATGAAAGCCGGATCGAAATCCTCGGCGCGCAGCTGCAAATCGGCGGCGCTGTTGCGATAGAAGACGGTCTCGCTGTCGTTGAGTCGGGTTTCGCAAATGGCGAGACTGGTGCGGTATTCGCCGGCGACGGCCCGGCAGCGGGAAGTATCCACCTTGAAGCCGGCAAGATGCCTGCGCACGAAGCGCCCCACGGTGTCGTCGGTGAGCGCTCCGAGCAACGCCGCTCGATAACCCTGCCGCGCCAGCGCCACTGCGATATTGCCGGCGGAACCGCCGATACCGGCGGCAAAATGTTCGGCGGCTTCGGTCTTGGTGCCGTCGGGGAGCGGGTAGAGATCCATGCCGGCGCGGCCAAGCACGATGGCGGCCAACGGGCGATTGAGGTCGAAGGTGAACGTCATGTCACACGCCCCGCCGCTGCATCGCGCGGCCGAGCCCCATCTCGGCAGCCGCGTCGAGGACCTGCGCTCGATTGCTGACCTGCGCCGTGCCGACTTCCCACCAGGCATGGCCGCCTTCGGTCCAGGCACGAGCGTCGACTTTGACCTCGATCACATAGGTGCGCTCCGAGCTCTTTGCCTCGGCAAAAGCGGCTTCAAACGCCGCCATCCCATCGACCAACCGGGAGCGTGCCCCCATCGATCGGGCGTGCATCGTGAAGTCGACGGCGAAAGGTGCGGCGGCCCAGTCGCAATCCGCGATCTGGTTGTTGAACGACACGTTGCCGGTGCTGCGCTGCAGTTTGTCGATCACCGCAAAGCCGCCGTTGTCGCAGACGATGATGATGAGCTTGCGACCCGACAGTACGCTCGAATAGATGTCCGAATTCATCAGCAAATAGGAGCCATCGCCGACCAACACGATGGTGTCGCCGCCGGTTGAGCGTTCCATTTGGGCAATGCGCGCCCCCCAGCCGCCGGCGATTTCGTAACCCATGCAGGAGTAGCCGAACTCAACATCGACCGAACCGATCGAGCGCGGCCGCCAATTGGCGGCCACCTCGGCCGGCAAGCCGCCCGCCGCGGTCACGATACGGTCCTCATCGGCGCACAGACGGTTCACCGCGCGGATGATTTGCGCATAGGAAGGCAGGGCGCCCGGCGACGCGGTGCTGATTTCGCCGCGGCTATTCCAGCGTTCTTTGGCCGCGCGCGCCCGGGTACTCCAGGCGCAATCGGCGCGCCAACCACTCAACGCCGCCGTCAATGCGTGCATGCCTTCCCGGGCGTCGGCGACGATCGGCTGGGCGAAATGCTTGCTGGCATCGAAACGCGCGGCGTTCAGTCCGATGAACTGCGCATCCTGCGCGAACACGCTCCACGAGCCCGTCGTGAAGTCCTGCAGGCGGGTACCGATGGCCAGCAGCACGTCGGCTTCGCCGCAGATGAGATTCGCGCACTCGGTGCCCGTGACTCCGACGGTACCGATATTGAGACGATGTCCATGCAGCAGAGCCGACATGCCGGCAATGGTCTCGACCACCGGAATGTCATGTTGTTCGGCGAACTCGGCGAGGGCGGCGGCAGCCCACGAGTAGTGAACGCCGCCGCCGGCAATGATGACGGGCCGCTCGGCGCGGCGCAGTGAATTCGCGGCAGCCGCCACTTCGTCGAGATCCGGACGGGTGCGCCGGATCCGATGCACGCGGGTCTCGAAGAACGCTGAGGGAAAGTCGTAGGCGATCCCCTGCACGTCTTGGGGCAGGCCGAGAAACGCCGGTCCGCAATCCGCCGGATCGAGCATGGTATTGATCGCGGCCGGGAGGGATTGGATCAGCTGCGCGGGATGAGTGATGCGATCCCAGTAGCGAGTGACCGGTTTGAAGGCATCATTCACCGACACGGTCGGGTCGCCGAAGTGTTCCACTTGCTGCAGCACCGGGTGCGGCAGGCGATGATGGTAAGTATCCCCGGAGAGAAACAGCACGGGCAGCCGGTTGGTGTGCGCCACCGCTGCCGCGGTCACCATGTTGGTCGCGCCGGGCCCCACCGAAGAGGTCGCAACGCAGATCCGGCGGCGCCGATGTGCCTTGGCATAGGCGGCCGCCGCAAAGCCCATGGACTGCTCGTTCTGACCGCGCCACGTGGGCAGTTGGTCGCGGGCCTCGAACAGCGCCTCGCCGAGGCATACCACGTTGCCGTGGCCGAATATTGCAAATACGCCACCGAACAGCGGCTGTGCACGGCCATCGGCGAGAATGCGCTGCGCCACGAGATGCCTGACGAGCGCCTGCGCCGTCGTGAGGCGAAAATATTGAGCCGATCCCGACAACGTTCGCTCCCTGCCGCCGCAGGTTGCGGGGCATCGCTTGCGGGGGCTCCAGACTGCTAGTTTCGAAGGAACCCTAAACTAGCGACGGAAGGATTGCAAGCGCTTGCACTACGGGTCAATATCACGTCATGGTGATCACGCAAGACAAGCCCCCGGTGCGGGATTACGGTCTGACCGGTAAGGAGACGGCCGCCGCAATCGAGCGCGGGCTCGCCGAGGCCTCCTGGTATTGCCCCCCGGTTTCCAAAGAACAGATGCGCGTCCTGCTACAGCGACGCGACTGGCCGCCATTGAGGGACACCATTCTGTGGTTCGGCCTGATCATCGGCAGCGGATGGCTTGCCTACCGGCTGTGGTCCGTCGGAAGTTCCTGGGCAATCGCGCCGTTCCTGATTTATGGCGTGCTCTATGCTTCAAGTTCCGATTCACGTTGGCACGAGACCAGCCACGGCACGGCGTTCAAGACGGATTGGCTCAATGACGCGCTGTACGAAATCGCCTCGTTCATGCTCATGCGTGAGGCCACCGTTTGGCGCTGGAGCCACGCCCGGCATCACAGCGACACCAATATCGTGGGACGGGACCCAGAGATCGCCGTTCCGCGGCCGCCGAACATCCCCGGACTCCTCTTGAACGAGCTATTCGGCGTAAAAACCATCCCAACATACTTTTCGAATCTGCTGCTCCACTGCTGCGGGCGACTGACGGCGGAACAGAAGACCTTCATTCCGGAATCGGACTACAAGAAGGTATTCCTACGGGCCCCCGTTTATCTGTCGATCTATGCCGGCGTGATCGGCCTCGCGATCCACCAGCACAGCGTCCTGCCGCTGCTATTCATCGGCCTGCCGACCCTGTACGGTTCCTGGCTGCTGCCGGTTTACGCGACCACGCAACACGCCGGATTGGCGGAAGACGTACTCGACCATCGGTTGAATTCCCGCACGATTTATATGAATCGGCTCAACCGCTATCTGTACTGGAACATGAATTACCATTTGGAACACCATTTGTTTCCGCTCGTGCCTTATCACCGGTTGGCGCGACTGCATGAGATCGTGAAGCCGGAACTGCCGCCGCCGTACCGTAGTTTGTGGAATGCCTGGTCGGAGGTCATTCCGGCGCTGCTGCGGCAGGCGAAGGATCCCGGCTACTGCGTCAAGCGCGCGCTGCCGCATCCGCTGCAAACGAGTCCCGACGTTCATGCCGCGCCGCAGATATTCACCGCGAAAGGGCAGACGGTCGATGGCTGGGCCGAGGTGTGCGTCAGCGGAATTCTGCAACCCGAGGATGTGATCCGGTTCGATCATCGACAACGCACCTACGCGATTTACCGCGCGGCGGACGCAACGCTATTCGCAACCGACGGCATCTGCACACACGGCAATACTCATCTTGCGGATGGACTGGTGAAGGGGAGGCTCATCGAATGTCCCAAACACAACGGACGATTCGACATCGCCGACGGATCAGCGCAGCGCCTGCCGGCCTGCGTGGCGCTCAAGACCCACAAGGTTCGCGAACGCGACGGAAAGATTTTCATCGAGGTCGCGTCGCGCGCCGACAACGGCGCGGCTCAGCCGACCACCTACACGCTGCGGGTGGTCAGCAATGAATACGTCGCCACATTCATCAAAGAGCTGGTGCTGGAGGGGGAGGGGGCGCCCCTCCCGGCCTATCAACCGGGCGATTTTCTACAGTTCAACATTCCTGCCTATGAGAACCTCTCCTTCCGGGAACTCGAGGTCAAGCCGCCGTTCAGAGACGATTGGCACGCGCAGGGTTTATTCGACCTGCGCTCGGAAAACACGCTGCCGATGCGTCGCAACTACTCGCTCGCGACCAACCCGGCCGTAGATCATCATTTGCGCTTCAACGTCCGCATCGCGACGCCACCCCATGGGCACAGCTGCGTGGCGGGAGCGGGCTCGGCCTACGTCCACCGGCTCAAACCCGGCGATACCCTCACGGCGATCGGCCCATTCGGGAATTTCCATATTCGACCAGGAGAGTCGGAGATGGTGTATGTGGGCGGCGGGGCGGGCATGGCTCCTCTGCGCTCGCACCTATCCCACCTATTCGAGACGCTCAAGACCGGGCGTCGCGTCAGTTTCTGGTATGGGGCCCGCTCGCGCCGGGAGATCTTTTATCGGGATTATTTCGACGCCTTGGCGCGCCGCTGCCCCAACTTCAGTTTTCACGTTGCGCTGTCGGAACCTCGTCCGGAGGACGAATGGCGCGGCGATGTCGGGTTGATCCACGAGGTTTTGAGAGATCGATATCTTGCGAATCATGCGGATCGCAGCGCGCTGGAATACTACCTATGCGGGCCGCCGCCGATGATCAAGGCAACCACGCAGATGCTGCGCGGCATCGGGGTCGATCCCTCTCGGATCTCTTTCGACGAGTTCTGAGCCGGTGATCGCTTAGGTCATCGCGACGCGAGTGCGTCCATATCGGCCTGCATGCGCTCCTTGAATTCATCTGACCAATGGGCGCCGGGCTTGAGTTTGCTGTTGCTTTTCGGCTGCGGCGGCGGGGGTGTCTTGGTTTCTCGAGGCGACTTTCGTGCGCCGACTTTGAGTGTCAGCGTGGCGCGCGACGACGTCGGATTGGAAGGCGAGTGCGGATTGTTCATGCAGTTATCAGTGGCTCCTTTTGGTGCGCGGGAAATGCGCGGGTTCAAGCATATTAGACATCAGTTATGACAGCCGGTCGAGTCGCCCGGGGCATCAGTAGGTTCCGGACATGGCCATCAGCAGCATCGGACTGAACAATTGTACACCGACGATGAAGCGACCTCGGTCATCGGCCTCGTCCGCCGCGCGCAGCCGGGTGGCGCACCAGGCGACGATGCCGTTCACCTCCAGTTTGAGGCTGGGCTCGGCGTATGCGATGGCAACCTTCAAGTGCGCCGCCAGGCTGGTATCCAGATAGAACCGTATCCCTGAACTGGAAATGTCATTGATGACTTCGATGGGGTAACCGGCGGTTGGCGTATGCAGCCGAAATTCCCCCACGGGTTGGTGGAGGAGGCGATGGCGGGGGTGCTGTCGCTGTTCGAGTCGGGTCATGGGATTCAAAAGCTCCCGCTGGCGCCGCCGCCGCCGCCCTCACCCCCGCGACCCCCAAATTGGGGTCCGGCAGACGGGCTTGCGGCAGGCTGGATCGATGGCGGTGCGAGCGCACTGGCACCCGCCAGCTGCAACAGATCAAGGACGCCCTCGCTCTCCTTGAACCGTTGGGAGGTGATTCCGCGTCGCGGGGCCCGCAGCAGCCAATCCAAAACAAGAGTCAGCAGCAGCACTGCGCTCCCCCAGGCGATCAATTTCACTTGAGTCGACAGGCTCGTCAGGTTGCGAACTTCGTAGGCAATGCATCCGGTACAAACCATGAACGCCAACAACGGCGCGTGGCGGCGTCGGCGAATGCCGGTTACCAGCGACGCGACACCGATCGCGAGGAGCGCCAGCAGGGGAATGGAGTGGGCGAGGGGAGCCTGCGGAATTCGCAGGTACCCGGCCAAGGGCATCGCGACGATGAGCCAAGCGAGCATCCGATCGTACGAGGGTCGACGGAACTCGGTTCCCCCCATCATCAACGCGAGCGCGGCGACCGCCCAGCAAAACGCCCCGGCGATGGGTACGGGCAAGGCGAGCGCGTGGTGCGCGCCCCAGGAATCGACAGCAGAGGAGAATGCGACCACCGCCAGGGTGATGACGAGGGGGTTGAGCAATCTAAAGCCCGCGAGCGCGAACGCCAGCGCGAGCAGAAGCGCGCTCTGAATACCGCTCGAGCTGCCCATTGGATCGGCAATCTGCAGGGCGATCAAGCCCAAGCCCGCGACATTGAGCGCCTCCTCGATCCCTGCGCCGAACAGGCGTCGCTTGAGAATGAGCCACTCTGCGGCAGCCACCAGACCCAAGCCCGTGATGAACAAATACGCGGGAACATGGCTGAGGTTGAACACTAGGGCGGTCAATCCGGCGGCGAGGAGACCCAGGGCGAAAAACGCACAGCGCGCCATCGTCGGGGCGGCCGTCCAATCGCCGCAGCGTTCGGCAATCTCCGGTGTGTCCCGCCGCAGACCAAGATGAGCGGCAACCAACAGCCAACGTTCCTCTTGGGGTGCGGGACGAAACGACATCACGCCGCCACCTCTTTGAGGCGCAGATGCAACTGCCACAGAAGTACCAGTGCGGCAACCACGATCCCGAGCGCGAGAGCTGCAATGGTCACGGCTTCGCTGACGAACTGCGCCTCGATGATGCACAGCCCCAAGGCTGTGTAGCCGACGCCGTAAATGATGAAAGCTTGCCGGCGGGTCCGCAGTCCCTGGTAAACGCAGACCACGGCACACACGAGAAGGAACGCGGTCGCCGACGCTCGCGAACCCGGACTTCCGCACAGGACCAATGAGCCCCAGAACCCCAAATTCGCGGCAAAATGTTCGAACACCTCGACGAAATGCTCAGGCCCGTCGAGCGCGGCGTGGATGGTGCGCCAAAGAAGCATGACGCCGGCGCATAGCATCGCCTCGATCCCCGAGTTGCGCAGCACGGCCTCCGTTTGCAACAGACCGGCCACGGGTCCGTCGACCCCGAACCATGCCGCCAGCGAAGTAAGCGACACGGACAACACGAGACGGGAATCGAGTGCATACGCGGTGGCGGCATGCCACGCCGACAGAACCAAAAGATACCAGGCCCAATGCGCGCCCAGCCAGTGGAATTGAGACTCGGCGTAGCCCACATCGGCACTGACGATAAGCGCACCCAACAACAGGACATAGTCGCCGCCGATGGAACGTGCCGCCTGACGCCGGCGCGTTCGAATTGCGCTCGTATAACACAGCGCCGCGACCAGCAGCAGAACGATGATCAAGGTGAGCGGACCGATCCGATCGAGATTCTGTTTGAGGAG